>Ga0070727_10000660_pt1 | contig 41152 bp, 46 predicted proteins | sample tdAd472_FD_66722 | JGI IMG/M metagenome (GOLD analysis project Ga0070727, IMG submission 66722) | Marine sediment microbial communities from the Atlantic coast under amendment with organic carbon and nitrate - tdAd47.2 | ecosystem: Environmental > Aquatic > Marine > Coastal > Sediment | place... | reverse complement strand
ATGATGGCGCAGAGCCTGATCGATACCTGGTTCATCGGCCGGGTGGGCGATGCAGAGCTGGCTGCCTTTGGTTTCGGGTTTCCCATATTGATGATCGTTACCAGCGTTGCGATCGGGCTCGGCGCTGGAACCTCGTCGGTGGTTGCTCGTGCCATCGGCGCTCACGATCACGCCCGCGCACGTCGGCTTTCGACGGACAGCCTGTTGCTGTCGTTCGTTATAACGGCAGTCATCGCCGTAATCGGCGTTCTGACGATTGCACCGCTCTTCCGTCTGCTCGGTGCGCCCGACGACCTGATGCCGCTGATTCGAGGCTTCATGACGATTCTCTATGCGGGTGTTCCGTTCATCGTTGTCGGCATGGTTGGCATGGCCAGCATGAGGGCGACGGGTGATACGCGTTTGCCAAGTGTGCTAATGATCCTGGCAGCGATCCTCAACGTCATTCTCGATCCGATATTGATCTTCGGCATCGGCCCGATACCCGCGATGGGACTCAATGGTGCTGCAATGGCTGCGCTGATCGCCCGGGCCGCGATTTTCGTGGGCACGCTGTACCTGATGCGTCACCGCATGGATATGGTTAGTTTCAGGAAACCGGACCCGGTGGAAATGCGCAGCTCCTGGCGCGACATCCTGCACGTCGGCATTCCGGCGGCCGGTACCAACGTGATCGTGCCGATCGGCGCCGCTGCCATCACGGCGATGATCGCGCGCTACGGCGCCGACGCCGTCGCGGGCTTTGGTGTCGCGAGTCGCCTCGAGTCGACGATGCTCGTCATGTACTACGCGCTATCGGCGATCATCGGGCCATTCGTCGGGCAGAATTTCTCGACCGGCAACGAGAAACGAATTCTGCGTGCGCTGTGGTTGTGCACAGCGTTCTGTCTCGTGAGCGGACTGGTCATTGCGGCACTCCTCGCGACGATGTCCGGCATCCTCCCGGGCCTGTTCAGCGATAGCGAAAGCGTGCAGAGCGTAACATCGACATTCCTGTGGATAGTGCCCATCAGCTACGGCACTTACGGCATGGTCATGGTTATGAACGCGTCATTCAACGGGCTCGGACGCCCGATGCCGGGGGTCGTCATCAGTGTTTGCCGGATCGTCGTGCTCTACATACCGTTTGCGCTTATCGGCATGAAACTGTTCGGTGTAGCGGGCATCTTCGGCGCGTACGCAATCGCGAACATCGTCTCCGGCATCGCCGCGTATACGTGGGCCAGGCGCGCCGTGCGGCAGCTGTGCGCGCCCAGCGTTGCCACCGAAAAACCGGTTACCGGTACTCCGGCCTGACCGACCCCAAGAAAGCTGCTCCTACGGCAATACGTAGCGGCGATAGCCGAAGTGCATGCCGATGCCACGGCTGGCGAGGAACAGCATAAACGCTAGCCACAGGCCGTCGTTGCCGAGAAATTGCAGCAGGTACCAGGCGGGCAGGAACACTGCGAACGCGGAGAACACCATGATGTTTCGCATTTCCCGGGCGCGCGTTGCGCCGACGTAAACGCCGTCGTACAGGAACGACCACACCGAGATGAGTGGCGAGACGATCATCCACGGCAAGTAGCGCAAGGTGGTTTCCCGCACTTCCGGAATATCGGTCAGAACATTGATCAGCAGCGGACCCCCGACCAGGTAAGCAGCACTGAAGCCGCCGGCGAATATCAGCGACCATTTGAGGCACAGCCTGACCGCCTGGTCGAGAGCCTCGCGACGCTTCTGACCGATCGCCTTGCCCACGAGCGCCTCGGCGGCGTGCGCGAAACCGTCGAGCCCGAAGGCTGTCAGGTTCTGTAACTGCTGGAGGATCGCGTTGGCAGCGAGTATCAACCCGCCCATGCGCGCGCCCTGGGCGGTCACGAAGGCGATGGTAAAAATGAGTGCCATGGTGCGAACGAACAGGTTCGCGTTGATCGAGAAGAACGCACCGTACTCCCGGAGTCTTACGAAGGTCGAGACCGGCCAGTGCCCGCTGCGCCGGCGCAATTCGCGGCGGGCAAAATACAGCGCAACGGCAAGTCCGCTGTACTCGGCGATGACAGACGCCATCGCAACACCGTCGACTTTCATGCCGAATCCGATAACGAACAACAGGTCGAGCGCGATATTGGTGAGGTTGATTGTCAGAAAAATCAGCAGCGGTACGCGCGCGTTCTGCAAGCCGAGAAACCAGCCGATCATGACGAAGTTAGCGAGTGTTCCGGGTGCGCTCCAGATGCGAATGTAGAAGTACTCGAGAGCGTTTGTCTGCAACGCGCCATCCGCGCCAAGTAACGTCATCGCGAGCTGCCCGATGGGGCGCTGCAATAGCATCGCTATGGCCGCGATGAACAACGCGACGATGAGTGCCTGACCCAGCGATGTACGCAGACCGTCGTTATCGTCCGCACCGAAGCGCTGCGCGGCGATACCGGTGGTGCCCATGCGCAGAAAGTTAACGCCGGTGTAGAGAAAACTGAAAATCGTGCCGCCGATGGCGACTGCGCCGATATATATAGCGCTCTCGAGATGACCGACGACGCCGGTATCCACCATGCCGAGTAGCGGTACAGAGACATTGGAAAGTATCATCGGAGCGGCGATGCGCCAGATGTCGCGATCGCCGGGAAGGCTGCTGACCGTCACTGATGCGACCTCAGAACGGAATACCGAGCCGCCGATACAGAATCGATAGCAACCAGGCAGGGCCAATCATCATCAGCTGCAAATCGGAGAGCACCGGACGCAGGCCGGACTCGTTGCGGTGTCCCAGCCACAGGCCGATCAGGCCACCGACGAACAGCCCGCCCGATACGTGTGCCTGCGAGTAGAGCGATTGCTCGAGCCAGAGCTGAATCGCCGCGATGCCCAGGATGAACGGCAACATACCGATCGCTATGGACAGCGAGATGATGAAGTAATAAACAGTTGCTGCCATCAGGAATGCGCTGCCCCAGTTGAGCAGCGGGGATATCAGGTAGAACTGGTCCGGGACGGGCAGCGACCATAGCAGTCCGACTGTGCCGATCACGACCATCGGCACGGACGCCCAATAGGCGACCGGGTGCGTCAGTTCACTGTGGGTTGCGGCGTAGCGCTCGAGCCAGCCGTCACTGTCTGTCATTGTCACTCTCGATCGGGGCGAGGCGTTATTTCAACATAAAACGGATCGATTAAGTGTGTGTTCAGCGAGCGGAAGGCTACAATTCACGTGCTTGACGCAAGCGAGGATTCAAGGAGATTTCGCCATGGGCAGCAAGATACTCAAATCCGTACTCGCAGTCGCCGCAATTGCCGGATTGGCCGTCATTCTCGGCGGCTGCGAGACACTGGACCCCTATACCGGGGAATCGAAAACAAGTAACGCGACGAAAGGTGCACTCATCGGTGCAGCCGCCGGCGCGGTCGCCGGGCTGATGTCCGGCGACGACGCAGTAGAGCGTCGGCAACAGGCGCTGATCGGAGCTGGTGTAGGCGCGCTCGCGGGCGGATCCATCGGCTATTACATGGACCAGCAGGAAGCGAAACTGCGCGCAGATCTCGAAGGGACCGGCGTCAGCGTGACCCGAATGGGCGACAACATTACGCTCAACATGCCCGGCAACGTCACGTTCGCGACCGACAGTTCGGACCTGCGGCCGGCGTTCTTCGGCGTTCTGAATTCGGTCGGCACGGTGTTGAAGGAGTTCGACCAGACCGTGGTCGAAGTTGCGGGACACACCGACAGCACGGGCAGCGACTCGCACAACCTGGGGTTGTCGCAGCGGCGCGCCAACACTGTAAGCGAGTACCTGTATACACAGGACATCATGGACGAGCGCATCATCAGTGTTGGCATGGGAGAGCATCATCCGATCGGGGACAACGAGACCGCGGAGGGTCGGCAACTGAACCGGCGGGTAGAGATTACACTGGTGCCAGTTACCGCCGGCTAGACTATTATCAGAGAGTACGGCTGTGGGAGCGTGCTCCCACAGCGGGGATCTGCCCAATAACAAAAAGAAGGGCAACCATGAACCGACCTTACGGCAAGGGCGACACGGGCAGCTGGATCGAAGGCACGGGATTCGTGCGACGGCTGCTGACCGACGATGATGACGGCTCCCGGCATCAGCGCTTCGTGTTGCAGATGCGCAATGGTCGGACACTATTGATCGCGCACAACATCGACCTGGCAGAGAGAGTCCCGGTTGGGCTGGGCGATCGGGTCCAATTTCGCGGTATGTACGAGTGGAATGATCTCGGTGGCCTCGTGCACTGGACGCATCACGATCCGCAGGGCATTGAGGATGGCGGCTACGTTCGCTATCGAACCAGGTTGTACTCGTAGGAACGGCTTCACAAAAAAAGCCGCGCAGTGCGCGGCTTTTTTCTTCGTGCTACTTGCTGGATCAGAGCGCCATTGCGTTCCTGAGCTTCTTGATCGCGTTAGCCTCGATCTGGCGCACACGCTCAGCCGAAATGCCGTATTGGTCGGCCAGGTCGTGCAGCGTCCGTTTGTTTTCACCTAGCCAGCGGCTCTCGATGATGTGACGGCTACGTTCGTCCAGTATTTGAATGGCCGCGGTCATGCGATCGGACGCATCCGTGTTGAAGTCAGCCGTCTCAACGATTTTCGCCGGATCGGAATTCGGGCTGGGCAAATACGCAGCCGGCGTGAAGGCTCTTTCGTCGTCGGCATCCGGGCCCGGGTCGAAGATTGCGTCGCGCGCGTGCAGGCGTTTCTCCATCTCCGTTACTTCCTTCGGAGGGACGCCGAGGTCTTTGGCGACGGCCTGGGTTTCGTCATAGGTCAGCCAGGCGAGGTTCTTCTTCGCTTTGCGGAGATTGAAGAACAGTTTGCGTTGGGCTTTGGTCGTCGCAACTTTGACGATGCGCCAGTTGCGCAGTACGAATTCGTGAATTTCTGCGCGAATCCAGTGCACGGCAAATGACACGAGGCGCACGTCGTATTCGGGATCGAAACGTTTGACGGCTTTCATCAGGCCGACGTTGCCTTCCTGAATCAAGTCACCGAGGGGGAGACCGTAACCTGTGTAGCCTTTGGCGATATGCACAACGAAACGCAGGTGTGCCATGACGAGCTCACGTGCCGCGTCGAGGTCTTCGTGTTCGCGGAACTGTCTGGCGAGCGCTTGCTCGTCTTCCTTGCTGATCACGGGCACGGCGCCGACTGCCTGGATGTAGGCGTCGAGGCTGCCGACCGGGCCGGCCAGGATTTGGTCCTGTTTACGAAGGGTTAGAGCTGTAGTCATTCAAACCTCCTGCTTGGGTGTGCAATTTTAGCACTCGTCATCTTAGAGTGCTAACGGTTGCTACTGGTTCCCCCTCGGGAGGGACGATAATCGCCTGAAAAACAGCGATTTAGCTATTCAAATGCCACCAAAATTTTGTCTTATCGCCGCAGGATCAAGGGGTTACGCGGGTCGGACCCCGACCTATTTGGGCTCAATCGCCCTCATATGACGGGCCGCCGCGAACCAGGAACCGATTAGCCCGAGCGTGACGCCGATGCCAATGATGGCCAGGCAGTCCTTCAGGTCGAGCGTGAGGACTGTCAGGCCGCTCTGGTAGAGACCCGCCAGCCGTGCGACGGCAGGCTGCAGAAGGTACAGCCCGTACCACACGAGCCCGAGCCCGAGCAGCGAGCCGAACAACCCGTACCAGAAGCCGCTCCAAAGAAACGGCCGGCGGACAAAAGCATTGCTGGCACCGATCAGTTTGGTGACCTCGATCTCATCGCGGCGATTCTGGATCTCGAGGCGGATCGTGTTGCCAATCACGACGACGATCGCGAGCCCCAAAAGACCCGCGCCGATCATTACGGCGCGCTGCACGATTTCCAGGATTGCGTGAAAGCGCTGAACCCATTCCGTGTCGACCTGCACCAGCTCGGTTTCCGGAAGACTCGCGAGCTCTTCACGCAACAAGGTCATCGACTGTGCCGTGTTCGCCGGGCTGGGTCTTACGACGAGCGCATGTGGCAACGGATTCTCTGCGAGGTGATCGAGCGCATCACCGAAACCGGATTGCTGCTTGAACTCGGCAAGCGCATCCTCGGCCGTGATCAGCTGTACGTCCGCAACATCGGCCCGTTGCGCGATCAGGCGCGCAATGCCTTCTGCCTCGCTGACGGACAGATCCGTATCGAGAAACACCGAAAAATCGAGAGCATCGTCCCAACTACCGCTGATAACCGTAAAATTTTTGATGGCAAGATTCAGTGCCGCGGGTAACGCAAGCGTGACTGCGATGACGAGAACGATCATCAGGCTTGCGAACGGCTGGCTGACGAGCCGGCCCAATGAGCCAGCGGCTGTGTTGGCATGGCGCGAGAACCAGATCGTCATCGGTCCGGCGGACCTGACCGGTGCCACGGCATCTGAATGACGTGTTACCGCCACCGGTCATCCCCACCTTGCGGTAACGGCACCTCGGCGTAGTCCTCGACGAAGTCGTCGTCCTCGTGTTGTTGCAGCCGACCGTCTTCTATTTCGATTCGGCGGCAGCCGAGTTTGTCGATCAGTGCGATATCGTGACTCGCGATCAGTAAGGTCACACCGACTTCGTTGAAGCGCCGGAATATGCGCATGACCTCGAGCGAGAGATCGGGGTCGAGATTACCGGTCGGTTCGTCGGCAATCAGCAGCTTAGGTCGCGTAACAATCGCGCGGGCGATGCCAACGCGCTGTTGTTCGCCCGCCGACAGTGTTTCCGGGTTTTGCTTTTCTTTGTGCAAAAGGCCGACCTGGTCGAGCGCTGCGCGCACGCGCCGGCTGGCCTCGCGGTGACCAACGCCGGCGATGACGAGAGGCAAGGCGACGTTCTCGGCGACTGGCCGGTCATACAGCAGCTTGTGATCCTGGAACACCATGCCGATCTGGCGACGGTACTTCGGAATTCTGCGACGCCGGACGCGCTGCGTGTTTTGGCCGTCCACGACGACCTGCCCGCTGGTCGGCCGCTCGATCAGTGCGATAAGCTTCAGCAGCGTGCTCTTACCAGCGCCGGAATGGCCGGTCACGAATGCCATCTCGCCCTTGTCGACGGACACGGTCAGCCCGGACAGGGCTTCCTGACCACCGGGATATCGCTTGGTGACATTATCGAGTTGAATCATCACCTGCCTACTCAGCCCTTCCCGCCACTCGCCAACAACGCGTCGACGAAATCCCCGGCCACGAACGGCTGCATATCCTCGGCGGACTCGCCGATACCAATGAAGCGTACCGGCACCTGCAGGTTGCTCGCGACAGCGAGCAGGATGCCACCCTTCGCGCTGCCATCCAACTTGGTCACCGTAATTCCTGTCAGCCCGAGTGCCTCGTGGAACTTCTGTGCCTGCACGAGGGCGTTCTGCCCCTGGCTCGCGTCGAGCACCAGCATGATCTCCTGCGGCGCGTTTTCGTCGCGCCGCTGGATGACTCTCTTAACCTTGGCGAGCTCATCCATAAGGCCCTGCTGGTTCTGCAAGCGGCCGGCCGTGTCGGCGAGCAGTACGTCGATACCGCGGGCGCGCGCCGCGTCCCACGCATCGAATATGACGGCCGCGGGATCCGCACCACTTTGCTGCGCGATGACCGGGACCTTGTTGCGCTCACCCCAGACCTGCAATTGTTCGACAGCCGCCGCGCGGAAGGTGTCACCCGCCGCCAGCATTACGGAGAGACCCTCGTCCTGAAATCGTTTCGCAAGTTTGCCGATCGTCGTGGTCTTGCCGGCGCCGTTTACACCGACCATGAGGATGACGAACGGCTGCTGCTGGCCGTCTATCTCCAGCGGTTTCTCGACAGCGCCGAGAATGTCGACCAACGAGCGTCGCAGCCCTTCGCGCAGCGATTCGATGTCCTGGAGTTCCTTGCGGGCGAGGCTTATCTGCAGGTCCCCGATGATGCGCGACGTCGTCTCCATGCCGACATCCGCCATGACCAGTTCGGCCTCGAGTTCGTCGAGCGTGTCCTCGTCGACTTTTCCGCCCGGCGCGAGGTTTGCGAGATCGTAGGTCAGCCAGTTGTCGCCGCGATTGATGCGCGCACGCAGCCGCCTGATGAATCCCTCGCGCTCGGCGGGTTGGTCCTTCTTGCGAAACATCGCGTCCTGAATTACCCGGCGATCGAAATCACCTAAACTGTGCGTTCTGATCCCGGCCACCGAACCAGCCCCCGCGGAGACAATGACAGAACGCCCCGGCACCGGAAACAAAAAGACCCCTGCGGGGCGGCTGCGTATTGTAGCGGGAAAGTGGCGCAGTCGTCTGTTGGAGATCGCCGACGTGCCCGGCCTGCGGCCGACTTCGGAGCGAGTGCGGGAAACCCTGTTCAACTGGCTCGCGCCGCGCATCGAGGGCGCGCGCTGCCTGGACCTGTTTGCGGGGACCGGCGCGCTCGGGTTGGAGGCGTTGTCCCGAGGCGCAACGTCAGTGGTCTTCGTGGACAGCTCGCGCCGTGCCGCCAGGGCAATTCAAAAGAACGCGAGATCGCTCGATACCGATGGCGCGACCATCCACCGTGGCGACGCTATGGAATTCCTGCGGACTGCGCAGCGCGGCTCTTTCGACATTGTATTTCTGGATCCGCCTTTCGCTGCTGACATGCTGGAACAAGTGTGCCGACAAGTGGACGAGCTGAAGATTCTAGCGCCGGGTGCCACGGTGTATCTCGAACAGGATCGCGCACGGCCTGAGCCGCAATTGCCGGCCGGGTGGGCGATGCTCAGGAACAATACCGCCGGTCAGGTGCGATACTCACTTGTAGAGATATCTACATAAATCTATGGTGTCCGTCGTGAGATACTCGCTCGTCACGGCGGAACCACAACTGCAGGGGGGCGACAGATGACAGTTTCGGCTATGTACCCGGGTACCTTCGACCCGATTACGCTGGGCCACGAAGACCTGGTGCGCCGGTCGATCAGGGTATTCGACAGAGTCGTGATTGCCATTGCCGCTGACACCGTCAGCAAGGCACCGATGTTCAACCTCGAGGAACGCGTCGACCTGGCGATGGCCGCGGTGGGCGATATCGATGGTGTCGAGGTCATGGGTTACGAGGGTCTCACCGTCGACTTCGCCCGCGACAACGACCTCTCGGTGATCATTCGTGGATTGCGCGCTGTCTCCGACTTCGAATACGAGTTTCAGCTTGCGGCGATGAACCGGCACCTGACCGAGGACGTGGAGACAGTCTTCCTGACGCCGACGGAAAAATACACGTTCATTTCCTCGAGCCTCGTCCGCGAAATCGCGATGTTGGGCGGTGACATTTCCGAGTTCGTATCACCGCCAGTCAAACTCGCGCTGATGGAGCGCTGCGGTAAAATCTGAGAATCGGAGTCAGAGTCACATTTTGCGGATGGATCTCCAGTCCGCTGGCCAAGCAGTCAAAATGTGCCCCTGACTCCAGCTCTCAGGTCTGGCAGTTCTTGCAGTAGTACGTCGCGCGCTGTCCCTGGACCATGGCCGTAATCGGCCGCTTGCAGGCGACGCAAGGTTCATTCTCACGGCCATAGACCTGCAGTTCCTGCGCGAAGTAGCCCGGCTCACCATCACCACCGTAAAAATCCCGCAATGTCGTGCCACCGGCCCGTATCGATTCTTGCAGCACCTCGCGGATCGCCTCCACAAGTGCTTCATAGCGGGGCCGTGCGATACGCCCGGCGGCACGTTTCGGGTTGATCCCGGCGAGGAAAAGGGATTCGCTGGCGTAGATGTTGCCGACACCAACGACAACGTTGGCGTTCATGATGAACTGTTTCACGGCGACGCGCCGACCGCGGGATCGACTCCATAGGTAGGCGCCGTCGAATTCGTCACCCAGCGGCTCGGGTCCGAGGTCCCTGAGTAGCCAGTGATTCAGGGCGTCGTCGCTCCAATGCAGCGAACCGAAACGCCGCGGATCGCGAAGTCGAAGCGCGTGTCCGGACTCGAGCTCTATGTCGACGTGGTCGTGCACGCCGGCCGGCGTGTCACGATCAATGATAAAAACACTGCCGGACATGCCGAGGTGCAGGATCGCCGTGCCGCCCGTGGTGTTGATCAGCAGGTACTTTGCGCGGCGATCGACGGAGGTAATGGTCTCCCCCGGCAGTCGCTCATCGACTTCCCGGCTCACGGGCCATCGCAGCCGGCGCTCGCGGATTTGCACCGTCGCAATCGTCTGGTCGACGACATAGGGTTCAATCCCGCGGCGGCTGGTCTCGACTTCAGGCAGTTCGGGCATGAGCAGGTACCTGGCACCACGTTGCGAACATATCGAACATATCGAACGTTTCGAATGTTTGCAGTAAGAATCTGGTTCCGGCGCACAAAAAAGCCTGCCGGCGAATCCCGCCGGCAGGCTTCATCGGAATAGCCCAAGCGTCTGCTATTCGGGAATTGTTACGACAACCTCGCTAACCTGGAAGCAGCCCTCCACGCCTTCCATGCTGAGCTCTCCATAGACGTCAGCCAGCTGTCCGGCTTCGAGATCCACGAAGCTGCCGTCCATCATTTCACTGCCACCCGCCATGATGACCGTAATGGTCGTGTCCTCGCCGGTTTCGACACATATGTCGCCGCCGGCGGTCGCGAGCACAAAGCCGGGATCCACGATCGGATCCGCGATCGTGCCGCTCAGCTGCTGAAGTTCGTCTTCGGCGTCCAAGACGATCATCGCCGCGCGCAACACGGCCGGATCGCCGCTTGTGACGCCCTCCACTTCAATGCCCTGTCCGACCTGCAGCGCAACCGGGGTGAGGAGTTCGCCGTTGGGGCCGAAAATCTTCGTGCAGTCCTGCTGCAGTTCGACTGTGATTTGGACACCAGCGCTGTCGATTACCAGGAACAAGCCCTCGGTATCCGGAACTTCCGTGACAATGCCCTTCAACTGCTCGGCCGCGCCCTTCTCGACGATAATCGCTTCGACGCCTGGGTTTCCGTCACCGTCGGCGTCAACGTAGGTCCCGATGACAAAGACCGGATCGTCGACGGCAAAGGTGCTCTCGTCGACAGGATCTATGGGAATGCCTTCGGCGTCGAAAACACAGGCGCCATCTGCCAGACTGACGTCGAGACAGACGTCGGCGTTATCGAATGCGCACAAGACGAAGTCAACCGCGTCATCGTCAGGAATTTCTGCGATACGTCCCTCGATCCGGATCAGTTCGTTCGGCAACCCGTCCAGCATGAAATTGACGCGGACTACGGGACGGACCTTGTACTCGCCGTTTCCTGTCTGCACGACATGAATGGACTTGTTCGCGTCCATGTCCACGTGGGCGACCAGCGTACGGCCCGGCACCACTTCAATGCCACCGGGCTCGAGCAAATCGATCCGTCCATTGGCAGGGGGTCGTGGAAAGTGCTGCTCGCCTTGATTGTCGACAATTTCGAAATTATCGATCTGTAGTCGCAGCTTCGTGTACGTGCCGGCAGCGACCTCGCCCAGTGCAATCGGCTGGCTGTAGTTTTCCAGATCAAGCAGATTGACGCGCGTATTGCCGTTGTAGAAGGTCTGCTGGCCCTGGTCCCCGATCAGCGTCGCCTGGGTGACATCGAAGTTGATTTCCTTGAGGTCGTCAGTCGGCAGATCCGTGAACAGCAGCACGACCGTGCCGGTGTCGGCACCCAGGGCAGGTGGCATGTCTCCGCCGTCGGAGCCACCACCACAGGCCGCCAGAAAGAGGGATAGTCCAAGTAGCATCGCAATCGCAATGCGACGGAATAAAATAACGCTATAACTCATTTCAATCGCTCCAGGATCGCGGCGAAAGCCGCGAAGTTGGTTTTTATTGTTTGCGGAGGGAAATTCACACTCCTTGTTACGTCAAACGCACAAAATCGAAGATGGATGCGGCGAGATAACATAATCTGGCCAGAAACTCCGGACCAAAAAAATACCCGCAACGAAGTGCGGGTATCTGTGTTCTTGCGGAAGGGCTTTGGCCCGGTCGAGGCTGAAGTCGCGCCTACTTGATCTTGGATTCCTTGTAGATCACGTGTTTGCGGATCGTCGGATCGTATTTCTTCGTCTGCAGCTTTTCGGGATGGAGGCGCTTGTTCTTGGTCACCGTGTAGTAATGGCCGGTGCCGGCGCTCGATACGAGTTTGATTTTGTCACGCATTTGTCTTTCCTCCGGCGATCAGACGCGCTGACCAGCGGCACGCAGGTCGGCGATGACCTTGTCGATGCCGTGCTTGTCGATGATGCGCACTCCCTTGTGCGACACACGCAGCCGTACGTAGCGCTTCTCGGCTTCGAGCCAGAATCGCTTGTTTTGCAGATTCGGCAGGAAACGCCGGCGCGTCCTGTTCTTGGCGTGGGAGACGTTGTTACCGCTTTGCGGCCGTTTCCCGGTCACCTGGCACACTCTGGACATGACTAAGCCCTTGATTTAATTGTCTTATGCTTTCAACGTTGCCCGCGACGGCGGGCAGAGAGCGGGCCTTTATACCAGCCTGAGAGAGGCAATTCAAGCGCCCCACAGGTGCTTTGTGAAGCTCATATTCAGACTCGTCAGACCAGTCCCCGGTTAGCCAGCGAGGTGGCCCGGCCGTCACCGATGATCAGGTGGTCGAGGAGCCTGATGTCCACGAGCTCGAGGGCTGATTTCAGCCGCCGCGTGATGCGTTCGTCGGCCTGGCTCGGTTCAGCGACGCCCGATGGATGATTGTGGGCCAGGATGACGGCCGCCGCGTTTACGGCCAGCGCCTCCTTGACCACCTCCCTCGGGTAAACGCTCGTGCCATCGATCGTGCCACGGAACATCTCGTCGAAGCGCAGCACGCGGTGACGGTTGTCGAGAAACAGGCAGCAAAAGAGCTCGTGACCCAGGTGCCGCATCTTCGAAAGCAGGAACGCTTCGGTGTCCGCCGGACTCTTGATTGCCACCCCGGTCGGCAGAGACTCCTCATAATAGCGTCGTGCGAGTTCGGGAATGGCGAGCAGCCTGGCCGCTCTCGCGTCACCGACACCTTTTTCACAGAGTAACGATTCGCTGTCGGCGCTCAGCAGCTGCCTTACGCCGCCGAAGCGATCGAGCAGGCGCGTGGCGATGTCGATCGCCGCGGGCGTGCGGCTGCCGCCGCTGATCAACGTGGCGAGCAACTCGACGTCGCTCGGCGTTCGTTTCAATTTCTGGCCCATAAACGGTCCCTGTCTCCGGCGCCGCGTGTCAGCTTGTGCCTTCAGGGCATTTCCAAACAAGCAGACATTCTTTGCCCAATGGCGTGTTTCTCTGGAAATCCCGGGGAACGACAGGCTAAGCTGCCTGCCATGAACATCGTGCTCGGCATCACGGGCGGCATCGCCGCCTACAAGACACCGGAGCTCGTGCGGCGCCTGCGCGAGCGTGGCGCCGACGTGCAGATCGTTATGACGGCGTCGGCCGAGGAGTTCGTGACCCCGACCTCGTTGCAGGCGGTTTCGGGCCGGTCGATCCGGACCAATCTGTGGGACAAGGAGGCCGAGGCGGCGATGAGCCATATCGAGCTCGCCCGCTGGGCCGATCTCGTGCTCATAGCGCCCGCGACGGCCGAGATCATGGCGCGACTGGCTGGTGGTGGGGCGCCAGACTTGCTGACGACACTCTGTCTCGCGACGGAGGCGCCCATTGCGATCGCCCCGGCCATGAACCGGGTGATGTGGGCGAACCCGGCCGTGCAGGCTAATCGGGACATGCTCGAGGAACGCGGCATGCGCATTCTCGGCCCGGATGTCGGATCGCAGGCCTGCGGCGAAGAAGGTGCGGGCCGCATGCTTGACTCCGACGACATCGCGGCTGCAGTTTGCGACCCGGAATTTGCAGGGACCGTCATCGATGGACCGCTGGCGGGCACAAGCGTTCTCGTGACGGCAGGCCCGACACGCGAGCCCATCGATCCCGTCCGCTATATCACGAACCGTAGCTCGGGGAAGATGGGCTACGCGATTGCTGCTGCTGCCCACGCGCTCGGTGCCCGCGTTGTACTGATCAGTGGCCCTGTCGTTCTCGAGGAACCCCGCGGCGTCGACGTGCACAGAGTCGAGACGGCGGAACAGATGTACGCGTCCACGCACGAGCGGATTGCAGATACCGACATATTCATTGCCGCCGCGGCCGTGTCCGATTACCGGCCGATAGACCGCGCAGAGCAGAAGATCAAAAAGACAAACGATACAATGACCATCGATCTCGTCAGGTCACCGGACATTCTGGCGTCAGTGGCCGCGCTCGACGTCGCACCGTTCACGGTCGGTTTCGCGGCCGAGACCGAGAACGTCCGCAACTATGCGTTGGGCAAACTGGAAAAAAAGAAGCTCGACATGATCATTGCGAACCGGGTCGGCAGCGACTGCGGATTCGACTATGATGACAACGCGGCTGAGGCGCTGTGGAGTGGCGGCGAAAGAACATTTCCGCAGATGCCGAAGACCGAGCTTGCCCACGAGCTCGTCTCGCTGATCGCGGAGCAGTTTGCACTGACACGCGGAGCGGATAAGCAGCCCGCACTGTCGATCGTTTCCGTCAAAGACTGACAACAAGAAATCGCAGAGGCATCAATGAGATTGATCGAACTGAAGGTCCTGGACGATCGCCTTGGCGATTCGGTGCCCCTCCCGCACTATGCGACCGACGGTTCGGCCGGCCTCGACATGCGCGCCTGCATCGACGCGCCGCTGACCGTGGCGCCAGGCGAAACCGAGCTGATCCCGACCGGTCTCGCGATTCACATCGGCGATCCCGGGCTCGCGGCGGTACTGCTGCCGCGCTCGGGCCTGGGACACAAGCACGGTCTCGTGCTCGGCAATCTGACCGGACTGATCGACTCGGACTACCAGGGACAGGTATTCATCTCGTGCTGGAATCGCAGCTCGAAGACCTACGACGTGCAGCCCGGCGAGCGGATCGCACAGATGGTATTCGTGCCGGTTGAGCAGGTGCGCTTCGAGGTCGTCGAAGAGTTCGACGACAGTGCGCGCGGAGATGGAGGCTTCGGGCACTCAGGCACGGCCTGAGCAAGACTAATCTGTTACGCCCTTCAGAGATTTGAAGCGATTGATGTCGCCCTCGAAGCGGGCGATCATCTGCTGCTCATCGCTCTGGAATTTCAGGAGGTTCTTCTGGTGCCTTGCGATCGTCGACTGCGTGTCGTTGATATCGTCCACCAGGTCGGGGTCGATCAACGGGGCATCCGGATCTTCGCTGTAGGGCCGGTACCTGGAAGCGTCCCGCTTCAGCTTGGTCAACCGGCGTTCGAGGTTGCGGAGGTATAATTCCGTGACACGTGACTGCGCCTGGAACAGCTCGATCCGGCGATCACGGTGCATAACGATCTCGTCGACCGACAAATAGGTCTGCAGCAATGCCTGGTCGGCACGATTTTGCAGTTCCTTCTGCAGGGCAAGTTCCCTGGCGCGCTTTTCGGCCGCGACCTGCTCCGGGGTCTTGCGACCCTCGAGGTGGTCCACGATGACGCCATGGTCGTTGAGTATCTGCTTCGGGAGATCCGAAAACTCCGGCGGAATACTGTCGCCGTAGTGAACCTGCCCGGTTTCGTCCACCCATTTGTAGACGCGCTCAGTCTCGGCGGCGCCTGCGGCCAGGGGCAGAAGCGAGAGGAGGGCTGTTACGGATAGTGCTGTTATGCGCATGATCCCAAATATGCCACGGAGAACATCGTGAATTTGCGACGTAGTTCGCATTTGCAGCTTAGTGCCCGTCACGTATTCTGTAAACAAATGCGTTGCGCAGGATTTGCTCAGCCTAACTGCCCACGCCGTATTTCCGCCGGTAGCCCAGCACAGCGTCAAGATGCTCCGCGTAATCCTCTGATTCTTCTATGATATCTATTAAATCGTCCAGCTGAACGATACTGATCACGGGGATGCCGAGCGACGACTTCAGCTCCTGCACCGCAGACATCGATCCCTGCCCGCGCTCCTGGCGGTCGAGTGATATCGCGAGGCCTGAAATGGCAGCTCCGCTTGACGTAATCAGCCGGTACGCGTCCCTGACAGCCGTGCCGGCGGTGATGACATCGTCAATGATCAGCACCTGGCCCTGCAATGGCGCTCCGACCACGCTGCCGCCCTCACCGTGGGCTTTCGCTTCCTTGCGGTTGTAACAGTAGGGAACGTCGATGTCGTAGTGTTCGGCCAGCGACGCGGCCGTCAGTGCGGCCAGCGGGATGCCTTTGTAGGCCGGGCCGAAGATCATGCCGAAGTGGACGCCGGACTCGGCGATGGCCGCCGCGTAAAAGCGGCCGATTCTCGCGGCTGCGTATCCCGTATTGAACAGACCGGCGTTGAAAAAGTAGGGACTGACCCGTCCGGACTTCAGCGTGAACTCACCGAAACGCAACACACCGAGCTCCAGCGCCAGGTCGATAAATTCCTTTTTATAGGCTCGCATTCACTTGGTCCGGGGCTTCTGTATCATGGCCGCCTTCAGCTGGGTTCGCGGCGACGCGGAGTATGACATACGGAGCGATTGTTGCGATGACGGATGTCAGGTCCGGCTATACAGGGTAGGAATTCACGAGGGCAAATCTTGTTCCGTATCATCAGCCTGAACGCAAACGGCATTCGTGCGGCGGCCCGTAAGGGCTTTTTCGACTGGATGGCGAAACAGGACGCCGACGTCATTTGTATCCAGGAAACAAAAGCGCAGGTCCACCAGCTCGTCGACGAGTGCTTCTCGCCGAACGGTTACCACTGTTACTACGAAGACGCGATCAAGAAGGGCTACAGCGGTGTCGCCGTTTACACCCGCCACGAACCGAAAAAGGTCGTGCGCGGATACGGGGACACTGAATTCGACGACGAAGGGCGTTACCTGGAGGTACAACTCGAAGGAATCAATGTTGTGTCTCTGTACCTGCCGTCCGGTTCTTCGAGCGAAGAGCGCCAGGTGGCGAAGTACCGTTGCATGGATTCCTTCACCGAGCATTTGCAGAAGCTGCAGCGCAAGCGGTCCGAGTACGTTATATGCGGCGACTGGAACATTGCGCACAACGAAGTTGACCTGAAAAACTGGAAGGGGAACCGCAAGAACTCGGGCTTCCTGCCAGAGGAGCGCGCCTGGATGGACAAGGTGTTCAGCGAGTATCGCTACATCGACGCGTTCCGCACGCTCGAACAGGAACCGGACCAGTACACGTGGTGGTCGAATCGCGGCCGCGCCTGGGATAAAAATGTGGGGTGGCGCATCGACTACCAGGTCGTGACGCCCGGACTGCGCGAGCGGGTCCTCAGGACCGAGATTTACAAGGACGAACGGTTCTCGGATCACGCCCCCCTGATCATGGACTACGATTGGCCGAACGCCCTCTGATGCAGTCCCGGTCCTTCAAAGAGGCAATCCTGAATCAGCGCATGCTGATATGCGTGTTCACCGGTTTTACGTCGGGCTTGCCACTCTACGTACTGATTCAACTGGTTCCGGCGTGGTTGCGCGTCGAGGGCGTGGGATTGGCCGAGATCGGCTTCTTCGCGCTCGTCGGTTTTCCTTACACATGGAAGTTCCTCTGGTCGCCGGTGATGGACCGCTTCACGCTGCCGTTTCTCGGCCGCCGTCGCGGCTGGATGCTTGTCACGCAATTGGCACTGCTGGGCTCGATCGCGTCGATGGGTTTCATCGAGCCCGCCTTGTCGATCTGGACCGTCGCCTACCTGGCGGCCGCCGTGGCATTTTTCAGCGCAAGCCAGGACATCGTTCTGGACGCCTATCGGCGCGAGCTCCTGCCGGATATCGAACTCGGCCTCGGCAATGCCATTCACGTGCAGGCATACCGGCTGTCGGGGCTGGTGCCCGGAGCGCTGGCGCTGATCCTCGCCGATCACCTGCCGTGGCACACGGTGTTCATGGTGGTGGCTATGTTTATGGGTGTCGGGCTGCTGCTGACGCTCGTGATACAGGAGGCAATCACCGAGCCGACGCCGCCGCGGACGATGCGCGAGGCCATTGTCGAGCCTTTCAAGGACTTCATTGAGCGCCGCGGCCTGGATGCCGCATTGCTCGTGATGGCGTTCCTGTTTTTCTACAAGCTCGGTGACAACATGGCTACGGCGTTGCAGACGCCGTTTTTCGTCGATGTCGGGTTTTCGCTGACTCAGATCGGCTCCGTCGCCAAGTTCTCGTCGCTGATTGCATCGATCATCGGCGGACTGGTCGGTGGCGTCATCATGATCAAGGTGAGCATCAATCGCGCGCTGTGGCTGTTCGGCCTTGTGCAAATTGTGAGCATTCTCGGCTTCGCGGCGCTTGCGGAGGCGGGCCCGAATCTCTGGGTCCTTGGTGTCGTCGTGGCGCTGGAGTATCTCGGCGTCGGTCTGGGCACGGCGGCGTTGACCGCTTTTATCGCCAGGTCCACCAATCCCGCGTTCGCGGCAACGCAGATTGCGCTGTTTACCGCGCTTGCGGCATTACCGAGAACCCTGGCCAATGCTGTCACGGGCATCATCGTCGAGCAGGTGGGCTGGACGAACTTCTTCCTGATGTGCACGGCGCTCGCCGTGCCCGGCATGTTGCTGCTGTTCAAGGTCGCACCCTGGAACGAACCGCAGGAATCGGGATGACAGAAGCGGAGGTCGCCGTCGGGCCGCTGGTCGATATCGACGATCCGGGCTGCCGGGAATTCTCGATCGGTGACGGCGACTGGCCGTTCACGGGTTTCGTCGTCAGGCAGGGCGACGAGGTTTTCGCGTACCAGAACCACTGCATGCACGTTGGGCACCCGCTGAACTGGAGCCCGGACGAGTTTCTGACCAAGGACAAGTCGGCGCTTATGTGTGCGTCACACGGTGCGCTCTACGACATCAGGAGCGGGGAGTGCTTTGCGGGGCCCTGTCCGGGCAAGGCGCTCCGCAGGGTAAACGTGGAGATTCGTGACGGCCTCGTCTATGTGACCGGGCCAACGAGTATGTAAAAAGGGGTCAGACCCCTTTTTCAGGCCTTGTCGAGAAAGGCGAGCGGGTCGTGAAAGCCGGCGGGCATTTCGTCGTTGTTTCTGCCGACATAGTCCTCGGGATCCATGTCGACCGAGCCCGACCAGTCTTCGGGCGCACTGACCTCGACCAGCAACAGGTCGGTCCATGCGTCCATGTCGACTTCGTCGATCGTGCCGTCGAACTGCTGCAACTCAACGGTGCCGCCGTCCTCATCGATGGCAACGACCTCGAAAAGTGTGCCATTCGGGCGGCTGAACCACTGACCAATTACGGGGTAGAGAACTGCCATTTCCTTTTGTCCTGTCTGCACATTAATAGGCCCCCATACACTATATATAGATCACATTCGGCGAACTGCAAGACCATCGGCTAATTAGTTCGTCCGAACGAATCGCCAGTCCCTGATGCGATGACCTTGCGTCAGGCCGCGGCGCTCGAACTTGGTCTGCGGCCTGTCGAGCGCCCTGTCGCCATCGTGTTCCCGCTCCTCGGCGCACTCGAAACGACCGCACGCGCTCACAGTTTCGTCGATATGCTCGGCGTAGTTCGCCCAGTCGGTCGCGATATGCAGCGAACCACCCACGCACAGCCGCCCGGCGACCAGTTCGAGAAACGCGGGCTGCACGATGCGGCGCTTGTGATGGCGTTTCTTTGGCCATGGGTCGGGAAAGTAGAGATTTACCCGCGCCAGCGAGGCCGGCGGAATTTGCTGTGTGAGCACCTCGATTGCGTCATGCGTGATCAGCCGGAGGTTTGTCACGCCCGCGTCTCGCGCCCGCAACAGGCAGTGGCCGACGCCAGGCTCGTGTACCTCGATGCCGATGAAGTCCTTATCAGGGCGATCCGCGGCTTGCTGCACCAGAGTGTCGCCGTTGCCGAAGCCGATCTCGAGTACGACGGGCGCCTCGCGCCCGAACATGGCCCCGATGTCGAGTGTCGAGTCCGAGAATTCGACGCCGAAAGCCGGCCACAACTCGTCGAGTGCGCGCTGTTGTGACGGCGTCATGCGCCCGGCGCGCCGTACAAAGCTGCGTATCATGCGCCGCCGCGGACTCGTCTGCTTTGCCACTGTCATAAGAAGGGCATTCTATCGCTTGAGTGATGGCTGCAAACAACAGTATGCTGTCGGAATCGCAGCAAAGCCGTCGGGGGAGTCAGATGAAAAACATTATTATTTCCAAAAACATGTACATGGCGTTGCGGACGCTCGCAGGCCCGGCCGCAGCAATCGGCGCGGCGCTTCTCGCGTTTACGCTACCGGCTCCGGCGATGGCGCAGCAGGGTGCCGCCGGCGCGATGCTCGAAGAAATCGTCACGGTGGCGCGTAAGCGCAGCCAAGCCGAGGCGGTCCAGGACGTCCCGGTCGCAGTCTCAGCGTTCGGCGCGGAGCAGCTCGACGCACTCTTCGTCACCAAGCTTGACGATCTGAGTCACATGATGCCGAACGTGCAGCTCGAAGCCGTCGGCACGTTCCCGGGCGTCCAGAATTTCTCGATCCGTGGCCAGGGTATCAACAGCTCCATTCCTTCAGTGGACCCGACGGTTGGCGTGTTTGTCGACGGTATTTATCTCGGCACGACCTTCGGTGTGGTCCTCGATACCTTCGACCTCGAGAGCATCGAGGTGCTTCGTGGACCGCAGGGCCTGCTGTTCGGGCGCAACGTGACGGGCGGTGCGGTGTTATTGCGGACGAGACGTCCGAGCGACGAGTTCGGCTTTCGCGTTCGGGTTGGCGCCAATGACAATAGCGACTACAACGTCGCGGGCGCGCTCGAGGGTTCGCTGATCGATGGCACACTCGCCGGCAAGATCGTCGGCTACTACAGCGATGACAGTGGCTACTTTGAGAACACCAATCCTGCGCAGCCCATATCGGCACCGTGGCCGGGGGCGACCTATTTCGACCCGGCGACAGGTCGTGACGTCGGCGAGATGGAGACCTGGTTCGTGCGGCCGATCCTGACCTGGACGCCAACGGACAGGCAGGAATGGACCCTGATTTTCGAATCCGGCAAGAGCGAGGGTGATGGCGCGGTCTGGGCCAGTGTTACCGAGCAGCGCGCGGGCGTTCTGCCCAACTTCACGACGACCGGGGACGAAACGGGTTTTACAGATATTACCTGGAATCAGGCGACGCTCGAATTCAACATAGAGGATGTCGGGCCGGGCACGCTGACGAACCTGATGGGCGTCCGGAATACCGAATCCAAATCCGCGGTTGACATCGACGGTACGTGGCTACCGATATTCTCAGCTTCCGGCGACACCGAAAGTGACCAGTTCAGCAACGAACTGCGCTGGTCGGGCAATTTCACAGATAACTGGGAAGCGACACTCGGCGTTTACTACTTCGAGCAAGAAATCACCTACAACGAGGGACGCTATGTGCGGCCGTCCTTCCTGCCGCCGCCAGCGACCGAGGTCACGCTTGCACTCGGCGGCAAGATGGATGCCGAGAACCTGGGAATTTTCTGGAACAACGATATCTATATCGGTGAAGGATTCACGGCGCAGGTGGGTATTCGCTACACGGACGAGTCGAAGACGGCAAATATATTCACGGCCGGTTGTTTCGATGTCGTGACTTTTAATTGCCCGACCGTGGACCTGAAAGGTGACTGGGACAACGTTACGCCGAAGCTCGGCTTCATCCAGGAGCTGACTGATAACGCGCGCATCTACGGTTTCTGGTCGAAAGGTTTCCGCAGTGGCGGCTTTAACTTCCGTAACGCCCGGCCCAACATCATCCCGCCGGGTCCGACCAAGGAAGAAGAGAGCAACACGTTCGAACTTGGCATCAAGTCGGAACTCGCGGATGGCCGCGTGCGTCTGAACTTCGCCGCGTTCCATAACGAAATCAGCGACATTCAGCGTGAGCTGAACATGGGGGATCCGTTCGTGGTCGTCCTGCAGGGTACGATCAACGCCGGTGACGTCGTCATCAAGGGCGTAGAGGTGGATCTCGTTGCTCTGATTACTGACAACTTCTCAATCAACGCGGCGCTCGGCTTGCAGGACGGCAGGTATACGGATGTGAACCCGGATTTCGCGTCGTTCCTGGGTCCGGAGCTGCCGCGGCTGGCACCGAGCAATGGCGCCATTGGATTTTCGTGGGACATCCCATTGGGAGCCGGGCTAATCAACTTCTCCGGTCAGTACACGAGCCGCGAGTCAAATTACTACAACGACTCGAACACGGAGAAGTTCGATACTCAGGAACGCGTCAACGCAGCGGTCAACTGGTTCTCGCCTGGCGAGCAGTGGCGCCTGTCACTGTACGGCAAGAACCTGACGGACCAGGAGAACTGGGGCAACCTGACGTCGATCGCGGGTCTGTTCACCGCGGGCCCGATGCAACGCGGCCGGATCATCGGCTTGCAGCTCGACTGGCAGAATCGTTGATCTGAATAGAAAAAGGGGTCTGACCCCTCATAGAAAAAGGGGTCTGACCCCTCATAGAAAAAGGGGTCAGACCCCTTGTCCTGAAAAAGCTGAAGGGGGTCAGAGTTCTTACTCTGACCTCTTTTTTTTGCGGGGCTGTCGTTGCGGCGGGAACTCGATGGGGCCGGTCTTTTCGGGCCAGCGACCATTGATGTCGGTGTAGAAAGCCCGCAGGGCCTCGAGGTCCTGTTGCAGGTCTCCGGTTAATGTCAGGGGCGGGCCCAGGCCGATGCGTTTGCGATCGTAGTCGAAGAAGCCGAGTACCACGGGTACGTCAGCACCCACGGCGATGCGATAAAAACCCGTCTTCCAGTATTTGGTCTTGCTGCGCGTTCCTTCGGGTGCCAGGGCGAAATAGAAACTGTCGGACCTGTTGTACAAGTCTATCGCCAGATCAACGGCGGATCCCGCGCGTTTGCGGTCGAGCGGAATGCCGCCGAATGCCCGCAGCAAGGAGCCGAGTGGAAACCAGAACAGCGACTCTTTCGCGAACCAGTGCACCTCGAGCTTCACAGCAACCTTGTAAACGATCCCCCAGTAACCGTCCCAATTCGATGTGTGTGGCGCTGCGATCAGTACGGCCTTGCGGGCTTCGGGCGGGCCACTGACGGCGGTCCAGCCACCGAGCCAGAGTAGGAACCTTGCGATCGCCTGCAACATGATGAGTGGCAATCGTCGCCGCCGGCTCAGGCGTTCGGCCTGCCGGAGTAGATGCCGAGCATGCCGGCGACCAGCAGGCCACCGCCGATCCAGGCATTGCCGTCGAGCGACAGCAGGAGCGTGCCGGCGATGATGCTCGTCATCGCGACGATGAGCCAGTAGCGTTGCGTGCGCTGCGCCTCGAGCTCCTTACGGATGCGCTCTACCTCGACCGAATGCAGATCGAGCGTCAGGTCGCCCGACGAGGCGCGGTCGGACAGTTCCCGGATAGCTCCCGGCAATTCGCGCAGCGCCTGGCGAAACTGCGGAAGGTTCTCGCGCAGGTCGTCGATCAGCGCGCGCGCGCCGACCTGCTCGTCCATCCATTGCTGCAATACCGGCCGTGCGGTCTTCCACAGGTCGAGTTGCGGGTAGAGCTCGCGACCGAGGCCCTCGATGTTGAAGAGCGTCTTGTGCAACAGGATCAGCTGCGGCTGTATTTCGACGTTGAAGCGCTGTGCAACCCGGAACAGGCGTATCAGGACCTGTGCAAACGATATCTCGGCGAGCGGCTTGTTGAATATCGGCTCGCACACGGTGCGTACCGCGGCCTCGAGCTGGTCGATGCGTGAGTCCGGCGGAACCCATCCGGAATCCAGGTGCAGTTTCGCGATACGGTGGTAATCGCGGTCGAAGAAGGCAAGGAAATTTCCGGCCAGGTACTTTTTGTCCTCCGGGCTCAGGGTGCCGACGATACCGAAATCGACCGCGGCATACTTTGGCTTCTCCGGGTCCGTGACAATGACGAAGATGTTGCCCGGATGCATGTCGGCATGAAAGAAATTGTGCCGGAACACTTGAGTGAAGAAGATCTCCACGCCGTTTTCGGCGAGCACCTGGATATTGGCACCGGCGGCACGGAGCGCATCCATGTCGCTGATCGGTATGCCGTGGATACGTTCCTGGACAAGCACCTCGGGGCGGCAGAAGTCCCAGTAGATTTCCGGAACGTACAGCTTGTCCGAACCCTGGAAGTTGCGTTTGAGTTGCGCCGCATTGGCGGCTTCGCGCATCAGGTCGAGTTCGTCGATTATGGTCTGCTCGTACTCGGCGACGAGTTCGAGGGGCTTCAGTCGCCTGCCATGTTCCCAGTACTTCGCCGCGAGAACGGCGACTGTGCGCATAACGTCGAGATCGCGCTCTATCTTCTCCTGCACGCCAGGTCGCAGTACCTTGACGACGACCTCCGCACCGTTCGGCAATTCTGCCGTGTGTACCTGCGCGATCGACGCGGCCGCGAGCGGCTCACGGTCGAGGTGCGCGAACACGTCGTCAACGGGCTGACCATAGGCGCCTTCAAGAATCGCCACGACCTGTTCGGATGGGAACGGCGGCACGGCATCCTGAAGCTTCGCGAGTTCGTCGGCGATGTCCCGTGGCAGCAGGTCCCGGCGTGTCGACAAGGCCTGGCCGAACTTGACGAAGATCGGTCCGAGCTCCTCGAGCGCGAGGCGGATTCTCTCACCGAGTGGTGCCGAGCGGTCGCACCGCCGCGGCGCAAGATAGAACAGGAAACGTAATGGTCGCAGCAGGTGCGCTGCCGAGATGACGTCATCGAGGCCGTAGCGGACCAGCACTCGCTGAATGCCAATCAGTCGAAACAGGGTATGCCGGCGCATCATTTCGCCGTATCTGCGAGGTGATCGACCCGCGCGGCGAGCCGGTCGACGTCATCGCGCAGTACATTGACGTCTTTCGAAAAGCGCTCGACTTCGTACCTGCTCGGCACGTCGCGGCTTTCCTCCTGCAGGTATTCACGGATGTTGTCGCGCATGATGGAACGCGTTTCACGCGCCCAGCGACCGACGCCTCGCGCGAATTCGCCGAGCGTATGCGCAGCGGCATCACCGATCACGCCTGACAGCTCTTCCTCGACATCCGGTTTCGCGTACTTGAGAAGATGCTGGAAGGCCTGCGCTGTAGCAGCGTCGCCGGTCAGGTCGAGAGAGCCGTCGCGGATGGAGTCTTCACCGGCCATCAGCGCGAGGGTCACGAGTGAGCCCGCGATCACGACGTCGGGCTCGGCGTCGTGCTCGGTGGTGAGCGTAACCACTTCTTCGTCGATCGCGAAGTAGCTCGCGAGCGCCGTATCGCGAACGCGGATGGCTATGAGCTTGCCGTTGAGCCGCTGACATTGCTCGCGCGCAGCCGTCGACTCGCCGATGTTCCTGTTGAGGACACGTGCGACCGGCTGCAGCAGCGATTCCAGGGCGTTCATGGCCTTGCTCAGATCTTGTAGCCGGTATGCAGCGCGACGACGCCCGCGGTCAGGTTGTCGAAGTGGCAGCGCTCCAGGCCCGCATCGCGCATCATGCCGAGCAATGTTTCCTGATCCGGGTGCATCCGGATCGACTCGGCCAGGTACTGGTAGCTGTCGGCATCCTGGGCAATCAGTTTGCCCAACAAGGGCAATACTTTGAATGAGTAAATGTCGTAAGCGGGCTTGATGACATCCAGGGGCTTCGAGAACTCGAGAATCAGGACTTTGCCACCGGGCTTCAGGACCCGGCACATCTCCGCAAGCGCTGCGTCCTTGTCGGTTACGTTGCGCAGCCCGAAGGCGATCGATACTCGATCGAAGACGTTGTCCTCGAACGGCAAACTCTCGGCATTGACCTGCGCAATCGAAACGTTGCCGGCGACGCCCGCATCAACGAGTCGGCGCCTGCCTTGCTGAAGCATGGCGGCGTTAATGTCGGCGAGCACGACGCTGCCTCGCTCGCCGACGATACGGGCAAACTCCCGCGTAAGGTCGCCGGTGCCGCCGGCAAGATCGAGAATGGCATGGCCCGGGCGCGCATTGGCGTGCCGGATCGTGTAGCGCTTCCAGAGCCGGTGCATGCCGCCGGACATCAGGTCGTTCATCAGGTCATAGCGGCTGGCTACCGAGTCGAAGACGTCTCTGACGAGGCCGGCCTTCGCTCCGACAGGTACGTCCTCGTAGCCGAAATGCGTCGTCTCGGTGGATCTATCCGGGCTATCCGTGGTGGGTGCCATGAGGGGACTTCTTTGTTGTTAATTACTATTTTTCGCGAGGATACCCTTCTGCCTCGAGGCGGTCGAGGTAACGTAGCCAGTTGGCATCCATGTCGCGGCCCAGGTTGTACAGGTATTGCCAGTCGTAGAGCCCGGTATCGTGGCCGTCATCAAATACGAACCGTACCGCGTAGTGCCCGACCGGGTCGATCCGGGTTACGACAACGTCGTTCTTGCCGGTCTGCAGGGTCTCCTGCCCCGGGCTGTGTCCGCGGACCTCAGCGCTCGGCGAATGTACCCGCAAGTATTCGAACGTGTACTCGAATTCGCTGTCGTCATCGAATGTAATGACGATAACCCGGGCGTCTTTCTTGAGGCGGATTTCGGTGGGTTTCGGCATGGTTTCCTGTAGGGCAAGAAAATCAAAACGGGGTCTGACCCCTTTCTGAGAAAAGGGGCCAGGCCCCATTTCCGGATCCCTTTTCTCGTTAAAGTATATACCGCGAAAGGTCTTCGTCCTTCGACAGCTCGGCCAGGTGTTTGTCAACGTAAGCCGCGTCAATCTGTACGTGACTGCCGCTCTTGTCCGACGCATCGAACGAGACAGTCTCGAGGAGGCGCTCCAAGACCGTATGCAGACGCCGCGCGCCGATGTTCTCTGTGTTCTCGTTGACCTGGAAAGCGACTTCCGCGACGCGTCGCACGCCACTTTCCGTGAACTCCAGGTCGACCTCCTCCGTGCTCAGCAGTGCGCTGTATTGAGTTGTCAATGCGGCATCGGGCTCCGTCAGAATGCGCACGAAGTCGTCGGTGGTGAGCGACTTCAGCTCGACACGAATCGGGAAACGGCCCTGCAGTTCGGGAATCAGGTCCGAGGGTTTGGAGACATGGAACGCGCCCGACGCGATGAAAAGAATGTGGTCGGTCCGGACCATGCCGTACTTGGTGGTTACGGTCGATCCCTCGACGATTGGCAACAGGTCTCGTTGTACGCCTTCGCGTGATACGTCCGCACCGTGTGTCTCCGTGTGGCGCGCAACCTTGTCCAGCTCATCGAGAAAAACGATGCCGTGCTGCTCGACGGCTTCGAGCGCCTGCGTCTTGAGTTCTTCCTCGTCGACCATTTTGAGGGCCTCCTCGTCGGTCAGCTGCTTGAGCGCCTCATTCACCTTGAGTTTTCGCGTGCGGCTCCGGTTGCCACCGAGATTCTGGAACATACCCTGCAACTGGCTCGTCATCTCTTCCATACCGGGTGGTGCCATGATCTCGACACCGACGGGAATGGCCTGGACCTCGATCTCGATTTCCTTGTCGTCGAGCTTGCCCTCGCGGAGCATCTTGCGAAATTTCTGTCGTGTGTCGTTGTCCTGCGGTTTCGCGTCCGTCGTTGCCGTGAATCCGACGCCGTGGGATGCGGGTGGCAGCAGCGCATCGAGGATGCGCTCCTCGGCGGCGTCTTCGGCGCGGTGCCGCACCTTCGACATCGCGTCCTCGCGAATCATTTTCACGGCCACGTCCATCAAGTCGCGGATGATGCTGTCGACCTCGCGTCCGACATAGCCGACCTCGGTGAACTTGGTTGCTTCGACCTTCATGAAGGGCGCCTTCGCGAGCCTCGCCAGGCGCCTCGAAATTTCGGTTTTGCCCACCCCGGTGGGGCCGATCATCAGGATATTCTTGGGCGTGATTTCGCTGCGCAGCGGCTCACCAACCTGCACGCGGCGCCAGCGGTTACGAAGCGCGATCGCAACGGCGCGCTTGGCCTCGTCCTGGCCGACGATGTGCTTGTCCAGTTCCTGGACGATTTCCCTGGGTGTCATTTGTGACATCAGCCCAGCTCCTCAACGACGATATTCTGGTTCGTGTAGACGCAGATTTCGCCCGCGATCGTCAGTGCTCTTTCGGCGATCTCACGCGCGCCGAGGTCGGTGTTTCGCAATAGCGCCAGCGCAGCGGCTTGCGCATACGGCCCGCCCGAACCTATCGCCATCAGGTCGTGTTCGGGCTCGATCACGTCGCCATTACCGGAAATGATGAACGACGACTCCGTATCAGCGACGCACAACAAGGCTTCAAGTCGCCGCAGCCGGCGATCCATGCGCCAGTCCTTCGCCAGCTCGATCGCGGCGCGCGTCAGGTTGCCGTACTGCTCAAGCTTGGCCTCGAACAGCTCGAACAAGGTAAACGCATCTGCAGTGCTGCCAGCGAAGCCGGCAATGACCCTGCCCTCAGCCAGCGGCCGCACCTTGCGCGCATTACCTTTCATCACGGTGTTGCCCATGCTGACCTGGCCGTCGCCGGCGATGGCGACCTTGCCATTGCGGCGTACCGAGACGATGGTTGTCCCACGAAACTGTTCCATGATGCTTGTCCTGAACGGGCGCCCGGCGGGCGGATTAAATCACGCGGTTATGCCTTGTCTTTTCTGCGGGCGCGCGGATGAGTTTTGTCGTATATCTGGGCGAGGTGCTGGAAGTCAAGGTGAGTATAGACCTGGGTCGTCGAGATATTCGCGTGGCCCAGGAGTTCCTGAACGGCGCGCAGGTCGTGGCTCGACTCGAGCAGGTGCGAGGCGAACGAATGCCGGAAGAGGTGCGGATAGACCTTGGTGTCTATGCCCTGTCGGCGGGCCCAGCAATCGACCCGCGCCTGTACGCTGCGGCGACTGAGGCGGGTGCCGCGGTTGCTGACGAACAGGGCGTTCTCGTCGGGGGCGGCGAGGCCCGGCCGTGACACGTACCATTGCGCCAGCGCCCGCAACGCCCGGGATCCGACCGGAACGATGCGGTCCTTGTTGCCCTTGCCCGTAACCCGAACCGTTGCGTCCTGGGAATCGATATCACCGAGATTCAGGTCGGTGAGTTCCGCCAGGCGCAGACCCGAGGAATACAGTAGCTCGAGAATCGCACGGTCACGGTCGATCAGCGGGCCCTTGCCGGGGATCTCGAGAAGTCGCGCCATGCGATCGGCATCGAGGTTACCGGGCAGGCGCTTCGCGCCCTTGGGCGCCGATACGGACTGGACGGGATTCTTCGTGACGTGCTTTTCGCGCAACAGGTAGCGAAAAAACGTCCTCGCCGCCGACAACCGCCGCTGGATGCTGCGCGGCGACAAGCCGCGACGAAAACAGGTCGCGGACCAGTTGCGCAGATGCTCGCTGTCGAGATCGGGCCAGTGCGCAACTCCGGCCTCGTCGCAATAGTCGCTGAGCGCGTTGAGATCACGCCGGTAGTGCTTGCAGGTCTCGGGCGACAGGCGTCGCTCGTACTCGAGGTGACGGATAAAGCGGTCGATCCAGTCTGCTTCAGCGGCGTCCACGCCAGCCTTGCCGTCAGAATCGCTGCAATGCCCCGGAGACGAGATCGCCCACGCGGGATAGAAAGTCGATGCTCATGCCGGGGTGGAACCGCTCCGCATCCGTGCTGCCGATTGCAAGAAATCCGATCTCGGCTTTCTTCCCGAGTGGCACCAGGGCGGCCGAGCCGATTTCGTCGGCGACACCGTGGAAAAGGAATTCAAGTTGGGTATCCCGGACTTGCCCGCAGCGCGGACCCCGCCCTTTGAGAAACGTCGCAAACGGGCCCAGGGCCTCGTCCTGACGATGAATGGCCCGGAAAAACCGACCGCAGTGGATGTCCTCGAAGTTATCGGGGTCACCGAAAAGAACGAGAATCGCATGGTCGGCGCCAAAGCCGGAGCGCATGGCTTCCTCGACCATCGCAATCGTCTTGTCGAGGTTCGTCGCGGACATCAATTGCAGCGCGAATTCGTGGATTTTCGCCGAGAGGACCTCGTTTTCCCGGGCAACCTGGATCAGCTCCGTCAACTGGCGCTCGAGCTTGAGTTCTTTCTGCCGCAGCATCGAGACCTGGCGTTCGACCAGCGACACTGTACCGCCGGCCTCGTGCGGCAGGCTCAAAACGCCCAGGAGACGCGCATTGCGCTCAAAGAAGTCGGGATGGGCTGCAAGGTAGTCGCAGACCGCCTCTTCGGACAGCTCTTCCTCAACGTAATCCGGCCTGGCTTGTGTGCTCATAGGTCGATCGTGCCCTCGTTTTTGAATTCGGCGTTTCCGGTGAGCCAAACGGGCTCGGCCGCGCCGCGCCAGCTTACCACGAGTTGCCCGCCCGGCAGACTCACGGTCACCTCGTGATCCAGGTACCCGAGGCGCTGCCCGGCCACGACGGCCGCGCAGGCTCCTGTGCCGCAAGCCAGCGTCTCGCCGACACCGCGTTCGTGAACACGAAGGTCGATCGCGTCACGGCCCCGAATCGCCATGAAGCCCACATTTGTGCGGGCCGGGAAGCGATCGTGGGTCTCGACCGTCGGGCCGAGCCCCGCGACGTTTGCGGAATCGGCCTCGGCTACCTGCAGGACGCAATGCGGGTTTCCCATCGACAAAACGAAGACATCGTATTCGGCTCCGTCCACGTCCAGTAAATAGCTATCCGACTTCGAGTCGGCGATGAACGGAATCCTGGCCGGCTCGAATTCCGGAGGACCCATGCTGACTGCAACGCGCTCACCCGGGAGTACTCGGGCTTCGACGATGCCGGTGGGACTTTTGAGTCGGAATTCGTGTTTGCCATCACTGCCGCGAGCAAGCATTAACGCGACACAACGGACGCCGTTGCCGCATTGTTCGACTTCGGAACCGTCCGTATTGAATACCCGATAGCTCGCGTCCAGTGATGCCTCACGTGCCGGTGTGACCCACATCAACTGATCGAATCCGGGACCTGTTGCCGGGTCCGCGAGTCGGCGCAATTGGTCTACCGACGGCGCGGTAGAGTCGCCGTTACGACGATCGACAACCATGATTCGATTGCCGGCGCCTTGCATCATCAAATAGTCGAAATTCACGTTATCTCTGATGGACTTTTTAAGCCTCTGCATGTAGTTTACATAACCCCTCGAGAAGCCTCACAACAACACTACGCCCCTGGGGAGAATCATGCGGCACATAATGGTATTGAATGCGAAGGGCGGCTGTGGAAAAAGCACCCTCGCAACGAATATTGCATCTTACTTCGCCACCGAAGGCGCGGTCGTCGCCCTGGCCGATTACGACCCGCAACGTTCGAGTCTCGACTGGCTCGACCGGCGTCCGGACAATCGCGCAAAAATTGCCGGCGTCGCCGCTTTCAAAGACGGCTTCCGCAGGGTGCCGCGTAACGCCGACATCGTTGTCGTTGACGCTCCTGCACGCTCGCACGGCGCGGAACTTACAGAACTGGTCAAGCACGCCGAGACCATTGTCGTTCCGGTGCTGCCGTCGACGATCGACATGCAGGCCACGACGACGTTCATAAAAGAACTGAAGGAAGTCGGCAAGATTCAACGCAAGCAGGCGAAAATCGCGACCGTGGCGAACCGCGTGCGTGACAATACGCTGATCTGGGGCGATCTCGACGAGTACCTGACCACTACGCGCGTTCCTTATGTCGCCGCATTGCGCGAAGCCCAGAACTATGTGCGTGCCTATACGCGCGGCCTCGGGATCTTCGAGTTGCCGGAGTATCTTGCCTGGCCCGACTGGGATGAGTGGGAGCCGCTGACGGCATGGCTGCGGACCAAACGTAGCCAGCCCTGATTTTCTGGCTTGTTTGAGCCGGCTCTGCGGTATTTGTTGGCGGACTGCGCGCCTACGGCGCGCTTGACGGTCAGGACGACCTAATGCCGCGGAGCACATGGATGTGCGGGAGCGGCGAAGGTCTCGCCAACAAACACCCCGAAGCCGGCTCCTCCGTTATTCGTCCTGTTCTTCTTTTAGACTTGCGTCAATCCCGTCAACGGGGTTGGTGTAACGCGGAACCACGCCCATCACTTCGCGCATTTTTCGAGTGTCAACGCGTCTCGATTCTCTTAGGAAAGACAGGCGCATGGGGGAGAACGTCCTCTCCGCTTCTTCGCGCGTAACGGTTGGCGGTGGCGGCAGGCCCGCCTGGCGGGCGACCGCGTTCATGAACCACGTCGTCGTGCGCGTATCGCCGTCGCCGACGTTGTAGATCCCGGCCGGTACCTCGGTAGATAAAGCCGCGGTGCAGCAGCGCGCCAGGTCGTCAACGTGGATTCGGTTCCCCGGGCTGGCGTCCTCTTCTTTCAGCACCGGCATCGCCGCGCGTACACGGTCAGTGCCAAGCCGTCCAGGCCCGTAGATACCGGGTACACGCAGGATCACGGCTTCGGCATCGCCGGCCGCACACCAGTCCTGCAATAGCGTCTCGGCTGCGAGGCGGCGTTCCGCTTGTACGGACTCCGGATTGGGCGCGGTGGTTTCATCGACGAGTGCACCATCGCGATTGCCGTAAACACCAGTCGTACTCAGGTAGACGATTCTCGCGGGGTCGCGCGGCAGCAAGTCCAGAAATCGCCGGAGCCGATGGTCGCCAGGCTGATCGGATGCCGGCGGCACCGGGTAGATGACCGAGTAATCGGCAGGAAGATCGAGCAACAACTCGCCATCGCCGTCCAGGTCGAGGTTTTGGTCGCCAGGCAATGAGCGGCCCGCGGCAATGGCGCCTGGTAAGCTCTCGAGCACACGGCGGCCCGTGTAACCAGGGCCGACAACCATCGTGATCATTCGGGATCCGGGGCGAGGTGTGGAATGGCCGTCTTTGGGCTCTCGGCGACGAGCCCGAGTCCTTCGCGAAATGCGTCCGCAGCCGCGTCGCCCTCACCAAGCTGGTTCAGCAACCTGCCGTACTCCTGGTACGCTTCCGGCGTTGGCCGGAGCGTGATTACGCTCTCGAGATAACTGCGCGCCTTGCCCCAGAGTTCGTTGCGCAGGCATAGTCGCGCTGCGGCAAGCAACAGGTCGGGGTCATCTTCGTGTGTCGCAAGCCAGCCCTCGGCGCGTTTCAGCTGCTTCGACGCGTTGGGCCCCTCGACGAGTCCGAACAGACGCACGAGCGGCCCGCGCCATTTCGCCTTGAGCGCAGTGGTGAGTTCCTTCTCGGCCTTTTCGTGCAGACCGCCCCGAATCAGCCCTGCAAAGTACGCGTTGAGCAGGTCAGGATCGCCTAGCAGGTTCTTCGGGACTTTCTTCCACGCCTCGATGACGATGTCACCATTGCTGGCACGATCGAGATCCTCACGGTGAACGCGCACGGTCCAATCGTCGATGGTCTCTTGGTCCACGCGACCATGCTTTTTCAGGCGTGGCAATAGTGCGGCGAGTTGCTCCCAGTCCTGAAGCTGGAAATACAGGCGACCCAACAGGGCGAGCGCATAACTGTGATCGCGCGAGCCCTCGTCGATCCTGCGCAACGTCGCCAGCGCTTGTTCGTACTGACCGCGGTCGAGCTGGAACTCGGCCTGCGTCAACAGCACCGCGTTGGCGGCGGCGGGCGTGTGTTCATAAGCGAGCTTGAGCCACTCGTCACGACGCTGATCGCTGCCCTGTAAGTGCGCGGCACGTGCCGCCTGCAGATAGTTGAACAACGGTGCGTCGCTCGTACTGGCCGCGCGCGCCAGCAGTTTTTCGCCGCGAGCGAAGTTGCCCTCGGCGACTTCGATCATGCCGCGCATGAGTTTTTCGCCAGCGCGACCGGCACGGTAACGGCCGGCCACCTCGCCGATCAGGCGCGGTGCAACGATGATTTTTCTGATTGTCCATACCGCGAAAACAAGCGTGACCGCGATGCCGAGTAACACCGGAACGGACATTTCGACGAGGTAACCACGGAAATTGATTGCGACGTAGCCCGGGTCCTCGAGCAGGAAATGCCCTGCAAACGCGAAGATGAGCGTTGCGACCACAACGATGATGCTGAATTTCATTGCGCGATCTCGGATAGCGCGCGGAATTGCCGGGTCAGGCGCAGCGATTCGGAAATGTCGGGTGCTGTGACCACAATCATGCTGTCGCGAATCTCGGTGAGCGTCTGCTGCGCACTCATGACCTGCGTGCTGCCCAGCTCAAAAAACTCTGTGAGTAATGCATCCGCATCGTCCAGGCTCTGCTCGAAAATCGCCTGCTCGCCCCGAAGCAGTGCGAGTCGCGCGGCCTGCAACTGCAGCGCCAGATTGGTGCGGACCAGTTGCGCGGTGTCCGGCGTGAGCAATGCCTTCGTTGCTTCGTCGGGCGGCGTGACTTTAACGAGCCCGGATACGGCGCCCTTGACGGACGCCCACGCTTGCGCGGCTCCGCCCGACTCGGCGTCGACGGTCTCGTCATCATCGACCGTAGCCTGGTCGACCGAGCGCAGCGGCAGCGACTCGACAACGCGGGCCAGGCTGGCGAGCGTCAACGTTACGCCTTCGATATCGGGCTTTTGCATGACTTCGAGTGCGGCGAGTTCGTCGGAAATGGCGCGGCGCACATCGGTAAGAGCCGGGTTGGCCATTTGCACGACACGCTCGTCGGCCATTCCCAGTGCCAGCATTGCGAGATGTGGATTGTTGCCGAGCTGCAGCTGCGCGTTGGCGATCTGCATGTAGTACTCCGCTTCCGCGAGCAACCAGGTGTCGCGCGCGCCAGCCGAAACGCCCTGCAACGAGGCAACCGAATTTTCGAGGTTCGACATACGGCCCGGCAGCGAATCCAGAAGTTGGACCTGTTCCTCGATGCCCTGCTGCAGCAACTCGACACGCGATTGAATGCTCTCGTCACTGGTGGCGAGATTCGCAAGATCCTGATCGAGCTTGGCCAGGGACTGTCGGGACTCGTCGACGCGTCCTGACAACTGGGCGAGCGAATCGCTGCTGTTTGCCGCCGTGTCACGGGTGCGTTGATCTTCCATGACCATGTAACCCACAGCCGCCAGGGTCACGAGCGAGAGAAATAACGCCAGCCAGGAAACCGGCGATGAACCGTGCCTCGATGCAACGCGCTTCGATGTCTCGTGCCTCGATGCAACGCGCTTCGCCACCGGCGGCTCCTCGGGCTGCGGCTCCTCGGGCTGCGGTTCCTCCGGCGTGACCTCGTCCGCTACCTGTGCATGGTCCACGGGTTCGTCGGCCACGGCTTCTGCCGTATCCTCGACTTTGCTTTTTTCGCTCATGAATTCTGTCCGGATCTGTGGTGCCCGAGTGTCGATATTGCCGTAATTGCGCTGACCATCTCGTCCGCCGAGGGCCCGGTCGCGAGGCTTACGGGACAACCGGGCAAGCTCTCTTGGGCCTCTTTTAACACACGAGCCGCCGGCGTAACCAGTGGCGTTTCGACTAGTGCCGGGCGGCAGGACTCGGGCACGAGCACGATGAGATTGCGCAGCGATTCGACGCTCATGGCCGTGACCACATCGATATCGCCGGCCTGCCAGTGTGCGGCCAGCCCCGCGATGTTTTCGGCGGAATGCGACGGCATCCGGCGGTCATACACCGCCAGGTAGTCGACCGTCGCGCCTCGTGCTCGCAATGTCTCCGCCAGCAATTCGCGGCCGCTGTTGCCGCGCACGATACGAACGGTCTTGCCTGCCACGTCATTCAGGGCGGGTTCGGCGAGCAGGCTCTCGCTGTCGTAGCCGTCGGCCGGGCATATATCGACAATCCTCGCGGCCGCTTCGATCGCGGCCGCCGTCGCCGGGCCAACTACCGCGACGGCGCCCGTGCTGGTCCACGCGAGGCCGTGCTCGACGGCGTTACTGCTGATGTAGATGACGATGTCGGGGTCGGCAAGCGCAGCAACATCCGCTTCGACCTCCTGCGGGCTGCGCGGCACGATTTCGATAACCGGAAACGCAATCGCGTTGCCGCCGGTCGCCTCGATGGCGGCGATCAGGCCCGCTGACTGTTGCGCCGGCCGTGTCACGAGAACGCCGAGTCCTGCAAGAGGAGTATCAGTCATTAGTCACCGCTGCCTGCTCGAGCAACTCGGCGGCGCCTTGCTCGAGCAGCGTGGTGGCGAGCCGTTCGCCGATACCTTCTGCATCCTCCACCGGTCCGTCGAGAGACTCGCGCAGCGAGCGGCTGCCATCGGGTAACGCGACGAGCGCTGTTATCGTCAATTGGTCGTCTTCGATAGCCGCGTAAGTCGCGACGGGTGACTGGCAATTGGCCTGCAGCACCAGCGCGATCGTGCGCTCGGCGAGAGTCGTCTGCGCGGTACGCGTGTGATTGAGATTCTCGAGCACGGCGCGGAGGTCTCTCCGGTCCGACAGGCACTCGATACCGATAACGCCCTGTGCGGCCGCCGGCAGCATCTCGTCGGTCGTGAACTGCCGGCTGATGTGCTCCTGCAGGCCGAGCCGCTCGAGTCCGGCGGCGGCCAGAATGATGGCGTCGTAGTCGCCGGCCTCCAGTTTCGCGAGACGCGTGTTGACGTTGCCTCGCAGTGGCTCGATGACGAGATCCGGCCGCAGCATCCTGAGCTGTGCCTGGCGTCGCAGGCTGGAGCTGCCGACAAGGGCGCCGTCCGGCAGGTCAGCGAGCGACTCGCGATCGCCGGCGACCAATGCATCCGCATGATTGGCCCGCTGCAGCACGGCGGCAACACAAAAACTCTCGGGCATCTCTGCCGGTACGTCCTTCATCGAGTGCACGGCGATGTCCGCGGCACCTTCCTGCATCGCAACTTCGAGTTCCTTGATGAACAGGCCCTTGCCGCCGATCTTTTGCAGGCTACGATCGAGGATCTCGTCTCCGCGCGTCGACAGTGGCACGAGTTCGACGTCCTCGACATCGTTGAGCTGGCGCAATTCGGCGGCAACATGTTCCGCCTGCCAAAGAGCAAGCGCGCTTTTGCGGGTGGCGATACGGATCAACAAGAGACCTAACCTCCTTTCAGGCGCCGACGCACGTCGGCGAGATGACGACGGCTAATAGCCAGTTCGTCGTCGTTCTGTGTTTCATTGCGCAGCACGATGTGATGTTTGCCATCGCCCGTTTTCTCCAGTCGCTCGATCTTGTCGACTGCGACGACGGCACCGCGATGGATGCGAACGAAGTCTTCTGCGAACTCCTTCTCAAGGGCGGCGAGCGAGTCGTCGATCAGGTCCTGACCCTGGGAATGGTGCACGCAGACATACTTCTGGTCGGCGCGAAAGTAGTTCACGTCTGTGACGGGAATCAGCTTCAGTTGCCCGTGCGAGCGCGCGCAGACATGTTTTCTCCGCGACTCGAGATTCGATGCGGCAGCCACGTCGTGCAGCGTGCTCGTGGCAAGCTTCGCGGCATGTTCGAGTGCGCTTGCAAGGCGTCCCCGCCGTACGGGCTTCAATACATAACCGATAGCGCGCGCCTCGAACGCGTCGATAGCGTACTCGTCGTACGCGGTCGTAAAAACGACAGCTGGCGGATTGTCCAGCGCATTCAGATGATGCGCGGCCTCGATACCATCCATTCCCGGCATACGAATGTCGAGTAGCGCGATCTCGGGGAGAGTTTCGCCGGCCAGCGTTACGGCTTCCTGACCGTTTGCCGCCTCGGCCACGACCTCGTAATTCCCGAGATCGTCAAGTAGCTGCCGCAGGCGATCCCGGGCAGGCTTTTCGTCGTCGGCGATAAGAATTCTCATCATCGCGTCAGCCTTCGTCGCAGGGGAAGCGCAGGCTTACGCTAAATGCATCGCCACTTTCGTCCACGTCGACGGCTGCGTGATGGCCGTACGCCAGTTCGAAGCGTTGACGGATATTGCTCATCGCCATCTTGTTGCCGCTTTTCGCGCGCTCGGTTCCCGTTGCGACCGGGTTCGTCATCGTAATGACGAGGTCATTGTCGTCGCGCTTGCCGTTGACGACTACCTCGCCACCGTCCGGCAGCAGTTCGATACCGTGATAAATCGCGTTCTCGAGTAGCGGTTGAATGGTCAGGCTCGGAATCAATGCGCGCATCGGTAAATCGGCGACGTTCCAGCGCACTCGGAGACGGTCGCCAAGACGCAGTTTTTCGATGCGCTGGTAGATCGCCGCGATCTCGAGTTCCTGCTTCAGCGTCGTACGGTCCTTCGAGCCACCGAGATTGGCGCGCAGCAGATCGGACAGGTCCTCGACGGCTTCTTCAGCCTGGCGGGGGTCTGTGCGTGTCAGCGATGCGATCGTGTTCATGCTGTTGAACAGGAAATGCGGGCGAATGAGGGCCTGCAGGGCGCTGATACGCGCTTGTGCCTCGAGCACAATGCTGCGGCGCCACTCGCTGGACACGTACAAATAGCGCATCGCAAGCGCGATGACGATGGAGCTGATCGCAACGGTTCGGATCAGGAAGCCGAAGTGTGTGTCCTCGATAATTACCGACTCGGCAAAATAGCGCGTCAACTGATACGCAATCTCCGCGAGCACGAGACACATCGCGAGCAGGACGAAGAAGCTCACAACGAAAGCCCGTGTCTTGCCGGCGCCCTGGAGACGGCTGCGTAACACGCACATGAGGGCGCAGCCGACCAGTGCCAGCCAGAGCACGAACATCGAGGTCTTGGACAGTTCGACGAGGAACCGACCGGGCGGCTCATTGCCTGCCAGTGTCAGCATGATCGCAACCAGCGCCGCAACGATGACCACGACGAACACCGTGCTCGCTGCACAAAAATCAGGCAGGTAGGCCTGCGTCTCCGGGTCGACGGAGTCTATGGAACTGGGGGTTGCGGCCAATCCTGGCGCTCCTTACATGCGGAGACCGAATTGTAGCGCCGGGGCGCGCAAAATGATCGCTGTGGCGCCGGGAGGGCGCAAAAAGATGCTTATCGCCTGGGGGCCGCGCTCAGGAACAGTTTTTCTGGATCTGTTCCTCAACCTTCTGGCGCGCCTCGAGTGTCTGCGACTCGTCGAGATACTCTCGCTCGCCGGCCTCGGTTTCACGATACAGGCGGCGGGATTGCAGGTAGCTCTCCAGGCGTGCCCTGTGCTCCTGGCACTTCGCGGCACGCTGTTCGATCTCGGCGCGCGCCAGCGCATCGGCTTCGCGACGGCTCGTGGCCTCTTCGCGTGCCTCGTCGCGCGCGGCCATGTACTCGTGCCGTTTTTTGACTTGCTCGCTTACGGATGCGTTGTTGGTACCGGCGTACGTCACGTCGAGGCGCTGTTCGCCGGCCTCGCCGGTCGGTCGGTCCAGGTAATGAACGCCCCCTTCTTCGTCGACGTACCTGTAAATCTCGCCGGCAAACGCCGAGGCGCCTGCCGCGACCGCTGCTGCGGATAATATGAGTACGAGAAGCTTACGATTCATGGCACACCTTCCGTGTAGACATCGCCTCTACCTAGCGTCAATGCATAACGCATTAGATCACGCCGGGCCCGCATTTGGCGTGACTATGGTCACAAGTAGGCTGAGTATTGGCGCACATTTTTTACACATGCAAAAAAAGCGGGCCGTAGGGCCCGCTAAGATCTTGCTTTCAGTGGGGAAATTGGACATATCGTAGTGGTCCAGAAGGGCCTGCAAGTGCTCCCTTATGGCAAATTGCAGGCCTCGCGTTATGTTGTTACTCGGCCGACGTGAACTCCGGATAGGCCTCGAGTCCGCACTCGGATATGTCGACGCCCTCGTATTCCTCTTCCTCCGAAACACGGATACCGACGGTCTTCTTGATGACAAACCAGACGATGAGGCTGGTTATGAAGACCCAGGCGAAGATCGACAACATCCCGACCAGCTGTACCCAGAGTTTCGCGTCACCGTTTGTAAAGCACACGGCGATCAGGCCCCAGATCCCGACGACGCCGTGCACGGAAATGGCACCGACGGGGTCGTCGATCCTTAATTTGTCGAGTAACACGATCGAAGCGACTACGATGAGGCCACCGACCGCCCCGATCAGGGTTGCCACCAGCGGTGCGGGCGTCAACGGTTCCGCAGTAATAGCAACGAGGCCGGCGAGGGCGCCGTTCAATGCCATCGTCAAATCAGCTTTGCCGAACCAGAGGCGTGCGAGCAGCAATGCGAAGACGAGGCCACCCGCTGCCGCCATGTTCGTGTTGACGAATACGAGCGCGACGGAGTTTGCTTCGCCGACGTCCGATAGCTTGAGTTCCGAGCCGCCATTGAAGCCGAACCAGCCGAGCCACAGGATCAGGGTACCTAGCGCCGCGAGCGGCAGGTTGCTGCCCGGGATGGCGTTGATCTGACCAGACTTGCTGTATTTGCCTTTCCTCGCGCCGAGCAGGAGGACACCGGCGAGTGCCGCTGCTGCGCCGCAGAGATGCACGACGCCCGAGCCCGCGAAGTCCAGGAACCCGAGCTCGTTGAGCCAGCCCGAGCCCCACTTCCAGAATCCCTGCACCGGATAAATGAAGCCCGTGAGAATCACGGAGAACAGGAAAAACGACCACAATTTCATGCGCTCGGCGACGGCGCCCGACACAATCGACATAGCCGTTGCGACAAACACGACCTGGAAGAAAAAGTCCGACAGGTTCGAGTAGTAGCTGTCGCCCGCAAGGACGGCTTCTACGGTGTTGTCATCCTTGCCCAGGATGTCGAGTGCCAGGAGGCTTTGGAATACACCGCCCTCGTAAGCGCCGGGGTACATGATCGAATAGCCGCACAGCATGTACATGATGCAGGCGATCGAATAGAGACCGACGTTCTTGGTCAGGATTTCTGCCGTATTTTTGGCGCGGACGAGCCCCGCCTCGAGCATCGTGAAGCCGGCGGCCATCCACATGACCAGGGCCCCACAGACGAGAAAATAGAAAGTGTCGAGCGCATAGGAAAGCTCGACGAGCTGCGCTGATATCTGCGTTACTTCTTCCATAATTGCTTGTCCCCTGGCGACTAAACGGCCGCGGCGCCGGTCTCGCCGGTGCGAATGCGGATGGCCTGCTCGAGGTCGGTGACGAAGATCTTGCCGTCGCCGATCTTGCCGGTGCGTGCCGTGTTGGCGATGGCTTCGATGACCTGCTCGACGACGTCATCGTCGACGGCGAGTTCGATTTTTGCCTTCGGCAGGAAGTCGACGACGTACTCGGCGCCGCGATAAAGCTCGGTGTGGCCGCGCTGCCGGCCGAAGCCTTTTACTTCGGTGACGGTGATGCCTTGTATGCCGATCTCGGCGACGGCTTCGCGGACGTCGTCGAGTTTGAACGGTTTGATAACCGCCGTGATCATTTTCATTACTGATTTCCCCGTGTTTGCTTTGCAGTAACCAGGCAACAGATACCGCCTCGGTATTACTGCGCGGCGCTGCCGAATCCGAATGACTTGCCGATCGCGAATACGAGCGCATGCTCCTCCTCGCCGATGAGGTTTTCGTCGGCATACAAGCCGTAGAA
>Ga0070727_10000656_pt1 | contig 41345 bp, 35 predicted proteins | sample tdAd472_FD_66722 | JGI IMG/M metagenome (GOLD analysis project Ga0070727, IMG submission 66722) | Marine sediment microbial communities from the Atlantic coast under amendment with organic carbon and nitrate - tdAd47.2 | ecosystem: Environmental > Aquatic > Marine > Coastal > Sediment | place... | reverse complement strand
TACTCAACCGTGCGCGCCAGTGCAAAAGAGTTTGGCGGGATAATACAAACATCACTTTGCACATCAACAAAGCTGTCTTCATCAAAGTTTTTTGGATCAACAGTAGCAGAATGGATGTTGGTGAAGACTTTGAACTCATTGGAACAGCGCACATCATAGCCATAGCTGGAAGTGCCATAGGAAATCAGCCTGTCGCCGTTTTCGGAATGACGAACCTGTCCTGCTTCAAAGGGTTCGATCATGCCCTGTTCTTCGGCCATACGCCGAATCCATTTATCCGCTTTAATGCTCATTCTGTATTACCCAGATTAGAAGATTTGAATGGGGCTGAATCGTGCCATAAACAAGACAAATGCGCCAGTCTGACGCTTGTCATTCCTAACGAGTGTGAGGAACCTATTATTCAGAAATGCAGTGAATCTCTCCCGTTGGTCGAGATGACAAACGGGAGAGAAAACGTACGGTTAGTCTTCTGTCACCTGAATTTCAGGAAAAGCATTAGCATCATCGTTGGCACGCAGCGCCAAACGAGCCGCCAAGCGTCGTGCCACATCACGGTAAATCGCCGCCACTTCACCATCTGGCTCAGCAATAACAGTTGGGTTACCGGCATCCGTTTGTTCACGAATCGACAGCTTAAGCGGTAATTGGCCAAGTAGCTCGGTATCGTAATCCTCGGCAATTTCATCGCCGCCACCGTAACCAAAGATAGGCTCAGCATGCCCACATTTGCTGCACACATGCACGCTCATGTTTTCCACCACACCCAGCACAGGAATATCCGTTTTGCGGAACATTTCGACGCCTTTTTTGGCATCCAGCAGGGCAATATCCTGAGGGGTTGTCACAATTAACGCACCGGTAACCGGAACCTTCTGCGCCAACGTCAGATGAATATCACCGGTACCCGGTGGTAAATCAATAATCAGGTAATCGAGGTGCTTCCATTTAGTCAGGCTGATCAACTGCTGCAGCGCGCCTGTCACCATTGGTCCACGCCATACGATAGGAGCACTATCATCCAGCATACAAGCCATTGTCATCGCTTGAAGGCCATGCGCCTCAATAGGCAACCAGGATTTACCGTCCTCTGAAACCGGCCGAGTACCCTCAACCAATCCCAGCATCAAACCCTGACTCGGTCCGTAAATATCCGCGTCCAAAATACCAACACGCGCGCCTTCGGCGGACAGCGCCAAAGCAATATTCACCGCGGTTGTGGATTTACCCACGCCACCCTTGCCAGAGGCGACAGCGATCACATTTTTAACACCCTCTAATCCATCCAGATTAGCTTGAGCCCGTTGCGCTTCGATTTGCCATTGCAGATCAATATTGACCGTACGGCCACCAGCAATTGGGGAAACCTTTTCAACTAACGCCGCTTTAATTTCATCGGCAATACCGGCCGCCGGGTAACCTAACCCAATAATAATTTGTACTTGGTTAGCATCAATATCAATGGCATTGACAGCACCAGCGGACACATAATCGCTGTCTAAATATTTATCCTGATAGCTGGCAAGCGCAGCTTCAACCTGCGCGGCGGTGAGTTCTGACATAGGAATTTCTCTGCTTGAATTTTGAACGTATCCCGATAATGGGGATAAAGCGCGCGATTAAAAGGGAAACAGGTGTAAATTTCCAGTTATTTTTACCGCAAGCTAGCTTCTCAAAACCCTAATAAAAACAGGGTTATAGCAACAAACAGAACTCTTTTACCGCCTCTAAAATGGAAAGAAGCTGCGATAGCTCAGCAAATTGAGACAAAATCACACGGCATCGGGCGATTTCAGATGCAAAAAAACGCCATCAAGGGTATAGTTGCGGGCTTCAATTTTCATAGAGAAATCAGCGGAAACATGACGCACACAGCTCGTAAAATTCTGGTTACCAGCGCCCTGCCCTATGCCAACGGCCCCATTCACCTGGGCCACATGCTGGAATACATCCAAACTGACATTTGGGTACGCTTCCAAAAACAACGTGGCGAAACCTGTACCTACGTCTGTGCAGACGACGCACACGGCACCGCTATCATGCTACGTGCCGAGCAAATGGGCATCAGCGCAGAAGAGCAAATTAAACGTGTGCAGCAGGATCACGAAGCTGATTTTGCAGATTTCCATATTGGTTTCGATAACTACTACACAACGCACTCGCCAGAGAATAAAGAGCTAAGCGAATTTATCTACAAAGCCTGTCGTGACTCCGGACATATTGCCGAGCGCAGCATTACTCAGGCCTTTGATCCAGAAAAAAACCTGTTCCTGGCCGACCGTTTCATCAAAGGCACCTGCCCGCGTTGTAAAGCGGAAGACCAATACGGCGATAACTGCGAGGCCTGTGGCGCCACCTACAATCCGACGGAACTGATTAATCCAAAATCGGCGATCTCGGGTGCGACACCGGTTGAAAAGGACTCGGTACACTACTTCTTCAAGCTGCCTGATTTTGAAAACATGCTGAAAGAGTGGACTCGCAGCGGTACATTGCAGGAATCTGTCGCCAACAAACTCAACGAATGGCTGGAAGCGGGCTTGCAGGAATGGGACATCAGCCGTGATGCACCCTACTTTGGCTTTGAAATTCCCGATGCGCCGGGCAAATACTTTTACGTCTGGCTGGATGCGCCAATCGGCTACATCGCCAGCTTCAAAAACCTGTGTGCGCGTCGCGATGACCTCGACTTCGATGACTACTGGGCCAAAGATTCCGACGCTGAGGTATATCACTTCATAGGCAAGGACATCATCAACTTCCACGCGCTATTCTGGCCGGCCATGTTGAGCTGTGCGGACTTCCGTACACCAACTGCCGTTAAAGCGCATGGCTTTGTGACGGTGAACGGCAAGAAAATGTCCAAGTCGCGTGGCACTTTCATCCAGGCACGGACTTATCTGAACCACCTGAACCCGGAATACCTGCGTTACTACTTCGCCGCTAAACTGGGCAATGGCACGGAAGATATCGACCTCAACCTGGAAGATTTTGTTCAGCGCGTTAACTCTGACGTCGTTGGTAAGGTGGTTAACATCGCCAGCCGTTGTGCCGGATTCATCAAAAAGCGTTTTGATGGCAAACTATCTGACACGGTCAGCAACCCGGCGTTGTTGGACGAAGTCATTGCTGCAGGCGATCAAATTGCCGAGCACTTTGAAAACCTTGAATTCAGCAAAGCTGTTCGCGAAATCATGGCGCAGGCTGATAAGGCTAACCAATATATCGATGAGCAAAAACCATGGGTATTAGCGAAGGAAGAAGGCCGTGATCAGGACGTGCAGGATGCCTGCTCCATGGGCATTCACCTGTTCCGTGTTTTGTGTACTTACCTGAAACCGGTTTTACCGGCATTGGTTGCTAACGCCGAGACTTTTTTGAATATTGAAAGCCTGAACTGGGATGACCGCCTGCAAACACTGACGGGGCACCAGATCAACAAGTTCAAGCCACTGATGCAACGTATCGAACAGGATAAAATCGATGCCATGCTGGAAGTGACCAAAGCAGACGCCGCAGCCCATGCGGCTTTGCAGGAAAAAACCAACGCCAAGGTGGCACCTGCGACCAGCAACGTCGAAGCCATCGCCGATGAAATCGAGTTTGATGTCTTTGCCAAAACTGACCTGCGCATCGTACGTATCGTTAAAGCCGATCACGTCAAAGGCGCCGACAAATTGCTGCAACTAACACTGGATTTAGGTGAAGGTTTCGGCGACAAGCGTCTGCGTAATGTGTTCTCGGGTATTAAAACAGCCTACCAGCCAGAAGACTTGGAAGGTCGCCTGACAGTGATGGTAGCCAATCTGAAACCACGCAAAATGCGGTTTGGTGTTTCCGAGGGTATGGTACTGGCCGCAGGCCCCGGTGAAGAAGAAATCTGGCTGCTGGAGCCGCACGAAGGTGCGCGTGAAGGCGAGCGAGTAAGCTAAAACTCGCACAACAAGAGTTAACAAACGTATACGGCTATGACCGACTATTTACTCATCATCGTCAGCACCGTGCTGGTAAACAACTTTGTGCTGGTCCAGTTTCTGGGCCTGTGCCCCTTTATGGGCGTGTCGAATAAACTCGATACCGCCTGGGGTATGTCACTGGCCACCACCTTCGTACTGACGCTGTCCTCGGTATGCAGCTATCTGGTTTACACCTATCTTCTGGCCCCCATGGGGCTTGAGTACCTAAAGACGATCAGCTTTATTTTGGTGATTGCTGTCATGGTGCAATTCACCGAAATGGTCATCAAAAAAGTCAGCCCTGTGTTACACCGCGTACTGGGTATTTTCCTGCCGTTGATTACCACCAACTGTGCGGTACTGGGTGTCGCCCTGCTCAACCTGAATAAAGATAACAACTTTGTCGAGTCGCTGTTTTACGGTTTTGGCGCGGCGGTCGGTTTCTCATTGGTACTGATTCTGTTTGCCGCCATGCGCGAGCGCATTAACACGGCCGATGTTCCTGAACCCTTCAAGGGTTCTGCTATTGGCATGATCACTGCGGGTCTGATGGCTTTAGCTTTTATGGGCTTTACCGGTTTAACCTCCGCTTAGGCGTTACACAATCATGACGATTCTAACCGCCATCCTGATCCTGCTTGCCCTAGCTGCTGTTTTCGGCATTATTCTGGGCTATGCCGCCGTAAAATTTAAGGTGGACGAAGACCCCGTTGTTGATCAAATCGACAATATCCTGCCCCAGACTCAGTGCGGTCAGTGCAGCTACCCTGGCTGTCGACCCTATGCCGAAGCCATTGCCAATGGCGACGAAATTAATAAATGTCCTCCCGGCGGTGAAGCGACCATCCATGCTCTGGCCGAGTTATTAGGACGCGACTTTGTACCATTGGACGAAGAGCACGGCGAAGAAAAAGGTAAGCGCGTGGCGCTAATCCGCGAGGCCGAGTGCATTGGTTGCACCAAATGTATTCAGGCCTGCCCGATGGATGCTATTTTGGGCGCCGCTAAACACATGCATACCGTTATTGCCGATGAGTGCACCGGCTGTGATCTCTGCGTCGAGCCCTGCCCGGTGGATTGTATTGATATGGTACCCGTTGAAGTAACGCTCAACGACTGGCGTTGGCACCTGCCCGGCGCGCCGGAAACCATACAAAAGACTGAGCTCATCGCCACGGATAAACACCCGGCTCCCGCTCAGGACAGCGCCAACGATGCGGCAAATGATAAAAAGAATGATGGTAACACGGAGGCCAGCGCATGAACTGGCAACCTAACAAGCACCTGTACACATTCCATGGCGGTATTCATCCACCGGAAAACAAACAGCAATCAACCCAGGCTGCGATTGAAACAGCACTGTTGCCCAGCAAATTGATACTGCCCCTGCAACAGCATATCGGCCAGCAGGCCAAAGCATTAGTTCAAGTGGGTGACCAAGTACTCAAAGGCCAGATGATTGCTGAGCCAAACGGTTATGTCAGCGCCGCTGTTCACGCACCGACCTCCGGCACCGTCACCGCCATTGAGGCGCACGCCCTGCCACACCCATCAGGATTAAGCGAACAGTGCATTATCATCGAGCCTGACGGTAAAGATGAGTGGGCCCAGCTAACGCCCGTGGTTGACTATCAGCAACTGGCAAAAGCCGACTTGCTGCAGCACATTAGTGACGCAGGTATCACCGGTTTGGGTGGCGCAGGCTTTCCCACCGCCGTAAAACTAAACCCATCTGAAGATTTACCGATCAACACCCTCATTCTGAACGCGGCCGAGTGTGAACCCTACATCACCGCAGATGACATGCTCATGCGTGAACACGCAGCAGAGGTCATCACCGGTTTGCAGATCATGGCGCATATTCTGCAGCCAGAGAAGTGCCTGATCGGGATAGAGGTTAACAAACCCGAAGCCATTGCCGCACTGCAACATGCCGTCGATGAGTTACAGCTCACCGAGCTGATTACTATCGAGCGCATTCCGGTTAAGTATCCCTCTGGCGGTGAAAAACAGCTTATTCAGATTTTAACCGGTATGGAAGTGCCCAATGGCGGTATTCCAGCCGACATTGGCATGGTATGTCATAACGTCGGTACCGCAGTCGCGGTGAGCCGCGCCATTACTAAGGGCGAACCCCTGATTTCGCGTATCACCACCATCACCGGTGAAGCGGTATCCCGGCAGGGCAATATTGAAGTCTTACTCGGCACGCCGATTGACACTCTGCTGGCTCACTTTGGCGTCAAGCAGGACAAGCTGCACCGTTTAGTCATGGGCGGCCCAATGATGGGCTTTACGCTTGATGACGTCAGCCTGCCCGTCGTGAAAGCGACTAACTGTATTTTAGCCGCGACACGTAAAGAGCTGCCGGACCCTGCGCCTGAACAGGCCTGTATTCGCTGCGGCATGTGTGCCGAAGCCTGTCCAGCCAGCCTGTTGCCACAGCAACTGTATTGGTTCTCTAAATCACGTGAGTTCGACAAGGCCCTTTCACACAACCTGCTCGACTGCATTGAGTGTGGTGCCTGCTCCTACGTCTGCCCCAGCAACATTCCTCTGGTGCAGTACTACCGTTTTGCCAAGGGTGAGATTCGTATCGAGGAGCACGAGCGCACAGCGTCAGACCATGCCCGTCAACGTTTTGAAGCCCGTACCGCACGGCTCGAACAGGAAGAGGCTGAAAAAGAAGCGAAGCGTCAAGCGCGTGCTGAAGCCGCAGCCGCGGCCAAAAAAGCCAAAGAAGCCGCCAGCGATAGCAATGACGATAAAGCCATCGATCCAAAAGCGGCGGTAGTACAAGCAGCTCTTGAACGCGCCAAAGCCCGTAAAGCTAAAAAAGCAGCGGAAACAGCAACTGGCGAAGTGGCCGATGACACCCCGTCCAAACAACCTGCCGTTGACAAAGACACGCCCAAATTAAGCGCCGTCGAACGAGCAAAAGCCCGTAAAGCAGCGCGTGCTGCTGAACAGGGCAATGAACAAACAACCGACAAAGCCGCCAAAAAAGGCGGCCTTTCTGCGCTGGAAAAAGCCAAGGCAAAACGTGCACAACAGGCTGATGGTTCAAAGCCATCAGAACAGCCTGAGTCCTCCAGCAAGGCCGAGAAAAAAGGCCCGTCAGCACTGGAGCGAGCCAAAGCTAAACGTGCTGCTGAAGGCGAACAATTAACAAATTCCGACACCGCAGCAGTCGACAACACTGAACCAGCCAAAGCCATGAGCGCGTTAGAAAAGGCGAAAGCCAAACGCGCCGCACAATCCAGCGATGCTGAATCAACGGCAGCGGCCGCAGCCCCTGTGTCAGCCCTGGAGCGCGCTAAAGCTAAACGTGCAGAGCAAGCCCAGCAAAGCCCCTCTGAGCCAGCGGCAGAAGAGCAAAAACCACTGTCTGCGCTAGAGCGAGCAAAATTAAAACGTGCTCAAGCTGCAGATAATGAAGCATCCGTTGAAACAAGCGCGGCTTCGACAACCGATCGCCCGGACTCGGCCGACAAAAAACCCATGTCGGCACTTGAGCGGGCCAAAGCCAAACGCGCCGAACAGGCCATGCAGGATGCGGCCGAAGATTCAGCTGCTGATACCGAGAATAGAGATTAACCCCCATGTCACTACTCAGAGTTTCCTCCCCCCACATGACTCGCCCCGGTAATACCGGCGATGTGATGCTACTAGTGATTATGGCCACCCTGCCCGGTCTCGCCATGCTGACCTGGTTTTTTGGCTGGGGCACCTTTATTAACATCCTCTGGGCATCGCTGGTTGCGATCGGCTGCGAGGCACTGATTGTTGCTCTTCGGGGTCGCCCCGTTCGTCATTACCTGCGCGACTACAGCGCTATACTCACGGCCGTGTTACTGGGCTTATCTTTGCCGCCATTAGCGCCCTGGTGGTTAACACTGATTGCCGTTAGCTTCGCCATTATTGTCGCTAAGCATCTGTACGGTGGTATTGGTCAGAACCCCTTCAATCCAGCCATGGTTGGCTATGCACTGGTGCTGATTGCATTTCCAGTGGAAATGACCAGCTGGTTGGCGCCGCAAACACTGTCCATCACACCCGGCCAGAGCATGGGGTTTATTGATGCGTTGTTTGCTATTTTCCCTTTCCTGTCAAAAATTTCCTTAAGTGTCAGCGTTGAGACCTTTGACGCCGTCACCATGGCTACGCCCCTCGATGCTTTTAAACATAAAGGCGCGTTGACTGCAGAGGAATTCTGGTCAACAGAACTGATCGTCAGCACCGTAAGTTGGAAAGCCTGGCAGCTGGTCAGCATCGGCTTTTTGGTCGGTGGCATTTATTTAATTTACCGTAAAATATTCACCTGGCACATCCCGGTCAGCATGTTGGCAGCACTGGGTATTATGTCACTGATTTTCTGGTCAACCGATCCAAGCAATTACGCCTATCCGGAATTACATCTACTGGGTGGTGCCACCATGCTAGGCGCTTTTTTTATTGCGACAGATCCTGTGACAGCGGCTACCAGCATCAAGGGCAAGCTGTATTACGGTGCTGGTATCGGTATTCTGGTTTACCTGATTCGTAACTGGGGTAACTACCCCGATGCCATAGCCTTTGCCGTGCTATTGATGAACTTTGTTGCACCGCTAATTGATCATTACACGCAGCCCCGCACCTACGGGCACAAGTCCACTAAATAACGAGCCGAGTTAATACTGTGTTAGGTCAATCCATTAAACAAAACGCCATTGGACTCAGCCTGTTTGCCATTGTGACGGCAGGTATTATTGCCATTACCCAAACACTGACGGCAGAACGTATTCAAGACAATATTGATACGGCCAAATCCAAAGCACTATTTGAAATTTTACCTGAAGATACGCACGACAATGTATTGTTAAACGATACCGTTATCATAACCGACCCCGCGCTGATCGCTGATGAGGGTGAAGTCGAAGCGTTTGTCGCCCGTAAAGATGGCGAGCCCCTGGCCGTCATTTTACCCACTATTGCACCGGACGGTTACACAGGAAAAATTTACAGTATTGTCGGTATCTTTAGCGATGGCCGTATCGCCGGTGTACGTGTTTTACAACACCGCGAGACCCCCGGTCTGGGTGATAAAGTAGAGCTCAAAAAGTCGTCCTGGATACTCAACTTTAATGGCAAGTCACTGGATAACCCGAGTAGCCAAGGCTGGCAGGTAAAAAAGGATGGCGGCGAGTTTGATCAATTTACTGGCGCCACCATTACCCCTCGGGCAGTCGTAAAGTCGGTGCATGCTGCATTAGAATATTTCAACGAAAACCGCGACACACTGCTGGCCGAAAAAAATGACACGGCAACAGCCGAAATAACTGACTAGCCACACCGTCGCGAAGAAGAGAAAAAAGCATGGCAACTAAAAGCTACCGTGAAATAACCTCCGAGGGACTGTGGGGAAACAACCCTGCACTGGTGCAGCTATTAGGCCTGTGCCCCTTGCTGGCTGTGACTGGTTCTGTAGTCAACGCACTGGGGTTAGGATTGGCGACTACATTGGTACTGATCGGCTCTAACCTGTCAGTTTCAGTAATTCGTAACCACGTCCCTGATACCGTCAGGTTGCCCGCTTTTGTGATGATTATCGCCTCCTTCGTAACCTGCGTGGAATTGCTTAGCCAGGCACTAACCTACGAGCTGTATTTATCACTCGGCATCTTTATTCCATTGATCGTAACCAACTGCGCCATCCTTGGCCGCGCCGAAGCCTTTGCACGCAAAAACCCGATTCTTCCAGCTCTAACAGATGGCCTCATGATGGGCGCTGGTTTTACGCTGATCCTGCTTATGCTGGGTACAATGCGTGAAGTGATTGGTTTAGGCACCCTGTTTGCCGATATGGATTTGTTGCTGGGCCCAATGGCTGCCAGCTGGAAAATCACAGTGTTTGAAGACTATCGTGGCTTTCTATTCGCCATTCTTCCGCCCGGCGCCTTTATCGGTATGGGGCTGCTGATCGCCTTCAAAAATATCACCGACAACCGAATCAAACACTTCCGTGATGCCCGCAAGGAAACACCTACCGTTGGTTCGAAGCGAGTGCGTGTTACTGGCGATATTAAGTAACCCTGTTGGCAGAGCTTATTCATGAATAAAGAAAAGCGCTTTGAGATCTTTAGTCGTTTGCGCGCAGAGAACCCGGAACCCAAGACCGAGCTCAATTACAGTTCCCCCTTCGAACTGTTAATCGCCGTAATCTTATCGGCACAGGCCACCGATGTTGGCGTCAACAAAGCCACCGACAAGCTCTATCCGGTCGCCAACACACCAGAAGCCATCGCCGCACTGGGCGTTGACGGTCTTAAGGAATACATCAAAACCATCGGCCTGTTTAACAGCAAAGCCGAAAACGTCATCAAAACCTGTCACATGCTGGTGGAAAAACACAACTCCCAAGTCCCCAGTACCCGTGAAGAACTCGAAGCGCTGCCCGGCGTTGGCCGCAAAACCGCCAACGTGGTGCTTAATACCGCCTTCCGTCAGATTGCCATGGCCGTCGATACTCACATCTTCCGTTTTGCCAACCGTACCAAGGTTGCTCCCGGTAAAAACGTGTTGGAAGTCGAACAAAAGCTGCTGCGCTTTGTACCCAGGGAGTTTCTACTCGACGCCCATCACTGGATGATTCTGCACGGGCGCTATATTTGCACCGCCCGAAAACCTCGCTGTGGCGCCTGTATTATTGAAGATTTGTGTGAGTTTAAAGATAAGACTACTGACTGAGTCGGAAATCGGAAAAAGTATAACTAGATAAAATTCCTCACTGCATTGGCTTTATGCCACCTACTGTTGGTGGAATGAGGGCGTATCAAATGCTTGAAGTTTTTAGAGCTGAAGCGTATCAAGGGGACAGTTTCTACCAAGCAAAAACTGACTTTCAAAACCAAGCCCGAATATTTAATATTGCGGCTTTTATACTAATCGCAATAGCAACACTAATATGGGGCTATGGAGATTTATTAGCTTAACTCGGCCATCGATCTCAACCTCAACTTGATGCAGGGCTCCCTATCCCCCTTCTGCGCAGTCGAGCATTGCAGGAGCCTGTCGGAAATAAGCGAAGATTGTCTGAGGCCGCAAGGCCGAGTTGCTGAGCGCCGACAGGTGCCGGAACGCGCAGAGCATCCAGCTTGCTGGACAAGCTGCAGGGGCCGCGAGAGATTGATAAGGGAGGCACGGCTGCCTCCCTTATCTTCGCAGAAAAGCGAATAATAAAAGACTCGATTCACTACAAAGGTTATGCGTTTTTCTCCCAAATAAACTATGTCTAAAAAAACAACCAACAATCCCGTCACCACCGCCCAACTCGACTGGAGCGAAGACGGCGCGCCCATCTCTACCGAATTTGATGATGTATATTTCTCCCGGCATAGCGGCATTGACGAAACACGTTATGTGTTCCTTGAGCAAAACCATCTACCGGAACGCTTTAAGGCGCTCGCAGGCACCAACAACGCCAGCTTCCATATTGGTGAGACCGGTTTTGGCACAGGACTGAACTTTCTATGCGCCTGGCAATTACGCGACCAAATTGCCCCCCATTGCCAAATGCAGTTCACTACGGTTGAAAAGTACCCGTTATCGTCAAACCACTTAGCCAAAGCCTTAGCCAGCTGGCCCGAGTTGTCAGCTTATGCTGAACGTTTGATTGAGCTCTACCCACCCTTAACGGCTGGTTGGCACCGATTGAGTTTCATAGAAGAACGTATCGACCTAAATCTCTTTATTGGCGATGTTATTGAGGGTTTTGAGTCACAGCGTGGCCCCGTCGACGCCTGGTTTCTGGACGGTTTTGCACCGGCAAAAAACCCTGAAATGTGGACACCCAGTCTGTTCCAGCAACTGGTCCGCCTCGGCCAGAAAGACACAACAGTCAGCACATTCACTGCCGCCAGTGCCGTGCGTGAGGGTTTACGCGAAGCCGGTTTTGAAATCACTCGCGTTAAAGGCTATGGCCGCAAACGTCATATGCTCACGGGTCGGCTGAACGGCGAACAAAACCAACCCTCTGAAAAAAACAGCACCCCTTGGTTCACGATCCCCAAAAATAACAGCACCGATAAGCGAGCTATTGTCATCGGCGCTGGTTTAGCAGGCTCCTCAACAGCCTTCAGCCTCGCTCGTCGTGGCTGGCAGGTTGAGGTGTTCGATCGCCATGAGAAACCCGCACAGGAAGCCTCAGGCAACAGACAAGGTATTTTATATACCAAGTTATCAGCTGATCCATCGCTCAAATCAGACTTTTATACCCGCGCCTACCTGTATGCCTCACAGCAATTACCTCAACTATTAAAGGCGGATTCAAAACACTGGCATGCCTGTGGCGTTTTACAGCTGGCGCACACCGAAAAGGAAGCTGCGCGACAGCAGCAGTTTTTGGACAATTGCCCGCAACCCGAAGATTTGATTCATGCCGTAAGCTGTGAACAGGCTAGCCGGCTTGCGGGTATTGAGCTGCAGCTAGGCGGTCTGTTTTTCCCCGCTGCAGGTTGGGCTGTGCCCGGCGAGTTATGTCGCCGCTACCTTGAGCACAACAACATTGACTTTAAGGCTGGCGTTGACGTGAAAAAGCTATCCTATCATGCCGGTCAGTGGCACCTGCATGGTAGCCAAGAGCAACGGCTGGCAAGTGCACCAACCCTTGTCATTGCCAATGCCCATGACGCGCGAACATTTGATGTCAGTGAATTTTTTCCACTCAAACGCATTCGCGGCCAAGTCAGCCATATTCCTGCAACAGCAGCTGCCAACTTAAAAACGGTTATCTGTGGTAACGCTTACATCTCACCGGCCATCAATAATCATTTTCATATCGGTGCCACCTTCAATCTCGATACCAGTACAACCGAATTACGTGAGGCCGACCACCAGAAAAATTTACAACAAATTCGTGAATTAGTGCCATCTCTAGCTGAGCAACAACAATGGCATTCATTAAAAACAGAGCACTTGGAAGGCCGTGTGGGCTTTCGCTGTACCAGCCCCGATTACCTGCCATTGGTTGGCCCTGTTCCAGATAAAGCTCAATTCATCAAACAATACGGGCGACTTCGCAAAGACTCGACATTGAGTTTCGCCACACCTGGCCGCTATTTACCAGGCCTTTACTTGAATACGGGGCACGGCTCGAAAGGTCTGGTTTCCTGCCCTATTTCGGGGGAAGTGATCGCCGCTCTAGTTTGTAACGAAACGTTACCTGTCGAACAGGCACTGATTAATGCAATAAACCCTTGCCGTTTTATCATCCGCGACTTAATTCGCAACAAAATTTAAGATCAAAAAGTTATTTAAAATGAGTTGATTTCTGGCAAAACCAAAGCGGATAAGGTCTAGAGAAGCATTGATAGTTTTCCACAGAAGCTGTGGATAACTATGGGGATAGTAATTGGGTAGTTACCCCAAAGTCACGAAAACAGAGGGGTTTTGTTAAATTGGTCACATTTTAACCAAGAGAAACAAAATACTTATAAATCAACATGTTATGGTGTTTTTGTAATAATAAACAAAAAAAAACACCGCTATTTGACAGCAATCATAAAAAATCCAGGTAGTTTATTCAGTTGTGAATAAAGTCAACGCCTTTGTGTAAGAAAAAATTCATAAATGCTAAGCGCCATTACACTATGTCAATAGCACGATCTCACAAATCTCCATAGATTCATCGTATTGAATTGCCGCCTTGCCCTGCTTTAAAAGCGACATCACCTGCACGACTTTCTCCTCTAAACTAAGCTCACATTCGCCATAGTCGGTACCATCGCGGGTAACAAATTCTTCAATCATGTTACTTAAGGTTTCTTGGGAAATTGCTTGGTAGGGAATGTCCATTCTTTAATCTCTAGATAAATCACATAAATAAACGCCGGAACCAGCCGGCATCCAGCTCATCTTTACAGCCCCGATATTGAGCCCCATACCGGCTGGCACGCACACCTACTCTATCAGCTGTTTTTAATAGCCAATGTTTCTTTCGATACGTACCGCGCTTATAACCACCCCAACCATCGTGGTAATTTAAATATTGAGCTTTTGCATCCCACTTGGATACGTTATTAATACGGTGGGTTTTATCCATAAACCAGCCCATGAAATCCACCGCATCGCTAAAATCATCCCGATCAGCCCAACGGTTTCCTGTCTCACGCTTATAGTCCTTCCAGGTGCCCGTTTTTGCTTGAGCATACCCATAGGCAGAACTGACTCGCCCCCAAGGAATCACACCCAGTAAATAATCGCGCGGAGGCCTCGCCTTAGCCTTAAAACTGGATTCCTGGTACATAATCGCCATCGGCACCTGTAACGGCACCCGCCAGCGTTTTTCGCTACGTTTTGCTGCTTTATACCAGTCTCGCTTTTCTTTGAAGATCGCGCACAGGTTATCAGTTTGACGAGGCGCATTAGCCGTACAACCAACCATTAGTGCACTTAAAAGCAACACCGCAAAGAAAGGCTTCTTTTGTTCACAAAATCTGTGGATAACTCTGAGGATATTATCTGAGTTAGTCTGAAAACTCTTTATATTCATAGCCTTTCAACAAATTGATTATTTTTTAAACAAAAAAACAATCTTCTTTTATTTCAACAAGTTATGTTTTGCAATAGATAAATTCAGGCAACTATAAAATAATTTAGCCTAAATTCACTAAAACTATAGAGCATGTGAATAAACCGGAGGATGGTTTTTAAGAATCGACATAAATCAAGACATAAAAACAATTACTTTAGTTTAAATGACTTAAAATCTAATAAAGGATGAGGGCTAAACTTAACCACTCAAAAAAATTTAAGTAAAAAAAAGCGGAGCCTGAGCTCCGCTTTTGATACCTATAAATTAACTCATATCACTATAAGGATTTTCCAGCTCTAAACTAATCGGGTTTTCATAACCAGCGATTCTTAATTCAGATTTATCCAGACTGACGTCATCTTCACCTTTCACATCCAGGCCAAACTTATAAATCAATTCAGTTTGCCCTTTTCTGGCCGCTTCATCATATTCCTGAGATTTTGCTTTTACCGACTCATTGCGTTTTGTGTATTCCGCCAACACATCAGCGCCATGTTTTTTCTCCAGCATTTTGCGGACTACGTGCGGCGCAAGAATAGAAGCTGAGGCATTGTTGCCACCAAAGCCCTTGGAGTTCAGAATCGCCACATCCATGCCTTCAGCGCCTACATCCAGGTTTTCCGTTAAAATATTCAGTTCCGAGTTATGCACATCATCGGCGATGTGATCAATGGTGCTGATGCCAGGAATAATACCGTACTGCCAAACACCCAGTGTCGACATCAATTGATCACCGGCGGCCACGGCCAATGTATGGCCGATGTAACTTTTCACAGCGGTTACGGGCCAATTGCTAATGCCAAAGGTTTTTGCCATTTCATTAAGAATATGCGATTCGGTGACACGGTTTTGCGGTGTACCCGTACCATGCGCTTGCACAAAGCTGCGTTTGATGCCTTCGTCACCCACAATCGCTCGCGCCGATGCCAGCGCTTTAGCCATAGTGACATAATTACCTACACCAGGGCTGGAAATTGATTTTTTGAAGCCATCGGCATTCACAAACACATCGCCAACCGCTCCTAAAATATTGGCCCCTAACTCAATAGCCAGCTCATCATCAAACAACACAACAAACTGAGCGCCTTCAGCCAGGGTAAAGCCACAGTTTGAAGAAAACGGGCGGCAGGCACGGCGATGATTAACCACATCACCCTCATCCAGCGCTAACAGCTCTTTATCTTCAGCCAATGCGCCCATGGTCCTAAAACCATCTATGACCTCAGGCGTAATCGCAGCTTCGGCATCACCAACAACCACAACCCGTTTACGTCCTGAACGGATTTCTTCCAACCCCTGTTTAAGGTTGTATAGGAACGTGGCGCAAGCTCCTACGTTCGCCCCCGTTCCACCCACATTACCGAGCACGTAAGCATTTACAAAATCGGCTGGCATTTCCGGAAAGCCCAGGGCCAGCTGCTTAGAGCTCACCCGCTTACCTTTCAGCGCGGATTGCAATAAACCACCATTACCATTCTCATCCATCTGAGAAATACTACTACTGGCAAAAACACCCACTTCATCAGGTGATACATGACTCATCACCTTCTGCCAGTCAATACCAAGCGCATTTACCGCGTCGGAAGCGCCATAAACACTCAGCTGTAGGCCTCGGGGATGACTACGTGATGCGTAAAGTTTGTCCGGCGTAAAGCCAGTCGGTAGCTGTCCAGCACTGTTCACCGTTGACGCACGCGAATCGTTGAAAAGAAGCTCCAAGTCACCAGCAACAGTCACTCGCACTCGGTCTGAGCCCTCGAGTTTTTCAACAGTCCAGTTATCTGGCACGGTGTTTGGCAGATGGCGAGCACGTAACTCAAAGCTCAGGGGTTGATCGCCAGTCGGTGAAATTTTAGAGGCCGCATGCACGGGCATGTTCTCTGGATCAAAGAGGTTCTTTTCAAGCTTGCGAACCAACGTATGATCGGTAATGTGTGGCCGGTAGTGTGCCAACCACTCGTCTAAATCAACGGGTTCGCCTTGAGCGTCGACATAACCACCATCTTTGAATTTCAACAGGTTCATCAAAACCGCAAGGTCAGTGTAAGTCTGTTTGACCGTTTCCGTATCCAGCACATCGGCTAGCATACGGCGATAGCCGTGGTGAAATGATGATCTGCCGGCAGGGCTAATCCCCCCAAAACTTACGATCACTGGTAACGATGCCAAATTACTTCTCCTAATTACACTTAACCTACATTGAGGCACATAGTAATGTGTAAGAAAAATGACAACTAGTGCATTCTAGCCATTTAATTAGGTATATTAGTCACAATTTTAAATTTGGCCACTTTTTCATCACCAATCGAGCACTATGAAGCACATCACCGTATTAACGTTTCCCCGCGCGTTAGGCACCAGCATTACACTGCCCGTTGAAATGCTTAATGCTGCGGATGCACATCAACGCGTCCAACAGCCCGGCAGTCCTCGTTTAACGATTGATATTGCCAGCATTGATGGAGAACCTGTTTCCATTACCGGCGGTATTGAAATTCGTCCCAACAGGACGCTAGCCGACATAGAGCAAACCGATCTGATTATTATCCCCGGCATGTGGGGCAACCCCAAACCGATATTGCGGCGCTACCCTTTCATCATGGATTGGCTGAGCAAACAGCACCAGCAGGAAGCCCTTATTTGCGCAACTGGCACCGGCGTATGCTTTTTGGCGGAGGCTGGGTTACTCGACAACAAAGCGGCGACAACTCACTGGTACTATTTCGAGCAGTTCAAAAAGGATTACCCGAAGGTTAAATTACAAACCAAACGTTTTATTACCAACTCCGGCAATATTTATTGTGCCGGACGGATGAATTCCATTACGAACCTGATCATCCACTTCATTGAACGCTTCTATAACCACGGTATCGCCCGCCAGATTGAGCAGCACTTTGCTCACGAAATAAAACAAACCTACGAAAGTATTTTCTACGCCTTTGACGAACAACGCTCCCATCACGACGAAGAGGTCATTCAGGCGCAACAGTGGATGCTGAGAAATTACGCTAATGAAATCAGCCTGGTAGAAGTTGCCAAGCAGTTTGGCATGAGCCTGCGTACCTTTAATCGCCGCTTCAAACAGGCTACCGACAGCACTCCTTTGGAGTACTTGCAACATATCCGCCTTGGCACGGCTCGAGATTTACTCAAGGAAAGTAATCTTAGCGTGGCGGAAATCAGTTATCGCGTTGGCTTCAACGATCCGGGTTACTTTTCAGCACTCTTTAAACGCCGCGTCTCACTCAATCCTCGCGATTATCGCAAGCTGGTTCGAGCAAAATTATTCAGCCTCGATGAATGAGCACCACTGCAGAATAACGGGAGCGCTCCAGAGAAACGCTAAATAACCACAAAAGATTGCCCGCTCCGCCCGCAATCACATTTATAGCGACTAATAACACAGGTATGATAACCGCTAATTTTCTAATGGACGGGTACTTTTTATGGCTTACCTTTATCTCGCCATTGCGATCATCGCGGAAGTTATTGCGACTAGCGCGCTGAAAGCCTCTGCTGAATTTACCAGGTTGATACCCAGTATCGTCGTTGTCATCGGCTACTGCGTGGCTTTTTATTTTCTGACACTGGTATTGCGCAGCATTCCAATCGGGGTCACCTACGCCATCTGGTCCGGGCTAGGGATCGTACTCATTACGCTGGTTGGCGTCTTTGCCTATAAAGAAATCCCTGACACGCCCGCCTTAATTGGCATGGGATTGATTATTGCCGGCGTAATAGTCATTAACCTTTTCTCTAAAACCACAGCCCACTGATGTCTGACTACCTCGTACCTGCTGATACGATTGTTGTTGAGCAGGAGCTAAAAAAAAGTCGCTTTATCGCCTCAGCCGGTCGCGCCAGCAACAAGGCCGAAGCAGCGGCGTTTATTCAGGCCGTACGCCAAACGTTTCCGGACGCCAGCCATAACTGCTGGGCTTATATCGCTGGCGAGCCCAATAACACTGTCGACATTGGTATGAGTGACGACGGTGAACCTCAGGGCACAGCGGGCAAACCCATGCTCAATGTTTTGCAGCACAAAAATGTCGGCGAAGTCGTCGTCGTGGTGACTCGCTACTTTGGTGGTGTAAAGCTGGGCGCCGGTGGGCTGGTTCGTGCCTACTCTGGTGCCGTACAAGCGGTGATGGAAGAACTGCCCCTGACAAAAGTAGTGGCGGTTAAAGAGGCGCTGCTGCAATTTCCCTACGCTAACGAAAGCACTGTTCGCCGCCTGTTAGACAGTTTACAAATTGAGGTCACTGATACCGATTATCAAGAACAGGTACTCATGCACATTAACGTACCAGAGAACCAGGCCGAAGAGCTTGAGGAAAAAGCCGTTAACCAAACCCACGGTGAGGCGATGCTGCGTTGGCAGGATTGAAGCAGCAAACGCCACTGTATAGTTGTGCCTCCCAAGCGGACCCTTAAAGCCCTGCTAAAAAGGGACTGTGATATTCAACCAGTCCCTCAAAGATTGAGAATAGAAACTAGCGGTTCTTACGGTTAGCAATTAAATCATCCACAACGGAAGGATCAGCCAGTGTGGAGGTATCCCCTAACTGGCCGTAATCATTTTCCGCAATTTTACGAAGAATACGCCGCATAATTTTTCCGGAACGGGTTTTCGGCAGGCCCGGAGCCCACTGAATTAAATCAGGTTGCGCAATCGGACCAATCTCTTTACGCACCCACTGACACAGCTTATCGGCCAATTCGTCACTGCCTTCAACGCCATGATTAAGGGTGACATAAACATAGATACCCTCCCCTTTAAGATGATGTGGATAGCCAACAACAGCAGCCTCAGCCACCTTGTCATGCAGCACCACCGCACTTTCAATTTCGGCTGTTCCTAAACGGTGACCGGAAACACTCAGGACATCATCGACACGCCCCGTAATCCAGTAGTAGCCGTCAGCATCGCGCGAAGCACCGTCACCGGTAAAGAAGTGTCCAGGGTAGGCGGTAAAATAGGTTTTGATAAATCGAGGGTGATCACCATACACCGAGCGAGCCTGCCCCGGCCAACTATCCTCAATCACTAAAACCCCCTCGGCTTCACCCTCAAGTACCTGTCCGTCACCATCAACCAAAGCCGGCTTTACACCAAAGAAAGGTCGAGTGGCAGAACCCGGTTTAAGGGGCGTAGCTCCCGGTAAAGGCGTGAGCATAAAACCACCGGTTTCAGTCTGCCACCAGGTATCAATAATTGGGCAGCTGGAATTACCCATTGTCTCGTAGTACCACTGCCAGGCGGCTGGGTTGATCGGCTCACCGACGGAGCCCAGTATTTTTAGACTTTCACGCGTGGTGTTCTGTACCGCCGCATCGCCATCGGCCATCAAACCACGGATCGCTGTTGGTGCCGTGTAAAGAATATTAATCTGATGTTTATCCACCACCTGACTCATACGGTTAATACCCGGGTAAGTCGGCACGCCTTCAAACATCAATGTCGTTGCCCCGTTGGCCAGAGGCCCGTAAAGAATATAGCTATGTCCCGTAATCCAGCCGACATCAGCAGTACACCAGTAAATATCTCCGTCATGGTAATCAAAGGCATATTGATGGGTCATGGAGGCGTACACCATATAGCCTCCTGTGGTATGCATGACACCCTTCGGTACACCGGTCGAGCCTGACGTGTATAAAATGAACAACGGATCTTCGGCATTCATTGGTTCAGGCTCGCAGTCATCGGGCACTTGAGCAATGATATCCTGATAGATAACATCACGCGTCTCTACCCAACCCACCTCTGCACCCGTGTAACGCACCATAACAACGGTTTCAACACATTCGGTTCCAGAGCGAGTGAGTGCTTCATTAATATTCGCTTTTAGAGGAATAGTACGACCACCACGCACCCCCTCATCGGCGGTGATCACGGCATTACTGTTACAGGCCGCGATACGGTTAGCGATGGCGTCTGCCGAAAAACCACCAAAAATGACCGAATGAATAGCGCCGATGCGTGCACAGGCCAACATTGCGTACGCCGCCTCCGGAATCATCGGCATGTAGATGGTGACCACGTCCCCCTTTTTAATGCCCTGCGCCTTAAGAGCATTGGCAAAGCGGCAAACATGGCGGTAAAGCTCACGATAAGTGATTTTGGTGTCAACGGCGGGGGCATCGGATTCCCAGATAATAGCCACCTGATCCCCGCGCGACTCCAAATGTCGATCAATGCAGTTGGCTGAGGCATTTAGCACACCATCCTCGAACCACTTGATAGTAACGGCATCCTTACCAAACTCGGTATTTTTTACTTTCGTGTAGGGTTTTATCCACTCCAGACGCTGCCCGTGTTCACGCCAGAATGCGTCCGGGTCAGCTACCGAAGCCTCATACATCGTCCGATAGGTCTCATCATCAATCCAGGTACGTGCAGCAATATCGGGCTTTACGGGGTAGAGGGTTGGCTCGGACATGTGTTTTTTCTCCTTATAATCAATCACTAGCCTAATTACAGACTATTTAACTGGATCGTTAAGGTAGCCGCAAGCCAATTTACCGCGTCGGGATGGAGAGAGTGACTCTCCCCTATTCAAAATAGCTCAACGTCTATTCAAAAGTTGCATCGGGCTCTGATTGACCGTGCGCTGTACTGCAATATTACCCACCACTGCAACCAGCAAACCAGCAAACACAGGTAACCCAAGCCAAAATGGCCAGTGCCAGTGCGGCGACAAATCAAAGACACGCTGATAAAGCAGTGCGGTAACCAGTTCCGCTCCCGCCATCGCCAACACTCCCGCCAGCAACCCCAGTAGAGAAAATTCGAGATAATTAAGCCACTGCAAATAACGCCGGCTGGCTCCTAACGCCCGCATCAAGGCGCCTTCGCGAAGACGTTCATCAAGATCACTTTGAATAATCGCCAATAACACACATAACCCGGCCAACAGCACAAAGAGCAGCATAATTTCCACCAACGTGGTGACCTGCTCAAGAATAGTCTGCAGCTGCGCAATCAGTGCATCTATCTCTAAGATCGTGATAGACGGAAACGCCTGCACGAGTTTCATCAATAGCTGGCGTTGTTCAGCATCCAGTCTGAAACTCGTCACATAGGTGGTTGGCAGGTTATTCAGCGCCCCTGGAGAAAACAACATGTAGAAATTGGGTGTAAAGGATTCCCAGACCACACTGCGCAGGCTGGTCACGGTTGCCGTTAACGGCTGCCCGGCAATATCAAACTCCAGCTCATCCCGCAGACCAATGCCAAGCCGTTCAGCCAGTTCCTCCTCCACAGAGACCGTTGCAGCGGCCTTTTCAACCGAGGCGCCAGAATGCCGCTGACCTGAAACAATCTCATTGTCGGCTGGCAAACTATCCGTCCAGCTCAAGTTCAGCTCACGATTGAGACTACCATCGGAGCGACGTTCAGCGGCTTCGTCCTTATCCGGAAACAGCTCGGCATTGATATCAACACCATTGATTTTTGTTAGCCGCCCTCGAACCATCGGATACAGTGGCGGAGCGCTCATACCCTGCTCCGAGAACGCCTGACTGAATTGTTCCGTATCAGTCGGCATGATATTAAACGCAAAATGATTAGGCACATCATCCGGAATTTGCGCCGACCAATTATCCAGTAATTCGGCGCGTAACATACCAAGCACCGCCATCAGCATCAGCGTCATTGCCAGGGCCGTCATTTGTAACGTGTAACTATTTGACCGCCTCAGAATCCGCTTAAAGCCCTGCCCCACTAGCCCCAGTTGAGTTATCCCGATGCCTTTACTGATACGTAGCATAAGCCAGATAACAGCAGCGAGCAGCACCAATATCAGCGTCAAACCAACTAATAAAGCCAGTACCAGAAATAGCTCCCGGGTAAACAACAGTACCAGCAGACACAGCGCTAGCCACGCAGCGGAAAAAACCAGCCAGCCCTTGATCGGCAGTGGCGCTAAATCGCGTCGAATAACCCGCAAAGGCGAAACACGCTTAAGCCGCCACAGTGGCGGCAACGCGGTGCCTAGCAAGACTAAAACGCCGGCGACAAAACCGACGAGCCAGGGTGCCCGGCTGCTATCAGGTAAAACCAGGCGAATCGTTTCCTGCAATGCGTTCGCCAATAGCATTTGCACAAACCAGCCCAACAGTGTGCCCAACACACCGCACACTAACGCCAGCACTAACAACTGAATACTATAAATACGGAAAATTGTTTTTTGCGTTGCCCCCAAACAACGCATCACCGCACTCACATCATATTGGCGCTGACTATAACGCCTTGTTGCCACTGCAATAGCAATGGCGGCCAAAATAATCGCCAGTAGTGCGGTTAACGCCAGATATTGCTGAGTTCGGCTTAACACTAACCCAGCCCCCTCACGTCCCTCTCCCGCACTTAACAGGCGATACCCCACCGCCATTTTTGGTAACAGGTAAGCTTTAAATTGCTCTACCACCGTCCGCTCACCGGCAAACAGGTATTTATAATTTGCCCGGCTACCAGCTTGCAGGACCTGTGCCACGGCCAGGTCCTGATGATTCATCAGAACCCTGGGCGCCAAATTAAAATAGTTGCCACCCCGGTCAGGCTCCAGCAGCAAAACGCGACTGATTTGAAATGTAGCAGCACCAATATTAATTTGATCGCCAACATCAACCTGCAAGCGATCCAGTACTCGTGGGTCCACCCAAAGGCTACCAGGAGACGGTCCCCGCCTAAGCAAGTAAGCCTCGCCATAACGTTGATCGGCCAACTGAACAGCCCCATAGAGCGGATAACGATCCGTGACCGCTTTCACACTGGCTAACAATAACCGTTCCTGGTGAATCGCAACGGTTGAAAACTCGGCTGTTTGCACGGCATTAAGGGCAGCCTTCTGCGCCGCATCCAGCCACTCCGCATTTAGCGGTCGCGTGCCACGCACGACCAAATCACCGCCCAGCATTTCTGCAGAGCGATTCAGTAGCGCCGCGCCAAGGCGGTCAGTAAAAAAACTGATACTGGTGGTAGCCGTGATGGCAATTAATAGCGCCAACGCCAGAATGCGCAACTCACCACTTCGCCACTCGCGTTTGAAGAGCCGCATGGACAGCATGAAGGTCGCCATCGCCCCCTGCTGATCCTTCATGACTGTATCTGCCCTGCTTGCAAACGAATTTGACGATCACAACGCTGAGCTAAATTGGCATCATGGGTCACCATTATCAGCGTGGTATTATTGGACTGATTGAGTTCAAACAGTAAATCAATGATGGTCGCACCAGTGGCGCTATCAAGATTACCGGTCGGTTCATCGGCAAATAAAATGGTCGGTTCAGTCACAAAAGCTCGGGCGATAGCGACTCGTTGCTGCTCCCCCCCGGAAAGTTGACTCGGGTAATGGTGTTGGCGATCACTTAGCCCTACGCGCTTCATCAATCCTTCAACATGCGCTTTTTGCCCCTCTTTGTTGGCAATCTCCAGGGGTAATAGCACATTTTCAAGTGCCGTTAGGTTCGGTAGTAACTGAAAGGACTGAAACACAAATCCCACGTGCTCCGCTCGAACCAATGCCCGGCCATCTTCATCCAGTTTCGATAACGACTGGCCGCATAAACTGACCTCGCCACAAGTCGGCTCATCCAGGCCAGCCAACAGCCCCAACAGGGTCGACTTACCGGATCCGGACACCCCAACAATCGCCACACTTTCTGCACGCTTGATCTGTAAACTAACGCCGGCCAAAATAGTCAAAGTTTCGAATTGGCTGGCAACTTCTTTACCGAGATTATTCGCAATGACAATAGCTTCAGACTCGCATTTTTCCATGTCACATATCCTGTTGGTGATCGTTTGTTGTTTACTGTCACCCTTATTGAGCGCTAAAACTGTACTGGTAGTGGGTGACAGTCTCAGTGCCGCCTATAACATGCCCGTTGAAAATGGTTGGGTGGCGTTACTCGATAAACGCCTGAACCAGTTAACGGGTTCACATGACGTTATTAATGCCAGTATTTCCGGTGATACCACGAGCGGTGGGTTGAGCCGCCTTCCTCAGGCACTGGCATCAAACCAACCGGACATCGTTATTCTGGCACTGGGTGCCAACGATGGTTTAAGGGCCCTCTCACTCAGTACATTAAAGCAAAATCTAACAGAGATGATCGAGTTATCAAAAGCGCAGGGCAGCAAGGTATTACTAGCGGGCATGTTATTACCGCCTAACTACGGGCCCTATTACACAAACCAGTTTAAAGCGATCTATGAAGAGCTGGCAACAAACCATGACTTACCGTTGATACCCTTTCTGCTGAAAAACATCGGCGGTGTTGAGACATTAATTCAAAAAGATGGCTTACACCCGAATGCACAGGCGCAGCCACTTATTCTAGATAATGTGTGGCCTTATCTGGAGCCTCTGTTAAAGGGCTGAAAAAGAGTATTAATTAAGGTAAGCCTGCAGTCGCTTCCTGCTTATTTTCCGCCACCCGACGCTTCCATGCCTTACGGGTTAAGTGCGGAATCAACAGGTGCAAAGGCATACGCAGGTAGTGCGAACGAATATACAACAATGATCTCGCCAGGCTGGTAAATGGCAGGTCACAGCTGGGGTGGTCTGGACGGAGCGCGCGCATAAACAGCCAATCCATGACTCCGGACATCAACGCATTGGGCTTCCCTTTTTCTGCCTGCTTCAACACAAAATCAGGAATCTCTGACCCCAAGATAAGCTGACAATAGTGCAGTGCATAATACAGAGGGTTGATTAAATCCAACTCAATGGCACGCGGCACCAAGGCTTCCCAAAAACCCGGTTCATTGTCTGAAAAATGAATCAGCAAACCATGCAAATCGATAATATCACGCAAACCGTGATCAAAATCGCCTTCATGGAACAGATGGGTGGCACTGTGAATCACCATATCAACCGGACTCAGAGTATAAACATTTGGACTTACCTCACGAATATCAGCGAGGATTTTTTCAGCGTCCGGTTTATATTTGGCCGTGGGCGGCAGGATCGTATGGTGCACATCTAAAAAGCTGCCGCGGGTAATATGTTTTAAGGGGGGGATTTCGTGCATCCACTCGCGGTAATAGCGATCATCGTAGCTATCTTGCTTCGAAGACCGCCAACCACGTGAATGTAAATTTTCTTCAACCTCATCCAACCTGTCGCGGGTGACAAGAATGTCAATGTCAGACAATAAACGTCCTGTCGAGACCGGCAACTTTGCTTGTATATAGGCACCACCTTTCAGAAGAACCAGAGGTATTTCAAGACTACCTAAAGCTCTCTCTAATTTAAGTGCTTCCCAAGCCGTGGTCGCATGCTGTTTTTCGGAAGCCAGATAGGCTGACAAGGTATGATTCAGTGGTTTTTCAGGAAGCACCTTTAACAAATCCTGTTCAAGGATAAGCGCGTGCAATTTTCCCAATAACAAAGCATGCCGAGCCTGTGGAATCAGACGATTCCAGTCAGCCATGGAAAGTCTGGCTAATCGTTCAGGGGCGCGGATCACCTCTAACAGCAGGTATGACTGATCACTCATACTGCTGTCGCACTCAATTTTTCAAAGGTTTCAACCGCTTCATCTAGGTTTGAATAGCTAAAATTATAACAGTCACAAGCCTCAATTAGCTTAGACATTGTTTCAAAACCTTTCGCGCCCAACAGGCTGTAATTAAATGACTGCTCGCCCGCTTTTAAAAAAGCCGTTTCCTTAATTCGCTCGGTCAAACGCGTCTCGCCCTCAACGATATATTTGGGGAAAACCATCCAGCCTGGTTTGACCGGCGTATCATCCAATTCAACAGAGCGCGCATCCGGCCTCATGTGCGTCACGGTTCCCTTATGAGTATCCTTACAGAGTGGCCCAAACAAAGCCTTATTATCAAATTGCTCAATCACTTTGATCGACTTATTTTTCAAACTAATCGGGCGGCAAACAGGAATCAGGTGGCTATCGTGTAAAGAAACCAACGCATGCTCATCCGACAACAAACGCCAACCACTTAACATAAGCGCTGCACAAAGAGTGCTCTTACCCGAGCCAGGCGCTGCCGGCATGACCAATGCTCTACCATTTTTTTCCAAAACAGCAGCATGCAATTTCAAATATTGATTCATATGTACCGAGACACACCAATTCATACCCCACTCTAAAAAAGCAAAAGCCTGACTGATCGGTAACGGTTTGAACGGTGTTTGATGATCGAAATAGAAATCTAATTTGGGTCTAAATCGCCGACGCAGACTATTGGGTGAATCAAGACGGATATCAAAATCCACAAATTCCATCTCAGGAAAAAATCGGTTCTGCCCGTAAAGTAGAAATAAGCCTTCGGCCACTGATCGTACCGACGAGCGAATTCGATAAGTGAAAGGCCCTGTTTTTAAAAACAGACCAGAACTTTTTAAGAGGGCATGGAGGTGATCAATATCGAAATCAGAAATACGAGACGTCATTGTGCCGCTACGATATCCCGTTTCATTAAACCTGACAACACTTCTTCCATATGGCTTATAAACTCATCATCGACTTCGTAATTAAGCTCTTCGGCGACATGATCGAATAACGGTTGTTTATCTAAAGGTCCTTGCCTGAGTCGCTGCACCAACGGAACTGCAGTTGGGCCTAAAAGTAGCGTATCACCTGAAGCAGAATGGAATAATAGCGTTTCATTGCCATAGGATTTTAAAATTAATTCAAAATCTGGGGGGATATACAAAGACACAGGAGATAGCCCGTTGTTTGGAATGAATGCGGCATAAAAAAGTCAGGCTCTTAAAATTAAGAGCCTGACTAGAACTAACTTGTAATTACTGGTAGAAAATATTATTTCTATCAGCGTTTAACGGACAACTACCGCGCTCATTAAGACCTGCCATTTCTGCATGCCAGTTAGCCAACGGTCCCGAATTATTATTATCATTTTCCCACGCTGTATAGGCGGCGCAGTAACCATTAACAATTTGTAGCGGTGTATAAGGTGAGTAATAAACGCCTAAAATATTAGCATTCAGCCATGCTGCAATGGAGTGCCGCGCTGACTGTTTAAGGAAGGCGGGACCAGCACCATTGGGAATACATAAAATATCCTCCAGCATGGTATCGGGGCCATCAGGGAATAAGTTGGCAGGACCAGGACCACAGGAAAATATCTCGCTGAACTTGGACCAGGGCGAGATGCCTGTTCGGCTCGTAATCCACTCCCATGCATATCGATCTGATGGCTGACCAGGGCACCAATAACCGGGCGTACAACCAAAGCGACACTCGTCAGGATCAAAATCATGCAGAGACGATCCGGCATCAATGGAGGCAAGAATAGACCCGGTACAACGGGGGTCATTATAGCCGGAACCCAAGGCTGGTCGGCTCAACAGGGACATCAGCACTGCGCCACCGCCCAGGCCTGCCTTGGTAAATTTTCGTCGTGACTCAACCGACTTTTCCTCAAGCGGCTGTTTGCTCTCTTCGTTATCTACTTTAGCGTCATCACTCATAGGGGCTTTCCGTAAAATCAAATCTATTTGAAATTATAAAGCCAACTTACCTACCGTACAAAATTTTAACGGTAAATAAAGGCTAGCAAATATTTTTCTATATACAGCGCATACTGCAATATTTACACCAATACAAATATGTTGTTTAAATACAATAAGTTAACAATAACGATTTTAACGTGGCTAATACCACTTACTGATAGTGTAAAAATACCCGACATTAAATGTTATGGCGATTTAATTTTCTCTAACAGTTTTCTCACATAACGCGACGGAATGGCATAGGTAATTCCACTCGGGTTTTCAATGGCAGCCTCTTTGGTCCCCTTAACAAACACGCTATTGATAACCCCTACGACCTGTCCACTAACCTGATCATAAAGTGGGCTGCCGCTATTACCTGGGTAAGCTGTCGCATCCAGCTGAAAAATTTCGTACCCATTTCTCAAACGCTTAATGAGCTCCGGGGTTAACTGTCGAGAACCACCCATGGGGGCCGCTATCGGAGTAATACTGGAAACAATCCCTTGATGTGTTGCTGGATATAAACCAAGGATACCCCCCAAGGGGAACCCTGTAAAAGCATAGCGTTCGCCCTCTCTAACCTGTTCAGAATCAGCCATTTTCAATGGTAGTAAGCGCGTACCCGAAATACGTAATAACGCGAGATCATGGGCCTCATCCAGCACTAGCACTCGCGCTTGACGAAATTGGGCGCGTTTGCCTTTACCCGTAAAAATGACTAACACCTCTTTCTGGTCAACAGCCAACTCAACCTTGACCACATGCGCATTGGTAACAACATGATAACCGTCAGCAACAACAAACCCTGTACCCTGTAGACGAGACTGCGGTGCGCGCGTTGGCTGATAGGTGCCCACCCCAACAACGGAAGGCTTCACCTTAGCAAGCGTATCAGGCAGGTTATCAGCATAGGCGGTCTGAAATAACGTCAAAACCACCAGGCAGCAGGCACGTATCAAAAGACTTTTTCTAGAAAAAGCGGTCATAAACCACTCCCAACCATACAAAGACCACTAGCATAACACTGACAAAAACGGCCGCTGAGCCCATGTCTTTAGCTCGCCCAGACAATAGATGATATTCATCACCGGTCCGGTCAACCACGGCTTCAATAGCTGAATTTAGCAGTTCAACAATCACCACTAAAACACAGACGACAATTAACAATAACGTCTCAAGCAAACTACGCCCTAACCAAAATGCCAGCGGCAACATGATTAGCAATAAAATAATTTCCTGACGAAATGCCGCTTCACCACGCCATGCAGCCCTGAGCCCGGCTAGCGAGTAACCGTATGCCTTAACAACTCGGTCTAATCCTTTATTTTTCTGTGCCATAGTGTCCCAACGATTTACCTTTAAAAATCTGTGCGGTGAGATTACCCTTGTACACCATTAAAGCAAACACTCCCGCCCTCAATGATAAAAAAAGCCCTAAAATATTACCTCATCGGATGCGGTATCGCCCTACACATTGGCGCGCTAGCAGGGCTATATTATGTGCTTGATCATTTTGCACTCACGCCTCGACAGTTTTTGGTAAAACTCGTTGAAAAATCAGGTCTTGATTCACCGCTGCTCATCTCTGCTGTTGAGCCTGCATCCCGTTATGATGACCACCCATTTGATGGAACCATAAAAACAAGTCACCCACGGGTACTGCTACCCGAAATTGCCGGCCTTTCACCCCAGGACCGCATAAACTTTTTTAAAAACCGCCAATACCTATACCAAAACAGCCCAATCAGCGCGCCCGCCTTACCCTGTAACCAATCAAGTTTGTCGGCCTTAACAACCTGCTGGCTAACAACGGGCAACCCGGAAAAATTCGATTTAGCCATCGACAAGCTACTAGGTTTTAAGGTGGAAACCCCCGACGCCAGTGCTCGATACGGCAACGCCTGGCTATTGGCCTTTAGCTATGACTTACTCGCAATCAGTCCCAAGCTCACTAATGAGCAACACCAACAAATACAAAATAAACTCGAAACCGCACTCATCGAGTATCTGCGGGTACTTGATGAAAACTCGCCCTCACTCTGGCACGGTCGTTTATCCCTCTCGTCCAATGCCTGGCTGGTTGCCACAACACTTGAGGCTAACACTGATAAACGTCGTAACCTGGTAACCCGCGCCCAGGGTCACTTCCTTGACTCCGTACAATCCGTCGCCATTACTGAGGTTTGGCCGGAGGGCTACAACTACTGGATTAACAACCGAGCCTTTTACTTTGCGCTCGCCGCTTCTGCTTACATAAACGGGCTTGCCAATAGCGAGCATGCGGGTGAAATAAAAGAACTTCTCGAACGCGTCGGACGCTGGCATATCTACGCAACCCGCCCGGACAACAAAATACAAGGCTACGCTGACGAAGGCCCGCGCCTTGACCTTAAGGACGAAACCCGCCGCGTCATAGACATTATTGCCAGTACAACCGGTGATGAACAATTAGCCAATTACTCCCTCTACCTGCAAAATCTGCATGGACGCGAGAGCTACTACAGAGACTTCCGCTGGGGCTTCCACCTATTTAACAACCCGCGACTGCTATCACCTCTGGCCAAGGGTAACCTTGCCGATTTTTCAAACAACCTACCGCAAGCGGCCCTATTTGGTCGCAATGGCAGTAATGCACTTTATCTACGTTCAAACTGGGATAAGAATGCCACTCACCTGACCTACCGGGCCGGCCACAACTTTACACATCACGGCCATTATGATGCCGGCCACTTCACACTGTTCAAGGGCCAGCCGCTGGCCGTCAATAGCAGCACCTATGGCGACTATAGCGGTGAAAACCGATTGAATTATTCCATTCGCACCATTGCTAAAAACGCCCTGCTGATTCAACGCCCTGGCGAAGAGGTCTCTCCCAATCGGTTTTTCACAGAAAATGTCAGTGATGGTGGACAACGCCTTACGCTGCCAACCGGCAGCGCGCTACAATCCACCCAGCACTGGCAGGAAAACCTTTATAAAGGCCAGCATCTGGAAGGCGCTGAACTGCAACAGTTCACTGACAGCGCCAACTACACCTTTATTCAAAGTGACCTGACAGCAGCCTATAACAACAGTAAATACGATGAAAATAGTGACGGCGGCAAGGTCAATAAAGTACAACGCTCGCTGTTTTATTTAAAAAACGAAGACATTTTATTAGTCCGCGACCACATCAAAACAAACGATCAATCATATCGTGCAAAATGGCTTTTACACTCTCTCAGCAAACCTGAGACCAGCTCAGAAAAAGTCCTTAAAGGTCACCGCGATAATGGCATTTTAGCCAGCACAAACGGTCAAGCCTTGATCAGGGAAAAACAGAGCCGCCTCTCGGTCGACGCACTATACCCCACCGATGCCAGAATTCACTTAATCGGCGGCCACGCTTACCGCTACTACGTTGAAGTGGATGGCAACGACCAAACACTTGATGGGAAAAATATGAGTGCCGGTAGCAATGACGCGGCCTGGTTTGAAAAAGCCAACTGGCGCATGGAAATTTTTTCACCGACACCAAACACAGAACAGGATTTCCTGGTCGCGCTTGCCCCTTCCATCAATAAGCCTCACCCCATCAAAGCAACGCGCCTGACGACCTCAGACAACCAGTACGGTGCGCTGTTAGGCAATACAGCCGTGATTTACACTGACTCACGGGGAGAGTTCTCGATTGAACTGCCCGGCAACATCAAACACCTTTATCTCATTGGTCCGATTCACCAGCCTCGACATATTTCAACAAATAGCCAGCCCTTACAATCCGTCACACACAAAGACATCATTACCCGAGTGCTATTACCCGATAACCTCACCAACAAAACCCTGCATATTCAGTTGTAATCACGCCGCCAACACCTAAAATGACAGCATTCTCAATTTTGCCTCATTTCAGGATTACAACTTTCTCAATGACGAGTCTTGTTCACAGCGGTATTCAGCAACACGCCACCACTTCGCCACAACGAGTAGCGGTCACATTCAAGAATGAAACACTGACCTACCAGGCGTTATGGCAGCAACTTGAACAGTTTGCTAACGCCATCAAGTCACTCGGCTGCCAACGTGGTGACCGTATTGCCGTATACTTGCCTAAACAGTTCGAAACCCTCATTACGCTGTTTGGCAGTAGTCTTGCCGACTGTGTCTTTGTGCCAGTAAACCCCGTTTTGAAAGCTAAGCAGGTCGGCCATATTCTACGGGACTGTGATGCCAAGCTACTGGTGACTTCCGCAGAACGCGCCAAACAGCTAAGCGATACACTGATCGAATGCCCCAGTCTTGAGCATGTTGTTTTCAGTAACCAGGCAAAAACCGAATTTGAGCTAGGCGCAATACAAATTCACCACTGGCAGCAGCTGCTTACCAACCACACAGGTTTACCGTTAACACAACAAAACGCGATTGATGCGGATGTCGCCGCCATTCTTTATACCTCAGGCAGTACCGGCAAACCCAAGGGCGTGGTGTTATCACACCGCAATATCGTGGCCGGCGCGGAAAGTGTGTCCAGCTATCTCAATAACACCCCCGAAGACAAGCTGCTGGCCGTACTACCGCTAAGTTTTGACTATGGTTTCAGCCAGCTCACCACCGCTTTTTTAGTGGGCGCTGAAGTCGTGCTTATGGACTACCTGTTACCGCGTGATGTGTTAAAAGCGATTGCCAAACACCAAATTACCGGCTTAGCCGCCGTACCGCCGCTATGGAAACAATTGGTTAATCTTGAATGGCCAGACGAAGCAAAAGACTGCTTACGCTTCATCACCAACTCTGGCGGTCACATGCCATCCAGTATTGTTAGCCACTTACAAAGCACCCTGCCAAATACCGATATTTACTTGATGTACGGCCTGACAGAAGCCTTCCGCTCCACCTACCTGCCACCCGATGAAATTGACCAACGCCCAGGCTCCATTGGCAAAGCTATTCCCAATGCAGAGGTCATGGTGGTGCGCCCTGATGGCTCCGAGTGCGACGCAGAGGAACCCGGCGAACTTGTTCACCGTGGCGTGCATGTGGCGCTAGGCTACTGGAACGACCCAGCAAAAACAGCTGAACGTTTTAAGCCCGCGCCCAGCAAACACCGCGCCCTGCCACTACAGGAAATTGCCGTTTGGTCCGGCGATCAGGTCAAACGAGACAAAGAGGGTTATCTCTACTTTATGACCCGCCAGGACGAAATGATCAAAACCTCTGGCTACCGTGTCAGCCCTGGCGAAGTGGAAGAGGAAATTCAGAGCAGCGGCCTCGTCACTGACCTGGCTGTATTCGGCCTTCCACACCCACTGCTCGGACAGGGCATCGTCGTTATTGCTGAAAGCAATGGTGAGCCAGACAGCCAGGCACTACAGCGCTATTGCCAAAAAAACTTGCCCAATTTTATGGTGCCGCATCATATCGAATGGCATGACAGCCTGCCACGCAACCCAAACGGCAAAATTGACCGTAACAGCCTGAAAAATGCATTGCCGCAAGATTTATTTGAGGATAAAAATTCATGAGCACGAACAAACCAACTCCGCAACACGCGCCCATGGATCAATTCCCCATTAAAGACGGCTGTTTGACCGTCGGTGGCCGCAGCATCCTAGACATCGCCCAACAAGTCGGAAGCACACCCTTTTATGTCTATGACAGCGACCTCATGGAGCAACGCGTTACACAATTACGCAACGCGCTTCCCAAAAAAATTCACCTGCATTACGCCATGAAAGCCAATCCCATGCCCATTGTTGTCAGCCATATGGCCAACTTTGTTGACGGCCTGGATGTAGCCTCAGGTGGAGAGCTCGATGTCGCACTGGCCTGCGGTGTAAGCGCCAAAGATATCAGTTTCGCAGGCCCCGGCAAGCAGGACTGGGAACTCGAAGCCGCCATCAAAGCCGGCATCACGCTTAACATAGAATCCGAAAATGAACTCAGGCGTGCGGCCCGCATCAGCTCGGAATTATGCAAACAGGCCAACATCGCCATTCGTGTCAATCCAGATTTTGAATTAAAAGCCTCCGGCATGAAAATGGGCGGAGGCCCCAAGCAGTTTGGCATAGACGCTGAACGTGTACCCGATGTACTCAAAGAAATTGGTGAGCTAGGCCTGCATTTTCGCGGTTTTCACATCTTCTGCGGTTCGCAAAACTTGAAACCAGAAGCCATCATCGAAGCCCACGACAACACCTTTGAGCTGGCACTGCGTCTTGCCAAAGACGCTCCCAGCCCAGTCGAGTTGCTCAATATCGGCGGCGGCCTCGGTATCCCCTATTTTCCCGGCGAAACCCGTATCGACCTAGGCCCCATTGCAGCCAACCTGGAAGCAAAGTTACCCGCTGTTTGTGAAGCCCTTCCAGAGGCAGAAATCGTCATGGAACTGGGCCGCTATCTGGTTGGCGAAGCCGGCCTTTACGTCAGCAAAGTGATCGACAAAAAAGTATCACGTGGCCATACCTACCTCATCGTCGATGGTGGGCTACACCACCACCTTTCAGCTTCTGGAAACTTCGGACAGGTAATCCGCAAAAACTATCCGGTCGCTATCGCCAATCGTATGGAAAGCACGGAAACCGAAGAGGTCTCTGTAGTTGGCCCGTTATGCACGCCACTCGATATTCTGGCCAATAACATGACGCTGCCCAAAGCTGATATTGGCGATCTAGTAGCCGTCTACCAATCTGGTGCCTATGGCTACTCCGCTAGTCCCCATCAGTTTTTGAGTCATCCGGGTGCGAAGGAGTTATTAATATGATCGGCATAGTACTGCCTGCCAACATTGACACCAATAGTGCTATTGCGTCACTGATGAAGAGGTTATAGGCTTTTAATTCGGGATCACGACCGACTGGAGGCACCAAATATTATGTGGAACCCCCTGCCTTATCAATGGCCCAGGGTAAGATCAAAACATTTCTGTGCCCGGCCATTATTGTTTTTATTGCTATTTCCCGTTGCTTACCTGGTCATAGGTAACACAGCCCCCGTCAACGCGAAACAGTCGTCAGTAGCACCCGCCTCCCAGCCACTAAACCAATTTTCAGCAAGCAACTTGCCAGCAAAAATACACGGCCAAAACCTCAAACAGTGCCTCACCAAACTAAACGCTCAGGGTGCTGGCTGGTGTGAAATTTATCGCAGCAGGCAGCACCCTTCCATCTCTTCTGTGTGGCCAAAAAAACTTGATAAGAAAACAAAAATGAGGACAGGGCCTGCCTCCATATTAATTGCATGGAATGGCGCCGCATTTGATGAAGAGAACAGAGTGCTTTACTTTTTTGGTGGCGGCCACAAAGATTATGGAGGTAATGAAGTCTACCGTTTTAAGCTTGATAGCGGCGAATGGACGCGTCTGACGGACCCGTCTCCCCTCGACTATTTATACGTCGTAGCCAATTATAATGCGCGTCCCGACAAGCCTTGGCGGATGCTCTGCTGGATTCCCGATATCGATAAAATACCCGCCAGCACTCACACCTATGATGGCTTTATTTTTAGTCATAAAACAAAAACCCTATTTCTTTATGCTCAAGGCATCGCAAACGGCTCTTGTTTTGAAGATAAAAATGATACTTACAAAAACACCCCCGGCATTACGAGTTCAGGATACAGAGCTCTAGGTTGGTATGAATTTAACCCTTCACCAAATTCACAAAACAACGGTTTAGCGCCATTAAGCTGGCGTAAAGTATTTAATTCAGATCAACTAGAAAAATTTAACATCCATAAAGGTTATCCTGCATCCGTTGAGTTCCAAGATGGAAAAATTGCATTTGGTTCGAAATACCGTACAGCAATATATGACCCAACAAACCCAATAATGAGTTCAATAAAACCCTTTACCTACCAAGCAGACTGGGGAGATGGAACTAAAATATATGACCACCAAAGAAAAGTTATCTGGTCACTACATAAGGATACATTATTAAGCTTTAATGCGATTAATGGCCGTTCAATTTTAAAAATTAAAGCTAACGTAGATCATGGAAAATCATTAGCTATAGATAATCGGGGTCGTATTTTATCCTGGAATGGTAAATCCAAAATTTACTCATTAGCTTTTGACAAAAAACCTCCCTATTGGAAGGAATTTAATTGGGGAGAAAATGGTCCTCAACCAGGGGATAACAGAGTCTATGGTAAGTGGGTTTATCTTCCAAAAGATGATGTTTTTGTTGGCTTATCAAGTCATAAAACTGGCGTCTGGGTCTATAAACATTCAGGCCAATGGTAAAACAGTTACAATCCTTGAAAAGCTCTCAGCTAGATTTTTGGGCTATAAATCGTATCAAACTTGTTACAGTTACCATCATCCAAACCATTACTCTCCTGCCATTTACTATGGCTAATTTGATGTAGCTAACGCAGTAACTAAATCTGCTAATTCTTTGGCAAGCACTTTCCTATCAAATTGCTTATAGCCTTTGCATTTACTCTGCCAATCCCCTCTAGAAATGAACCTAGAAAGAGCTTCTTCAATTTTTATTACATCATCTAATGGGGCAATAAAGTCACCGATATTACAATCCTCAAGGATCTTAGCTGTATCGCTATCCGGGTCAACCCAACCAAGCACTGGCCGCTGCGCATACATATATTCAAACACCTTGGCGGGAATTTGCCAATTACAGGTTTTATCCTGAAATACCATAAGTGCATCGGCGTTAAGCATTTCCGACAAAGCGTCTTCATAGGAAATTGAGACAGGAAAACTCACTAAGTCACTAATCCCCAATTCAGTGACACGCTGACGATAAAGCGACTCAAAGCCGCAAGCGCGCAAGCGAAACTCGTGCAGATCCGCACGAAGAACACCCTGTTCTTTAAGATTGCTAATTGCTTTAAAAAAGTTCTCAGGATTACGTTCGTAAACCGGAATAATGCCGCTATGCAGAAATACCTTTTTTTTATTTCTCTTCGGTACACCAGTTGTCACAGGAAAATTATCGCTATCAAAGCCATTGGTAATGAGCATACTCTTATCAGCAATTAAGCTGGGGTAACGACCACGGTATTTTTCGATCGTGCCAGGCGAAGTAAAAACGATACGGTCTGCAAGGGTTAATAAACGTTCCTCAAACTTTTTTAGCCACTTAAAACGCCTCGTATCCTGATAGGTTTCCTCTTCCCAGATGGGGTCTCTCAAATCACAAATTAATGGCAACCCAGTTATCTTTTTTAGCCAATAACCAATCACCAGCGCTGAAACAATTGGGTAAGTCACCCAAATCACTTCAGCTTTAGTACGCTTTATCAGTTGCAGCCCCTTAAATACGCCGAAAGGAATCCAGCTTGCCCAACGATCGGGCGATGCAAACATTCGCAAATATTTCCCCCGCCACGCAAAATCACGCGCACCATCTTTAGCTGTACACCGGTAAACCTCTACCTTATCGAGGTCATCCAGTAACTGATAATTTTTGGAGTTTACCTGTTCGTAAGCATTAGGTTTTACCGTTAAAACCATCGGCGCCACGCCATAACCCGGTAAATATTTAGCAAACTTCAAGGTGCGTAAAAATCCGCTACTAGCAGCAACTGGCGGGAAGTGATACGCAATCATTAAAACCTTATGGGGCATCGATCCATTACCTAAAATCAACAATAGCTGAAATGTAGCACATCCTCAGCTGACAAACGCTTCCGTAGTAAATTAAAGAGAAATTCAACAACCCGGTTACATTGAAGTTAATTTATTCAAATAGCGTGCATAAAGCCCCTAATACTCTAGAATTACTGTCTTACCTGGATCACGAACCCACCGAATTATCGCGATTAAAAGAAAGGAAAAATGGCAGACCAATCAGTTCAATGGACAACGCACCCCATTCAAGCATTCGACGAAATTGCGACGCAGTGGCAACAACTCAACCAAAAAACAGCCAACTCGCTATTACTAGACCCGCGCTTTGTTAAACCGCTAATCAAATACTTTGGTGAGAGTGAAATGCTGATCGCATTAGCTCGTCATCATGAAACGTTGGTTGCTGCCAGCATCCTCACAAAAGTCGGCTTTGGACAATGGCAAACCTTTCAGCCCTCTCAAGCGCCATTAGGCATGTGGCTCTGCACACCAGATTACTTTCACAATCGATCACTCTATCAGTCACTGACCCGCTCACTGCCTGGTACGGTGCTAACAATTAGCATCACACAACAGGATCCGAAACTTTTAGCACGCCCAGTTGATGATAAACATTTTTCTACACTTGATTACATCACAACCGCACGCCTGGACATTCCAGAAGACTTTGAAGCCTACTGGCAATCACGCAGTAAAAACGTACGCACCAGTGTCGGAAAAGCCAAACGGCGTTTGGAGAAAGAAGGGAAGAAAATCACATTTGACGTTGGGAAAGCGCTAAACAACATTCATGACGATGTAAAAAAATATGGTCAACTAGAAAGTGACGGTTGGAAAAATAATACAGGCACCGCCGTACATATCGATAATGACCAAGGAAAGTATTACACAGAAATGCTCAGTGCATTTGCTCCAGAACAGTGTCAAATCTGGCGCTATTATTTCGACTCAGAATTGGTCGCTACTGATCTATGCATCAATGATGAGGAGACCATTTTTATTTTAAAAACCACCTATGCAGAACCCTGGCAACGCTACTCTCCCGCCTTCAGCCTGCATGTTGATGGTGTCGAACATTGCTCAAAGATTGGCTTAAAATCCATCGAGTTCTACGGCCCTTCGATGCAGTGGCATAAAAAGCTCACCGACGATGAGCGCGTCATGTATCATCTAACCTACTATACCTCGTCACTTGTAAAAACCTTAAAAGAACGACTTAAGATATAGTGAAAGCCAACTTTGTAGCGTGATTTTCTAACTACCTCTTAACGATCAAATGGACATGACTGATAATATAAAAACAAAAAAGAACCGACTTGAGTCACTTGATTCATTGAGGGGTATTGCGGCACTGGCCGTTGTACTTTTCCATTACACGATCATTGTCCATCGCTTTGTTCCTGACCTTGAAAGCCCTTTCACCTTCGAGCATGGTCACTATGGCGTAGAACTATTTTTTATCATCAGCGGGTTCGTTATTTTTATGACGATTACACGCTGTAAAACCGGAATGGACTTTATTGTTTCGCGTTTCTCCCGCCTCTATCCAGCCTTTTGGATTTGTGTATCCCTCACCTTCATTTTGGGCATCAGCTATCCCCTACAGGGCCAGAACTATAGTTTTTCACAATATCTGATCAACCTGAGCATGGCCCAAGAGTATTTAAAACAGCCTAATATTGATGGTGTTTATTGGAGCCTGACCTACGAGTTAGGTTTCTATTTTGCGATTTTTTGTATTTATAAACTCAGATTACTTGGCAAGATCGACTACATCTGCCTTGCTTGGGCAGGCTGTGCAATTCTATTCCATTTCTACTCCGCCTATATCCCTCACCCGCTCCACTATTTATTACTCATCAATAAATACGCGCACCTTTTTGCCGCGGGAATTTGTTTTTACCAAATCCAAAAAAGCGGCTTCACCCCACTAAGAATTTTGACCTTATTAGTTGGAATCAGCGCTCAGTTTATCGTCGATGGCCTGCTGGGCGGTTTTATTGTGATTGGCTTCTTTTTATTATTCTATTTAGCCGTTAACGAACGGCTCCCTTTTTTGAAAAACCGCATACTCATTTTTTTCGGTTCAATTTCGTACCCCCTCTACCTGCTGCATCAAATGATTGGTTTTCAGCTAATTGATTACATTTCACACAGCCTAAACTTTACGATGATGCCGGCTATAATGTTTACAACAATTATCGTTGTATTACTCGCCTCTATCGTTACCTTTGTTTTTGATAAACCAACAACCAAATTCATACGCGTTCGCTATAAGAACTGGCAGCTCTCTAACATTGAAAAAAGCGCAGGATAAGCAAGAATAGCCGGGAAGTGCCTATGTAAGGCGGGGCGTCCACAACTGTCCAAAGGTGCTCACACAAAATGCGACATAGTAGACGTCATTCTAGGTCAGGTGACAGAGGGACCATCAATATCGTTAGTGGTGCTTCGATTCAGAGCCCAAGTCCTTCAACACCAGCCTAGTACACACTAATTCTTCAATTAGTGACAACAAACTTCAGCCATAAAGAGCTACAAAACCGTGACAAACTCAACTCCCTGTTATATCTATCTGCTAAACAGTTTCCCGAACCTTTCGGAAACCTTTATTTCCGATGAGATTCACTGTTTATTAAAGCAAGGGGTAACGATCAAAGTATTTAGCTTAGACAAGCCCGACCTTAGCACGGTACATCCCAACGCTAAAGAGATCCTGGAATCTGGTATCGTAGAGTATTTAGACCAGCCAACACCACTGAAAAAGCTATCATCCCTCCTCCGCTTAATACTGATTAACCCTTCACGACTAGTGTCTCTTTTAAAACTGGATGTCGCGAGTTGGATAAAATTTGAAGCGCTCGGTTACTTAAGTAAGTTAACCTCCACCCACCCAGCCCATATCCATTGCCATTATGCGGCCCATTCATCGCAAATTGCCCTGGTGGTTAACCACTGCAAAGACATTCCTTTTTCGATAACCACCCACGGCTACGATGTGTTTTTTGAAGCGCCCGACAATTACGACGTCCTAGCAAATTACGCGCAAACCATATTTACAATATCTAACTACAACCGTGAATATTTATTGCAGCATTACCAGCTCAATCCAGCCAAGCTCATGACCCGCTATTGTGGCGTTGACACCGCCAAGTTTAATACTATGGCATTCAAAGAAATTAACTTAAACGAGCCAATCAACATCCTGACCGTCGCTCGTTTACATCCTGTCAAAGGTCATAAAATCCTGCTAAAGGCCGCTGCTGAATTAAAAATACAATATTCTTGGCAGTTAAATTTTTGGTTTGCAGGCGATGGTCCACTACGCAATGAATTGGAGGCATTAGCTAAGCAACTGAACCTAACGGAGCACGTGCACTTTCTTGGAAACCAGTCACAGGATCAGGTAAGAGAGCTCATCAACAACAGTCATCTGTTTGTACTACCCAGTCTTTCCGAAGGGATTCCTATCTCACTCATGGAGGCGATGGCTGGCAATACACCCGTCATTGGGCCTAACATTAACGGTGTCCCAGAACTCATCCAAAATAAAAAAGAGGGCCTTTTATTTGAGCCCGGTAATGTTGCCAGCTTAACTGATTCAATTTGTGAGATAATCAAAAATCATAAGCAGCTGAACACGATAACAACAAATGCACGCCTCAAAGTAGAATCAGTTTTTTCTCTAGAAAAAAATACATTGGATAAGTTTTCCCAGTATTCAAACCAATAAAAATAACAACCAGAAAGGACTGCTAATCATG
>Ga0070727_10000655_pt1 | contig 41353 bp, 54 predicted proteins | sample tdAd472_FD_66722 | JGI IMG/M metagenome (GOLD analysis project Ga0070727, IMG submission 66722) | Marine sediment microbial communities from the Atlantic coast under amendment with organic carbon and nitrate - tdAd47.2 | ecosystem: Environmental > Aquatic > Marine > Coastal > Sediment | place... | reverse complement strand
TCTTCTTCAGGTAATTCAATTATTTCATGGACATGCGTAACTCGGTAATCCACTGGCCTTCCATTTAAAGTTTCCACATAGCAATTAACAATGAACCCAAGTTTGTAAATATTTGCATCACCAGCCGTTGTTTCGTGCTTAATTTTTTGTGCGGCTAACTCGCTCTCATAGACAACAGCAAGAGCTTTACTGCTGATTGCCTCAATCACCACCTTCTCACCTGTTTTTTTTCCAGTAGAGGCATCCTTTAAGTTTGATTGCCAGAAGACCATCAAAACTCTTTTATGAAGTTCATGGGCCTTAGCTTCGATTTCGTTTTGATGACTCTCAATAACCTCTTGCGCTTGCCTTGCCTGCTTTGTGTCAAACTCAATCGATACACGCTTTGTGGTTTTAGTCTCATGGTACTCTGCCGATGAAATAATCGCCTTGCCATCTGTGTCATTAGCAATTACCCTGATTTGATTGTGAAAGTCTTTTAAGTCTGATTTTTTAGCCCCCTCCGTTTTCCTGCCCTCTATGTACCCATTGAGATAATCCTTATAGATCTGTACAAAGTCGTCTACGATAACCACACCATCCATGGCCGCTATTAAGGACTGATCCATGGGTATCAATTCAACAATAATTGACCTGGATCTTATTTGATTTACATAAACTTTTACTTCTGGACAATGATCAGGATATTCTTTGGTTATGTATTTTTCAAATTGACTGGCAATAGCTGTAAACGAGCCAACAAGGTCATATAGTTCGGCGGGTTGATCTAAATCTAATTTGAGCTTAATATAATGAGTTCCTTCTTTCATAACTTCCCCGCGAGTAACGCGGTACCTATGTTCAAATTTATCGATTAATTTGCAGGCCTCTTCACTAATCTGTTTATAGTCAGAAGCTGCTCCTGAGACTGCATCGTACAATTTTTGCTCATCTGTCATCTCTCTAGCTCCACTTTAGGAAACCGTGATTTTTTTCTAATCCCGTTGTTTCTGTCTTGTATTTCAAAATAACGCTCAGCAGCTTCAATCTCATAGGCTGCATTGACACAAAATTCAGTTATTGCCCCCTCACCCGTTTTTTTATTTTTATCTCTTGCGAGTTTAGCCCCAAATTCCGGCAAGGTGGTTTGTGTCCTAGAAACATACATGTTTGCAATTAGCTCTAATCCGCACCGGACCCTATAAGACATCTTACAAATAACAAGCTCATGGCGGTCTATTAAAAATCGTTCTTGCTCTGAGAACGGTGAATAATCCTTTGTTGGCCGTTTGCCCCTAGGCATTCCTCCCCCACTAGCGGGGTCACAAATCCTTATTTTCCCCTCACTCAACAAATAACCGGCGGCAAAATCTGTTACTTTTTTTAGCTCATGAGGGGTAAGTTTTCTCTCCATCAATCCAATGGGTGCATGATTTGGTGCCTTTTCTGATCTGATAGGGGAATTTATATAACCTGGATCATTTGGCTTGTCAGGCAAAGTCATGCCGTTAGGCGCTTTGCTTAAGCGCTGTGGCGTGGGGTACCCATCTAAGTTTGGCATTTGTTGTTGTTTACCCATAGTGCTTTATTGCCCCATATTTGCCCGCTGAGGGCCGTTAATTGAAATTAGGTTCTGGGGTTCAGAATTTTCTCTTTCGGCTCTGCGCGCTAAGATTTGGCGTTTTAAGACATAGTTCATGATCGCTCCCCAATCTGTTTGACTTGGTGGCTGGTTAAATCTGTGTAGTCGTCGGGGTCATACCAGCGCTCAACAGGGCTGTTTTCTGTTGCTAGCGTGTCTGTTTGCTCATAAAGCTGCGTATAACGGCTTTTTAGTTGCTCATAGGCCCTGCTTTGGTGCCAATTGCGTAGCAAGCTTGCGCTGAGGGCTATTATCAAACCTGTTATTAGGATTATGCTGGTCATTCCGCTGTCTCCTTTGCCTCATCTCTAAGTTTTCTCAATTCGTCATAATCGCATTGTAGGTCCCAGTAGGTGGCTAGTTGGAGGAAAGCTTCGTAGAGGGGTCCGGGGTCAAATCCCCAAACTTTGATAATCTCCCGAAAGGTATAAATTGGATCGTGTTTTAAAGATTTTTTGCTTACCCCAAAATCAACTAGGCGACCAATCTTGTGATAAAGAACCGTATTATAAATTATCCATTCCTCATTCTGCCATAGTGGTTCTGTCATGACTTGCCTCCTGCATCTTCATAATCTTGTTTTAACTCTGCAACTTCATCACCAGGCACAATGTTAAAATCTTTCTTGTCACGCTCAAAACGCATGTAAACACAGCCAGGTGAGCCCATGGTTTCCCAGTCCTTGCATTTCTGGACATCGACTTTTAAAAGATTTTCCGCAAATTTTGGGCGGGTCAGGACAATCCCATGATCAGATTTGTTATACCAATTGGCAGAGCCAGCGATTGAATACAAATCAACAGTTTTTCTGTGGCCGTCTGGTTTTGTTGGATGAGCCACGACAATCAACATCAACCCTAAATTTTGACAAACACGCTTAAGGGTTCTGATAGCGTCCCCGATGTACTCGGTTTCTGATTTTTTCCCGCGTATATGCTCAATCTCATTCCATGGATCGAGCACCACATATTGGCAATCGTGCCTTATGACAGCCATTTCCATTTTTTCAGCTGCCCACTTCAGAGTTAGTGGTTTATTTGTGCGTTTTATCACCTTTATTCGCGCTGATAAAACATCTCTAATTCTTTGCTGTTTATCCCTGTCGCTGGTCTGAAACCCTATTCCCTTCATGTACTGATAGGCGTCCCTTTGCAATCGCTTTGCAGGGTCTTCCAGCGTGAAATACATCCCCCTCAAAACATCAGTGCCCGTTTTGAATTCCTCGCGTGATAGCCCCAAACTCAAATGAAACCCCAGCGCTCTTGCAAATTGGCTTTTGCCTGTCCCAGGCTCACCCGTGACCACCACAAATGAAGGTCTTGTTAGCAAACAATGCTCATTCAGCTCATCCCAGCCGGTTTTAATTTGGGGAAGCTCTGGCTCTGGTGGCAGATCATACAAACCAACGATTTCATCTGAAACCAACGGCAAGGCCTTTTCAATTGCATCCCTTAGCCCTTGCTCACCAAACCGCATCAGGTAATCATTAGCGTCTTTCAGGCCTTCTTGGGGAGGGATATAAAAACACTTTTCCCGGCCAATTCTAACGGCCAGCTCATCCCTTAAAATCAAACCCTTTTCGTCGTTGTCGGTAAATAAAACCACCTTGTGGAACTGGTCTATTTTTTCAATCACATCCCACAAAAAACTGAAAGGATTGTCATTTTCAGGGATAATTTCCCCCTCAGATTTAAACCCATTGGCACCCGTTGGAACGCTAACGACGAACTGAAACCCCGCCTGCATTGCGCTTAGGGCGTCTAACTCTCCTTCCGTGATGATCAGAGGTATTTTGGCGTTTTCTGGGGTGATTTGGTAGTCTCTCAGACAATCCACGTTGAACAGACACATAGGCTGGCCTTGAGGCTCGATCGTCCATCGAGCCTTGTCCGCTGTGCGCCATTTCGTGAATTGCACCTGGTTGCCAGATACGTACTGGAACCCGATCATTCCGTTTTTTGTGGTCAGTCCGTGCATGGCCGCTTTTTCCACATCCAGCCCGCGCTTTTCTGCCCATTCCATGTCTTGGATTATCGCGTGTTCCATTTTTCCGCTCCTCAAAAAATCCGTATCCGTGCCACCCGCAATGGAAGCAGGTAAATTTAATCCCCAAATCATCAACCACAATTCTCAAACAAGGCTTTCTACGGTTATGCCGTTTGCGCTTATGGCTGCATTGGGGGCAGGTTTGATAATTGTTTCCATGCTTAAGCGCCCTAGTGGGGCTAATCCCGTTTTCGTGGCAAATTTCGTCTAGTGATCTCAAATTGCATCCTCTCGAATGATTGGCGATGGGGCGGCGTATTTTTTCCGCAGTTCTTCAGCCCGCTTGGGATCAAGTTTGGGTTTTCGTGCGCGGCCGTTGCCGTACTGACCTTCAATCACCTTGACGAAACTTGAAGGCTGCACGAGAAAATCAAAGTTGGCCTTCCAATCCGTGGCCTCCCCGCAGAGAAAACTTGATCCCTCGATCATCTCCAAAGCTTGTCGCCAACCCTCAAGGCCATGCTCATCAAGACGGGCTGTGAGTTTTTTCGTTCGGTCTTTGTTGAGAACTTTGGCTTGTGGCAATTCTGTTCGATCAGCAAGTTGGTTGTATTCATCCAAGGCAATTTGCAAATCTGATTTTTTATCTTTTTGGATAATATTTATATTATCTTTTTTATTTGTTTTATTATTTGTTTCTTCTTGTTGCCCTTTCCTTTGCCCTTTTGCTTGCCCTTCCGTTGGCCCTTTGGGCGCGTCATCGAACATGTTTATTGTTTTATTACAACGGGTTAGCTCACTTTCTTCTTGGCCCTCACCTTTGCCCTTTCCTTTGCCCTTTCCTTTGCCCTTTTCAAATTGGTCATATTGGGCCCCATCTTGATATTGTGAGTAATTACAGATACTTAGATGTGTTGGACGCTTGTCTTTTACTTTGCCCTCAACCAAGCCTTTTCTTTCGATCATTTCGTGGTTTTGAAGGCGCTCAATAAAACCTCTAGTGGTCTTTGTCGACCAGTTCCAACGCTTGGAAAGATAGCTCATTGCGCAAGCATAATCGCCTCTTTCAAGATCAAATTTAAAGCCGTTCACAGTGGCTGTTGTGCTGTCATAAACAGCCATCATCAACAGGTCTAGCCAAGCCTCTAGGCGGCTGGCTGACGGCTTCTTAGGGTTGTGTGGTTTAACGGGCTGCATCATGCCAACAACAGGATGATTAAGTAGCGAACGAAATATTAAAATATAGCCCTCTTGTGGGCCCCCATTATGTCCAATCATGCTCATTGTTGTCCCTCCTCTTTCAGCATTTCACGAATGCTGGCAAGGAGATCAGCCATGGTCATTGTTTTGTGGTCATCATCAAAAAAACCAAGATCACCCAGCAAAAAACAAAATTCGATTTGGTCTTTTTGAGACAATTGGTCATAGCGTGAAAAATAACGAAGCTCTTTTGCAAAGCTCAAGTCTTTTTCAGTGTCAGCCGCTCTTAAAAGAAAGGCCACACCGTGCTCAAACGGTGTGTTAAGTTGTTGGTTGTTGTATGGTAACATTTGTTGGCTATTGCCTCCTGTGGATTTTATGTGTATAAGAGGCGGTATCAAATTCATTCCTACCTCTTCAGGTTCGATTGACTTAACGCTGCGACAACAGCGTCATAATTTACAGTTTCAAGCCCCTTCAATCGATCAATTGATGGGGCTTTTTCTTTGCCTGTTACGCGGCTTTTGTAACGATCGTCCCTCCCTCTTGATAATCGTCCCTAACTGACAATAAATGGACAATCACTTCATCCCGGAGGATGTAATAAATCTGCCTGTCTTTGCCTTTTATGGCTATGACGTATTTTCTGGCCAATTCGCCAAATTTCTTTTTAGAACAATCAATTAGCGAGTGAAAAAGAAAGTTATTATAGACTTCGGACGATCGAACTTCCCCAATGGGAGGATTGGGATCATAGGCATAAAAAAAATCATGAACCGCTTTTTTGATCCGATCGTCCTGACGCCTTTTTTCCAATCGTCCGGACGATTTTTTCTTCTTCTTATTGAGGTGAACAATGTTGGTCTTTTTCTTTTTCATGCTGCCCTCTCTTTCTTAAAAGCGATCCTGTCTGGATGGCTGTAATATTTCTTGGCAAAGGCCACATTGCGGCTGGTATCCCAGATAAACCATGAGTGATTTTGTGATGAACTGGCGGTATGGATGAGGTTGGTCCATTGAATGCGTTTCAACAGCGTGATCTCTGCGCAAAAATGGTTTTTCACATCAAACAAATCTTGTCGGGACTTGGCAGAATCAAAATCTTTGCGAAGGAGAAACGCGGCAAGACCACCCTTCTTTTTAACCAACTCTATAGCCTTCTCAATAAAGGCCACTGCAAGCTTTCCCTGGCCCCCATAAGGCGGGTTTGTGATGATGTTGTTAAACCCATCTGGAAGGGCCTGCATGTCCAAAAAATCATGTCCAGCAGGCTTAAAACCGTAATAATGAATATCGGACCCATCAGCTTTTAAACCCACATCCAGGCACGCCTTGATGATTTGCCCGTCACCACAACAAGGGTCATAGATCCCACGCGGAAAATTGATTTTGCTTAGGAGGCAATGCGTCACCCAAGCAGGTGTGAAAAAAGCCTCATTTTCTTTTCTGGAGTAGCCGCTATTTCGTTGGGACATTAGGCGGCCTCCTCTTTCTTAAAAGCTTTAATCACGTCCTTGCGAATTTGGGGGTAGCAGTTCATAATTTCCACAGCCTGGGATTCTTCTATCTCTTGATTTTTGGCCGCACAATTAGACGTTAAGCCATTGACATGCATGTCATAGAAGAGAGCGCGTGCGAGTGCTTTTTTGTGATTGCTCATTGCCTCCGCCTCACTCTTGTCTTTGCCTCACACCCAGCGCAATAAGTTTTGCCAAGCGAAACAGGCTTGCCACAATAGCCAAACGGTTCATGTTTAGGGCTACCGTACGGAAATTTGCATTGCCCCTCTTTAAGGTCCTGAAAACTAATAATGTTTTCAGGAATGGTCTCTTTTTTCAGGGCTGGCAATAGAACCTCTTTGGGGGGTTGGGTGTGTGGGTTAAAAATGCCGCCGGCTAATCGCGCTCGTTTTTCGGGCTTTGATTTTTTTGGTTTGCTATAAATTCGTGAAGCGGTGCCCCGCTTAGGCAAACCTAAACGATGAACTTTACCAATCACTGCATTGCGTGTCACACCGCCAAGTTGACCCGCTATTTGACTGGCGCTTAAGCCTTCTGCCCATAAGTCTTTAAGCGTCTCAACACGTTGTTCGGTCCAGCTCATCAGCGCCCCCGTAAAAATTGATATTTAAATTTTACGCTGAACTAGAACTGATACTGTTTAGGCGGCTGTGAAGCTGTTTATGTCCTCAATTATTTGAGGCAAATCACCAATAACGTCACTACTTGGATTTAAACCTTTAGATTTTAGCTCAAGGTAAATAGCTAAACGGTAACGCTCAGGGATTTTATTTTTAATTCGCCAATTGCAGACAGCATTTGTTTTCAACCCGTAACGGCTAGCGATTTGCCCGGTCCCTCCAAGGGCTGCAATAACGTCAGGTACTGTCTTGATGTTTTTCTTCATAAAGAAGAAGATAATTCACCATTGGTGATGTTGTCAACTGAATTTAGGAGAATTTTACATTCTGGACTTACTAAGTCATAAAGTAGTATGAGCACCGATAATTCACCAATGGTGAGTTTTTTTAGTTGACAACTTCACCATTGGTGAATTATAAGAGAACCATCAACAACGCAATACCGTGTCGTTGAACCTGAAGCGGCAAAGCGGTCAGGTTTGTTAGGCGGGGTGGCTGGTGGGGAGAGGCCGTATTTTCCCCACCAGTAAACTAAAAAGTTTCCCCCTTGTCCCAGGGAAAATGGGGCGGTGTGAGTACAGGCGAGCGGTGCTACATGCCGCCCCAACAAATAAAAAGGAAAGAGAAAATGAGAACATTAAAAGAAGTTCAAAACAATAAATTACGCCCTGCAAGCCAAACGGGCAATATTGATATTAAACAGCTTCCTAACGAGCTGGTGGAGCAGCTAAGCACAGTCGAGAGATCAACCACACTTAATGAAGAGATTTTAGATTGGGCTCAAGATCACGGTGAGGTTTTTAACACAGATGACGTTTTAATTGCCCTTTGGCAGATTAAAGAGAGGGTATACGAAAAAAAACCCCTTGCAGCACGGTTGCACAAATTGGCGTATGCCGGACAACTGATTAAACCAGCCCCCGGCAGATTTCAATTTAACAATAAATAAAAAAGTTTAACAGGCAGGCTGACACGCAACATTAACAAAGAAGGTCAGTCGACAATGAGTAAGACAGTAACCAATAGAGAAATATTTTTAGCAAAGTTTTTGGCGGATCAAAACTCAAAAGAGATTTTAGAAATTGCATTTGAGTTTGCGAAACAAAAGGAAAGGAGGCAACGCAATGGAAGTGTTAATCACATTAACAATAGAGCAAGATGATTGCCCTGTTTTAGAAATGGAAGCTTACGCGGGGGTTATTGTGGAACGCATCTCAGGTGATGAAATAGAATGGTCTATTGAGGCTTATTATATAGATAGAAGTGATAATTCCCATCTTGGCGTTCATGACTTCGAACCCATTGAAGACGAGCAAGTCATAAAACTTCTTTCAACCCATGAAGAATATTTTGATGATCAGATTGGGCAAGCCGTTCACCAACAAATCTGGGAGGCAGCCTAGTGTTTAAACCTAAACTAATCGTCAATAATGATGGTAAGGCCCTTGGTAAACAACTGGCTAAGTCAGAGCATTCTATTTCAAATGGTGCTGTGGCTTACTATGGCGATATTGTTAAAGCCGATTATCAAGAGGGCATATGCGGTCACATTGAATTTACCGCAACACCATTGGTTATCGCCGCTGAAAATATTGACCACATTGCACAAAGAGCACTGCGCCTAGATGTAACGTTTGACATGCAAGCCAGTGCCTTAAGAGCTATCAGAGAGATAGCTAAAGAAAGCCTCAATCAATATTCCAAATTATTGGAAATGAAAAGAACCGATCATGAGGGGTGAGTGATTAATGACATCTTATAAATTTTGGGAAAATGCTCTTAAAGGCAATTTTAAAGGTGCTGATGCCAACACTCCAGCGCCGGGCTTTTACAAGGCAAAGAAACACAAAGACGGAAACTGGTTTCCAGTCGCTATTTGGTATAACGGTGATGAATGCTTGTGTGCAGATGTCAAAGGCACCATGGATCCATTTAAAGTTTGGCCATGGTGTGCAAAGCACCCAATTTCAGAGGCTGACTTCCGTTACTATGAAGAACATGGAAGATGGCAAGGCGAGGCTGAGATAGGCCACAATAGCCCACCAGATGCAGAGCTGGCCATTGATGATCAAATTAAGGACATCATGGGCCAAGCAGAAGCATGGCTTGAAAAAAATAAAATCACCTCACAAGAACAAGCTGACAAGGCTGCTGGATTTTCACAAAAATTAAGCCAACTTTCTAAAGATGCAGAAAAAAAACGCAAAGCTGAAAAACAGCCACATCTTGATGCTGGTAAGGCTATTGATGCTAAATACAAAGCCATTGTTGATCTACCCAAAAACACCATTGCAGCACTTAAAGCCGCTATCACACCTTTTTTAATTGCAGAGCAAGAGAAGAAAGAAGAGGCCGCCAGGAAAGAACGAGCTGAGGCCGCTAAAAAGATTGTTGAGGCTGAAAAAATTAAGGCTGATAAAGAAAAAAAGAACCTCACAGAAAAAGAAGAAAAAATCATCAAGGAGGCTGAGACAGCCCCCCTAATACAGCCAAAACCAAAGGCCTCAGTTGGTGGCCATACAGGCCGAAAAGTTAGCTTAAGAACAAAAATAAGAGCTGAGATAACTGATTATGAGAAAGCCCTTATTGCCCTCAAAGATCATCCTGAAATGAAAGATTTTGTTCAAAAACTTTGTGATAGAGCGGCCAAGGCAGACAAAGAGATTGATGGCATGAAAATCATAAAAGAGAAGGTGGCAGCATGAGTTTGGTTGAGCAATTAAAAGAAAGCAAAGTAGCAACAGAAAACATCCTTGATGCTAAGCCAGGCGGAACAATGGGTGCAATCATCCCCCGCAACTATACCGAATTATTAGATATGGCCAATATTTTTTCAGCCTCAAAAATGGCCCCCAAGACCCTAGACAGCCCAGCAAAAATTGCTGTTGCTTTGCAATACGGTCTAGAGATAGGCCTTCCCCCAATTCAAGCTATGCAAAACATCGCCGTGATTAACCAAAGGCCCTGCCTTTGGGGTGATGCCTTACCCGCTCTTATGTATAAACACGGCCACAAATTGCACGAAGAAATCCAAGGTAATGATAAAGATTTAAAAGCTATATGCACTCTTACAAGGGGTGATACTGGGCAAAAAACCGTAAGAGAGTTTTCATATAAAGACGCAGAAAAAGCTGGGCTTGTAACTAACCCTAAAAAAGAAATCTGGAGGAAATACACAGCCCGAATGTGCGCCATGCGTGCAAGATCATGGGCTATTCGTGACGGAGCCCCAGACGCTTTGATAGGCCTTTCAGTGGCAGAAGAAGTGCAAGACTATCAAGAGCCAAACATAAAAGACGTGACCTCACTGTCACCACCTTCACCACCTTCACCACCTTCACCTTCTAAGCAAGCTGAACAAGATAAGATAGATGCTTTGGTTTTATCAGACGAAGAAGTTTTAGAAAATCTTGATTCTCAAATGAGCCCTACCAAAAACCTTGATGAATTGAACGAAGTTTGGGTGGAATTTGAGGGAGAAAATGACGGCTTGCCCCATGAGCTAGAAGAAGAAGCTCAAGAACTTTATGAAAAGCACGAAGCAAGGATTAAAGATGCCTCTTGAGTTCTGGATAGTGCGTCACGGCAATGAAATAAAACCCTCAACCCCGGTTGATGTTGAACATATTCAGGAGTTGCCAGAGGGCCAAGCCCTCAAGGTTTCAACCAATGCCCACAGGTCTTTACGTCATCATAGGCTTTTCATGGCGGCTATTGCACAGGCATGGGTTAACTGGCCGGAGAGCCATGAATTCAAGCCTCAAAGCTTCGATCATTTGAGAGCCTGGCTTTTATGTAAGGCCCGTTATTGCAATATCACCACCCATGAGCTGGATAGCCCTCATATAGCAGAGGTTATGGTTGATGTAATCAATCAATCACTCACCCAATCCAGTGGCTATGGGTTTGCGGTTTATTCCAACAATCTGGTTTATGTGCTGACGCCAAAATCAATTAAATGGTCAAAATTGCCCCAAAAAGAGTTTAACAAAATCAGCCAAAAAGTCAGCGATGTTTTAAAGGCTGAAATTGAAATGAGTCTCGATGATTTTAAAGCAGAGGTTGGCAAAGCAGCATGACCCCAAAGCTAGAAGCCATAATAAAGAAGCTCAAAACCAACCTACAGCATTGGTCACAGTATGGCGAAATGAAAGTGCAAAAAAAAGATTTAAGAACATTAATAGACTACATAGAAAAAACCAAAGAGGGCCAAGGGTGATGGCAACTGAAATAAAAAAAGAGCGTGTCTATGGGAATTTCAAACCGACACGTAAAGAAAAAGTCATGGCTCGCAAAAACAAGCCCACCCTCAAACGGGCAAAGCGGCCAGGCAACGATCTTGACTATCTTAAAAAGATTAAGCGCCTCCCCTGCATCGTTTCAGGGATAAAGCAGGTAGACCCACATCATTTAAAGTGCATGGGTGAGCGCGGCGCGGGCATGAAGGCCACAGACAGCAAACTAATCCCGCTTTGCAGAGATGAACACAACAAAGTTGAAAGCATATCTTCAAAAAAAGAAGAACAATGGTTTTTAGACCGCGGGATTGATTGCAGAAAATTAGCAACTGAGCTCTGGCTTATGCGGACAAATTACCCAGACATGGAAGCTGTCTGGTTAAAACACTGGGACAAAAAAGCCCGTGTTTTAAAACAACAGGGAGGGGAATAGATATGACCAATTACACCTGTGACCAATGCGGCATTCATCAGTCAACTGGTGGTCATGCGGTCTGTTATGGTTGCCTACAAAAAGAAGTTAGGGCACTCCACGCCGAACTCCAAGCCTATAAAGAAGGCATTCCTATAGAAGAGCATCACAAAGATGGAACTGAATATTGGGTCGGAGAAAAGGGTGATCCGTGGGGGTCTTACTTTTGGTGCGTTCATCCTAATCATTGGGGTGAAATCGGTTGGCAGGAAGAGTGTCATAGAGCTGCGGGCTATATATCTCAACATCCAGCAAAGCCCACTCATATATTCTACCCCTCTCCAGACAGAAAGCGAGGCTGACTAATGCCCAAGATTAATAAATTACCAAAAGATCTTGAAGCTTCATTACCTAAAATCAGAGACGAGTGGCTAAAGATAGGCTTATGCACTGATCCAGCTGATCGTGCGGCCGCTGAGAAAGGTGCTGATCTTGCCTACGAGACTGCGGGGCTTGAAAAACCTAAGATAAAAATATGGCTTAACTCTCCAGATGAGGGCGCTATAGCGGCTACTATGTTAGCTGGCACCAAGCAAGCTGGGGATCAGGTCAAGGATCAGGTCTGGGCTCAGGTCGGGTATCAGGTCTGGGCTCAGGTCAGGGCTCAGGTCAGGGATCAGGCCTGGGCTCAGGTCGGGGATCAGGTCTGGGCTCAGGTCAGGGATCAGGTCGGGGATCATGTCGGGGATCAGGTCAGGGATCAGGTCTGGGCTCAGGTCGGGGATCAGGTCTGGGATCAGGTCTGGGCTCAGGCCTGGGATCAGGTCAGGGCTCAGGTCGGGGATCAGGTCTGGGATCAGGTCTGGGCTCAGGTCAGGGCTCAGGTCTGGGCTCAGGTCAGGGATCAGGTCAGGGCTCAGGTCAGGGATCAGGTCTGGGATCAGGTCTGGGCTCAGGTCTGGGATCAGGTCAGGGCTCAGGTCAGGGATCAGGTCTGGGATCAGGTCTGGGCTCAGGTCTGGGCTCAGGTCAGGGATCAGGTCAGGGCTCAGGTCGGGGCTCAGGTCAGGGCTCAGGTCAGGGATCAGGTCAGGGATCAGGTCTGGGATCAGGTCAGGGATCAGGTCAGGGCTCAGGTCAGGGATCAGGTCTGGGCTCAGGTCTGGGCTCAGGTCAGGGATCAGGTCTGGGATCAGGTCTGGGCTCAGGTCTGGGCTCAGGTCAGGGATCAGGTCAGGGCTCAGGTCGGGCGAGCAGCATATGGCCAGCACGACGCCAGCTGGCTAGCATTCTACAAAGTTTTTGAAAATCTCGTTCCTGAAACAAAAAAGCTTAAAGGCTTATGGCAAGTGTCTCAATCATGCGGCTGGTGGTGGCCGTTTGAATCCGCTGTAATCTTTACAGATCGTCCAAAGACTGTTTTGTTTGATCAGAATAGCAATCTTCATTGTGAAGATGGTCCAGCAATAGAATACCGTGATGGATTTAAAGTACATTCGTGGCACGGTAATAGAGTTCCAGCCCATTGGATTAAAGACAAAGACGACTTAGATCCCAATGAAGTATTAAGAATTGCAAATGTTGAGCAGAGGGCTGCGGGCTGTCAAATTATTGGTTGGAACAAGATGCTCGACCATTTACCTCACAAGATTATTGATAGCGATCCAAATCCACAGCATGGCGATCTGATCGAAGTCACACTGGAAGGACTTCCAGAACCTGAATGGTACCTACGATTTGAGTGCCCACGAAACGGCACAATGATGGAAGGCGTTAATAAAAGAGAGCTTTCTGAGCCTACAGTATTTGCGGCCCAGGCTTGGAAATCACCCTTGCCGGACCATTTATTTAACTATCCAAAAACGAGGAGCTAAACCAATGGATATTTTCAAAGACATAAAAAAACTAGAACACACAAATGCGCACGGCGAAATCAACTTCTACAAAATCATAGAAGGGTCTGTTGATTTGAGTGAGTTCGTGCCTGTCACTGACACAACTCAAACAGGTGACATTATCGTCGGTCACTCAGAAAGCGGCCACCACCATGTTTTAGAGAAAGAAAATGTGGAAATATCTGAGTTTGTCCATGATGGCATGAAATATTTTCACGCCATTGTTAAGAAGCAAAACCGTCTCTATCAGGATGCATCCTCCCCTCATGATGAACAAACCATCGAACCTGGTGAATATATAATAGGCGTTTCACTCGATTATGACCCTTTCACGCAGCAAGCGCGCCGGGTTGCTGACTAATGCCCTTATACAGAAAAAAGCCAGTAGAGGGGGAATAGATATGCCAGACAGGCAAAAGACCAGCTACAAAAACGCTTGAGAAAATCAGAAAGCAAGATAGAACGGGGGGACAAAATGGGGGACAATGGCTGTGTCTTGCATGTGACTCCCTGTTGCACAGAATCCTTAACGGCTTAATCTTATAGAGAGGTGAGAAAGATGAAATTGTTTTTAGATATAATCTTGAGAGATCAAATGGGCAATGTTCACGCTAGGCAATCCAGTGAGGTGCCGGAAAATGTCGCCTTTAAGGGTGAGAGACACAAGGAGAACTTAACAGACCCTTTAATAAGGCTTGGGGATCCTGACCCATTTAAAACGGTTGCAAAAGCAATGGAGGTGAGGGAAGTCAGAAAAAACAAGCTAGCCGCATATTGCAAGAACATGGGCTATGCAATCGCTGAGCATTTAGAAGATCGTGAAGGTTGGCATGGTTTAGATCGCCAAGAAAAAGTGAATGACAACTATAGAGACTAAGAGCAGGCGGCTTTTAATTCATTAGAGAGGTGAGAAACCCTTAATCAACGGCATGAAACAGTCTCTTGATAGCAGCCGCTTCAAGATCACAATGATAAATCAATTCAGATGTAATTTGGTCGTGAGGGAAATTAAAACTAGCATAGTAAAGACGTTTTTTGGTCTCTTTGACCAGATAGAGGATTGACATTTTTGTGCCAGCTTCAAGGTAAATGCTTTTTAACAAGCAATTTGGCATTTGATCTGTAACAACAATCGTTCGGCCATCAGGGTCGTCATACAAATATTTTAACATTAAAATATATTTCTCATCCACACGGATCCGCTGAAACATATTTCTAATTGAGTGTGTGAAGTGCACGACCTCATAAACTATGCTGACGTAAAGTTGAGCCCCAACGCTTGGCTTGCCCCCACCATTTTCTGTGTACATCACCATGGCCCGTGTTGAGCCCAGCCGGTTAACAACTGTGTTTAAGTGTTGATAAACATCATGAATGGCGGGGATTGTGGCCTTGAATGTGCGAAAGCGTCGCTTTTTTATTTTATCGTTTAATGCAGGGCCAAACGTTGTTATTAGGGCAACGGCTATTCCCCCGAACGTGCCGATTGCAGTAGAATACAAATCTAATGACATGGGCTATTTTTTAACGCGCTCCAACCGGCGAATATAACGCGCCTGAGCACGGCTTTTACTTTGCAGGTAATCAATATGTGCATCTTTCCTTCGCTCACACACAGCCAAATCTCGAACGGTAACGCGCTTGCATTTTGGCTTTGCTTTAGGGGATTTTTTTAAATAGCCTGGCGCTGTGGGGACGGTTAAATAATCGGCTTGTGGATTAGCGCAACCCAATGTCAGACAGCTTAACGTCAAGACACTGGCTAGGCTCAAGGCTTTGAATTTCATCTGTTGTTCTCTTTAGTCTTTCCTGAGATTTGGATATTTCTGTTTGGTGTTCAAGCTCATCTTTGTGAGCTGCGTCTTTCAGCTTTTGATTTTCTTTTGCGTCTTTTTCTATGGCCTCAGCTCTTTCAGCTTTATAAGCAGTGTGAACGTCACTTCGGCCCTTGTAATAAGACCATCCCATACCCATCAGGGAGAATAATAAAAGGCCGGTGATTAAGGGATATGACCGGCCTAGACCAAGTAAGCTAATCAGGAGTTGCATTTTCAAGCCTCCCTATCAGTGGTTCGTCAGAAATACGCGCCTTTATGATCTCACGATTACGCCAAATAACAATGCCACCACAGACAAGCAGAGCCACAGGCCATAAAGTAAGAAGCTGAGTAAGAGCATTGCTAATAGTATCAATAGACCCAGCCCAATCCCCAAGAGCCTCACCAAGCCCTTTGACGTATTCCAGAATTTTTGCAAAAACGCCAAGAACACCAACACCAATGACCGCCCCGCCAGCATCTTTATTGCCTGTTGCATTCTTGATGGTGCGCGATCCAGCTTGTTCAAGCTGCTTTTCTGTAACGATTTGTTCTGAAGTGGCAGCGTCAAGGGCATGTTCAAATTTCCTTGCATATCCAGCGATCTTAGAAGCGCGATCCATACCGTTTACAATGCGCCTGGCTTGCCTGTAATCGCTCTTTTTAGGGTTGATATAGTGCTGAAGCTTCTTGCCGGTGAACCAGCCCTCAATGCAGCCGGTAAAGAGAATGCGAGCCGCCCAATCAGGCCTCATTACAGCATCAGGGTTATCAACAAAATTGCAGCCCAGCTTATTGCCGGCCTTTTTGTAATTATATTTCCAGGTCAATTGGACATAGCCGCGCCCATAGTAAGTTTCACCTGTCTCAGGGTCTGGCCGCCCATAACGACGACCCCTGCCCCGGCCATATTCGCGCAAAGGCTCAAATGTGTGGGCTGTTTCGTGATAGGCTGTCGCAAGGCAATAAGCTAAAAATTCAGTGGGATAGTCTGAATAATTAGCATCCCAGCAATCAAGAAGATGATTTAACCCGTCAACTTTGGATTGGCTTAAGCCTTTACTAAAAAAGGAGGCTCGAACCTCCCTAAAAAACACAGATCTGTTAAAGCTCATTGGCCTCTCCATTAAAAAAGGCCCTTGATGGGCCTTGTCTCGTTTCAGTCGCTCAAGGACTGCATTCGAGCCCTCATCATCCTCTCTGGATGTTTCACAATGACGGGGGTCTATCCAGTCCAGAACTAGACATAGATAGCACCCCCACCAGTCCCCTCTTGCACGCGCTTTTCCAGCACGGCTTGAAATGGTCTCATCAGGTGCCCCTAGAAAAATTGTGTTTAGTAGCTGGTCAAGGGAGATGAGGACGTTTAAAGACCAGTATTTAAGTCCAGTGAGTATCATCTTTGTAATCTGTAGGGATGGGGTTCATGGCTTTTAATGCCCATGATTTTTTATATATAGCGTCATAGGCAGCCGCCGCTTGCATGCCCATTTCAATAACCTCATTGTTTGTCAAAGTGTGATCAACATTATCAGCATCTCTAAATGTAAAATCTGTATTTATGCCAGAGCTGTTTTTAATAACCGCCATGAGGGATAAATCACCAATATTGGCCCGGCCCCCCTTGGCCATATCAACGTCAAAAGTTTTACCTGTTGTTAAGGCTACTGTGACGGGCAAATTAGTGCGTCTGTCGCGTTCCGTGGTCACATCATCGTTTGATGGAGTTGGGGCCGTAGGGGCAGCAAAAACCCCGGCGCTATCTATATAACCAGAAAAGACCTCAACATCATCAGCAACAACATATGAATTTGGCTGCTCGCTTTGATCAGCTATGTTTAACTCTATGCTATCAACAGAGCCGTTTTTTACGTTAACACGTTTCATGTTAAGCAACCTTTCTTATTTGAATGTCAGAATAAACTTCAGTACCAAATGACGCAGGTGTACCAAACCCAGTGCCTGATTTTGTTGAGCCGCATTGGTGCTGAAGTTCGATCACCTTGGTCGCTGCCAAAGTAAAGATCCCTGTAACTTTTGCGGCGTTACCCACGTTATTACTTGCATTTGCATACATAGTTAACCCGATGCATAATGTTGTGCTATCTGTCACATTCCTGAGCCGCGCTTGATGACTGTCACAATCATAGGCAACCGCAAAAGCTATGACTTCATAGGTCCCGGCTGGCAGTGTGATTTGATTTGAAGAAAGTGAGGCTCCGGTAATTCCGTTAACAAGAGAAGTGTTTAAATCTCTTGTCTGCCAAGAGCCACTTGTAAAAGTCCCGCCGTCTGTCCCGGATGATTTTTGGTCTTGGATATGAAAAAGTTCATCACCACCACTACTTGCAGAGGTGACGCGCCCTTGTGCATCAACTGTAATATTGGCTTTTATGTAAGAACCGGCAGATACGGACGTATCTGCCAATTTATCCGCAGTAACAGCGTTATCATTTATTTTATCTGTTGTAACATTACCGTCTAAAATCTTATTTGTTGTGATGGCATCGTTATCTATGTCATTAGCATCAACTGTATCTTTAACCGCAAGATCACCAAGGCCTGCCTTGATATTCGCCCAGCTAATCCCAGCGTTATCACCAGCTGAGTTGTCATAAAGGGGAAATATGTCTGTGTTTTCTAGCGATGTTGTGGTTGTTAGCGCAGATATCGCCACGCCATTAAGATCAACAAGTGCCGTATTTGCTAAATTACCACTTGCTGCCCAACTTAAAACGCTCCCTGTTGAAGCGGCTGGAAACTCTACAGGGCTGGTATAATTAGACACTGAAATAGCCGGACGTCTGTTGTTATCATAAACCAGCTCTTGCATTATCATGGCCAGCTTATCAACAGAGCTTTGAAGGCTGTTTTCTAAAACCTCATTGTCAAGGTCATAATCTTCACCTTGGGCCTTGTCTGTGTCGCGCTCAATGCGCAATTGCTCGCCACTTGCAGGGGCTGTCGTAGCAGTAATGGAGCCAGTAGAACCAGCCCCGCCCGTCACTGTAAAATCTGTATTTTCTACCCAAACAGTTTCAGACCCGCTTGAATCTATATGAGTGACAAGCAGATCATAAAATTGATAGGTAACAGAAAACACCGTGGTAGACCCATTACCATTATATGTTAATGGGGTGTAAGAATTTGCTGTAACTGTCATTGCTTCTTTCCATAAAAAAACCCGCCTTAAAGCGGGTTGTTCATTTCTTTTTGTATTAATCGCCTTATAAAGGCAGCCTTGCTTATCCCTTCTGTATCTGCCAACCGTTCAACAAAGTCAGCCTCATTAGGGTTTAAGCGAATATATAAAATCTCTTTTTTAATGCCCTTGGCCAATTTAGGGCGACCTGGCCCTCTTTTTTCTTGTGTCATACCCTTTAGATAACAAAAAAAACAATAAACCGCAATCTTTTTATTGACAACATAAAGCGATTGCTTTATATATTAAGGTGCGATTTATTTCGCGCATTAAAAAAGCCGCCTGGTGTCGGCACACCAAAACGGCTTTATGATCACATAACTTTTGAAAGGCAAGAAAATGATCACCTTGAAACTAAAGGAAAAGGCTGAAATTGTCAATGCGATTATTGAGGACTTCGGCACAGACCCAAACCCCAACGATGTTCTAGACGCTTTAGAAGAGCATATGGCTATCGTTAACACCGCCCTTGAAAAGGCTAAGGCGAACTTACAAGCCAGCAAAGAACTAGTTAGGGCATATAAAGCAGAGGTTAAAAAATCCCAGGTGAAAGCAGTTAAACTGCAACCGCTAAAACAAACAGAGCAATCTCTTTTATTCCATTAAACTAAAGGCCCTCATCAAATGGGGGTCTTTTTTTATCTCACCTCATCTTGAAGCATTGGGACGGCGTAGCCATCAACCAACCAACGCCAATAAGGCAAACTCGCATAAGGCGTCAACCGCCTTACAGATTTTACATCCCCCGGCGTTGCATCCCCTTCAACCATAGGGTTTAAATAACTTAACCCTGAAGAGCCAACATTGGTTACATCCCCAAAAGTGCCTATCAAAGGTGCAAAAGATGCTAACATGTTACGGCTTGCAAACCGGCTGGCAGGCTCTCTCGCGCCTAATGCTGTATAAACCCCTGGCCCGCGCAATTTCTCAAAAATATTATTGACTTCGAAAAACATGTAAAACATGCCTGAGCGGTCCAAACCTTCAGCCACCCAAGTTGCTGGATTATCGTCAATTTCGCGCCCGGCTTCTTTTTGCTTTAAGGCATAAATAAACATTCCTGTTAAAACCATGCCGGAAAGAGCTGCCCAAAAGCGCCCGGTTGGGTCCTGCATCCCCTTCATAAGCATTCTTTGGTTAGAGGCAAAGCCAAAGCTTTTAAACTGCGTAAACATGCCCCCAACCGGCGTATTGGACAATATGGGTTTGTCACCAATACCAGGTGTGACAACGCTTGTGTCAACCTCACGTTTGACGGCTGAAAAAAACATATCTCTAATAGCCGGGGGCAAGCGGTCTGCGTCAACTGTCCAAACGCCCTCTATTTGCTCTATAACGCCATCAGCTTTCCATTGCTTGGCGTGGGATGAGGCATCCCCTAAATTTAAAGACCGCATATAACGCGCCTCATGAGGGCTTAAATTATCAATCCCTTTAAGCATGTTTTCAATTAAACGGTCTGTGACAATGGCGGCGTTAAACTCTTTTAAAAACTGGTTCCAATACGGCAAGCCGGTTAGTCTAGAAAAATTGTCTGTCATCTTTTGAAGAGCGACCTCAGCAGGGGACATTTGCTCAAATGGATCTTTCAGGCCGGATAACTCATGCAATCGTGAATTATGGATTGTTTCAGCAATGCCTACATACTTGCGGGCCAACTCCCTATTCATTTTAATGCCCTTGGAGCCAGCAATAAGGGCAGGCAAAGCCTTTCCAAATGTCCTTCTAAATCCTTGCGTCATGGGTGTGCGCCATATATCTGTTAAAGATGTGGCCAGCACACCGCCGAGTGAAATTAGATATTGAAACGCCATGGCTCCTTGCACAGCCCGCCCAAATTTACCAGGGTCAACATCATGCTCATAGCGGCCCAATATTTTATCACGCGCAAACTGCATATCTTTTATTGTTTGTTTTTCTTGGCTCTTTAGGCGCTTTATTGCCTTGTCTTTTTGTGCCGGGGATAAATCTTTATTAGCCCTTAGCTCTTGCCTTAGCATGTCAAAATCTTCTTGGATTTTCTCAAAATGCGGCCTTAGGTCCATAGTGCCAAACCGCTTTTTCATCTCAACTTGGCCAGCAGCATTTCTAACATAGCGGCGCATCACCATTTCAACATCATCAACAAGAATGTCTTTAATAACCTCATCAGGAATGCCAAAGGTCCGACCTTTTAAAAAGCCAAAATCAATTATATTGTCAAAAGGCTTGTATTCCCCCTCAACCGCCCGGCCTGTGATCCTATCAAAAATGCTATTAACAATCTCTTCAACCGATCCAGGATCATCGCTTGACGGGATTTGATTGCGCTTTTCTTCAAGCTTTAGCTTTTTGGCCTCTAGTTTTTTTATCTTCGCATCGGCCTGTTTATCAAGGGCGCGGTAAGCTGCCCTTACAACATCTGTTTGTTCTGGCCCGCCTGTATATCTAAAATTCTTATTCTTGGGATCAATGCCCAGCATTGAAAGCTCTTCTTCAATGGCTAACCTATCATAATACGCATTCAGCTCCTCAGCCTCAGCCTGTCTTACAAACGGATTGCCATTAATATCCTCCGACAAATCATCAAGCAATTCTGAAATGGATGGCCTGTGAGCGTAAAAACCTTCCTCCCATGCCTTAAGCGTGGCTTCATCAAAGCTCATGCCCATTGTTGTGCCGCCACCCATACCACCAAGCATATCGCCTTGTTTCATTAACGCATCATTTGAAACAACAAGTTTAGGGTGGGTCTTGGCGCTTAAGCCCATGAATTTTAATTCGCCGCTCTCATCAATCAAGCCGCCCGCACGGGTCAAGAACTTTGATAATGTCTCTGGCATTTTTGCTTTTTCAGATGATTGTGAAGCTTCAATCATGGCTCTAACATCATCAGCCGTGGCATTAAGGGGGATCTCTTGCCCCCCTTCAATCTTGTCAATATCGTCTAGGATTTTTTCTCGGTTTGCCTGTAACTCTTCTATACGGGCTGTAATGCCTTCAGGTGTATCTTCATTAAGGCTATACATTATTCTAGGGTCATTAGGGTCAAAGGTGCCGCGGTTATGTATAGATTTAATTTGAGTGGGGTCAAAAACGATATACTGGTCTGCAACAACGTTTGATTTCTCGCCGATGTCATCGATCATATTACGTATTATTATACCGTCAAAAGGTGTGTATTCAGGCTCTATACCGTTGTCAAGTAAAACTTCCCTGATAGCCTCTTCTTTTTGATAGTCCTTAGCCGTGGCGGTTGTTTCTTCATAGTTATCTTTTAAATAACTGTCTATCTCATCAGCAAAATCATCTATATCTGATTGATCAAAACGCTCGATAGGCCCATCTACATAGGCGTCTAGCACGCCGTATTCATCATACCCGCGTGCTATAGCTAGCCTGATACGTTCTAACTCTTCTAAATTAACCCCTTCTCCTTTCATGTCTATCTCGACCGGGTTCTCTATTTTTAAAAATACGTCTTGCGTTTGCAGATTTTGTTCGGCTAACTCATCCACCCACGCGTATTGATCTTCATAGCTGTTAAATTCCGGTACTTCGTCGACAATCCCCTCATCGATTAAACTTTCCGGGTCGTCTTGAAATCTCCGGTTAAACGACTGACGTGCATAATCTTCTGATACTTGCGTATCGTCGACAAAATGGAACGCGCCCGCTTCGTTGTTTGCCGTCGTATCGCCTGCAAAGCTGCGGTCAAACATCTCAATATCGGCTATGCCGTAACCACCATGGCTAACGGTCAAAGGCTCCCCGCTCTCATCTACAACCTTACTATCACCAAACCATTTTTTAAACGCAGGGGTTTTGGTTAGGTCTACATTGTCACTCATTTGATACAGTATTCTTGGATCATTAGGGTCAAAGGTGCCACGGTTGTTGGTGGACTTTATTTGTGTAGGGTCAAAGGCAACATAGGTGTGCGGTTTGCCTGTTTCTTTCTGCTTAAACACAACTCCATCATGCCCCAAACGCTTGGCCTCATTCAGTATTTCTGGTACTTTCATCCCAAAATGATAAACGGGGTTATATTCGAAGGGGTTACTTATCTTTAGATAAACAGGAATGACATTAGGCGAGCCTAAATCACCATCTCTTTCGGCAACAGCGAATTTGTTAGCGGTCTCAGCATCTGAAAACCAAAAGCCACTGCCGTCTGTTCTATTAAAGGATGTATCGAACACCTCAATTGTTGACTTTGTACCATGATAAACAACAAGGGGCTCGCCGTTCTCATCAACAACCTTACTATCACCAAACCATCTTTTAAACGCGGGTGTATCTGTTTTTAAGGTGCCATCTTTAAGAGAATATAGATCATCACCCTTAGAGCCACCTTGTGAGCGCCTTCCAATCGCCCCGCTTTCCATATCATCAAGAATGGTCTGTAATTTATTATATTCAGGCTTTTTAAGTGTGGTTGCTAGAGCCTTAATCCAAGCAACAATTTTTTCTAATGTACTTAGTGCTTTAGGCTCTAGTTTGGAAATATCGCCCCCCTTATAGGCATATTCAATAAGGTTGGCTATGCGCTCTTCTTCTAATTCATCCCCTTTAACACCATAACCACGATAAGCGGCCTCATTTTTAAACTCTATCTCTTTTGAGGCCTTCCTAAGCGCTTCCCATTCATCAGGCTTAAATCTATCTCTTAGAGCGTGTAGAGCCTCATGGCGTAGTTTGGTGGCTATGTCAGGGGCATCGAGCGCGACTTCAACAAGCTTTGCATCTAAATTGACTTTACCGCCAATATTGCCCCCTAAAGTTTCAGGAGTTTCAAACTTATATTCATCAGGTAAAATTCTATTCGCATCTTCTACAAGTTTATTATAAATGGCTTCGTCTACATGATCAGCTTTTGGATCATCAGGGGATCTAAGGGCAAGCTTTTCATTACCATCAGGCAGCTTTCTAACCTGCATATGGCCGTCTTTTCTCTCACGCAAATAACCATTTTGCATGAGATAATCCATAAAGTCATCTATCTGGCTTCTATCAAGCCCCATCTGCCTCAAAAATCCAGAATTAAAGTTTTCGCCCAATTCCATATTGGTGCCAAAGGCTTTTAAAAGATCATTGATGTTTTGCTCAGCAACGTCTGAGGCTTTGGCAGGCGCTTCTGCTTCCCCTGCTAATCGTTCAAGCTCAGCTTCAAGCCTGCTAATTTCACTATCAATATCGTTCAGCTCTTTATGAAGGCGGCCAGCTTCACCCGTTTCTCTGAACTCAAGATCAGATTGGCGGCGTAATTTGGCGTCTTTTAAATCATCAATCTGTGATTGGATATTGTTGATCTGCCTGTCGAGACGCCTAGTTGCCCCTTCAATCTCATGATCAAGCGCGCGTTTGACCCAATCCCAAACAGGCCCGCCCTCTTGCTTAAACCAGCCTTCTTTGCGGAATAACTCAGGTACATTATAAACCCGTGTAAAATAGCTAAGGGCTGTTCTTGACGCTTTGCTATCTAGCTCTAAGCCGACTTTATTAAGTTCTTTGCGAAGCTCTTCAAAAATGTCATTGCGTGCTGTTTGAGCCGCCTTAATCACATGCTTGTTAAATTCTGGAAAGGCTTCGCCTGTTTTGGGGTCTATGCCATCATTTTTGCGCAGCGCCTGCCCAACTTTATCCTTAAATTCTTGCTTGGACATTTGGATGTTATCTTTAAGCATTTGCTTGAAAACACCGTCTTTAGGGCCAACAATTTTTCTTAAAGCTTCAGCAAGGCGCCCGTCAATCCATTGCTTCCATTTTGTTTCAACCGCAGTCGGGCTATCCCTATAATTATTCATTTTCATGATTATAGGGTTTTCAAATAGATTAGCCGCCATCAGTCTTGCGTGCTGAGAAGGGTTATTCATGTTGCGAAGAACAGGGTTAAGAAATCGGGTTTTTTCACCATACTTTGCAGCAGCCTTACCAAAGATACCCAGCTCATCAATGGTTGGCATATCAGCCGCAGCGCCCGCGCTATTAGCCCGCTTTACATGCTGTGCCTCAGCAAAATACTTATCAAGGTCTGTGTCGTCGTTAGCAATCCTGGCTTTCAGCTCATCTGAAAGTTTAGCCATAGCCTTGACTTCCTCAATTCTATAGTCCTTGGCAAGCTCCTTGGCTTCTTCTAAAAGCGCTATACGTTCTTCAGGGGTTGAATTGTTATATTTGGTTTCAAACGCTTCACTTTTACGGTTTGCCTGATCAAAAATTGTGGCCCAATTTGATTTAAAGCTCTTGTTTGCAACCGTGGCAAGCCCAGCGCCAAACATACCACTAAAGGCCGTGCCAAAACCAATGTTAAGCAAGCTTTCCTCACCCGTTCTTAGGCCCTGGCTTTCCTGCAAGCCATATTCAGCAATTGTAACAGAACCAAAACCAGCCGCGCCAACATTACGGGCTGACTTTAAAGCGCTATAACCAGCCTTACCGCTCTTAACCGCTAATGTACCAGGGATAAGATTTTCAGGGCCTAGGAGGGCCGCAACGAATGACCAGCCCATGGCAGACCACCCGCCAGCTTCTAGCGTCTCACGGTCCTTCTGCTCCCTATTGTAGCGCAATTTAAGCGCGTCTAGATATTGCTCGTTCCTGGCTTCATAGAAAAATTCTAGATCATTTTCATACTCAGTACCTTGAAGTGATCCCTTCCAGTCAAAATCAGGGTCAGGGGTATTGTCAATGCCGTTCGTCTCATCAACGATTTGAGATGTTGCAAGATTTTCAACACGAAAAGCCGCGCTAATTTCATCCTTTAAAGAAGGCTCTTCATGAATTTTAGGCATGTAATTAACAGACACAGACGGATCAATAGAATGAGACCCCCCTGCATTTTCTTGCTTTACATCGTCAATGTGCTGATAACCCATTCATTTCCTCAATAAAAAAGGAGCCTGAAAGGCTCCCTTTTGTCGTTTATGGTTTTATTCTCTATACCGTTGATCTTTTCTTTAGATACCTAACTAAGGCCAAAGCTAGAAAAGCCAGGGCAATTTTTGCTGGAAATCCTGTTATTATATGTTCACCAAACTGCCTCATCCCTTGTGATTGCATTAACATGGACTCAGCAAAAATATAACTAAGTGAACCAGCAAGCAAAACAGTAGTGATTGTTCCTAACTTCTCAGCCAAGAAATAGATAATCACCAGAGATATAACAAACGCGAACGGGTCAAGAAACGCAGCCAGAAAAAGAAAAAAATATGCAGACATGAAAACCTCCTATTCCAGATTTTCCCTATCTTGTATCTCTTTTTTCTTTTTGACAACCTCTGCGGGTTCATAGCCAAAAAGCTTACGCACGAAATTATGCGGAGCATTCGGAGAATAACCGCGATTGCCACCAAATGCGCTTGGCAAGCCGTCTTTGGTATCTTCTAACTCATCAATAGCTTGCTTGGTTAAAAACTTATCAGCAAGCCGGTCATGATTTCTTTGCGCGAGCCCATCCATTGAATAATAATATTGTGAGGGGTAAACAACTTGCTCGCCATTTTGTTCAATAACAAAGCCAATGCGCCATTTAGGTGAGGCATCGTGCATCTTTTCAACAGAAAGACCATCCATAACAACAACTTGTTGCGCCTCTTTAGCCCCTCTAAATGAAGCTGAGGCCGTTTTTTCTGTCTCATCATCTGAAATAAGAACCGGGCTCCCAATGACTTTAATCCCTTGTGCTTCAAGGGCTGGCCTCTCAATTTCAATAATATCCTTTGCAACACTTTGAAAATGTTCGGCCACATATTCCCGGTCTTCTTCATCAATAAAAGCTTCAGGGGGGTATTTCATGACCGTTCTTGTGCCAGTGATATTAGTTTCACCGTAGCGTTTTTTCAGCATGGCCATTGCAGAGGCCTTGGCAAAATCCCCATTACCGTACTTTTCAAATTCAGCAATAGCCAGGGCTTTAAACTCAGCTTCCATTTTTACTCTTTCCATGTCACTAAAAGAAATATCTGGATCAGAAAACAAGCCGCCGTGAATGCCTTCAAGCTCATCAGCAAAATCAACATCATTCAACGTCTTTAAGAACGCCCCTTTTTCTGTCTTTAGCTGGTCCTTGGTTAGTTTTGACAAGCGCTCTTCAGCTTGCATAATGTCAGCAACCGCGCCATCCGGACCTTTAAAGTTTGACATTAACCGATAAATTCCAAGTTGCTTTGTGAGGTCCTCTGCATTCGCGCCCTTCTTAAACGCTGCCGGGTTTTTATTCTCTAAGGTGTTTAATAACTCAAACCCTTTTGCCCGCTCACCTGCATCAGGGCTTTCAATGTGCCCGCGTAGCTTTTCAAACACTTGCTTTGGTAATGGTGCCTTTACATTTGCAAGGGAAATAACGTTGCTTCTTGCTTGCTCATCCTTAAGTAAATTTGTTTCAGGCTTAAGGATGTTCCCCCACATTTTGTTATATTCTTTCATAAACCCGCTATCATGGGTAGAAACACGGGTCTCACCAGAAATAACAGAACTCATAAAGGCTTGCTCTTGCTCGGCTTCATGCCGTTTCTCGACATTTTTCCAGTTGATAGCGCCGGCTATTTGCATGTCTAGGCTTGGGGTCTCTTGTTGTTTAAACCCGGCAACATCGCCCCCTAATAGGGATCTGGCTTTTTTCTCATGGCCAGCCATTTGCTTTGTAACTTTATCAAGAACAGTACCAGGGGCCCCGCCATTGTTAGCATCACTTGCATGGATTTTATTCACATCACCTGCATTGATAGCCGCATATACTTGAAGGCGTGACATGCCTGGCTTTACACCATGTGCTTTTAGATACTTAACAACAGCCCCATTGGCCCCCAGTTGAGACCTTAAAGGGTTTTTCCAATCAACCCCATAACGTCGCGCTTGCGGCTCTCCAAATTGGATTAAACCCCTATGGCGTCCCCATTGGGTTCTAGGCCCTCTTTTTGCCGGGTTAAATGTTCCAGCTGTTTCGTATGAAATCACAGTGGCCAAATCTAACGGATTAATTCCAAGAGCATTAGCCGCCTCAACAATACCGCCCTTCATATCCTTGCCAGACCATTTGGCAGGCTTTGCGTTTGGCTTACCCTCTTTTTCAAGCTTTTTCCCAATCTCAGAACGCCACTTTAACAAAGCCGATGGATCTGCTTGGTCTTCAACCTGCTTGGCGGCATCTTTAACAAACTTTTGCTTAACAACTGTTTTTGCCTTCTCTGACATAGGCAGCCCATCAACAATTTTAAAATATTTGTCTGTTGATTCCTGAACAATCCCCAACCCACCTTCTTTTAGGTTTTCAGGGGTAAGCATACCCCCTCTGATAGAGGCGCTAATCTCTGTTGATTTTATTATGGCCCTGTCATGCTGGATCTGCTGGCCCTTGGCTATGGCTTTTCTTTGATATTGGACCTTTGCCCCTTGCACCATTGTTTGAGCACGTTGTGCCAGCTTGTCGTTTCCTGCATACTTAGAAACAAACTTCTGGCCATTGTTATCAAATATAGACCCAGCGCCTTGGAAATAGCTGTTGCCATCCCCTTTATGCTCAGTGCCAAAATCAGCAAGTTGCTTGTCTGAATCTATCTGCAATTGATAAAAGTCGCTTTGCAGGTTAGCGGCTTGGTTCTTTTCTTCTGCTTGTGCAAAAGCATCAAACACACCGGCAAACTTAGAAATCTCATTACCAAGCTGTTGAGTGGCACGCCCGCTTGCCCCAAAGCCAGCCGTGGATGGCGGTGTAAGCTTGGGCGTATTAACTTGGACTGTTCTTTGTGTTGATCTAATCTTAGGCAATTTGTGTCGCTAGCCCCCTACCTGCGGAGGTCAGGCCCCCTAAGATTGATGCAGTGGCCTTGATTTTACCGCTTTTGCGAATGTCATCAGCAGCCGCACGATCAGACTTAGCCAAATTTTCATCGTTAATCGCTTCAGCTTCCCCTTGGCGCATAATCTCATCTACATCAAGATATTTATTTTTATAAGATTCTTGCTGGATCTTAGCAAAAGACCCCCCACCAGCCACAACCCCGTTAGCAGCTGCGATAACTTCTTGCTCAGACATGAATTTGTCATGCTCATCACCTTTGGCATCAGCCTTAGCGGTTGCATCCTCACGGGCCACAATGGCGTTAATCTCTCTTACCTGGGCTTGACGCTCACGGGCAGCCGCTTGGGCGTCGGCCTCAGATTGTGCCCCCATAGCACTTACAACAGAGCCGGCAACGCCTACAGCAGCGCCTAAAATTGGTGCACACATATCTTAAGCCCCCATTTCCGCGATTATCCCAAGCAAAGTAAACGGGTAAGGGTCATCATGTGTTATTTTAATGCTCACTTCTCTACCCCATCCCCCATCGGGTCTGATTTCAACAAGGCCAGTGAATAAATCTGGGTCTATCTCTGGGCTGGTCATGTCCCCGTCTTCTGCTCTATAGGTAATGTCATCTGTATTCCCGCCGTTAATTTGGATTTTTCCACCTAATGAGCGATAGACACGCAGCCAAGCGCGGTTAATGCGTTTGATGCGCCCTTGCGTTTCGCCTTCCCGTGGGTGGTTTTCAATAACCAGCGTTTCTAAAGTTGAGGTAGGCTTTAAGCCAATATGGACCTTTGACGCGCTATCAATCGTAATCGAGCCGTTTGCATCAACCGTTCTATCCAATTGGCGCGATCCATCACCTATAACCCCAACAGTTTCACCTATAAGGTGGTTTAACCCCGTGATTGTTGTGGTTGCGGCCCCGTCATATGTCGCAGAGGAATCAAAAGCTATAAAATCTTCCTTTGTATCATCAACCTGGAACTCTCTTGATTGATACTCAATATATCTAACCGTTGCCCCATTAATGGTTCTTTTCACACACATCCAGGTTTCATCACCATATTGGCCTGGGATGGTTGCGATGGTGTCAACTTCTGCATCAGTGCCCGCAATGGCCCGCCTGTTAAACCCAACCACGTCTTGTTCACGCTCATATGTACAACGTACAATCTGCCCGTCAGCCCTTGTGGTTGAAATAATAGAGTTAGGTTCTTGTGAGTAGGTCAGCTCACCAACACCGGCCCCGGTAATATGTTCTGAAATAATCGTTAGAGGCAGAGCCTTATGTTTGTCTTTTTCAAAGTTATAATCAAATTCACGTAGTTTCCTGGCATCGTTATCAATGTCACCAAATCTTGCCGGGAAAATAACACTGTCCCCAGCTCTTACAGCTTCATGTCTTGAAGAACCGTAGCCGGTTTGTTTTTGCACCCTCACATTGCCTGGTGTAATGCCCTTACCGCTTTCGCTGGCTGATATGGTATATTCTGACGATGTGGTGCCCACGGCCAACACAGGGCCAGGAACAGCCCATCTGGCAACGTCTATAGTATCACTTGCAATTGTGCCTGAACCGGCTTGATTGTCCTCATCGCCGTCAAGAAAGCTTTCAAAGGCATTTGTGGTGCTAAACCAAAATTTTCCAGGATCGCGGGCCGTACTGAAAGCCCACAATCTTTGCTCATGAAACGCTATCGCTCTTGGGTATCCATGAAAAGTAGACCAAGCCCCTTCTTCCCAGGCGCTGGTTCCGTAAGTGATAACATCCGCCGGGACATGGTTTAAAACAATCTCACATGTTGCCGTGGTTGAGTTAGTCACAGCTGTAATTTTAACAACCACCGATATGTCATGAAGAAAGATAGAATCAACATAATCGCTATTCTCTGCATCTGAATGCCTAACAACGCCGTTTCCATGCGTGGGCAAATTCCAGTCACCATTCCATGTAGATGTGCCTGAAAGATCATTAAACCCATAAACTTTTTCATCATTGGTAATGACAGATGAATTTGAAATCGCTGCCCCGCTCACAGGTGTGCTAATCCCTGTTTGCTGGCCAGGCTCATAAAACCGCATCAACTGACCAACCATATCACTGTCAAAATAGGCAAAATCAGTCGTTAAACTGAAACTTGTTGCCCCTTCCGCATATGTGCCCCACTTGGTCACAGAGCGGTTAACCGTACCGCCAGACGTATAAGCTGTATAAGCCGTGCCGTCTATATCGCGATAGCTTTCATCTCTTAGCGAAAAAGTCGTATCTGTCAGCTTGATAATAAAATATCGATTGCCGTTTAACTCAGTCATTCCCCCAACGCTGGAAAATGTCACACATTCACCAGACTTCATGCCATGATCGCTTGATGTGGTTATTACAACAGGATCGGCCTGGGTGGCGCCTGAAAGGCTCACGGTTGAACTGTCAATAGCTATAAAGAACTTTTTAGTCTGATCCCCGTTAATATCTCTAAAAGGCCCATCAGTAAGCTCTATGTCTGTTAGTGTCCAGCTTGTATTCGATGAACGGCCAAGTTTTCTAAGTGGGTGCAAGGGGTGCGCAATATATAAAACGTCAGCGCTTTGTGTAAATCTCAATGCATCAAGTTGAGCTGTTGTGTATGTGGTGGTGATTTCAACAATTTTGGCCGCACTGCCCCCAGATGAATAGGCCGTGTAAGATGTGCTGTCAATTCCAGACAATTCAAAGGTGTTTGCTGTGGTATTGGCAACGGTAAATTCAAGGTTATTCACCTGAACCATACCAACAACGCCTGTTATTCTAATCTTGTCGCCATTGGTTAAAGTGTGGCCTGTTGATGTTACCACCGCCGGGTTCGCTTGTGTAATGCCTGTTATTGTGTTGCCTGTATGGGTGACAATCCCCCCATCCGCAAAAATACGGATTAGGTTGTTTTCAAAGCAAAGACAATAACTTTCATCAACCGAGTATTGAAACTCATGCAGTCGCGGGATTGCTGAACTATCAGCTATTTCACAAACATGCACGGTTCCGCTATCTTTTGTAACACCGCCATGTGGCCATACAGTCAAATTCTCAATGGTTTTGGCACCATTTTGGAACTTGTTAAGCGCAAGGGATCCGTGAAGGCGTGGGCTAATCTCACCAGCTGTAAAGTTATTTAAGACTTTCATTTAAAAATCAGAAACCTTCGTTCCACCATAGTCAGTCCCGCCCCAGCGTGAGCCCAGCCATGTATCAACAATAAATTCTCTTGGTGTTACCTCAGCCCCATTGTAAGAACCGGCCAAAGAGAGCTTTTCAAGATAAATGTTATACATCCCTTGTGCTGAGTTAAACCGCTCTGTTATCGCAGGGCCAATCTCTGCCATTAGCCGTGCAATCAGGGCTTCCTTGGCTTGTGTGTGCCATTTGTTCATATCTGTGACACGCGAAACATATTCAATCTTGACCTCTGTTGCGTTGGTCACGATATAATCGCCTAAAATCCGATAAGGTTGATCAATGCCTTGCAGCTCATTTTTTTCAGTGATAAAGCCTAGCAGATCGTCAGGGATTGTGTATTGATAGGTTGCCCCCCATTCAGGGGCGCCCGCATCTTGTGCAAGGTTGGCCTGTTTTAGCGCGAACCCCCAAGCGTGAGCTGCGTTCACATCATCTCTTAAAAACTCAAAATTAGCCTTTAAAAGACGAGCTTCTCTGCTTTCTTGATCAAGGCTAGTGATCTGGTTGGCGGCTAACCGGGTCAAAGCCCGATTGCATAGCGCCACATCGCTATCACTCGGCGCTGTCATTAGCTTTTACCTCTGGTTCTGCTTTTTTCTTAGGAGCGGATTTTTTGGGCTTATTAAGGTTTTCACTTTCAATTGTCTTGGCAATTTCTGGAATATCTTTTTCAGCATTTGCAACCCAGTTTTTAAAGCGCTTGCTATCCTCATCAACACCAGGCAAGGCCGCCCGTGTGCATTGCACTGCGGTTTTACCAGCCCGCTTTGCGTCTAAATATCTTTTATGCTTAAGGTTCATGATTTTCTCTCTTGTCAAGGGTATTAAGTAAAAAAAAGGGAGGCTGTTAACCCCCCTTTTTCTCTTAGTCAAATGTCACATCAAATTGTGCAACAATGGTACCGCCTGTATTTACGGCTGCATCAGCAATCGTTAACATAATCTCAAGGTCACCCTTGGGATCAGTTGATTGACCGCTAACAAACTCATAAAGTTTTTTGCCGTAGTTATCGATTGTTTTAATAACGGTGGTTTGAGCAGCCGCGCTAGCCGCGTCAAGACCGTCATTAATACCATCAGGGTCATCAGTGATACGTGTTTCATCCGTAACATTAACAACACCAAGGTCAATCGTTGGTGCACCTGTAGAGGCCAGATCATCCCATGAAATATGAGACGAGCCAAGCAAACGGGCGTTTGAAGGCAACCGCACCAGACGATAAGTGGAAGTGGCACTATCGCCAGCAGTAACCTCATGCACAATTGTGTAAGATCGGGTAACACCGCCATGTAAGCCAGCGTCACCGTAGACCTGGGGTTCCGCATCCAAGTTGGACAGGAACGTGCTTTTTTCATTTACTACTGCCATGGTTAAGCTCCCGTTGGTCCTGAAGTTGGATCACATTCGATGTAACCAACCTTTGCTTCTTCCATACGCGTGCAACCAACATTTTGCCTTGCCCAAACTTGCATTGAATAGTTCTTATCCGCACGTTCAGACATTTTAACTTCAATGTCGGCGCCAATAGCTAACTTCATTCCAGACTTACACCAGAACAAAACCTTGTCGTCTGAGTTACTATCAGTCTTAATGCGTTGTGTTGGGATCAATGTGAACCCGGCATATTTCGTGATAGTACCTTCAACAAGAGGTTTTAAGGTGTTATAATCGTGGTTTGAAACGCGCTCATCTGTCAAAAGAGATTTGACTTGTCTTGCATTAACAACACAACATTTCTCTTCATCTGGATCGACGTCATTAGCCATTAACAGTTCATTTGCAGCTAATAATTTGGCAACGTTTAAGCCAGCATCAGCCGCGCTTACGCCTGGCCATACTTCTTGAACGTCAACAATCATATTAGTGTCAAATGCTGTTGAAGTTGATCCGTCTTTGCCTGTGTAGGCAACACCGTCAGCCGCTGCAATGATGATATCATCACGTTTACGGCCCAAGGCCCAGACAGCCGCTTTTGCATAGTCTGACTTTGGATCAATTAACATTCTAATCTTATCTTCTTTGTCAATAAGATCAGCCCAAACCGCCCCACTTGTGGTAACGCGGCGGCGTTCGTGTTGGCTATCAACTCGCGGGGTATCCATATGGCGCGAGGTAATATCAACGGCTTCCGTGGAACCAATTTGTTCAAAATACGCGCTTTCGCCCGTAATTGTTTCATGCTCAACGGCTTTCGATAAACGAGAACCCTTTTGTTGAACCAAATGCGAAACGTTTGCTTTGAATTGATTCACGAAAGATGTAGTAATGTTCACTGACATAGCGAACTCCTTATCTTTCAATTAAATTTTTGGGGTTTTCTCGCTTTGATTATCCGGTGGTGAACCGGGTCGTAGCTGATTAGTTTAAAGCCCTAATCTAAGGCTGGTCTTTGCGGGTCCAGTTACGGAGTGTCCGCTTTCTCAAACGCCTATATTTCACCTTCAAGGCGCTGAAACAGTTTATTCATTTTTAGAACCGCAGATGCGTGCCCAGTGTGAGTATCATCCAAATAGGCCGGGTTTTCATACATCGCATCTATTTGTTCTTGGATAGATTCAGCATCTTCCCCCGATGTTGATTTTCCACGCTCATCACCAAGCCCAAGCTCTTTCTTACCTAGCTTTGCAAAAAAATTAAATAATTTAGGGTGATCACCAAACTTGTAACCATCAATTTCGGCAGTTTCCATTAAGTCTATAAGATCATCATCACCATAAACAGACATGGCCGCCTTAGCGCGGTTTTTCATCACATCTAAGTCGCCATGGTACTCCCTTTTGAACTCTTCTTCTACTTTTTCAAGGTAAGCATCGCGTGCAGATAACCCGTCTTGTAATGCTGTAATGCGTGTCTGAACAATATCATCATACAGCGCTTGCGCATCTTTTAAGGGAATGTGATGTTCATGGGCTTTTTGAAGCAAAAACTCTTCTTCAGATGTATCGTATTCAATACCATCTGGCATTTCAGCCCGTGCAATACCCTCTGAATATTTTTCAAACTCAGGTTCCCAGCCAAGCTTAGTATAAAATTCTTTTTGCTCTTCAGGTGTTTCAGGCAGCTTATTTCTATCCCCTAACATCCCTTCAAGATTAAGGTGCGAGCGAAGCATCGATTCAGGCACTTCAACCATCGTTTGGTCTTCACCTTGGAATTTATTCCATGTTGGTTTGTCTCTAATATCTTCAGGTAAGCTTGAGCGCCAATCACCTTGATCTAACGCTTGTTCAGATCCATCCGTCTGTGTCGTTTCCGTTAATTGTTCCGTTTGTTCCAAATTCTCTTCCATACTTATAGGGCCCCTCTGCTAGTGTGTTGATATAAACGTCAAGGCCAACGCCTTGCATTGTGATAATCTCTTTGATTAAATTTTGCTTGCCTACATTCCGCGCCATAGCTATAGGGTCATTTTCCTCAATGGCGTCAAATAGGCCCGCTAGTCTCATCAGATCAGCCAGTACCCTTTGACCTTCTGGTGATTGGAAAACTGTCCGGTAATCCGTCAATAGCTGACGGGTTTTATCATTTGTCATTGTGCCAACACCCCTGCATTGCCCATTTGCTGCATAAGCTGGTCAATCATGGCTGGATCCATGTTTTGCGCAGCATCACCAACCGCCCCAGCGCCTTCCACTGTGGCAGGAAGGTTCGCCCCGGCTTGGGATAGTTGATTAACCGCTTGTGCGCCTTGTAATGCTGGCTGTGCCATTTGAGCCATTTGCATCATTTGCTCTTGACTGTTAGCAGCCTCAATTTGTTCCTCTTTGGCTGCCAGATCAGGATCAAGATTGAGAAGCTTGGCAAAATGCTTGGACACATTTTCAACGGGGTACTCTTTAAAGAAGCCAGCCGCCGTTTGTGGGTCTTGCAGGTAAACACCAAGGGAGGCGACAAACTGTTGCCATGTGTCAATCTCAACAGCTCTCTGGGCTTGTGCGATGGGTGAAACATACTGAACGGTAAATTCTTGATCTAATAAATCTTGGGGAGGCTCAGGCAACATGCCCAGCCGATCAAGCAGCCCATAGACACGCGATACCAAGGGCCCTAGCAGCTCACTTTCCAACCGGCCTAACATAGGGCCTAGCAATCTCATACGCTCTTGTGTGCGCTGCATCACCTCAGTTGCCGTCATTTTGGCATCGTTTACAAACTGCAATTGGTCGACATGAAACGTGTTCATGATGCGTGTTTCTAGCGCTTTTATATCTTCTACCGCGTAAGGTAGATTCCCAGCAAACGGCATAGGCATAATAACATCTTTTGGATTGCCTCTGATCTTGTTTACACCTCCTGGCAATAAACGCAGGGGATTAATAAAGCCGTCATGACGTATGAAATTAGGTGGATCAACAGCCTTTTGACCCGCTTTGATAATCGTCATCTCTTTGGCTTGCAGCATTTTTAAATCAGCAAGCGCTGTCATGCCAGGACCCCGGCCGTAAACCTCACCTGATACCCGTGACCATCTAGCTATGGAATAGGGACTTTCAGGATAACCGCCCTCTTCCAGTTTATGCTTGGCCTGGTGCTCAAAATAACAAGACGCGATAGGCATGTTTTGAACCGCGTCGTCACCGTATTTAGCATTATATTCAACACGCGGATAAATGGCGTGAATGATCTTTATTTTGTCGTCATATTTTTGCTCTTGGTGTTTTTTCTGGACATCTTCAGAAACTTTATCCAATCCCCATTCTTGAACAACCTGACGCACTGTCCAGGTAAAGCACCTAAACACCGTATCAATAATTCCGCGATTGCTTTCAGCCACAACAAGGCTAGACATAGGCCGCGCTTCAAATGAGATATGGCCATCTTTTTCATTGTAGTCTGTATAAAGCCCCGCCATGCCAAAAGCGCCCAGATCTAAATACGTTTCATGCAATGCTGTGATTAAATTGGTGCCCGGCGCATACATTTTTGCCCACATAATTTCTTCAACATCATGTAAATATTGCTTGACATGCGGCATCTCTGTCATGCGCGGGTCTGCCATGGTCAGGCTAAACCACTTCGCGCTTGGATTGGTCGCAAAGCCATGAAGGCCAGCCGCCAGCATCTCATTGGCCCAAACACCTGTTGAATTTAATAACCTTTCAGCCCGCTTTGTGCCTGGCGTTACGTCCCCAACAAAGCCTTGCTTTTTAGGAATAATGACATTGGCCAGCTCTTCACAATGAGACGTCCAGTTGGCGCGCTCAGTATCAGCCATCAGGCTGTCATAGCGCTTTTTTAACCGTTCAATGTTTTCCATTAAGCACCTAGATTGGTTTTGGACACCGTTGGATCACCAGCCCCGTAAAGCCCCGTTAAAAACGTGCTGTTGCGGCCAGACACTGCCCGCCTTTGCGCATCTCTTTGGCTGTCTTGAATGGCAGCGCCTTTGGCCTCACGCTCACTGGTGGGCTCTTTTGGCTTTTCTGGCGCTGGTTGGGGCGCTGGTTGGCTTCCACTTCCACACATAGGCTTATTCTCCTGTTAGCATCGTTGCGCCAGGCCGCGGGGTCTGTGCCCTGTAAAATCTGCGCATATTGTCATTACGTGTTGTGCCCTCTGTTGCCTCCACAGGCTTCAAGTTCGTTGTAGGCTTAGGCGTGGGCTTTTGAGCCGGTGCCGATGATTTAGATCCGCACATTTAACTAAGGCTCCCTGTTAATATCGTCTTCCCTTTGGCGCTTTGGCGTCGTGGGTTTAAACCAGCGCCACGGCTTGAGCGGCCTGTTGTCCTATGGCCTAAAGGTGAATTGCCAAGTGTTGCCCCAACGCCTTGATAACCAGGATCAACTTTTTTTTGTGGTATTGTCGATTTTACAGACGCGGCCACGGCCTCACCTATCCCTTGGCCTTTTGCTGGCGCTTCTTCACCTGCTAACCGAAATGGCCGTAGTTCTTTTGATTCCCTCTTAGGCCCGGTTTGCGCCCCCCAAGCCTCATTATTTTCCCTAGGACTACACATAATCATTGCCCCCTGTCAGCATCGTGGCTGTTTGGGGCTTAGGTGTATAGCGTGCCCGTGTTGATTGGCGCGTCTGTTCTTTAGCCGCCGGTTTTTGTTTGACCGGCGCCTGGGTCTCTTGCTCTGGTGGGGTTGATGAACCGCCACCGCCTCCAAAACACATCAGCCTAACTCCCCTGTTAACATGGTTGCAGATTGCCGTTTAATGGGCGTTCTTGTCGCCCGGCGCTTGGTTTTTGGATCAGCCGTTGCAGGCTCATCATTAAATGTCACAGAGCCTTTGTGAGGTTCCAAAGGCTCTACTCTTGTTCCACCGCCGCCGCACATGGTTTTAAATCCTTTATAAATGGTTTCCATCCTGGCTGGTCCTTCCAGCTCGGATCATCTCTAAGCCATACATATCTGTGATAAGTCTCACCATTTTTCCCGTAATAAGGCATGACGCTTTCAAGCTTGCCGTTCATGCGCTGCATCCAGGCATGAGCTTCATTGTGGTGTTCTGAGCTATCCGCGTGCATTCGCATTGTACCGTGCGCCTGGATCACTTCCCGTGTCATCTTGCGCAGCTCGCGCATACAGACAAAAACGGCCTTTTTCCAATCATCCGTTCCAAATGCAAAAACCCGGTAACAGGCTTTGCCGCCATGTTCCGGGTGCACTCCAATAATCGCTGTGGGGATGCCATCAACCCAAATAACTTTACCTTTGCCCAGCTTCATAGCCTGGAACGTTTGTTCAGCTAGCAGCAGCGGGCTTTCATGCCAACAGAGCGGGTAAATCTCCTTGGCGTCAATCTCTCTCATGTTTCTGCATATGTGATACACAGCCACTTTGTTAGGAGGCTTGACTGTTACCAAGGATTGTAATCCTCAATGCCTGATGTGGCTGGCTGGCCGTATGAGCTATCAAACACATCATATTCAACTTGTGCATGCTCTGGTGCTTTTCTAGCCTTGCGCACATCAAATAAATTAACCGCTAGTTCTCTAAAGGCATCAGCCCCATGGCTTGACCAGTCATGTAAGGGCTTGGCACCAAACACGTCCTTTTCCTCATTTCTCTCTGTGCGATAAGCTTGCAGCGCCTCAATGCCTTTTTCGCACTTGGTTTTATCAAACACACATTTCGGGATCATTGTTCTAACTGCGTTAATGCCATCAGCGACAGGTAATTTTGACCCAGCTATAATGGGCCTTAATCCAACATTCTCACATTGCTGCTTACGTGTTGTTGCTGTGCTGATCTCTCTTGTCTCAACGTCGTGCGGCATATAATGCTCTGCATACACATAAGGAAGCTCTTTAATCTGCTTGGCAATCTCAATAAGCGCCACATTGCGTGTTTCAAAATAGTCAATAATGCGAATTTCAGAGCCGAATATTTGGGCAAACCAGATGGCTGTACTGTCATCAAGGCCAAGATCCCAGCCCGTATAAACCGGCTCGCTAGGGTCATACGGTACGCTTGCAATCCTACCTGTTTTCTCTGCTTCAAAAAGGAGTTTAGCATAATAAGCCCCTTCCGTTACGATCTCATAATTTCCACCCCACACATGATCAGCCATTTCAGGATCTCTTGCATAATCCTGGGTCATTTCATCATGCAAGACCTTGGGAAACCATGGATTGTCTTTCCAACCTACAGGGACAACAATAGAGCCCTTTGGTGGTTGGGGACCTCTTAGCAGCTCATCACATGCATCTCTTTTGTGGCGTGGGTTCCACGAAAACCACAATTCAGACCCCTCTTTCCGAATAGTAGGCCGTAAAAGCCTTAGTGAGACGTGTGAGAGGCTTTGTGCTTCCTCTACCCAAGCAATATCATAGCCCTCTAATGATTTTATGCTATCAGCTGAATAAGCTTGCATACCCTTGAAAATAATCAGCGAGCCGTTTTTGCCTCGTATTTCAGCATCCAGGACCTGGTAAAAATCCATCAGGCCAAATTTTTCAATCTTATCAACAATCAATTGGCGAACGGATTCTTTAAGCGAATTTTGGACCTCACGAATACAAACCGCTCTTGTGGGCTGAGAAAAACACCTAATCACCATTTGCTCAGCAAAAAAATGTGATTTAGCACCACCACGACCACCAAACGCCCCTTTATAGCGGGCAGGTTTGAGCAAAGGCTGTAAGGCTTGGGGGACCTCAACCCTTAGCTTTAACAACAATAACCTCTATTTGATCAGGGAATAATGGCTGGTCATCAGCGCCAGTTATTGCTTGGGCTGGCCTTCCATACCCTCTATCTAGTACATCAGCAGCAGCAGCCCGCCTTGTTGCAGCCGGGGCATCTTCATCACTCATCATATTTACAAGTACATCAATGGCTTTTTTACCATGCTTTTGAGCATAGGCTTTAATTTCAGCCGTCGCTTTATTTCCAGAGCCTTTAGGCCTTCCCGCGCCCTTTCTCCTTCCGCCTTTGTTATCCATGATATTCAGTGATTTTTTATTTCCCTAGCTATTTTGCATATTTCTTAAATTCTACTAAAAAATTATAATGGCCTGCCGTCATTAAATGCATGTCATGATTAATAAAATCAACCTCAGACATATCTAAAATCTGATTTTTTGCATTTGCCATTGCCACACAGGTTTTAATAACACCGTTACTCTCATTTGATTTTACGTAAATTTTAACGCCTTCTATTTCAGGTGTCATTATTAGGCGCGATTTTGATAGGTATGATCTATACGTCAGCTCTTCTCGGCCTGGCCTTGTGTCATGAGCAGTCACATTGCAAACAAATGGCACGTTTATTTGATCGGCCAGTTTTATTGGCAGCGCTGGAATTACCGCGAATGTAGAAATCGCTTTTAAAAAATCTCGTCTGTTTATTTGCATAATATTATTATAACCAGGTGCCAGTAAAAAAAAAGTTTTTATAAATTTTTTTTAAATTAACTATTGACATTAAGGGCCAATGGTCCTATATTATAAGGGTAGGGCAATGAAGCCCGCAACTTTAATAGGAGTTATTATTATGTGGACAGAGAACAACACATCAGGTTTTAGTAAACCAGAATTAGAAATGATAAACGCTGTTCGTCAACGCATTTTAAATGAAACCCCAGCCAAATATTTAGAAGCTGTCGAAGACACAGTTGATGATTTGTTAAATGATGGATGGTCAGATAACATAACTGAAGAAAAGCTCTATAACGATATTTCTAAACGTCTAGGGCGCTAAAAATGAATAATCACCAATTTAAAAAGGCCCGGCGAAAGTTGGGCCTTACTCTTTCACAATTAGGTCATATCCTTAGAACTGATCCCAGAACCATTCGACGGTGGGAGGCTGATAAAAGTTGTTCCACCGCTAGAGACCCCAACCCTGTAGCTTCTCAGGTCATGTCATGGATGCTAGACGGCTTTAGACCGCCTGAATGGCCAGATAATGAATAGAGCAACCCAGTTGGATGTTATGTCCGTTGCGCAGGTCAAGAGGCTGTCCCTGCGTCTAGGGGGTCAGTCTGGGTTGCTCTAACTGTGGTGTTCTGTAATTTATTAAAACTATTCGTGTACGTGAACATTTCCGTTCTTACCCTAAACGTCTAGAGAGACGTAGTATGCAAGTCGGTTTGCCGTCCCTCTGGATACACCAGACATAAAAAAAGGCGCAGCTATGGCGTCACTTAAACACATATCTTAAAAAATCTTGCCTGTCAACCACGTTTTTTAACTTTTTCTGGGGGTATTACTTTGCCTAAGTATCTCGCCGAGTTTGAGTTTCGGCACAATCTGAGGGGGCGTCCTGATCTGATGTTTCAGCGTCTTCTTCAGGTAATTCAATTATTTCATGGACATGCGTAACTCGGTAATCCACTGGCCTTCCATTTAAAGTTTCCACATAGCAATTAACAATGAACCCAAGTTTGTAAATATTTGCATCA
>Ga0070727_10000650_pt1 | contig 41560 bp, 39 predicted proteins | sample tdAd472_FD_66722 | JGI IMG/M metagenome (GOLD analysis project Ga0070727, IMG submission 66722) | Marine sediment microbial communities from the Atlantic coast under amendment with organic carbon and nitrate - tdAd47.2 | ecosystem: Environmental > Aquatic > Marine > Coastal > Sediment | place... | reverse complement strand
CGCCGCGCCTGAGGATGCTGACAGCGTCCGCCGCGTGTTCAACATCGCTCGGCAGACTGTGCGGGGGTATCAGGGGTATGCTCGCAAGATTGGCCGGAAGTATCATGATCGCCCATGCCTGCTGGAGGGTGTACTGGACGGATTGTTCCAGATTGCCGGAGCAGATGGCGTCGTGACCGCTGATGAAATGGAGTATCTGGAGACCGTCTCTCGGGCCTTTGGCTTTGACGAGGCGACCTTCCGGCGTATCCGTGCGAGTCATCTTGGACCGGACAAGGAAGACCCATACTTCATCCTGGGCGTACAACATGATGCAGCATTCGACGATATCCGGGCCGCCTATCGCCGTTTGATGGCGGATAATCACCCGGACCGGGTCGTGCAGATGGGCGCGCCGAGAGAGTTTGAGGATGCGGCCCATGCCAAGGCGGCGGCGATTACCGCAGCTTATGCCCAGATCCGCACCGAACGCGGCCTCCTGGTGCGGCCGGATTAGGCTATTCACGGGACATTCTGCCTTTCTTACAAGTATTTGAGGTGGCTTTACATTGACGTGAGGCCCTGATGACGCCATCTTTTAGGGGAACAAGAGGACCAGATGACCCGCACAGCTTCCCAACCGGCTCGCATGAACCTGTCAGACGCCCTGTCAGGTGTGATTGGCTTGTTTGCTCAGCTTGGTATCGGTGTGCTCCTCGTTCTCTTCGCAGGTCTGCTGGCAGTGATGACGGCGATTGCGGGTGTCTTGCTGGCATCTGCCGCTCTGGTCATGCGCTTTGCCAATCGTCGCAAGGCATCTCCGATTACGCCATCGGGCGAGTCTGATCCGATGACGCTTGAGGCCCGCCGCACCCCGCGAGGCTGGACGGTCGAATAGGCCCTGCCACTCCTGACTTTATCGGAAACAAATAGGCCGGAAGAAATTCTGGATGACTTCACTTGACACACTTGCGCTACATGTGTAGCGTAATGGCGACGATGATAGTGAGGTCGCCATGTCACAACCCAATCCCTCCGAACTTGCCGTTCTGAAGCATTTCTGGTCCAGCGGCGCGCAAAGTGCGCGGGAGGTGCACGACGCCATCGGGACTCAGCAGGGCTGGAAGCCCTCGACGACGCGCACCGTGATCGCCCGGATGGAAGACAAGGGCTGGGTGACGCGCCAGGATGTTCACGGCATGGCGGTTTTTACGGCCAAGCTGGACCGCACGGCTACGCTGGGCGGTCTCGTGAGGCATCTGGCCCGGCAGGTGCTGGATATGGATGGCCCCATTCCGGCAGCCCTCTTTGCCGAGAGCCCCCATCTGTCAGATGCTGAGCTGGACGAGTTGGACGCCATTATAAACGCGGCAGAGGATGAGGCGTCGGACAAGAAGGGCGGTGAATGATGAGTCCGCTCGCTCTTGTTCTTCTCGCTCTGATTTGGAGTGCTATCGTTTGGGCGGGTGCCAGTCTCATCTGCCGTATGCGGCCATCCCCGGTAATGGCGCAGGCGACATGGCGCGGCGCGGCCTTTCTGTTGATCGCGCCTTTTGCGGCGTCAGTCTGCGTTCCGGCTTTGCCTGTTCTTGCTGACGCACCTCTGGCAGACCTGCCCATGCTTGAGCCTCTCGCTATCATGCCGGAGACGAATGATGAGGTCGTGGCGCAAGGACCCGCGTCGCGAATGCCTGATGTCGGTATGCTGACGATCATCATGCTGGCGCTTGGATGGGGCTTCCGGGCTCTGCTCTGGGGCATCAGTCAGGTCCGGCTGCAGCGCCTGAAGTCGTGGGCCCGGCCGGCGAGCCGTCCCATAGGGCATTGGGCCGAAGCCCTGGGCCTCTCCCATGTGCCTGATGTGCATGTCATCCCGCACGGTGCGCCATTCCTGGCGGGAATTATGAAGCGCAGAGTGTATGTCCCGGCAGCCCTGATTCGCAGGGAAGGGGCCCAGCAGGTGATCGTTCATGAACTGGTCCATCTGAAGCGGGGAGACCTACTGACCCGTCCGATTGAACGGCTTATTGCTGACCTTTTCTGGTTTTCTCCCTTTGCCTGGTTGATACGAGGGCAGCTCGACTTTTGGCGAGAGGCGGTCGTTGATCAGAAAACGGTCGAGCTGACAGGAGACCGGATCGCCTATGCAAAAGCCCTGACATCTGCTGCGCGTGCTTCGCGCGATGAGGCGGTGCTGCCTGTTGCAGCATTCATCTTGCAGAAGAAAGGAAACCTGAAGATGCGTCTCACCGAACTCCTTACCGAGAAACCACGCCCGCGCCGTCTGGGGCTAGTCGTGGCCGCAGCGTTGGCCTGTGCCGCCCCGCTTGCCATTGCACAAGGTGTACTGATCAAGGGCGCCGCCGCGGCGCCGGGGGCTGAGATTACCTATAGCCATGCCGTGCTGGACAAGGCTCGCCTCACCAGCACCTTCGGCAATCGAAAGCATCCTATCACCGGTAAGATGAAGCAACATGATGGTGTCGACCTAGCAGAGGCTGAAGGCGTGCCGGTCTATGCACCGGCAAATGGTGTCATCACCTTGGCAGCGGAGAAAGGCGCCTATGGCAATCTAGTTCTACTGCAAGCGAGCGAGGAGACGAGTATGCGCTTCGGCCAGCTGCAGAGCATGGCGGTCAAGGCAGGTGATGTTGTCAAAGCCGGAGATGTGATCGGAACGCTCGGTCAGTCTGGCCGGGCAACTGGGCCGCATCTGCACTTTGAAGTCTGGCGCGCGGGCATTGCAGTTGATCCGCAGGCGGAGACCGGATTAGTTCTGGCGAGCGAGCTGTCAGTGCCTGCGGGTCTTGAGAAGAAGGTGCCTGCCCGCTAAGACACCTCATGGAATGAGACCTCGGCCTTCCTCCAACAAAAAACCCGCAGCCAGGCTGCGGGTTTTCTTTTTGTGGTCTTGCTGCTCTCAGCGCTCGAACAGTTTCGAGACGCTTTCTTCATTGGCGATGCGACGGATGGCTTCGCCTAGAAGAGGGGAGATCGGCAGGATACGGATGGATTTGGATTTGATCGCATCCTGAGACGGCTGGATCGAATCCGTCATCACCAATTCATCAAGAACTGATTTCTCTATGCGCTGAACGGCATTGTTGGAAAGCACGCCATGCGTCACATAAGCGGAGACGGATTTTGCGCCCTGCTCTTTCAGGGCCGCAGCAGCGTTGGCCAGCGTGCCGCCGGAGTCACACATGTCATCCAGCATGATGCAGCGTTTGCCGTTCACATCGCCGATGATGTTCATGACTTCGGACTTGCCGGCTTCAGGACGGCGCTTGTCGACAATGGCGAGGTCTGCTTCCAGGCGCTTGGCGAGGGAGCGGGCCCGCACCACACCGCCAACATCCGGAGAGACGACGATCAGGTCAGCCTTGCCGTAACGTTCCTTGATGTCATCCACCATGACGGGGCTTCCGAACAGATTGTCGGTCGGAATGTCGAAGAAGCCCTGGATCTGGCCTGCGTGCAGATCCACAGTCAGAACGCGGTCGGCGCCGGCAGAGTGAATCAGGTTCGCCACCAGTTTTGCGGAGATCGGTGTGCGGCCATCGGTTTTGCGGTCCTGCCGTGCATATCCGAAATAGGGGATCACGGCCGTGATGCGGCGTGCGGAGGCCCGTTTCAATGCATCCATGCAAATCAGAAGCTGCATCAGATTGTCATTCGCGGGATAGGAAGTGGACTGGATCACGAAGACATCTTCGCCGCGGACGTTCTCGTCGATACGGACGAAGATTTCCTGGTCGGAGAATGTTTTGACCTCTGAGCGCGTCAGGCGCGTGTCCAGATAGTCGGCAATGGCTTCCGCCAATGGCCGATTTGCGTTGCAAGAAAGCAGTTTCATATTTGGAGTGCCCGTGCTGCCCGGATTGGTGTCGCTTTTGTAACAGCTGGGCGCGAGTCGCAACCGGACTCTGTCGTGTTTTTCAGAAAATTACACTTCGAGCATGATGACGGAGGCATTTCGGCCGTAATCCGGCTCTCCACGATGGTTGCGGCGCCGGTTTGAGAAGTAGCTGTCTTCCATCGCGCAGGTGTCGAGGCCGGTATTGTAAATGTCCTGCAGGCCGAGTTTTTTCAGGCGCTGGTGACAATAGCCGGGCAGGTCAAAATGATAGCGGTCGCCATGCCCTTGTGTGAACAGGGCTGCGCTGCCCGGCGACTGGGCGAGGAAAGTCTCCTGGAATTCGGGGCCAACTTCATAGCTTGCCTGCTGGATGGTTGGGCCGATGGCGGCTGTGATGCGGCCAGCCTCTGCGCCAAGCGCCGTCATGGCTGCGACCGTGGCGTCCAGAACTCCGCCAATTGCGCCTTTCCAGCCTGCATGGGCCGCGCCGATGATCCCGGCTTCGGCATCTGCGAACACAACAGGGGTACAATCGGCCGTCAGTATGCACAGGCCAATGCCTTGTTCTGTTGTCACCATGGCATCGGCCTCGGGGCGGGCGTTCCAGGCTTCAGTGACATGAACCACATCGGCAGAATGGATCTGGTAGCAGGAGAGCAGCGCGTCCGCCTGCATTGCGGTCCGCACGCGCTCGCGATTCACGGCGACATCTTCCGGCACATCGTGTGACCCAGTGCCGACATTTAAACTGCTGTAGAGACCCGTGGAGACGCCGCCCTGGCGGCCGAAAAATCCGTGGCGTATGCCGGGTAGGGGAGAGAGATTGGGGGCTTCCACATGGGGCGGAGGGGTGGTCATGCCGGGTCAGTCTCCTGAGTAATGGGCCGGGCGGGTACGGGAAGCGTACAGATATCGACGACTTTGGGCGGTTTCACGACAAAGGCGTCATAAATGCCATAATTGCGCTTTTCGGCTTTCAACGCTTCCCATTCCGGGCCCGGTGTTGCCATCACTTCCCAGCGCGGGCGAAGGGCTTCCGGCATGTCGGCGGCTAGACCGATAGAGATGATTTCATTATCGCCCAGGCGCTGGGCCCGTTCCGCCATTTTCTGCAGCGCGGTTGCCGGATCGACAAAGGCGGGCACATCCTCTTTTCCCACCGGATCTACGCGCTTCAGGCGGTTGATATGTTCCATGCCGGCGATGACCCGGCCAAAGATCGTGTAATTGCGGTCCAGATAGCGTCGGGGCGCAAGCGGTATGAAAAACTCGGTTGAGCCCGTGCCGGGATCATCATCCCGCGCCATGCCTAGGGCACCGGGACAATTGAGCAGCCATTCCTGGTCGCCCTCACGCCCAACGGCGAAGCCTTCGCGGTGCCCGACTGGATCGGCGAACAGGTCTGCATTGCCAAAAGTGTCAAACCCTTCCGCTTTGACTTGGCGCTCGGCTTCCAGGGGCAGAAGCGGCCAGTCTTCCAGACGATGTTCAAATTCCAGGCCCGCCTGCGCCACATGGCCATCAATCACGCGGTAGAAATACTCGCCATTATAGAGATTAGCCCGGATGGCTTCGCGAAACTGCCGGACATGTTCCGGCGCGGCCTCTTCGGCCAGTTCGATGATGGCTTCGCCAGTCCGGGTTTTCAGGATGACAAGATTTTCCGGCGCCACCGGCCGCCAGGGTGCGTCTGATATTGCAGCAGGGGGCGGGGCAAGCGTCGCAGCTGGTGTCTGACAGGCCGACAAGGCGAACAGACATGCGGCGGTAACGATCAAAGCAGTGCGCATGATTTTCTCCTTCTTCCCAAGTCTGCGCGGGCCTGCTAATCGCCGCGGCATGTATCAGATAAGTGCAAGGGGCGCACGGGCGCCAGTAGAAACTGCGTGGGATGCGCTCGCCTGGGCAGATCCATCCCCTGCGGGTGCCGTGGATGCCAAGGAAGATGGTCGAGGCGTCTGGCGTCTCGATGCTTTTGCCGAAACCCATGAAGAGGCCGAGGCCTGCGTCTCGATCATTGAGGATGTCGCGCCCGAGCTGGCAGCGCGGATTGAGGAAGTCATTGACCGTGACTGGGTGACCTTGTCGCTCGAAGGACTGCCGCCAGTTGAGGCGGGGCCCTTTATTGTCGCGGGCAGTCATGCCCTGACGCGCCAGTCTCCTGGCCGTATCTCCGTTCTGATCGAGGCAGGCCCGGCGTTCGGGACAGGCCATCATGGCACGACGCTTGGCTGCCTCATCGCGCTGGATGAAGTGCGCCGCAACCGGCCGATCGGCAAGGTGCTGGATCTGGGGACGGGGTCAGGTGTGCTGGCTATCGCGGCCATGAAGGCAGGCGCGACCTCAGCAATCGGCACGGATATCGATCTCGACAGTGTGCTGGTGGCAAATGAGAACGCGCAAAAGAATAATGTGACCGGCTTCACTGCAATGCATGTCACAGGGGCGAACACACCGCGTATCCGGCGGTCGGCTCCCTATGACACGGTGTTTGCGAACATTTTGATGCGGCCCCTGATCGGTCTGGCCCCGGACATTGCCGCGCTTACGGCGGCGGGGGGCACGATTATTCTGTCAGGCCTGTTGCACCATCAGGCTCCGCCAGTGCGGAATGCCTTTGCGGCGCGGGGGCTCGATTTCCAGAAGCGTATTCGCGAAGACGGCTGGTCGACGCTGGTCTTCCGGAAACCGGCTGGCTGATCTGAGGATCAGTAAGCCGAACGGCGGGCCCAACGGGCTGTACGGCGTTCCAGAATGTGCGGACGGACCAGCTCGGCTGCCTTCAAAAGGCTGGCTGGGGCAGGCGCGGTCAGCTCATTGACCATTGGCATACGCAGGTCGTTTTGCATCACGCTGTTTTCGGATGCAGCAAGGTTGATGTGAGGTTTCATTCTATTGTTTCCCTTTGGAAATTTTATTGTGCACTGCACAAATTTTTTTTGCGAGTGCGCTATGTAAGGGAAAAGCGTGAACAAAAAAGCATAGATATGCAGAAATATTGCCTCAAAAATGCATAGCTATGATGCGGCTTTCAATGGCCAAAACGCTCCATTCGCACTACATAAGGCGCATGAGACAGACATTTGATATTAAAGGGGGCCCGCAAGATGGGCGCGCCCACCTTCCGCCAGTTCGCGACCAGCTCAAAGCGCAGGGCCTTGATGGCCTCTATGTGCCTCATGAGGATGAATATCAGAACGAATATTTGCCCGATGCGAATGAGCGTCTGGCCTGGGTCAGCGGGTTCACGGGGTCTTTCGGCTCCGCCTTCGTGTTTACGGATCGCGCGGTGATCTTTGCCGATGGCCGTTACACGCTCCAGGTCGCGGATCAGACCGATCCGGACCTTTGGGAGATTCAGAACGTGCCCGAGCCAGGCCCATTTGGCTGGCTGAGGTTACAGGACATGTCCGGCAAGAAGATCGGCTATGACCCGAAACTGATGAGCCCGAACGACGTGGCTGCGATGGAGAGCGCTGCGAAAATGGCGGGCGCTGAACTGATCGCCGTTGAGCAGAACCCAATCGATCTCGCCTGGGAAGACCGCCCGGAGCAGCCTTCCGCGCAGGTCGTGCCGCATGATGTCAAATATGCCGGCGTCGCCCATCATGAAAAGCGCCTGCAGATCGGCAAGGATCTGAAGACCGAGAAGTTGGACGCGGCGATCATTACGTCGCCTGCCTCCATCGCTTGGGCGTTCAACATTCGCGGCGGGGATGTCAGCTGCACGCCGCTGCCGCTTGGCCGGGCGATCTTGTTCGCGGACGGCTCTGCGGAACTTTATCTGGATGAGGTCAAAGTCTCTGACGCGCTGCGCCAGCATCTTGGCAACAGCGTGACGCTTCGTCCGCTGTCGGAGCTTGAGGCAGGCCTTGCCGGTCTCAAGGGAAAATCCGTCAGCGTTGATCCGGACGTTGCCTCCGCCTGGTTCTTCGACCAGCTTGAGCAAGTGGGCGCCAAAGCCGTTCGCCAGCGTGACCCCGTGGCCCTGCCGAAGGCCTGCAAAAATGAGGCGGAGCTGGCCGGCACATCTGCTGCGCATATCCGTGATGGTGTTGCGCTGACGCGCTTCCTGCATTGGCTGGACACTGAGGCCCAGAGCGGTGAGGTGACGGAGATCGACGCTGCCATCAAGCTGGAAGAGTTCCGCGAAAGCCTGGGCGGTCTGGATGATCTGTCCTTCCCGACAATCTCCGGGGCCGGACCAAATGGCGCGCTGCCGCACTACCGTGTCTCCACAGCCTCCAATCGCAAGCTGGAGCGTGGCAGCCTGTATCTGGTTGACAGTGGCGGCCAGTATCTGGACGGCACGACGGATGTCACCCGCACGGTTCCGATTGGTGATCCGAGTACGGATATGCGGCGGCACTATACGCTGGTTCTTAAGGGGCATATTGCGCTGGCCGTGGTCCGTTTCCCGCATGGCACGACCGGTACGCATCTTGATGTGTTGGCGCGGCACGCGCTTTGGCAGGCTGGCCTCGATTATCAGCACGGCACCGGCCACGGCGTTGGCGTGTATCTCGGTGTTCATGAAGGGCCGCAGCGCATCGCCAAGGCCTGGAACGCGGTTCCCCTGGTCGAGGGGATGATCGTGTCCAATGAGCCGGGCTATTACCGCGCAGGCCAATACGGCATCCGCATCGAGAATCTGCAATATGTGACCCCCGCTACCCAGATCGAGGGCGGCGAGCTGGATATGTATGGCTTCGAATGCCTGACCTTCGCGCCGCTCGCGCGTGACCTGATTGATCTGACCTTGTTGACGGAAGACGAACGCGCCTGGGTCGATGCCTATCATGCGCAGGTCTACGAGCATCTGGCGGACGGTCTGGACGGGGACGCAAAGGACTGGCTACGCGCCGCCTGCATGCCCCTCTAAATAGAGGCGCGTGAAGAATCACGCTTGTTCTCTTTTTGTTCCAATGTTAAGTCATGGCCGGTAACTCTTCTGGGAGACTGGCCATGATCTTGTCATTGTCGATACGCGATTTCGTTCTGATTGACCGCCTGGATATTGAGCCGGGCGCGGGCTTCACCGCGCTCACAGGGGAAACCGGCGCGGGCAAATCCATTATTCTCGACGCCCTGTCACAGGCACTGGGGCAGCCTGCCGACCGGTCGATGATACGGGCAGGGCAGGATCAGGCAAGCGTGGCGGTGGAGTTTTCGCCGCCTGTGCGCCATCCCCTCTGGAGAGCTTTGACGGAGGCGGGGATTGAGGCCTCGCCCGACGAGACGGTCACGTTCAAGCGCATTATTCGCAAGAATGGCCCGGCACGCGCCTTTATCAATGACCAGCCGGTCAGCGCAGCGCTGCTCTCCGATCTTGGGGAGTTGCTGGTAGAGATCCATGGCCAGCACGCGGCCTCCTCTCTGATGAGGCCGTCCATGCACCGCCATTTGCTGGATCTCTTTGCCCGTAATGAAAGCCTGCTGGAGGCGTGCGCCAGGAGACATGCCGTGATGGAGGAGGCTGCAGAAAAGCGTGAAGCGCTGGAAGCGGCCCATGCTGAAGCGATTGAACAGCGCGACTGGCTGATCGAGGCTGTCGAAGACCTTATGCGCCTTGCCCCGCAAGAGGGGGAGGCGACTGTGCTGACCGAGCGGCGAACGCTTTTGATGCAGTCAGAGCGTGTGACCGAAGCGGTCAGCGAGGCGGAAAAAGTGCTTGATGGCACCGGCATTGAGGAGGCGCTCGCCAAGGCGGCCCGTGCCACAGGCCGTATTTGTCATCTTCCCGGTTTTGAAGGCTCGGATGACGCGCTGCCTGTTGCGGCGCGCGCGGCGGCGGAAGCGGTCGAACGCGCGCTGATAGAGATCAAGGAAGTCATGGGCTCCATCTCTCAGCTGGAAAGCCTGGTGGATCATGACACAAGCGAACTCGAGGCCTCCGAGGCGCGTCTGTTTGCCCTGCGCGCAGCAGGCCGGAAGCATAATTGTGATCCGGACATGTTGCCGGACATGCGGGACGCCCTGCAGGAACGCCTCGATCTGGTGGAGGCCGGTGAAGATGCGCTGATCGCTGCCCGCAAGGCAGAGGCCGATGCGCGCGCCAAATGGCATCAGGCCGCCGGCAAGCTCAGCGATGCGCGCAAGGCAGCGGCGGGCCAACTCGACAAGGCCATTGCAAAGGAGCTTGGCCCCCTGAAACTTGGTCGGGCGGTGATCAAGGCGCGGGTTCACCCTCTGCCGGAAGGAGAAGGCGGAGCATCCGGGATAGACCGGATCGAGTTCGAAGCCGAGACCAATCCCGGCGCAGGCTTTGGCCCGCTCCGCAAGATCGCGTCGGGCGGGGAATTGGCACGAGTGTCACTTGCCCTCAAATGCGCGCTGGCTGAGGCCGGCTCTGCCATGACGCTGATCTTTGATGAGGCCGATCAGGGCGTTGGCGGCGCTGTGGCGGCGGCCATCGGGGAGCGCCTTGTCTCCCTCAGTCAGGACCGGCAGGTCTTTGCCATTACGCACAGCCCACAGGTCGCGGCGTCTGCAGCGGCTCAATGGCTTGTGGAGAAGGGTGCCGGAAAGACTGGCGGGACTCAGATTCGCGGGCTAGATGACAGCAGCAGGCAGGAAGAAATTGCCCGAATGCTGTCAGGTACCGAGGTGACTGCCGAGGCCCGCGCTGCAGCAGGGAGGCTGTTGGAGGATGCATGAGCGAGGCAACCCCGGTTGAGGATCTGACGCCTGAAGAGGCCGCGGTTGAACTCGAACGCCTGGCGGCTCTGATCGCCGAGGCAGATGCGGCCTACTATCAGGAAGATGCGCCAGTTCTGACGGATGCGGACTATGATGCCGCACGCCAGCGCAATATCGCCATCGAAGCGCGCTTCCCGGACCTGAAACGCGAGGACAGCCCGTCAGATCGTGTCGGCGCTGTCGCCCATGAAGGCTTCAACAAGGCGGCCCATGCTGCGCCGATGCTGTCATTGGACAATGCGTTTTCCGATGAGGATGTGGCGGAGTTTGCTGCTCGCATCCGGCGCTTTCTGGGCCTTGGCGAAGAGGACGAACTGGTCCTCACCGCAGAGCCCAAGATTGATGGTCTCTCTCTCAGCCTGACCTATGAAAAGGGAAAGCTGGTTCGCGCCGCAACACGCGGCAATGGTCAGGTCGGTGAAGACGTCACCGCCAATGCCCGTACGCTGAAGGACATTCCGGTGTCCCTGAAAGGCAAGCGCTGGCCAGACTTCATCGAGATCCGCGGCGAGGTCTATATGAGCCATGCCGACTTTGCTGCGCTGAACGCGCGTGAAGAGGCCGCTGGCCGCAAGACCTTTGCGAATCCGCGCAACGCTGCGGCGGGCAGCCTGCGCCAGCTCGACACCGAAATCACGAAATCCCGCCCGCTGAAATTCTTCGCATATGCTTGGGCAGCAGAAAGTGCCCCCTTTGCCGAGACGCAATCTGAAGGCGTGGAGGCATTCAAGACATGGGGCTTTGACACCAATTCCCTGATGAAATCCGCTTCAGACGTGGACACTCTGATCGCAATTTACCGCGACATAGAACAGCAGCGCGCGACGCTCGGCTACGATATTGACGGCGTGGTCTACAAGGTAGACCGGTTGGACTGGCAGCAGAGGCTCGGCTTTGTCAGCCGCGCGCCGCGCTGGGCCATTGCACATAAATTTCCCGCCGAGAAGGCGACAACCCTTTTGGAAGAGATCGACATCCAGGTGGGCCGCACCGGCTCGCTAACGCCGGTTGCGCGCCTGAAACCCGTCACGGTGGGCGGCGTCGTGGTCTCCAATGCCACACTGCACAATGAGGACGAGATCGCCCGCCTTGGTGTGAAGCCTGGCGACACGGTGGAAATACAACGGGCAGGGGATGTCATTCCGCAAGTATTGCGCGTTGTCTCAGTCGGCGAGGGCGAGCCTTGGCACATGCCGGATGAGTGCCCGGTCTGTGGCTCCGCCGCCGTGCGCGAGATTGACGATAAAGGCGAGGCCGATGTGCGCCGCCGCTGTACGGGCGGGCTCGTCTGCCCAGCACAGGCTGTGGAGCGTCTGAAGCATTTCGTTTCCCGCAAGGCGCTGGATATTGATGGCCTTGGCGCAAAACAAGTGCAGCTGTTCTACGAGAAGGGCGTTGTTGCCGCGCCGCAGGACATTTTCCGTCTACCGGCGCAGATTGAGGCGGCGGGTCTGCCGCCGCTGGCAGAGTGGGACGGTTTCGGTAAGGCGTCTGCGAAGAAGCTGCTGGATGCGATTGATGCGCGCCGCGCCGTGCCTTTTGCGCGCTTCCTGAATGGACTCGGCATTCGCCATGTCGGCCAGACGACATCCCAGCTTTATGCCCGTCACTTCCTGAGCTGGGATGCATTCTGGAGCACAGTGACCCGTGCCGAAGCAGAAGGACTTGAAGGCGAGGCCTTTGCAGAGCTGACCGGCATTGACGGGGTGGGCAAGGCTGCGGCGGGCGCGCTTGTGGATTTTGAATCCGAACCACACAATCGCGATATGCTGAACGCCTTGCTGGAAGAGGTGAGTGTTGAGGTGGAAGAAGCCGCCGCTACGGACAGCCCGGTCGCTGGCAAGACCATCGTCTTTACCGGCACGCTGGAGCGCATGACGCGCGATGAGGCAAAGGCCCGTGCAAGTGCGCTTGGCGCGAAAGTGTCCGGCTCCGTCTCGGCAAAAACGGATATTCTGGTGGCAGGGCCGGGCGCAGGCTCAAAACTCAAAAAGGCGGAAAGCCTCGGCGTCAGAACACTGACCGAGGATGAGTGGTTCGAGCTGATAAAAAATCAGGGCTGATATGCAATCGGCCCTGAGGGCCCGGCTTATTTGCCGTCTGGCAGAATACGCTGCAGCCAGCTGCGGCGGGTTTTTTCGTCTACAGCTTCCGGGTCCACGCCCTCTTCCGTCAGAAGGCGATAGCTCATCTTGTACCAGTCGCTATTGGGATAGTTGTATCCGAGCGTTGAGCCGACGGCGAGCGCCTGATCGCGTAAGCCTACGGTGAGATAGGCTTCGACAAGACGGTGCAGGGCTTCTGGCGTATGGGATGTGGTGTCGTATTTCTTCACCACGGTGCGGAAGCGCTTGATAGCAGCCAAGGTCTGGTTGTTGCGCAGATACCAGCGCCCCACTTCCATGTCCTTGCCGGCCAGCTGGTCGCGAACCATGTCCAGCTTCACGTTGGCATCGCGGGCATACTGGCTGTCAGGATAGCGGCGAACCACATCCATCAGCGCGTCACGCGCCTGTTCCGTGATGGCTTGGTCGCGGCCCACATCGGTGATCTGGTCGAAATAGCTGACGGCAATCAGGTAGTAGGCATAGTCCGCTTCAGAGCCACCGGGGTGCAGCGAGAGATAGCGGCGGGCCCCATCGATGGCTTCGTCATAGTTGCGCGCCTGATAATGGGCGAAGGCCGTCATCACCATCGCGCGGCGGGCCCATTCGGAATAGGGGTGCTGGCGCTCGACCTCGTTGAACAGAAGCACGGCCTTGTCATAGGAGCGCTTGTCGAGCTCGGTCGAAGCCTGATTGTACAATTGCTCAACAGGGCGTTCCACATAGGCCAGTTCTTGTTGGCGGTCGCGGCGTGATTGGCAGGCTGTCAGGGCAATTGCTGCGGTTGCAACCAGTACAATCGGATAGGCTTTGGTGAAACGCATGGCAGGGCGGACGCTTTCAGCTGTGAGTGTCAGACAGACTGCTTAGCGCGAACCCTGCCAGTTTTCCAAGAAGGTTTCTCAGGCATTCACCCTGTAGGCTGGGTTAAATCCCGTTCAGATGGCGGCACTTGTGCGTGACGCGACAAGGCTCTCATCCATCTCGTCGCTTTCCCAGCACCATGCAGAAGGGGTGTCGAGCAGCTTGCGGACAAGCAGATTATTGATGGAATGGCCTGGCTGAACGGCGTCATAGCGCCCGGCAATCGGCGCGCCTGCCAGCATCAGATCGCCCACGGCATCCAGCATCTTGTGGCGCACAAACTCGTCTTCAGAGCGCAGGCCTTCCGGATTCATCACTTTGCCATCATCGACGACAACAGCATTGTCCAGTGAGCCGCCCCGGGCGAGGCCCATTGTGCGCAGCATGTCGACATCCCGGGCAAAGCCATAGGTGCGGGCAAAGGCCAGATCACGCGCAAACATGCCGGGGGCAAGGCGCAGGGCCATTTGCTGCACGCCGATCAGCTTGTCGTCATATTCAATCCGCGCGCGCAGTGTCAGCAGATTGTCTTCAGAAGGCGAGAGGCTGGCGCGTTTGGGGCCATCCTCGATCTCGATCTTTTCAAGAATGCGAATGCGACGACGCGGTGCCGACTGGCGGCGCAGGCCAGCCTGCATCAGCAATTCGCAATACACCGCAGAAGAGCCGTCCATAATCGGTACTTCAGGGCCGTCGATCTCGATTAGCAGATTGTCGATGCCGACGCCTGCCAGCGCAGCCATCAAATGCTCCACAACCGCCACGGAAACACCGGCTTCATTGGTCAGCGTGGTGCCCAGCTGAGTGTCCGAGACATATTCGGCAGAGGCCGGGATCAGCGTGTCCGGTCTGGAAATATCGGTGCGGCGGAAGGAGACGCCTGTCCCGGCGGGCGCAGGTTTCAGCACAAGCCGGGCTTTCTCGCCACTGTGCACGCCAATGCCCGCGCATACCGCGGGGCGCTCAATCGTCTGCTGAAATTCTACGCTACGGGACAAAATACACGCCTCCAGTTTCGCATATCAGAATGGCTTCTATGGTCTGAAGATACAAAACACGGCTTGTTTCGGCGTGTTACAAAAAGGGCCAAAGCATACGCTTTGGCCTTGTAATTATTGAAAATTACCTGTAACAGATCTGTGCTGAAATCTGATTTTTCAGCTGTAATTTCAGTGATTGGCAGACCGGCGCAGAAATGCCGGGATTTCAAGGTCGGCATCATCGAAAGGTGCAGGCTCCGGATGATCTTCCGGAGACGAGACGATCTGTGTCGGCGTTTTGGCTGACGGCGTATCGTCATTCTCGCCCTGGGAATTGCCACGGCGCCATCCGAACAGGTTGGAAAAGCCGGACGGGCTACGCTGTTCCTCTTCAACAGGCGCTTCCGTGTGCTTGGTGAACACCGTGTCGGCGCTGATCTGGTCCTCGCCCTCTGCGCCTTCATAATGCTCTGCAGGCAGAGACTGGCTTTCAAAATCCTCGCGCGGATCGCTTTCGTCAGAGCGTAGGGCCGTGGACGTATGCTTGATGACACGCGGACGGTCTTCATCTGCCTCTTCAGCGACGGTTTCCGTTTCGGCAGGGGCCTCGGCTTCAGCAGCAGGCTCTTCCTCAATCGGTTCTGCGATGGGCTGACGTACGGTTTCTGCAACAGGCTCGGCCGCAGGAACGCCCATCATCGCGCCGTCAATGCCAGCGGCGACCACAGAGACGCGGATCTTGCCTTCCAACTCGCTGTCAAAGGCAGAGCCGAGAATGATGTTGGCATCCGGGTCGACCTCGCGGCGCACCTCATTGGCGGCCTCGTCGAGTTCGAACAGGGTCATGTCATAGCCGCCGGTGATGTTGATGAGCACGCCTTTGGCGCCTTTCATCGAGATGTCGTCGAGCAGCGGATTGTCGATGGCTTGGCGGGCGGCTTCCAAGGCGCGGTTTTCGCCTTCGCCTTCGCCCATACCCATCATGGCCGTGCCCATGCCGCGCATGATGGAGCTGACATCTGCAAAGTCGAGATTGATCAGGCCAGGCATGACCATCAGGTCTGTAATGCCGCGCACGCCAGAATAGAGCACATCGTCTGCCATGCGGAAGGCTTCGGCAAAGGTCGTGCGGTCATTGGCGATGCGGAACAGGTTCTGGTTCGGCACGACGATCATCGTATCGACATGTTTCTGGATTTCGGCCAAGCCATCCTCGGCAAAGGACATACGGCGTGTGCCTTCAAAGCTGAACGGCTTGGTCACGACGGCGACGGTCAGCATGCCCATCTCACGCGCCACGCGCGCGATAACCGGTGCTGCGCCTGTGCCGGTTCCACCGCCCATGCCGGCAGCGATGAAGACCATGTGAGCGTCTTGCAGTTTCTCGCGAATATCCTCGATGGATTCTTCGGCGGCTTTCGCGCCGATGTCGGGCCGTGCGCCAGCGCCCAGACCGGAGGTCGTTTCCGGGCCCAGCTGAATGCGGTTTTCCGTCTTGGATCGGGAAAGCGCCTGCGCATCCGTATTGGCTACGATGAACTCAACGCCTTGCAGGTTGGCCTCGATCATATTGTCGACAGCGTTGCCTCCGGCACCGCCTACGCCAAAGACCAGGATCCTGGGCTTCAGTTCATGTGTCATACGTATCCCTCACTCTACCGGTCTCTGAAAGCTTCGCTCATCGTTTAAAATGACGCCTTGCCGCTAAGAAGCAGTTAAGTGAGGGCGATTGGCGTCAGAAATTTTCTTTCAGCCAATGGAACGCCTTGTTCACAGCACCGCTTCGGACTTCCGAACCGTACTCCTTCGACGCAATGCCAGCCCGCACAGCGTCAGCAAACCCCAACTCCTGATACAGTAGCAGACCTGACGCTGTAGAAAAAGCTGGTGTTCCCAGTGTTTCGCCCAGGAATTCTGCAATTGTCGGGCGTCCAAGCCGGACAGGGGCTTCCAGAATGCGTGTCGCGACATCCCGTACGCCCGGCAGCTGGCTTGCGCCGCCTGTCAGGACAACTCGCCGAGGCAGTACTTTGCGTACACCACTGGATTCCAGGGTTTTCTGGATCAGTTCGAAAATTTCCTCGATACGCGGCGCGATAATCTCGGCCAATTTACCGCGTTCCATGCGTGTGGCCTGTAGGCGGCCATCATCGCCCAGACGCGGCGCTTCGATCCGCTCGGCCAGGCCAGGGCCTTCCAGATTGGCTGTGCCATAGATGCTTTTCAGGCGCTCTGCGGCGGCAAAGGTCGTGCCGATGCCTTGCGCGATGTCTGAAGTGACATGTGTTCCGCCAGCCGGAACGAGGCCAACCCAGGCCGGAGAGCCATTGAGATAGACTGAGACCGCCGTAACGCCAGCGCCCATGTCGATACAGATCGCGCCATTCTCGATCTCGTCATCAATCAGTGTGCCGGCCCCGCTCGCAATAGAGGAGGGGATCAGCGCATTGACGCTGAGATGCGCGCGGCCCACGCATTCGACCAGATTGCGCACCATGGCTTTCGGGGCGGTAACGACGGAGAGGAACAGGCCCAGCGTGTCGCAATACATTCCGGCCGGCTCGCGCACGCCTTCCTGTTCGTCCACACGGTAGGCGACAGGCCATGCCGCCAGCACTTCAAGGCCCTTGGTAGAGACATTCGCCATGGCAGCCGCCTGCAGACGGCGCACATCCTTGGCGTTGATTTCGCGCCCGCCAATCTCGATGGAGGCGGTGACCAGATTGCACTGAACGCGCGCGCCGGTGATGCCCAGCATCACCTGATTGATCTGTTCACCCGCTTCGCGTTCGGCATCCTCAACGGCGAGGCGGATGGAGCGTTCCAGGCCTTCCATGTCGGTGATCGTACCACCGCTGAAGCCACGCGATTGCTGGCGACCAGAGCCGAGAATCTGGAAGTGACGCGGACCGGTGCCGTCATTGCGGCCAATCAGGCAGGTAATCTTGGAGCAGCCAATGTCCAGCGCCGCGACCGGGCCGGTCGTGCGGTGGCCGCCAAGGGCCATGCGGCGGGACTGGAGGTTTGCCATTAGCTGCGGGGGGCCTCTTCACGGGCGGCAAAGTCCGGCGCGTCGATCGGCGTCAGATAAACGCGGCCCTGATTGCGCAGGTCGATGGTCTCCAGCGGGCGCTGCATCAGTGCGGTACGGACCTGTAGTGTGGACAGCCGGTCCAGGGCATTTGTCAGGTCATCATCTTCCGGCATGCGCACGGTGGCGCCATTGATCAGACGCATATCCCAGCGGCGGTCATTGATGCGGGTAGCGATGGCAATACCCGGCGCTACATCCGGCTCGGCTTTCAGGGCAGCGGCCAGAACCGGCGCAGCTTGCGGCGCGCCACGGCCAGCGAGGCGTACGAGACCCTTATGATCTTCAGGGCGGGCATCCGGAATGATTCGGCCAAGGCCGTCCACAACTGTCCATTTCTTGCTGTCATGCCATAGGGCAACCGGCTCTGCGGCATCGGCCAGGATGACCACCTGATCCGGCCACAGGCGATGGACGCGCACATTCAGCACCTTGTGGGTGCCCTCAACGCGGCGACGAATGAGATGCGGGTCCGCGCGGAACATGTTCTCGCCCGGCTCGATCATGGCAGCGGCGCGGATGTCCTGCGCCAGGGCAGGGTCCTGCTCCAAGCCAATCACGGAGACATCATTGACGGAAATGCCCATGACGCGGGCCGTATCATCCATGAAGCCAGCAAAGCGGCTTTCGATCTGCGACATGGATCCGCCCATCCAGGCAGCTGTCGCCACCACGATAGCGACCAGCATCACGAACCCGAAAATCACGGAAGAGACGCGCACTTCCTCGCCCGTCACCTCATCCACAATGACGGCGGGCTTGCGCGACGACTTCTTTGGGACAGTCTGGTTGCGGCTTACCTTTGGCATGAAGCATCCTCGATCATCCAGGCGACCAGCTCTTCGAAGGACATGCCAACAAAAGCGGCCTGTTCGGGGACAAGCGAGGTGGGCGTCATGCCGGGTTGTGTATTAGTTTCCAGAATCACGAGCCGGTCTCTCTTGTCGTCATAGCGAAAATCAGATCGCGTCGCTCCCCGGCATCCAAGTGCCTGATGTGCCCTCAGCGCGTAATCCATCGCGGCCTGTGTCACATCAGTCGGCAATTCTGCCGGGATCACATGTTGCGATCCTCCAGCTGCATATTTTGCATCAAAATCGTAATAGTCTCTTAAGGTCGTTATCTCTGTGACAGCCAGCGCGCGATCCCCCAGAACCGCGACGGTCAGCTCGCGTCCCGGAATGAATTCCTCGGCCATCAGATTATCGCCATAGCGCCAATTGCTGCTGGTCAGTTCCAGGGCAGGGGCATTTGCGCCTTCACGAACGATCAGCACGCCAAAGCTGGACCCTTCAGCAACCGGCTTGATGACATAAGGCGGGGCCAGCGGGTGTGCGGCAGTGGCTTCTTCGCGGGTCACGCGTTTGTCCTGGGCAACAGGGATACCGGCCTGCTGGTAGACGGCCTTGGACTTCAACTTGTCCATCGCCAGGGCGGAAGCGAGCACGCCGGAGTGAGAATAGGGCAGGCCCAGCACTTCCATAACACCCTGCACGCAGCCATCCTCGCCCCAGGGCCCGTGCAGACCATTCAGCACTGCGTCCGGTTTTGCCTCGGTCAGCTGCTCTGCCAGATTCCGTCCGGCATCAATCTCCACCACATCGTATCCGCTTTTACGCGCGGCCTCGGCCATCTGCTGTCCAGATGACAGTGAGACTTCCCGTTCGGACGACCAGCCCCCATAGATCACGGCAACACGTTTCATCTTGTCTTCCTGCAAATTGGCCCAGCGGCGTTAAGTCTAGTCATCGCGTTTGCAGGGTTAAAACGGCCTTAGCATGGCAGCGTGAAAGCAATTCATGGCCTGAATTACGAAAAATATATGCTCCGTATTCTTGCCATGGAATGACTACGTGTGTAGTCATTCTCCGTCAAACATGAGAATCAGATACCGAACGGCATCTGATCACAGCCATAAAATTCAGGGAGGGGTACCGGCGTGAACATCACGGCGCGAGTCTGTTTCAGCCTATTTTTGACTGCCGCGAATAGCCTGGCTGTCTCGCCATGGGCTTATGCCGCAGAGACAGAAGAGCAGATTTCCGAGGTGACCGTCTACACGCTGGAAGACTTTCGCCAGTACAGCCCCAGAACGGCTCTGGATATGGTCACCCGGATTCCGGGCTTCGCCATTCAGGGGGATAACAGCAATCAGCGCGGCTTTGGTCAGGCGCAGGGCAATGTGCTGATCAATGGCCAGCGGGTTTCGGGAAAGTCCAATGGCGCGGTTGAGTCACTTGGCCGGATCGTAGCGCAGAATGTCGTTCGCATCGAATTGGTCGATGGCAGTCAGTTCGATATTCCGGGCCTTTCCGGCCAGGTGGTGAATGTCGTTACCAATGGGTTGGGCAAGACGGCTGGTACATGGAGCTGGTCCTCTCGCTTCCGGGATAATCTGCCTCCTTACTATAATGACTTCAATATCGCCCTGTCCGGTGGGAAGGGCGCGCTGGGATGGATGTTCGAGTTGGACAGCTCGCCGGAACGCGGTGCCAATAATGGCCCGGAATACATCACAGATGGTCAGGGAGACCTTCTCGAGAAGCGTCTTGAAGACTTCACCCACGCCGCAGAATATGCATCCGTGGCCGGATCGCTTTCATGGAAGCCGGCGAGCGGCGCAGTAGGAAACCTAAATGCCAGCTACGCCATTTACGAGCCAGACAACAAGGAAGTCTCAAAGACCTATCCGGTAGGCGGCCCGGAGGGGCGCCGACTGTTCAAGGGATCAGAAGATGAGTGGGCCGCCGAACTTGGCGCTGATTATGAACTTGGAGTTGGGCCGGGGCGCCTGAAGACGATTGGTCTGGTGCGGCGCGAATACAGTCCAATTACGGATGAATTTCTGCGGGGCGATGTGGACGGAAGTGATCTATCGAGATCACTCTTTCAGCAGACCATTGATGAAGGCGAATACATTCTGCGAAGTGAATATGCCTTTGGACACGTCGCAGGCAGAGACTGGCAGATCGCGGCAGAAGGGGCCTTCAACTATTTGGAGGCAACGTCCAGCCTGCGTGAAGCAGATGATGGCGGCCCCTTGCTGATAGTGGACCTGACCAATGCGAACTCCCGCGTCGAAGAACAACGCGGAGAGATTTCCGTCACACATGGCCGCCAGTTGTCTCCCCGGCTCAGCGCGCAGGTTTCTCTCGGGATGGAAGTCTCGGAACTTTCGCAATCAGGCGATGTGTCCAAGGTACGCACGTTCACGCGGCCGAAGGGCTATGCTAGCCTTACCTGGCAGGCCGACGACTCCCTGAAGCTGATCACCCGGCTGGAGCGTGATGTGGGACAGCTGGATTTCTTTGATTTCATTTCCTCTGTTAATTTGAATTCGGACAACGGCCAGACCGGGAATTCGGAAATCGTTCCGGAGCAGAGCTGGACTCTCAGTCTGAAGACGGAAAAGGATTTCGGAGCCTGGGGGGCTGCGACGCTGAAAGTGTTTGGGGCGAGCATCGAAGACATTGTAGATCGCATTCCGATTGATGATGGAGACGGACCGGGAAACCTCGACACGGCCTGGCAGGTTGGCGCGGAGTTGGAAGCCACATTGAAGCTGGCGCGGGCAGGGGTGCCAGGGGCTGAGATCACGCTCTCAGGGGAATGGTATGACTCCGAAGTGACAGATCCGCTGACGGGTGAGACGCGCCCGATCAATGGAGATACGGCCTATTATCTGTTCTCGGAACTGCGCCATGATATCCCGAAGACCAATTGGGCCTGGGGTATCGGGTTTGAGGGGTCGAAAAATAACAGCTTCTATCGCCTGTCAGAGGTCAGCCTGGAGGCTCATCCACCCGGCTTCGGATATGTTTATATTGAGGACAAGGATATTTTCGGGGCAACCGGCCGGATCACCATTGGCAATATTACCAACCAGAATGACAATTTCTGGCGGGAAATTCATGATGGCAGCCGGCTGGATGATGTTCTGGTGCGGGAAACGCGTGAACGCGACTTTGGCCAGATTTTCACTCTGAGGCTCGAAGGTACGTTTTAGGCCGTTCGTCCGATGCGCCGCACTTCCCAGCGCAGTTGGACGCCTTGCGTGTCCAGAACCCGCGCGCGCACCAGTTCGCCCAGCGCTTCCAGGTCTGCCGCTGTGGCATCGCCCGTATTGATCAGGAAGTTGCAATGCTTGGGAGAGACCTGGGCCCCGCCCACTTTAAGGCCCCGGCAGCCGGCTGCATCGATTAGTTTCCACGCGGAGCGCTGATCCGGCGTGCCAGGTGGGTCCGGATTGGCGAAGGTTGAGCCGGACGTTTTCTCCTTGATGGGCTGAGTTTCGGCGCGGCGCGTCTGGAGGGCTTCAATCTCTTCCAGAATCTTGTCGGGCGCATCAGTGCCCGTGCCTTGCAGTATCAGCTTTGTGACGATCATATCGTCTGGCAAGTCCGTGTGCCGATAAGAAAAGCCCGCTTCAGGCGCGGTGCCCTCGCGCCCCGGTCCGCGATAGGAAACATGTGTGCCATCGCGTCGATAGCCTTCCAGGCTGACCAGCACATCGCGCAACTCCCGGCCATAGCAACCGGCATTTGTACGCGTTGCCCCACCAAGAGAGCCGGGAATACCGGACAGGAATTCGAGACCCTTAATGCCGGCCCGCGCAGCTGCCTTCGCCACCGCCAAATCCAGCGCGCCGGGGCGGGCTGACACGGTAAGGTCGCCTTCAGACTCAATCGCGCCCCAGTATTTTCCCATCAGGCGGATGACAACGCCTTCAATCCCGCCATCACGTACGATGACATTCGATCCCACCCCCAGCACTGTGACCGGAATAGCAGGGTCCAGGGATTTCAGAAAGCTGGACAGGTCTTCTTCGTCGGCAGGCAGGAACAGCCAGTCGGCCGGCCCACCGACGCGGAACCAGGTATAGGGGGCAAGGCTGGCATCCTGCATCAGCTTGCCGCGAACGGGGGGGAGGCTTGCAATCATCACGGCTAGCGGTTCACCCGTCGGGGCAAAGATGTCAAGCGATCAGGAGGGGCGGTGCCTTAATTTGGGTCGCGGGCCTGTTCGTCCAGCTCCCGTGAGACTTCATCTGCTGCGTCGGAAACATCATCCGCCACTTCGGCGGCTTCTTCCGGAAGATTTTCAATGGCGGTATCCATGCGTTCACCGGCACCTTCAAACGAGCCTTCCTGAAAATAGAACCAGCCAAGTACCAGCAGGAATGCAACGCAAATAAAGGCAATGATGAACGTCAAAGTCCGTCCCATGACGAGTCTCCTTGTTGAGGCTTCGGCATGGTTAACGCGGAAATGTGCAAGAGGTTCCCGTGTGAGGCGAGGCCTAATCCACCGGGTTCAAAAAATGCTCAATTTCGTCCGCGCATGCATTGATGGAGCGGCCCGCCGTGTCGATCCGGAAATTTGCATGCGGATTGTCGTCCCAGCGCCTTTGCTGCCTGTCTTTCAGGCTCACTTGGCGAAGGCCTTTAATTCCGGTGTCGCGAGTTTTCAGGCGGGTCTTCACTTCGACGAGGGATGAGCAAAGAATCTCGATCTCGATGATGGGGGCGTGTGCCTGGGTAGCGATAGTGCGCCAGCCGTCTCGGGCGGCTTCTACCGCATTCACCGCGTCTGCGATGACGTCATGGCCGGATATCAGATATTCTGAGGCCAGCTTGTAACCTGCTGCATAGCCCTTCGTGCCCACATCGTGATCGGGGCCACACATATTGCGCATATCCTGCTCCAGCACATCTACCCTGACAAGACACGCTCCAATGCGTTCGGAAAGTATCCGGCCAAGTGTGGATTTTCCTGATCCGGGTAGGCCCGACAGCATGATCAGCCGGGCCATCAGGATTACACTTTTTGTGTGGTCAGTGCGCCGTGGCAGTGCTTGAACTTCTTGCCGGAGCCGCATGGGCAGGCGGCATTACGGGGCGTATTGGCCCAGCTTTCCTCTGCCTGATGAAGTTCCGGTCCCGGAGGAGTCACGTTGTCTTCCGGGTTCATCTCGTTCACACCCGTATCCGGGTCGAGATGGGTTTCACGCATGTTCGGCGCGGCTGCTGGAGCTTGAGCAGGCTTGGGCGGCTCTGCCTGCGGCACAGGGCGGCGCGGCTGTTCCTGGGCTGGCGGCTGCACGCGGATATGCATCAGCGAACGCGTCACCGTCGCGCGCAACTCGTTCAGCAAATTGTAGAACAGGTTGAAGGCTTCTTCCTTGAACTCGTTCAGTGGATCGCGCTGGCCGTAAGAACGCAGGTGGATGACAGAGCGCAGCTGGTCAATCATCTGAAGGTGTTCGCGCCAGCGCATATCCAGCACCTGCAGCAGAACCTGCTTCTCGATGCGCTGCATCTGTTCCTGGCCAACTTGCTGTGTGATCGCTTCGTAGACTTTCTCGACGCCGTCACGGATGCGCTCGGCAACTTCATTGTTCGCGACGCCTTCCTCGGCGGCCCATTCCTTGACCGGCATGTCGATGGCAAAGTCGTTGCGCAGGGCTTCGGAGAGGCCGTCCATGTCCCATTGCTCTGCATACGCTTTTTCCGGCATCGTGCGGGCAACCAGCGCATCAATCACGTCTTCACGCATGTCGCGGATTGTGTCGGTCACATTTTCGGCGCGCATGAATTCCATGCGCTGTTCGAACATGGCCTTACGCTGATCATTGATCACGTCATCATATTTGAGAACGTTTTTGCGGATCTCGAAGTTGCGCTGCTCGATCTTCTTCTGCGATGTTTCCATCGCCTTGTTCATCCAGGGGTGGGTAATTCCCTCATCTTCCTTGATACCAAGGCGGCGCATCACGGCGTCCATGCGTTCAGCAGCGAAGATGCGCATCAGATCATCTTCAATGGAGATGTAGAATTTCGACTTGCCTGGGTCGCCCTGACGCCCCGTCCGGCCGCGCAGCTGATTGTCGATCCGGCGGCTTTCGTGGCGCTCTGTGCCCAGAACGTACAGGCCGCCAGCATCCAGCGCCTGCTTTTTCTTGACTTCGATATCCGCCTTGATCTGGCTGACCAGCATGGCCAGTTCGCCTTCAGTCAGCTCCCGGCCCAGCTTTTCTTCCTGCTCGGCCTTTTCCTGCTCCAGGCGCATTTCGAAATTGCCGCCAAGCTGGATATCCGTCCCGCGGCCAGCCATGTTGGTGGCAACCGTCACAGCGCCAGGCACACCGGCATTGGCGACGATATGGGCTTCCTGCTCGTGATGGCGGGCATTCAGCACCTTGTGCGGAATTTTCGCAGCCGTCAGCAGGTTGGATAGAATTTCGGATTTCTCGATGGACGCGGTGCCGAGCAGGATCGGCTGACCCTTCGCGTGACACTCGCGCACGTCTTTGACGATCTCGGCATATTTCGCCTTGGCCGTGCGATAGACGATATCGTCTTCATCAAGCCGCTGGATCGGCTTGTTGGTCGGCAGGTCGACAACGCCCAGTTTGTAGATGTCAGCAAATTCATCAGCCTCTGTCAGGGCCGTGCCGGTCATCCCGGCCAGCTTCTTGTAGAGGCGGAAATAGTTCTGGAAGGTGATCGATGCCAGCGTCTGGTTCTCGGGTTTGATGTCCACCTTTTCCTTGGCCTCGATGGCCTGGTGCAGGCCTTCGGACAGGCGGCGGCCTTCCATCATGCGGCCGGTGAACTCGTCAATCAGCATCACCTGGCCGTCCTTGACGATATAGTCCTTGTCGCGCGTGTAGAGTTTGTGCGCGCGCAGGGCCTGGTTCGCATGGTGGACGATGGAGATGTTTGCCGGTTCCCACATGGAGCCTTCCAGCGTGCCGGACTCGGTCAGCCAGTTTTCGATCTTCTCGGTGCCGATCTCCGTATAGGTGACAGAACGCTGTTTCTCGTCGAGTTCGTAATCCTCCTCCGTCAGGCGCGGCATCAGCGCATCGAGCGCGATATAGAGGTCAGAGCGGTCGTCGGTGGGGCCAGAGATGATCAGCGGCGTACGCGCTTCGTCGATCAGGATGGAGTCCACCTCGTCGACGATAGCATAATGGTGTCCGCGCTGGGCCATCTGCTCCAGCGAGTATTTCATGTTGTCGCGCAGATAGTCGAAGCCGAACTCGTTGTTCGTGCCATAGGTGATGTCACAGGCATAGGCGCGCTTGCGCTCTTCATCCGTGATGCCGTGAATGATGATACCGGTCGACATGCCGAGGAAGGCATAGACCTGGGACATCCATTCGGCGTCGCGCTTGGCCAGGTAATCGTTCACCGTGATGACGTGCACGCCTTTGCCCTCAAGGGCATTCAGATAGACGGGCAGGGTGGCAACCAGCGTCTTGCCCTCACCGGTGCGCATCTCTGCGATGTTTCCGGAATGGAGGACCATGCCGCCCATCAGCTGCACGTCGAAGTGACGCATCCCGAGAGAGCGCTTGGCGCCTTCGCGGACAACAGCGAAGGCCTCTTCCAAGAGGCTGTCCAGGGAGGCGCCATCGGCGAGGCGTTTACGGAACTCGGCAGTTTTCCCCTGAAGGGCCTCGTCCGAGAGGGCCTCCATCATGGGTTCCAGGGCGTTAATCCGGTTGACGCGGGCTCGTAGGGGTTTCAGCTTACGGTCATTTACCGTACCGAAAATCTTGCGGGCAACAGAAAGCATATCAGGCAGCACCAATTGATCTGGGGCGACAAAACTCTAATCCTGATCAGCAGGCCGGACAGGATCTTTGCGGGTTCTCCCACCGCGCATCCGCTGGCCGAAACCTCTCGACCAACGCGCGGGTCAGACTTAAGAACGCCGCATTGGGGTGTCAATGCAGTGCCCTCAGCCCAAAGGAGACTTTACCGTGCTGCTACAGAAGCCCTTTTTGAAATCCCTGCAGCCGCTTTTGGCGGCCTTGTCTCTTGTCGCCCTCAGCAGCTGCGGCGCTCCGGAGGAAGAAGAGCCCTCCATTCAGGTCGAAGGCGTGACGGCTGTCAGGGTTAATGATGATCCGATTTATGTGAGCGATGTTGAATTGGAGGCTGTGGCCCGCGGCCTGATCACGCCAGGGGAGGAGTTTGGCCCCGGCGATGAGAGTTATGACATGGTGCTGGATCAGTTGATCGATCAGAAGCTGATGGCGCAGGAGGCTATGACGCGCGGCCTGACCAACACACCGGCGGCCAAGCGACGGTTGGAAATGGCGCGCGAGCGCATCCTCGGCAATCTGCTGGTCGAAAACCTCGTCGCCTCCGAAGTGACGGAAGACAGTATCGAGGCGATGTACAAGCAACAGATCCTGCTGCAGCAGGATAATGACGAGGTTTCCGTCGCGCACATCCTGCTCGATACCGAAGAGGATGCTCGCCGCGTCTATCAGCAGATCCAGGATGGCAAATCCTTTGAAAGCCTCGTGGTGGCGAACTCGCTCGATACCGCGACGCGCATGGAAAACGGCGATCTCGGCTATGTCGCGCCCAATGATTTGCCGGACCCGTTTCCCGTTGCCATCGCCAATACCAAGGTTGGTGGTGTCTCCGAGCCCTTCCAGTCCGCAGATGGCTGGCACATCATCAAGGTGAAAGACCGCCGGACCAGTCCGCCAAAGAGCCGCGAAGAGATGCGGCCGGAAATCGTCACCTTCCTGACGCTCAACCAGGTCAGCAAGATCCTGCGCCGCCTGCGTACCGAAGCGACTATTGAGAAGGGCGGCAAATCCGGCCATGTCGTGCCGGAATCCGGCTTCTCCATTACAGAGGAAGCCGAACGCTCCGAAGGCGCGCTTGCCACAGATACCGATGCAGAAGGACCCGAACTTTGAACCTGAAACCCTCTCCCTTTGCGCCCGCCAGCTTTCCTGACCTGCCGGATGTGAAAGGTGTGCGGGCCGCAACGGGCTCGCGTGGCTTTTATGCGCGTCGCGGTATTACGCGCGATGATGTCTTCCTGTTTGCCTTTGAGGAGGGCACCAGCTGTGCCGGCGTCTACACCGTGTCGCGCACGGCTTCGGCCGATGTGCTTTGGTGCCGCGAAGCGTTGGAAGCAGGCAGGGGCATGGCGCGGGCGCTGGTTGCCAATTCGGGTAATTCCAATGCGTTCACCGGCCCCAAGGGTGTGTTGAAGAATGAGGCGACCCTCAAGGCGCTGACCGAAACACTCGGCGTGTCGAAAGAGTCCTGCTTCCTCGCCGCAACGGGTGTGATCGGCGAGCCGCTCGCAGACCCGAACTATATCGGGTCCTTCGTGCCGGACCTGGCCGCAAAGCTCGGCGCGGCCGATTGGGAAGCCGCCGCAAGGGCCTTTATGACCACCGATACCTTCCCGAAAGGCGCGGGCATGTCGCTGGAGATCGAAGGCACCACCATCAATATTGCCGGTATTGCCAAGGGGTCCGGCATGATCGCGCCGAATATGGCGACCATGCTGTCCTATGTCTTCACCGATGTTGCCATCGCGCCGGGCCTGCTGCAGGAACTTCTGGAAGACATTACCGACGAGACGTTCAATAGCATCACCGTGGATGGCGATACGTCGACCTCCGACACGCTGATGGTCTTTGCGACAGGTGCCAGCGGTATGGAGCCGATCATGTCGGCGGAAGATCCGCGCTTTGATGCCTTTGCCACAGCGCTCCACTCTGTTTGCCTCGACCTGGCGCAGCTCATCGTCAAGGATGGAGAAGGGGCCAGCAAATTTGTCACGGTCACGGTAGAGGGCGCCGTCTCGCGTCTCTCCGCCAAGATCATGGCGTGCGAGATTGCGAACTCCCCGCTCATCAAAACGGCCATGGCGGCAGGCGACGCAAACTGGGGCCGGGTCGTGATGGCAGTCGGTAAGTCGCTGGAGCCGATCAAGATGGATGAGCTGTCGATCTGGTTTGATGATGTTCTGGTCGCCGAACATGGCGGCCGGGCGGAAAACTACTCCGAAGCGGAGGCTTCTGCGGTCTTCGCCAAGCCGGAATTCACGATCCGCGTCGATGCCGGGGTGGGGGATCAATCCCACACGGTCTGGACGTGCGACCTGACGCATGGCTATGTCGACATCAATGGAGCCTACCGTACATGACGCGCCGAATGGTGCTCGTCGTTGCGGCTGCGTTGTATGATAAACGGGGCCGGGTGCTTCTGGCCCAGCGGCCAAAGGGAAAATCCATGGCCGGGCTGTGGGAATTTCCCGGCGGCAAGGTTGAGGAGGGGGAAACCCCGGAACAGGCCCTTGTGCGCGAGTTGGAAGAAGAGCTGGGCATAAGGGTCGATGAAAATTCATTGAAACCAATCACTTTTACAAGTTTTGGTTATCAGGATTTTCACCTTTTGATGCCACTTTTCGGTTGTAAGTGCTGGGAAGGCGACTTGCATCCGAGAGAGGGACAAAGCTTCGCTTGGGTCAGTCCGCAGGACCTGCACACCTATCCGGCGCCGGCGGCAGACATCCCCCTGTTTGACGTGCTTTCGGGTAAAACGTCAGACTCGGAGTGACCATGTCAAACTTGCAAGCCACCCTGCGCCAGTATTTTCGTCAGGAATCCGGTGCCACGGCCGTGGAGTATGGCTTGGTGATCGGTCTGATCGCCTTGGCGATTGTCGGTGGTATCACAGCCATCGCCACGTCCATAAATGGTACGTTCACTGAAGTTGAAACGACGATGAGCTAAGACAGCCGATTCAGGCTGTTCCATGCTTTCGTATCGCGTCCGCCAGGCTGGCTTTTGCGCTGCCTGGTCTCAAGGGTCTGGGCTGCGAGTCTGCGGGCGCCCAGCCTGACAGGTGCACAATCTCGAAACTTGCGCGGATCTTGCCGTCCAGGTCGCGGTAATTCTCCAGATACAGCTCCAGCGTACGCATCAGCACGCTGCGCGGCAAAGGCTGCCCGGTGCCCGGCATGAATGCGGCGCGCTCTCCCATACCTTTCAAATCCTCCAGCAGCTTCAGCGGTGAGGCATAGCGTACTGTTACGGTCTCCCGGTCCACAACCGGCAGGGTAAAGCCCGCTCGCTGCATCAACGCTGCCAGGTCCTGCAGGCCGGGCAGCGGGGAGATGCGCGGGGCAATGCCGCCTTTCAGCTCGGTTTCCGCTTCCATGAGGCAGGCGCGTAGCTCGGCCAGCGTTCCGGCGCCAAACAGTGCGCCCAGAAACAGGCCGTCCGGTTTAAGCGCCTTGCGGATCTGGATCAGCGTGCCCGGCAGATCGTTCACCCAGTGCAGCGACAGGGCGGACACGATCAGGTCCAGGCTGGCGGGCTCCACCTCCAGCATTTCCTCGTCCATCTGGCGCGCTGTCAGGCCGGTTGCCTGCATCCGCTCAACCATTTTCGGGGAAACATCTGTCGCTTCGATCTGCTTGATCTTGCCGGTTTCCATCAGCATCCGGCTCAGCTGGCCATCATGCGCACCCAGCTCCAGCGCATGAGGGAAATCATGGGAAGTATCCTCAAGACGCTCGGCAATGTCTCTCGACACGCGCGCCTTCAGGAACGCATAGTCAGGATAGTTTGCGGCGGCCTTGTCGCGATTGCGTGCCACGCGGGCGCGATCGAACAGGCGGGGCGGGGAAGCAGGCGGGGATACCGGGGAGGTCATGGGCGGCGATATGGACCTGCAAGGTCGCATGGCAAAGGAATTTTTGCGGGGGGTGGCGGATTTTCTGTGGCCCCCGCGCTCACTCGTAAGCGGCCAGAGGGGGGCGGGCAAGGGACCTCTGTCGCCCGCCGAGTTTGCAGCCATCGGCTTCATTTCCGGCCCAGTCTGTGAAAGCTGCGGCAGCCCGATGGAGATGGATTTGGGGCCAGGGGCGCAATGCGCGCCCTGTATCGCCAGGCCCCCCCGCTGGGCCCGCGCCCGCGCCGCCATGGTCTATGAGCAGGCCAGCCGCCGCATCGTGCTGGACCTCAAGCGATCCGGGCGGCGTGACGGCATTCAGGTCATGAGCGGCTGGATGGCGCAGGCCGGGCAAGCCCTGCTGGCAGAGGCCGACCTGATCATTCCCGTGCCCTTGCACTATACGCGGCTCGTCTCGCGCGGTTTCAACCAGTCGGCCTGGCTCGCCATGGCGTTATCTACCAGAACCGGCGTGCCATGCCGGGTAAGCGCCCTGAAGCGCAAGCGGCGCACGCCGACACAGGGCGGTCTCTCTGCGAGGTCACGCCGCCGCAATGTGGCGGGGGCGTTCGCGGTCTCTCCCCGTGCGCTCGGGCATGTGCAGGGTAAACGCATCGTGCTGATCGATGACGTGCTGACAACCGGCGCGACCCTATCTGCGTGCACGCGTGCCCTGCTGAAGGCAGGCGCGCAACAAGTGGACGTGTTGGTGCTTGCCCGCGTTGTGCGCGAAACAGATGTTACCATATAGAAGAGGTCATATTTCACTATTCGGAGCTTCAAACATGGCTGATGTCACGATCTATACGCGCCAGTTCTGCCCTTATTGCAGTCGCGCCGTCGCTCTTTTGAAAGAGAAGAATATTGCCTTTGAGGAGATTGATGCCGGCATGGATGCCGAGAAGAAGGCCGAAATGGTCGAGCGTGCCAATGGCGGTCGCACTTTCCCGCAAATCTTCATCGGCGATCAGCACATTGGCGGCTGTGACGACATGATGGCCCTGGAGCGTTCCGGCAAGCTGGACACACTGTTGGAGGCATAAGACAGGCACGCCATGATCAGATACGCACTCATCTGTGGCGATTGCGAGCACGAGTTCGAGGCATGGTTTGCCTCGTCCTCGGCGTTTGACGAGCAGGCCGCCCGCAAGCTGGTCAGTTGCATCGACTGCGGCGGTGCCAATGTCTCCAAGCAGATCATGGCGCCTTCCGTGCGCACCTCTGAAGCCAAGGCGAAGACCGGCTCGGAGGAAGAACAGATGATACGCGAATTTGCCCGCAAGGCGCGCGATCATGTGGCCGAGAATTTTGATTATGTCGGCGACAGTTTCGCAGATGAAGCGCGATCCATGTATTATGGCGAACAGGACAGCCGCCCGATTTGGGGCGAGACCACGCCAGAGGAATCAGAGGCCTTGAGGGAAGAGGGCGTGCCCGCCGCGCCGCTTCCGCAGGCTTTCACACCGAAAAAACCGCGCCAGAAAGAGCAATTGAACTGACCTGTAGCGCTTTGCCGCGCTTGACCCGTGCCGCGCCTCATATATTACCCGGAATGTTACGTATTTCACGGGGAGCGCCCACATGGCAGCCAGCGAATATCATCGCGGAGAAATGGACATCACCGACCAGAAGTCGACCTGGGATGGTTTCATCAAGGGAAGCACTTGGGGTAGCCTGATCATCATTTTGATGGTTGGCTATGCAGTCCTGTCCATTGCGATCGGCATCAACTGGATCATCTCGCTTGGCCTGATGGCGATTGTCGGGGTTGCGGCTGGCCTGTTCCTGAACCTCGGTGGCCGCTGGATGGCGACTGTGGTGATGCTGATTGTGACGGCCCTGATCGTGCAATTCTTCATCTGGCTGTTCGGAGTTATGATCTGACGCCAGCCCGTCAGACCAACTGGTCTGAAGGTTCTTCGCAGTTCGAGCAGGCTGACAGGGCCGGGTCTGCCTCCAATTGGCGGATCGGGATCGGCGCGCTGCATTGCGTGCACCGTCCATATTGGCCGGTCTCCATTCTGGAGAGGGCGGCCTCGATGCGCGCCAGCTGCAGCGCATAGCTGCGCAGCGTCCTGTTTCCAAGGGCCAGATCCACCTTTGATGGCGGAAAAAGAGGGTCGGTACGCTTCATTTCGGGTATGCTGCGACTCCTTTAAGGGCTTGGCAAGGCGTTGCAGGCAAATGACTTTTATCCTTATCGAGAATCGCTGTGCGTATCTGCCGATACGTTGGAAAGGCTAAAAGCTTATGCCCGTCTCCCCTCTTGTCCTGTCTTCCGTGACAAAACGCTTCGGCCATTTCACCGCCGTCGACAATTTGTCCATGGAAGTCCCCGAGGGGCAGATCATCGGTTTTCTCGGCCCCAACGGGGCGGGCAAGTCGACAAGTTTGCGCATGGCGCTGGGCGTGATGCCGCCAGATGAGGGCCATGTGGAGCTGTTCGGCCGCGCGCCTGGCATCGAAGCCCTGAAGCGTGTCGGCTTCCTGCCGGAAGAGCGCGGCCTCTACAAGAAGATGACCGCCCGGGACACGATCACCCATTTCGCGCGCCTGAAAGGCCTTTCTGCAAGCGATGCCCGCGCGCGGGCCGATGAGCTGCTGCAGGCAACCGGGCTGGATGAATTCAGCCGCGCGCGCATTTCCAAGCTCTCAAAGGGCATGGCGCAAAAGGTGCAGATTCTCTCCACACTGGCCCACCGGCCGGACTTCCTGATCCTGGATGAGCCTTTCTCCGGTCTGGACCCGGTCAACCAGCAGGCGCTGGAAGATCTGATCCGTGCCGAGCATGATCGCGGTGCAACGATCCTGTTTTCCACCCATGTCATGGAGCACGCCGAACGGCTGTGCGATCGCATCATCATGATGGCGCGGGGGCGCAAGGTGCTGGATGGTACGCTGGCCGAGGCCTTTTCCACACTGGGGCAGGGCGCACGGATCACGGTGGAGCCCGGTTTTGACATGGCGGCAGCACTTGCCAATACCGGCTTTGAGGCTACCCGCGTTGCCGATGAAGCCCATGGCGATACCTGGCGCATTGAACTGCCGCGCGGGCGGGAGGCGCAGGATGCCCTGCGTGCGGCGCTGGAGGCAGGCGCGCCCATTCGGGGCTTTGCGCCAGATGAGGCCCGGTTGCGGGATGTCTTCGTTTCTCTGGTGGGAGAAGCGGATGCCGAGGCGCTTGCTGCCTCTGAAGCGGCAGAAGGGGAGGCCGCCTGATGCGCAACATATTGCTGATCTTCCGCCGAGACTATCTGGGCTATGTGAAGGCATGGGGCTTCTGGCTCAGCCTGGCCGCCGTGCCCTTTTTCATGATCATTGGTGGCAGTCTGGCAGGCTTTGCCGCGCAGTCCTCGCCTGTGCGCTATTACGCTGTGGTCGAGCCCGGTACGACGCTCTACGCCGATGCCATCGAGGCCGAGTTCCAGCGCCGGGAGGAGGCTGACCGCGAAACGGCCAGCCAACTGGCCGAACAGATGGATATGCCGGATGAAACCAGCGCGCAGATTTCCAATACGCAGGCAGACCGGAAATTCATTCGCGTGCCTGCACCGGCTGACACGATTGATGGCCTGCGCCCCTACCTGCTGGGAGAGAAGACCGTTTCCGGCCCTGTGGGCGACAAGCCGCTCTTTGCGGCGCTTGTCCTGTCTTCCGACAAGGATGAGCTGGAATACTGGAGTGACGACGTAAACGTCACCCAGCTGCGCTATCTGACCGAAGACGCCATGTTGCGGCTCGCGCGGCGTGAGGCCTTGAAGGATGCAGGCCTTGGCGAGGATTTCCTCAAGAATGTCGACGAATCCGCCTTCAAGGTGCCGGCCAAGCGTATCCGGCCTGAGGCAGAACAGACCGCAGAGGGCGCAGACGTCACCATGGCAGACCGCGCGCCGATGTTCGTTGCGGGCGGGCTCGCTTACTTCCTCTGGCTGATGGTGTTCTCGATCATCCAGTATCTGCTGATGGGCACGATCGAGGAACGCTCCAACAAGATCTTCGACACGCTGCTGACCTCTGTGAAGCTGCCGCAATTGCTGGCAGGCAAACTGCTGGCCGTGTTCGCGGTCACCTCCACCATGATGATCTCATGGGGGCTGTTCGCCTTTGTCGGCGCAAGTGTGATTGCCTCCCAGGTGCCCGGCACAGGCAGTCTGATCGCGCCCTTTCTGTCGGCGCTGGCAAACCCGACCATTATTGTGCCGGGCCTTATCAGCTTCCTTCTGGGCTATGTCATGTATGGCGTCATCTTCATGGCGCTCGGCTCCCTTTGCGATACAATTCAGGAGGCGCAGACCCTGCTCAGCCCGATGATGATCCTGCTGATGCTGCCGATGTTTGCCATCTTCATCGCCTTTCAGGACCCGGGCTCCCCGATTGTCGACATCGCGTCGTGGATTCCGTTCTTCACGCCCTTCTTGCTGATCCTTCGGATGCCGCAGGATCCGCCCATGTGGGAAATTCTGGCGCAGATGGGGATCATGGCCGCTACCACGGCTCTGGTCCTGTGGGGGGCTACCAAGGTTTACCGCGCAGGTGCCGTGCACGGCGCGGGCATCGGAGACATGGGCAGCGCCCTGAAGCGCATGATCGGCCTGAAAGGGAAGGCGGCTTAGGGGCCACCTTGTCCCGTCAGTATACAGGCTCACCCAAACTCAAAGCCGCCATTGTTCAGCACCACCCGGCCATCGCCGCCGACGGTCTGGAATATGGCGGTGCCGTCTGCGCCTTCGCCGGTCCATATCCGGATGGTCAGCGTCTCCCCCGGCAGCACGGGGGATGAAAAGCGGCCCTCCATCGCCTTGAACCGCGCCGGATCATTGTCGCAAAGCGAGGCCAGCAGCGCCCGGCCGGTAAAGCCATAGGTGCACAGGCCGTGCAGGATGGGTTTCGGGAACCCGCCCACATCCGAGAATTTCTTGTCGGAGTGCAGCGGATTGCGATCCCCGCTCAGCCGGTAGAGCAGGGCCTGGTCCTCGCGGGTCTGATAGGTGACGCTGATATCCGGTTCGCGCTCGGGCGCCTTGTTGGATGTGTCCGCCGGGCCTCGGTCCCCGCCAAAGCCGCCTTCGCCGACAATGAAGACAGACGAGGTCAGCTCTAACAGCGGCTGGTCGTCGGCCTTCAGCGTGGCGACCGCCTTTGTGGAAATGACTGCACCTTTGCCCTTGTCGTAAATGCCGGTGATCTCGTCCACTAGCGTGATCTCGCCCTCTACCGGAATCGGGCGGTGCAGGCGGATGCCCTGTTCGCCATGTACCAGCATGCGCGGATCATAGGTGCCGGCATTCGACATTGCGCTTTTGCCGCCTGTCGCATTGAAGCCGGCCAGCACGCCAAAGGTCGGCAGCACTTTCTGGTCCACGCCCATCGTGTTCTCTGTGGTGAATTCCAGCTCGGAGCCGACCGGATCGGCCATTCCCGCGCCAACGCCCAGCGCATAGAGCAGCGCGTCCTTCGAATTCCACGCCCAGCTGCGCGGGGTGCCCTTTGATCCCAGGGCTTCAACATTGATTGGCATGACGCGGCATCTCCTCACCAGTTTGTTTTCTGCATTCAACACGCGGATCAGGCGGGCTGCAATGCTGACGGAAGGGGAGGCCAAAAAGCAAAAAGCCCCACCAGCGCGGGCTGGCAGGGCTTTTAAAGAAACCGGATAACCGGGAAGGGCCTATACCAGGCCTTCGCGCTGAGCGCGCTTACGAGCAAGCTTGCGAGCGCGGCGAACAGCTTCTGCGCGCTGGCGGGCTTTCTTCTCGGAAGGTTTTTCGAAGTACTGACGGGCCTTCATTTCCCGGAACAAACCTTCGCGCTGCATCTTTTTCTTCAGGGCGCGCAGGGCTTGCTCAACATTGTTATCGCGGACGACGATCTGTACGATTGTTCTTCTCCATTCGTTTGGGGCGTCGCCCCGATGCGGTTATGTGTCGGCCTGACAGACCGGGAAGCGGCGCCTATATCACGGGTGTAGGGCTTTGGCCAAGCCCCTTAAGCCATGAGGTTCAGTTATGTCTACAACGCCGTCCCAAACCCTTCGGTTCCGCTGGTTGGATTCCCTGCTTCCGGAAGTGCCTTTTGACGGCTGGACTGAGGCGGCCGCCACCAAAGCGGCCGATTCGGCTGGTTTGTCGCCTGGAGAGCAGGCTCTGGCGGCGCCAAATGGCGTAACAGACCTGATCGATGCCTTCTTTGACCAGGCTGCCGACACAGCGCGTGACACGCTCGCTGCGCAGGATATGAGCCAGCTCAAGGTGCCCGGGAAAGTGCGCGCAGGCATTCTGGCCTGGCTGGAGGCGCTGGAGCCCCATAGAGAAGCCGTCCGGCGCGCTGCCATCAAGGGCATGCTGCCCTGGAGCGCCGCGCCCGCCCTGCAGCGGACCTGGAAGGTCGCCGACATGGTGTGGGACGCCGCAGGCGACACCGCGACAGATTATAATCGATATTCCAAGCGCGGCCTTCTGGCCGCCGCCCTGCCATCCATAGTCATGAAGTGGCTGGACCATCCTTCTGATGAAGAGCTTGGAATATTCATCGACAGACGACTGGCCCAAGCCTCCGGCATTGGCCGAAATCTGGGCCGTGTTGCCAAACCCCTTCTTGACGCCTTGCCCGTCTCGCGTCCCAATAGGTCCGGAAACAAGTAGGTATCGGATGGAAGGGATAAGATGTCGGGCAGAAGCTGATCAAGCGCCCCAGGGGGCTGGGGGGGCTGATGGGTCCGGGGTGCCTGGTAAACACCTCCGCCCGACCATTCAAAGATGATCGCCGTGCAGGGCGCACGCAAGGCGGAAACATGGCAAATCTGCCCCAATTGCCCTGAATTCGCATTAAATCATCGTTAGGCGAGCTTAAACGTCATGTTTTCGCGTGACGGGAGAGTCGAGAAAGGGAGAAATGGCTGAAACACCGCACAAGATAACGCCCCCGGAACCGCGAATCGCTTTCCACAAAACTGAGATGCAACCGATTCTCGATGTCTATGGCCGGCTCGTCATGTCAGGCCAGGCAAGGGATTACGCGATTGGTATGCACAAGGACCATGCCATTTTTGCCATCTTCCGCCGCCATGCCGAAAACCCCACCTGGCGCATAGAAAAACAGCCCCATCTCGCAAACATGCAAGGCCAGTACGTCGTCTACGGACAGGCTGGGCAGGTGCTGCGCCGGGGACGTGATCTGTTGCAGGTATTACGGGTTTTCGACCGCAGTCGCTTCCGGGTAGTCGAATAAATTTCACGCAATGCGTTAACCCACTGTTAACTAAAAACTTCTTGCGGAACGTTCTGGAACATTATAGGAACATATATACCAGAACGGAGCATGAACATGGGTATCGAAGTCAGATTTCGGGGACAGTCCGGTAAAGCTTGGCAGTTCCAGCGTGTTGCAACAGAAGCGCCCTGGGCGCGCACGGCCGGTGTGGCGATTTTCGCTGCCCCCGACACATATGGATGGCGCATCATTCGTGTTGTTGAGTTGTCCGGGCGGCCGAATGATGTTCAGCCGATCTGGGCGCTGGCGGATGCTGAGCGCTATGGCGCGAATGCGGTCTTTGTGGCGCTGGAATTTGATGCGACGGCCCGCAAGGCGATGGCCGCCGACATTGAAGAGGGCTTCAGCCCGGTCTGCTTTTCAGGTCACAACCGGGCTGACGCGGCGCCGATCGCCGCCTGAGGCTAGTCTTCCCGGCTCGGCGTGTTCAGGGCGGCCTGTGCCTCGGCCGTCTCTGCCAGCCGAGTCAGCTCAATGAATTCTGCCCGATAGCCAAACTCATCGGGGCCCTTGGCGCCGGATGCCAGATTTCGGATTGCCTCCCACCCGAAACCGGTGCCGAGGGTCTCACCCCCTTTCAGCATTTCGCCAAAGCCCGCCACCGCCGTGGCAAAGCGGGCCCATTGCGGGGCGGCGTCCGCACTGTCCACGCGGTCTGCCGTCGTGACAGGACGTTCCAGTAGAACAGAGTCTGCCGCGCCCGGCGCCTTGTAGCGCAGTTTCACAAAGGCATACTCCCCGGACGGATCCCCCGCCGGCTTGCCCTTGTCGCCATAGCGCAGGGGATCAATCTGTGTGGCGGATGAGCCGACCGGCGTGATGTCATAGATCGCCGTCACGCTGGTACCGGCACCGATATCCCCAGCATCCACCTTGTCATTATTGAAGTCTTCGCGGTCCAGCATGCGGGTTTCGTAGCCGATCAGACGATACTCGGCGACGCGTGCCGGGTTGAACTCCACCTGGATCTTCACATCGTCCGCAATCGGAAACATGTTGCCGGACAGATCATCCGCCAGCACCTTGCGGGCCTCGCTCAGCGTATCGACATAGGCCGCCGTGCCGTTCCCGGCCTGCGAGATCTTCTGCATCATCGCATCATTGTAATTGCCGCGGCCAAATCCGATCACGGAGAGGTAAATGCCCGTTTCCCGCTTGCGCGAAACGAAATCTTCCAATTGTTCGGGGTCTGAAATGCCGACATTGAAATCGCCATCGGTCAGCAGCATGACGCGGTTCACCGCATCTTCCTTCATGCCCATTTCCGCCAAGGAGTAAGCAAGACGCAGGCCTTCGCCACCTGCGGTCGATCCACCGGCCTGCAGGCCTTCCAGCGCGGCAACAATCTTGCGCTTGTCGCTGACGGGCGTCGGCTCCAGCACTTCACCGGCGGCCCCGGCATAAACGACGATGGCAATCGTGTCGGTCGGCTCCATCTCGTCCAGCATCAGCTTGATCGCCTGCTTGGCCAGCGGCAGCTTGTCGTCTGAGAACATGGAGCCGGAGACATCCATCAGAAGGGTCAAATTCACCGGCGGCCTTGCGTTCCGGTCAATGTCGCGGCCCTGAATGCCGATCTGCATCAGTTCGCGTCCCTCCGCGAATGGAGACGGCATGATGTTCACCTGGGTGGAGAAGGGGGCCTCCTCCGCGCCGGGCTGGGGATAGGTGTAATCAAAATAATTGATGAGCTCTTCGATGCGCACCGCATCCTTGGGCGGCAGCACGCCGCTCTCCAGGAAGCGGCGAACATTGGCGTAGGAGGCTGTGTCTACATCAATGGAAAAGGTCGAGACCGGCTCTTCACTGACCAGTTTGACCGGATTGGCCTCCACATCTTCATACTGATCCCGGAACTCCGGCTGCGGCATTGGCATCGGTGAGACCATCGCTCTCGATTGGCTCACCATACCGGCCATTGCGGGTGGCGGCGGGGCTGGGGGAGGTGGCGTGGGCGAATAATCCTCGGCGCGGTTGGCCGTGACGATGATTGTTTCCGAAGCCGCCTCGTCCCCTGGCGCTGTTTCGCTCTGACAGGCTGCCAATAATGTGGCGGCGGCCACGCTTCCCAGAATAATCCGTTTGATGTGCATGTGTGTCCCTCCAATATGCGTCCACTGTATGACAGGATGGTAATCCAGTCATGGCCGTTTTGGGGCAGGGGCACGTTGGTTTGACGGCCAAAGAGGGTCTATTTGCTGGCGTTCAGCTCTGCGATGTACCAGCGTTCCACATCATCCTCCAGAATGGACAGGGGGCGCGGGCCGCCGTTCAGTACCACTTTGTGGAAGGCTTTCAGGTCAAAATCCGGCCCCAGAACGCGCTGGGCCCGTTCGCGCAGATCCAGAATACGCTTCGCGCCGACCCAATAGGCGGCCGCCTGTCCCGGCCACACCGTATAGCGGTCCACTTCCTGCGCCATCGCCTCGCGCGGCAGGCCGGTCGTCTCCGTCAGATAGTCAATCGCGTCCTGCCGGGTCCAGCGCATATGATGCACGCCGGTATCCGCCACCAGGCGCGCCGCCCGGAACAGCATGGATTGCAGATAGCCGATCCGGCCCAGAGGGTCTTCGTCATACAGGCCGAGATCATCGGCCAGCACTTCGCCATAGACGCCCCAGCCTTCGCCATAGGCCACATTCCAGATCATCTGGCGGATCAGCGGCAGGTTCGCGCGCTCTGCCGTCAGGGCGCTCTCCAGATGGTGGCCCGGGATCGTCTCGTGATAGACCAGCGTGGCCAGCGTAAAGTCCGGCCAGGCGGTCATGTCCGCCAGATTGATCTCAAACTGCGCGGGGGCTGAGCCATTGGCCGGCGCGGCATTATAGAAGGCCGACGGGGCAGAGCTTTGCAGAAAGTCCGGCACCGCGCGTACTGATACGACCGTGAGCGGCATATAGGGCATCACCTCGCTGACATCCGCCTGCGCCTCTGCCAGATGCTGGCGCAGCCGGGCCAGCAGGGCTTCGCGTCCTTCCGGCGTGTCCTCGTAAAGCTGGCCTTCCTCTGCCGTCAGCAGGGCCAGGCGCTCGCCCAGCGTGCCCTCGGCATAGCCTTGCGCTTCCAGCGCCTGCATCAGCTCGTCGCCCAGCCGTTCCACTTCGGCAACGCCCTGCGCGTGCAAGGCCTCCGCCGTCATGCCCTCATAGGTGTAGGCCTGCAGCGCGGCGTCATAATAGCTTTCGCCATCCGGCAGCTGCCACACGCCGGGCTCCTGCGGGGCGATTTCTTTCATCTTTTCCAGCGCCGTCCAGAAATCCGAATAGGCGGGCAGAACCTCATCACGCACCAGCCCGATTGCGGTTTCCAGCAACTTCTCGCGTTCCGCCTCACTCAGATCCTCCGGTCCGCCCATCAGGTTTCCCAGCGTGGTGACAAGGATATGCTCTTCGGCCGGGCCGGTGGCGATCTCCTCAATCAGGCCTTGCATGCGCTCCAGAATGAAGACCGGCGGGATGATGCCGGACCGCGCATCGGCCTCCATCCGGCGGCGTTCATCCTGCAGGGTCGGGGCAATCTGGCTGAGGCGCGCCACATAATCGCGCGCTTCCTGCGCCGTATTGACCGGATGGGACCGGGTCATCAGGTCCGGAACGTCGATATAGGCCCCGCGCATATGGTCTGCGACATAGGGGTAGGCCTGGCCCAGCCCGGTCTGCCCGTGGCCGGCAACGAACAGCGTCTCGGCCGTCTCATAGGCATGGATCACCGTATCGAGATGCCGGGCCTGATTGCCGCCTGCCGCCGGGCGCGGGGCCGCCAGCAGCGCCTCCAGCGTCTCCAGCCGCGTCACGCGCATTCGCTCATAGGCCGCTTGCGAGCGGTCCGTCAGATAGGCATTGAACTCATAGCCCGCCGTGTCCTTTGACAGGCCGAGGCGCGTAGCGAGTTCAGGGTCAGCCGCCAGTTCAGTCTGCGCGATGGAGGTCAGCAGCTGGTCCACCTGCCGGGCAATGCGCCGCGGTGTGCCGGCATCATCGACCGGCGGCGCGCACATCACCAGCAGGGGCAGGGCAGACAGACCGACAAGCAGGGGACGGAGCGCTTTGCCGGACTTACCGATCAAGGATGCAAACATGTCTGAAATATCGCCTTTTCCTGACTGCAGTTCTGGCCGTATCGACTGTTGTAGCCTCTGCCTAATTCCGGTATCGGTTTGCCAACAATTTCGGGAGTCTTAACCGTGAACACAACACCTGCAACGCCGCA
>Ga0070727_10000648_pt1 | contig 41569 bp, 47 predicted proteins | sample tdAd472_FD_66722 | JGI IMG/M metagenome (GOLD analysis project Ga0070727, IMG submission 66722) | Marine sediment microbial communities from the Atlantic coast under amendment with organic carbon and nitrate - tdAd47.2 | ecosystem: Environmental > Aquatic > Marine > Coastal > Sediment | place... | reverse complement strand
CCTGTCTGCCGACCAGAGCGATGAGGAATTCAACACAACCCTCGCCGCCACGATCGACAGCATTTATCAGGCCTCCAAGGCCGGCTGCTAGGCGCGTCAGACCCCTGATCTTTAAAGGCGGCCTTTTCAGAGGCCGCCTTTTTCATGCCGGCTGCCAGACCAGGCTCAGGTATTCACTGTCTTCAGGCCCGCTTCAGGATACCGGGCGCCCTGCACTGTGCCTGGAGCGAAGGCCTGATCCAGCCGCGCAAGATCGTCCGCGGTCAACGCAATCTCCGCCGCAGCGACATTGGCTTCCAGATAGGAAACGCGCTTGGTGCCTGGAATGGCAAAGACACCCTCCCCCTGATGCAGCACCCAGGCGAGGGCGATTTGTGCCGGGTTGGCTTCATGCGCTGCAGCCATGGACTTGAGAACATCCAAACGCGCTACATTCTGCTTCAGGGCATTCTCCTTAAAGCGTGGTGACAAACGCCTGAAATCATCCTCCGCCAAAGCCTCCCGTGAGGTGATCTGACCAGACAACATACCCCGCCCCAGCGGACTGTAGGCAACCAGGGCAATCCCCAGTTCGAGGCAGGCCGGCAGTACCTCTGCCTCGACATCGCGTGTCTGGAGTGAGTATTCCGTCTGCACGGCTGAAACCGGATGGATGGCATGGGCACGGCGCAGCGTATCCGCCGAAACCTCCGACAGGCCAATGGCCTTGACCTTCCCCTCTTCCACCAGCCGCGAAAGGGTTCCGATCGCCTCCTCTAGGGCATAGTCCGGCGAGTAGCGGTGCATGTAATAGAGATCTATTGCCTCAACCCCAAGGCGCTTTAGCGAGGCCTCACAGGCAGTACGGATATATGAGGGGGAATTGTCGATTACCCGCTGATAGGCTTGGGTACCGTCTTCCTTGTCGCGCCGGATGCCGAATTTAGTGGCGATAAAGGGCGTTCCCGTCACCTCCTTCAGAAACCGGCCGAGCAGGACTTCATTATGGCCGTCGCCATACATGTCTGCTGTATCGAACAAAGTGACACCAAGCTCCATCGCACGGTGCAACACCGCAAGCGACTGGGCATCATCTGTCTCACCATAGAATTCTGACATGCCCATACAGCCAAGCCCGATGGCTGCCTGAGACGTGCCGGTATGTCCAAATTTACGGATCAAATTCATTTCGTTAGTCTCCTTACTATGTGCATGTAACTGAACTGCGGCGCAGTCTTGCAGACCCGCAGGGCGCTATGGCTGGGACAGAATTGTCGCGTCTGCACTCAATTGCCGGATAATCTGCGTCGTCGTCGCCAAGGCCTCATCCGGAATGCCCTGCATCAGCTGGCCGATGCGGCGATAATATTCAGGCATGATCTTCTGCAGCAGATCTTCCCCTTCTGTGGTCAGCCTGATCTTCACACTGCGGGCGTCTTCACTATCTGGCAGACGGGCTACCAGCCCATCTGCCTCCAGGCGCTGTAAAAGCCCAGTCATTGTCGCGCGGGTGACGCCTTGCTTGGCCGCAAGGTCTACCGGGCGCGCGCTTTCATCACGCTCCCGCATCAGCAGGACCAATGTAATCCACCGCCCATGCGTCAAGCCGAATGTTTCAAGAAAACTGTCCAGTTCTACAAGCAGATCTGATCCACATTTCATAACGCCCAGAAACAGCGAAAGACGCTCGTGTGGAACAGACCCGTATTTATGCGCGAACCGGTCCAGAATGCCTTGTTGAGGAAGATCCTTGAGCAGAAACATGCCAGTTAGTTAGGAGCCTAACAGAGTAGCGTCAAGGGAGCGTATGGCTTGCCTGCTTGACGATGCGGTCTGTACGCCTCACATCGCGCTGATGAGCGACACAGATTATATCCGCCCGCGCACACGGCTTTACCTGATCACCCCGCCCCGGATCGAGGATGTGGACGGCTTTGCCGCCCTGCTCGAAACGGCGCTGAATGCAGGGGATGTTGCGTGTCTGCAGCTGCGCCTAAAGACTTCAGAAGGCGAAATTGACCCGGACGCGACGCGCGCCGTCGGCAAGGCCGTAACAGAGATGGCACAGGCCTATGGCGTGGCCGTACTGGTCAATGACAGCCCGGACCTGGCCATGGAGCTGAACGCGGATGGCGTGCATCTCGGCTGGGAGGACATGCCGGTCAAAAAGGCGCGCGAGCTGGTCGGCAAGGAGATGATCATTGGCGCAACCGCCAAGAACTCCCGTCATGTTGCCATGCAGGCCGGCGAAGACGGCGCGGACTATGTCGCCTTTGGCGCCTTCTACCCCACCGACACCAAGACCGGCACGGTGCAGGCGAGCCCGGACCTGCTCGAAATCTGGCAGGAAAGCATGGAGATCCCCTGCGTCGCGATTGGCGGCATCACGGTGGACAATGCCGAAGCGCTGATCACTGCAGGCGCAGACTTTGTGGCCGTTTCCTCAGGCGTGTGGAACCACCCGGCCGGTGCCCCGGCCGCAGTGGCAGAGTTCAACAAGATCCTGGACCGTCTGGACCAGACCAAAGCCTAGAATTCGGATGGCGCCGTTGATGTGCCCGCCGCAGCAGCAGGTGGCGGCGTGCCAGCTTTCATTTCCTTCAGCTCCCGCACATCATCGCTGATGCGGAAGAACAGCATGTAAAGCTCGCACATGAAGCGCCAGAACAAGAGGCTGACCGCGCCGCCGATAATCGCCGCGACGATCATGCCGATGCCGCCGATAAAGCTCTGGCTGACCATCACCCCAAGGCCTGACAACAGCATGATGACCGCATACAACGCGATGCCGATCAGACCGATATAATACAGCACCTTGATCAGCGTTGTGCCGATCAGTTTGTCAAAAGTTAGAAAGCGTTGAAACATGGCTTGCCCCCTTCTTTGGTAGTGGAATGCCCATTCTGCTCATGATTGCAGGGCTTTGTGAATACTGGCGGGAAGAACCAGCCCGGTTTATAAGGCCCCGCCCGCTTTGCAGGCGGATTAACACACCCCGGCTTGACCGTTTCAGGCCAAAGGCTTACGCCCCCGCCAAACCTTCAAAAGGATACCTCCCATGGTCAAAATCAATGGCAATGAGATCAAGCCCGGCAATGTCATCGAACATGATGGCAGCGTCTGGCGCGCCCTGAAGACCGCTTCCGTCAAGCCCGGCAAGGGCGGCGCGTTCAATCAGGTGGAACTGCGCAATCTGTTGAACGGCTCCAAGGCCAACGTCCGTTTCCGCTCTTCCGAGACAGTTGAAAAGGTCCGCCTGGAGCAGAAAGACCACCAATTTCTGTTCGCAGATGATGACGCCTTCACCTTCATGGATCAGGAAAGCTTCGAGCAGATTGCCATTCAGCGTGACTTCATTGGCGACCAGGGCGCCTTCCTGCAGGACGGCATGACGGTCGAGATCGAATTCTATGGTGAGCAGCCGATCGGCGTCTCCCTGCCGGAACAGGTGATCCTGGAAGTCGAGGAAACCGAGCCGGTCGTCAAAGGCCAGACCGCGGCGAACAGCTTCAAGCCCGCCAGCTGTACCGGCGGCGTGCGCGTCATGGTGCCTCCCTTTGTCGGCACGGGCGAGAAGATCGTCGTGCAGACCGCTGATTCCACTTATCTCCGCCGCGCAGACTAAGGCCAGACATGTCCAAACCCTCCCCCGTCGGAACCGTGATGATTGCAGCCGCCCGCGCTGCAGGCCGCGCCCTCGCGCGCGACTTTGGTGAAATCGAAAACCTGCAGGTTTCCAAGAAGGGCCCTGCCGATTTCGTCTCCAATGCAGATCACCGTGCAGAAGAGATCATCTACACCCAGCTGTCCAAGGCCCGTCCGGGCTATGGCTTCATCATGGAAGAAAGCGGCATTGTGGAGGGGACGGACAAGTCCAACAAGTTCATCGTCGATCCACTGGATGGCACACTAAACTTCCTGCACGGCCAGCCGCATTATGCCGTCTCCATCGCGCTGGAGCGTGAAGGCAAGCTGCTGACCGGCGTCGTCTATGATGTCGCCAAGAACGAGATCTTCTGGGCCGAAACCGGCCGGGGGGCGTGGCTGGAGCAGCGCAAACTGCGCGTGGCTGCCCGCAACCGCCTGAACGAAGCCGTCATCGCGACCGGCACGCCCTGGCATGGCAAGTCCGAAGCCGCCCATACCGGCTTTGCCCGCGAATTGCTGGCCATGACGCCTGCCTGTGCCGGCATCCGCCGCTATGGCTCCGCGGCGCTGGACCTGGCCTGGGTTGCCGCAGGCCGCTTTGACGGATTCTGGGAACGCGACCTGAAACCATGGGACATTGCTGCCGGCATCGTTCTGGTGCGCGAGGCAGGCGGCGTTGTTCAGGAGATTGATGGCGGCGATGTGATGTCGACCGGCTCGGTACTGGCCTCCAATGCAGACCTGCAGCCCCTGATCGAGAAGCAACTGCGCCACGCAGCCTCTTTCGGCAAGCAGTCTTAAGCCCGTCCAGAAAAAGTTTCCTGCACACACGGTGTCAGAATTTTCGTGACACAGGTGTCATGTTTTGGCTTTATAGGTCGAAACGGGCAGGAGACATGCATGATACAGCCAGATACAGACGTTCTGATCATTGGCGCCGGGCTTTCCGGCATCGGCGCGGCTGTGCATCTGGGCAAGCAATGCCCGGGCAAGACCTATCAGATCTTCGAGCAGCGCGACGCGATTGGCGGCACGTGGGACCTGTTCCGCTATCCGGGCATCCGCTCTGACAGCGACATGCACACGCTGGGCTACAACTTCAAACCCTGGACCGCCGCCAAGGCGATTGCCGATGGCCCCTCCATCCGCAGTTATGTCGAGGAAACCGCCGACGAGTACGGCATTACGCCCTACATCAAGTTCGGCACCAAGATCGTCAAGGCCGATTGGTCCACTGAGGACCAGGCCTGGCATGTAACGCATGAGGACAAGGCCGGAACACGCGCCGTCACGACATGCCGCTTCCTGTTCATGTGCGGCGGCTATTACAATTATGATCAGGGCTACCGGCCAGACTTTCCGGGTGAAGACAATTTCAAAGGCCAGTTCGTGCACCCGCAGCACTGGCCGGAAGACCTCGACTATTCCGGCAAGAGAGTTGTCATCATCGGCTCCGGCGCAACGGCGATGACTCTGCTGCCCGCGATGACCGACAAGGCCGGGCATGTGACCATGCTGCAGCGCTCACCAACCTATGTCGTCTCGCGCCCGGCCGTGGACAAGCTGGCGAACTTCCTGCGCAAGATCATGCCGGATAGCTGGGCCTACAGCCTGATCCGCTGGCGGAATGTCGCCCTGCAGCAATTCTTCTTCAAGAAGACGCGCAGCAATCCGCAGCAGGCACGAGAGCGCCTGATCGGCATGGTGAAGGAGGAACTCGGCCCTGACTATCCGGTCGAGACGCATTTCAACCCGGCCTACAATCCGTGGGAACAGCGCCTCTGTCTGGTGCCGGATTCCGATCTCTTCAATGCCCTGAAAAGTGGCAAGGCCAGCATCGAGACAGACCATATCGAGACGTTTACGGAGCATGGTATCCAACTGAAATCCGGCAAGACGCTGGACGCAGACATTGTGGTGACGGCCACGGGCCTCAATCTGGTGTTCATGAACGGCGTGGATGTGTCGCTGGATGGCGCGAAGGTCAATCCCGGACAATTGCTGAACTACAAAGGCGTGATGCTGTCCAATGTCCCCAATCTGGCGGTGACGTTCGGCTACACAAATGCGTCCTGGACGCTGAAGGCAGATCTGACGAGCGAATATGTCTGCCGCCTGCTGAACACGATGGACGAAAAGGGCGCGACCTCTGCCATGCCCTACCTTTCCGCCTATCCGAACGAGACGGAGCCCTTTGTGGATTTCTCGTCCGGCTATTTCCAGCGCGTGATGGACCAGTTCCCGCGCCAGCACACCGAAGCGCCGTGGAAGCTGCACCAGAGTTACTTCACGGACCGGAAGAATTTGCGCCAGCTGCCCATTGAAGATGGCGTGATGAAATTCATGCCCCCGCAAGAGGCAAACGCCGCCAAGCCTGCCCTTCAGGCCGCAGAATAGACCCAATCTATCAATCCCCGCACCCGGACCCTATATCTGAGATGTAGGGGCCTGATGCATGGAGATTTGATTATGTGGTTATGGCTTTTGTGGTGGTGCGTGGACGACCATCTGGCAGCGGCCCTGAATACGCCGGGACTGGGAGAATTGCCGATCTGGGTGCCCCTCATCCTGTCGCTCGCCTTTGCCTTCACAATTGATGGCAAGGTGAAGAAGCGGATACGCGGCTGATTTTCTGACCGATAGCAAGCAGCGGGTGGTTCGCCGCCCGTGGATCCGTCAAACCGGGCCTGATTTCACAGCCCGGAGGCGGACATGCGACTAGCAGGAAAAACAGCGATCATTACCGGAGCAAGTTCCGGTATCGGCAAAGCGGCAGCGCGGCGATTTGCAGAAGAAGGGGCCTTCGTCATCCTCGGCGGTCGCCGCGAAGCTGTCCTTGCAGAGATTGCGGAGATGATTTCCAGTGAAGGCGGGCAGGCCCAATTTGTTGCGGGTGATGTCACGTCTCGAGACCATTTTGCCGATTTGAGTAACGCAGCCATGTCGGCGACCGGTCGGCTGGATATCGCCTTCAACAATGCTGGCATCACCGGTGACGGCGATCTTGTCGAGGTCATGGATCCAGCCAATTGGGATCACGTCATCGCAACCAACCTGACCAGCGCCTTCCATGCGGCGCAGGCGCAAATCCCGTTGATGCGCGCAGCTGGAAACGGCGCGCTCATCTTCACATCCAGCTTTGTCGGCCACACCATTGGCCTGCCGGGGATGGGAGCCTATGCGGCCAGCAAGGCCGGTCTGATCGGACTTGTTCAGGTGCTGGCCGTCGAATTGGGGGAGGAGGGTATTCGCGCCAATGCCTTACTGCCCGGCGGGACGCGCACCGGCATGTTGTCGGGCGGGCCAGAGGTGGAAGCCGCGATTGCCGGCCTCCATGCATTGAAGCGGATCGCCGAGCCGGAAGAAATCGCCAATGCAGCCTTGTTTCTCGCTTCTGATGAAGCTCGTTTCATCACCGGGTCGGCCATGCTGGTCGATGGCGGCAATTCCATTTGCAAGGCTTGAGAGTTCAACCTTCCGCAAACTGCAATTCGGCGAGGCGGGCATAGAGGCCGCCCTTGGCGACCAGTTCCTCATGCGTGCCTTCTTCTACGATATGGCCATGCTCCATCACGATGATCCGGTCTGCCCGGCGCACGGTGGAGAGGCGGTGCGCGATGACCAGGGTCGTGCGTCCTTCGGCGGCGTTGGAAATCGCGCGGCGCACAGCCGCTTCGCTTTCTGAATCAAGCGCAGAGGTCGCCTCGTCGAGCAGCAGGACCGGCGCATCCCGTACCAGTGCTCGCGCCAGCGCGACCCGTTGGCGCTGGCCGCCGGACAGGCTGCGCCCCTTCTGGCCAAGGTCGGTATCCAGGCCATCCTTGTCGGCCAGGAAGTCCATCGCCTCAGCCATGCGAGCGGCATGTTCCAGAATGGCGTCATCGGGATTGTCCGTCCCGAACGCAATGTTCTGTCGCGCCGTGCCCGTGAAGAGCGCGGATTCCTGCGGCGCATAGGCAAATTGCTGGCGCCAGTCGCGCGGTGTGGCCTCCAGCGCGGAGACGCCATCCAGCATCACCTTGCCAGACTGCACATCAAACAGACGCAGCGCCAGACGGAAGACGGTCGTCTTGCCCGCACCGCTGGGACCGACAAGGGCCACGAATTCGCCGGGGCGGACGCTGAGAGAGAAATCCTCCAGCGCGGAAACCGTCTCACCACCATAGCGGAAGGTGACATGATCGAAGGTCAGGGCGCCGGTGACCTTTTGCGGCAGGGCAACCGGCTGTATCGGCGCGGAAATTTCCGGTTCCGCATTCAGCACTTCTGCGGCCCGGTCTGCAGCGCCCGCCGCGCGCATCACTTCCCCATAGACTTCCGCGAGCATGCCGAAACCGGACCCTGCATACAGAGCGTAGAGCACCATGGAGGCGAGATCGCCAAAGCTCATCTCCCCCGTCGCCACGGCCCGCGCGCCAAGCCAGAGCACACCGACAAAACCGCCAAACAACAGTATAGAGACCAGCACGATCATCACAGACCGCGCCCCGATCCGGCGCATGGCCGCGGTAAAAGTGGCTTCCACAGCTTCAGTAAAGGCGGCCAGGCGGCTGTCTTCACGGTTATAGGCCTGCACCAGCTCAATCGCGTCGAGCGCTTCAGCCGCTTCCGAGCCCGCATCTGCAAGGCGGGACTGCGCCGTGTTCGACATCTTCCGGATGATCCGACCAATGAACATGACCGGCAGGATGGCAATCGGCAGCATGGCCAGCAGGGTAAGACCCAGCTTCCAGTTGACGACCAGCATCATGGTCAGCGCGCCAAACGTGGTCAGCAATGTACGGGTGGCGAGCGAGGCAGAGGAACCGAGGAAGGTCTCGATCAGGGTCACATCGGCTGTCAGGCGTGAGACAGCCTCGCCCGAGCGCATCTTCGAATGATAGCGCGGCGACAGGGTCAGCAGGTGGGCATAGAGATCGCGTCGTAGGTCTGCTGCGATCCGCTCCCCGAAACGGGAGACAAAATAAAACCGCACTGCCCCCAGAACGCCCGAGAAAATGGCAGCAACCGCCACCCAGAGAAACGCCCGGTCGACCAATTCCAGAAGTTGCGACGGAGAATTCTGTGCCTGCTTACCGGCATCTGCTGCCATTCCCAACAGCATCGGGATAGCCAGGCTGACGGCGGCGGCCAGCACAAGGAAGATCAGCGCGACCATGACTGTCACCCAGTGACGACGCACATAGGGCATCAAAAGCTTCAATGGTTTCAGGCTCTTGGCCTTGGGCCGATTGATCGCAGCCCCCCCGTCAGGCTCTGTTGCGCGGCGGTCATTCACGTATTGGCTATCAGTGTCAGCCATGCTGCTATCAATCCCTTTCAGTGGCCTGTCAGATTCCCTGCGAGCTGCCTCTTGCAGAGATGGCCTCTTTCAGTTACACGCGCCACTTCGAAAACAGGCTGAGACAAGCCCGCGCACCCTAATGACGGCAGAGCGCGGTTGTCCTTTAGAGTTCAAGAGAGGCGAAGGCCATGAAAAAAGAAGGTCATCCCGACTATCACTTCATCACCGTGGTGATGACCGATGGCACCGAGTACCAGACGCGCTCCACTTTCGGCAGCGAAGGCGACCGTCTGGTTCTGGACATCGACTCCAAGTCTCACCCGGCCTGGACCGGTGGCGACGGCAAGATGCTGGACCGCGGCGGCCGCGTCTCCCGCTTCAAAGACAAGTTCAAAGGCTTCATGTAAGCGATTTTCGCTTCGCGTGATGCGTATAGTGGGAAAGCCCTGGCTCTCAGCCGGGGTTTTTCGTTTTGAACCTTACACTTTTGTCAGACAGGGCCGCGCGCCGGTTTGCTTAACCGGGGTTTAACCACGCAGCCCCAGCCTGCCTCCGATACTGACGGAGGTAAGCCATGTCGTTCGCATCGCAGCTCAAACCCATCCTCTCCTCGGTGGCCGTGCTGGCCGGGGTTGCCGCCGCCATTGCCCTGGCCGCGCAGGCGATGACAGAGGTCGCGCCCGAAGAGCAGGATGGCATCGTCTACTGGTCAGATGGCGATTCAGGACGCCTTCCCGACGGCACAAAATTCCGCCTGCACGGCATCGACGCTCCGGAAACCCGCAGCCCGAAACAGATCGGCGGCGCCGATTGCGAATCCGAGCGCGAGCTTGGTTATCTGGCCAAGGAAAAGGTGCTGGAGCTGACAGAAGGCAAGACAATTGCCGTCACCCGCGATTATGGGCCGGATCGCTATGACCGCCTTGTCGTGGACCTCAGCATTGATGGCGAGGGTCTGGCCAAGACACTGATCGCTGCCGGGACACATCAGGCCTGGGACTATGATGGCGGCGACCCGAAGCCGGACTGGTGCTCACCCAAATACAAGCGCGCAGCAAAGTCTCTAACCCCATAAGATGACCGCCAGGTGGTTGCGGTCATCAGCTGAGCGCTTAGGCTTCAGGCATTGACGACCGCACTGTAGGAGGCCGCCCATGCCGCGCCCGCCCCTCTTCCACCCTGTTGCCCTCAGCGCCGCATTGTTGAGCCTGAGCGTGATTGCAGCTTGTGGGGATGGAGGGCCCGTGCGGCCGTCCTCCTATGCGCCGCAGGAGACCGGGCCGCGACAGGATGCGACAGTCATAAGCTCTGATGAGACAATCCGCGTCCTGTCTGCCGACACGCGCCTCGCCTTTGCGGCGGCTCAATTCACGGCTGGCAAGACGCTGTATGAAGCCGGTGAGGCCGAGAATGCGGTCTGGCATTTCTCTCATATTGGCGCAGACATCCCCGATCCGGAACGCGCTGCCCTGCAAGTTATCGGCTTTGACACAAACCGCTTCGACAATATTGCACTGGCTATCGAAGCAGGCGCGCCGCCGGAAGATATTGACGCACGCCTCGCCGCCGCCGATGCGCACCTGACGGACATGTTCAGCCTGACAGAGAATGATCCTGCCGCCCTGGTCGGCTTCCTGATGGACAATTGCGTGACCGAATATGAAGCGGGCGTGGTGGATTCCGCCATTACGGAACCGCACCGCTATGAGCTGGCCTATGGCTTGGCGGCAGAGGCACGCAGCCTGGCCTATCAGCTTGAAGAAGCCAGTGATCTGCAGATGGAAACGGAATTGCTTGTCCGCATGTGGCCAAGTGATGGGCCTGTCATGTCAGGCGCAACAGCCCCTGTGCCCCTTCTGGCAACACAGGCCTCCCGCGTGAAGCTGCAGGCTTCAATTCTCGACTAGTTTGTCAATCAAGCCGATCGCCTCAATGGAGCTCCAGTCCGCATCGCCTGCCAGGCGGGCAATTTCCTTGCCCTCCGCATCATAGAGGATCGTGGTCGGGAAGCCCTGAACACCGCTGTCATAGACCAGTTCATATTGTTCCGGCGTGACGATGTGAAAGTCTATATTGCTCGCGCCGAGTTCCGTCAGGCGCTGGGCAGCATAGGTCTTGTCCTCTTCAGAATCCACGCTGATCGCGAGAACTTCGAACCGGTCGCTCTTACGGGCCGTTTGCAGGGCACCAAGGGAAGGCATCTCGCGTTCGCACGGCGCACACCATGTCGCCCAGAAATTAACGAGGATTACCTTGCCCTTATAGTCCTGCAGCGTGACAGGCGTACCGTCTTGCAGATAGAAGGACGCTTCGGCGGCTGGAGTGCCCGACTTGGAAAAATCGAGCTTCTGGATTTCGCCAATGGCGAACTTCTCCAGACGATTTTCCGGGGCTTTTCCGCCGGCTGCGCTCATCAGCGCATAGACAATTGCGATCAGGCCGACCAAGAAGAGGGCGATATAGGCCAGACGGGTCATCAGGCTCAGTCTCCAATGCTAGTTTGAAGGGATATGGCAGTGACAACAGGCAAAGGCCAGACAATGTGGGGCGGACGCTTTGCCGCGACCCCCTCGGAGATCATGGAAGAGATCAATGCATCTCTCGATATCGACCGCCGCATGGCCCAGGAAGATATTGCCGGAAGCCGCGCCCATGCTGACATGCTGGCGGAAATGGGCATCATTTCCGCAGAGGATAATGAAGCCATTCAAGGCGGCCTCGACCAGGTTCTGGAAGAGCTGAGAAATGGCAGCTTCCCGTTCCGGCGGGAACTGGAAGACATTCACATGAATGTCGAGGCGCGCCTGAAAGAGCTGATCGGCGAACCGGCCGGACGCCTGCACACGGCACGCTCCCGCAACGATCAGGTCGTGACAGATTTCCGCCTGTGGACACGCGGCGCACTGGACGAGTCCATGCAGCTGGTGGCCGGGCTGCAAGGCGCGCTGGTAAAGCGCGCGGGCGAGAATACCGAGACGATCATGCCGGGCTTTACCCATTTGCAGACCGCGCAACCGGTGACGCTGGGCCATCATTTGCTGGCCTATGTCGAAATGGCCGAGCGTGACCGCTCCCGCCTGCTGGGCTGCGCCGAGCGCCTCAACGAATGTCCACTGGGCTCTGCGGCCCTGGCCGGTACCGGCTTCCCCATTGACCGGGACATGACGGCTGAGGCTCTCGGCTTTGCCCGCCCCATGGCGAACTCTCTCGATGCGGTTTCTGCGCGCGATTTTGCGCTTGAGGCACTGGCAGCGCTCTCCATTGCGGCGACACACCTGTCGCGCCTGGCTGAAGAAATTGTGCTGTGGACCAGCGCGCAGTTCAGCTTTGCCCAGCTCACCGATGCCTGGTCGACGGGCTCGTCCATCATGCCACAAAAGCGCAATCCGGACGCCGCCGAGCTGATCCGTGCAAAGGCGAGCCTGATTTCCGGCCTCTACATGTCGCTGCAAGGCGCGGTGAAGGCCCTGCCGCTGGCCTATGCGAAAGACCTGCAGGACGACAAGCGCCTGACGTTTGAGGCCTTCGATACGTTCAATCTGTGCGTCCGCGCGATGACCGGCATGATCGAGACCATCCGCTTCAAGCCGGAAAACATGCGTGCCGCTGCCGCCAAGGGCTTTTCCACGGCGACAGATCTGGCCGACTGGCTGGTGCGCGAACTCGGCCTGCCCTTCCGCGAAGCACACCATGTGACCGGGCAACTCGTCGCCAAGGCAGAAGAAAAGAACTGCGATCTGTCTGACCTGACTCTGGACGAAATGCAGGCAGTCCATAAGGATATCACCAACAGCGTGTTTGATGTGCTGACAGTTGAGGCCTCTGCCTCATCTCGGACATCTTATGGCGCTACAAGCCCCGTTCGCGTCGCTGAACAAGTGACACAGTGGAAACAAAGACTTCGACTGGAGTAGTCATTGATGAAACGCCCCCTTCTCCTCTCCGCTGCATTGATCGCTGCTGCCAATCTGGCGGCCTGCGGGCTGACCGGAGACCTTGAACGTCCCGGCCCGCTCTGGGGTGATCCGCAAGGTGATGTCGCACCTGCCGACTTGCCCGAGCAGAGACAGGGTACACTGCCCGACCTGCCGGATCGTCCTGACGAGGACGACACCACCGATGCAGATGCAGATGACGAGCTGCTGGGCGGCACGTAAGGAGACCTCATGACCCCCGCAAACTGTCTGACTGCCGTGCGGATGGCCGCCGGTCTGAGTGGCCTGTGCCTGATCGCCGCCTGCCAGAGCGAACCCGCGATCACCACCTATACGGCCACCCCGCAGGTACAGGCCTATGAGCCTGTTGCCGTGGCCAGCAATCTGGACCTGACACAGCCTGACGAACCCGCTACAAATCAATGGGGCGGCGTCATTCCTGAAGCAAAACCTACAACATCCGTCGATGATGGCGGCCTTGGCGAGATCACAGACTAAATGCACCACTTCACCTATAAGGACGGTCGGCTTCATTGCGAGGATGTGGACCTGAACCGGATTGCCGATGAAGTCGGCACACCGTGCTATGTCTACTCCTCTGCCACGCTGGTGCGCCATGCAGGCGTTATCGCGTCGGCCTTTGAAGGGCAGGATTGCCTGATCGCCTTTTCGGTGAAGTCCAATGGCAATATCGGCGTGCTCTCCACGCTTGCCCGTGAGGGTTGCGGCGCGGATGTCGTTAGCGGAGGGGAGCTGCAGCGCGCCCTGAAAGCCGGCATTCCGGCTGACAAGATCGTCTTCTCCGGCGTCGGCAAGACGGCCGAGGAAATGCGCCTGGCCCTGCAGGCCGGCATCCACCAGTTCAATGTGGAAAGCGCAGGCGAACTACGCCGCCTGTCTGAAGTTGCCACAATGAACAATCTGGAAGCCCCGATTGCCATCCGCGTGAACCCGGATGTTGCCGCCGGCGGCCACCCTAACATCTCTACCGGCAAGAAGGGCGACAAGTTCGGCGTGCCGTGGAGCGATGCAGAGGCCCTGTATGCCGAAGCGGCCAGCCTGCCCGGCATTCGCGTGGTCGGCGTGGATGTGCATATCGGCAGCCAGATCGGCGATCTGGTTCCCATGCGCGCTGCATTTGAGAAAGTCATCGGCCTGACCCGCCGCCTGCGCGAGGCCGGACACGACATCCAGCGCATCGATCTGGGCGGTGGCCTTGGCATTCCATACAAAGCGGGCGATGATCCTGCGCCACCTTCCGCCTATGCCGCGATGATTGCAGAAGTGACCGAAGGCATGGGCCTTCAGGTGATTCTGGAGCCAGGCCGGGTGATTTCCGGCAATGCCGGCGTGATGTTGAGCACCGTGCTTTATGAAAAACAGGCCCCGGACACGAATTTCCTGATCATTGATGCCGGCATGAATGATCTGATCCGCCCGGCGCTGTATGATGCCCACCATGACATTATGCCGCTGAATGAAAGCGGCGCAGGGGCAGAGTACAAGACATATGATGTTGTGGGCCCGATCTGTGAATCGACGGACAAGTTCGCCAAGAGCCGTGAACTGACTGCCCTACGCCCCGGCCAGCGCATCGCTTTCATGTCAGCCGGGGCCTATGGGGCCGTGCTGTCCTCCACCTACAATGCCCGACCACTTGTCCCGGAAGTTCTGGTAAACGGAGCGTCATTTGACATTATCCGCCGCCGCCCGGACTTTGAGGAGATGATTGCTCTGGAAAAGGTGCCCGATTGGCTGACCCCGACGGCATGAAAGCGCTAGACGCGAAGGTTTCCGCCACGCAGCGGAAGCTGACGCTGCTTGCCTTTTTCCGGACCTGGTGGCCGTTTCTGGTCTTCATCGGCACCTTCATGGCCATCGCGCTGGCCGGGGGCTTTGACCGCATGAACCGCGCCGCTGCGGCGGTGACGACTCTTGTTTTCCTGGCCGGGTCCGTTGTTTTCATTGTACGCGGATGGCGCCGCTTCACGCCTGCGAGCCGGGCCGATGCCGCCGCCCTGCTGGACCGCCAGTCTGACCTAAGGCCGGTCTCTTCCCTGACAGACCGCCCCGCGGACCCGTCGCGCGGGGCCTATACGCTGTGGCAGAAGCACCGCGCGCGCCTCTATCGCGAGATCGAGCGCCTGAATCCGCCCTCCCTAAAGGCTGACTGGCAGCGGCTTGACCCCTACCGGATGCGCCTGATTGTGCCGGGCCTGATCGTACTGATGGCCATCATTGCCGGACCGGACATTCCGGGCCGCCTGAAGCGAGCCTTCTTCCCGGACTATGGCGCCCTGGTCGGCGCGGACAATATGGTGGTCGAAGCCTGGATCACCCCGCCGGAACACACAGGCCGCGCGCCGATCTTCCTGAAACCCGGCCTGAACAATGTCCGGGTTCCGGAAGGTTCTGAAGTGACGCTGCGCACCGAAGCGCCGACTGCCCCGAAACTGGTGCTGCACGGGGAGAAGACGCGCCGTCAGACCTTTGAAGCAACCCCGGACGGCGCCTATGAAGCACGCGCGAAGATCATGGAAGATACGCGTCTGTCCGTGAACTGGTGGGGCGAGCGGGCAAGCTGGCAATTGCTGGCCTCACCTGACGATTCCCCGACGGTACGCTTTGTGAAAGCCCCGCAAATGGGCCGGCAGGATCGGACCGAATTCACCTGGTCTGCCTCTGACGATTATGGCGTGAACAAGCTGGAACTGGTCATCCGCCTGCAGGAGCCAAACCCTGCTGCGCCTGAGGCAGAGGACCGCGTGCCGGTTCCCCTGCCCGGCACTTTCCCGACAGATGTAAGCGAAACCACGCAGCTGGACCTGACACGGCATCGCTGGGCTGGCCTGCCGGTCAAGATGCACCTGGTCGCCACCGATGGCGCGGGCCAGCAGGGCATGAGTGACGAGCTTGAGTTCAAGCTGCCAGAAAAGCTGTTCCTGGACCCGATTGCCCGCGTGGCCCAAGAAGTGCGCGTCACCGTACTGCGCGAACCCCGAGACTATGAAGAGCTGCCGAAGAATGACGATGCGCTGATACAGGGCGCGGTGAATACTCAGGCCGCAAACCGTCTGGATGCCGCACCGCCAGACATTCAGAAAGCCGCCCTGATGCTGGACGCCATGACCTATAAGGGCGAACGCTATCTGCCGGATCAGGGCGTGTACCTGACGTTTCGAACTGCAGAAGGCATTCTCTCTGCCGCCAGCACCAAAGCGGAAGCCGAACAGGTAGACCCGCTTCTCTGGGCGCTGGCCCTGCGCGCAGAGTATGGCAGCGCGGCAGATGCCCTGCGCCGTCTGGAGGCCGCCCGGCGTGCCCTGGAACAGGCTCTGCGGGATGGCGCATCTGAAGATGAAATCCGCCAGCGCATGGAAGCCTTCCGGGACGCGGCCAATGAATATCTTGCCGCCCGCATGGCTGAGGCCATGGCGAATGGCGGAGATGCCCCGCAAATGCCAATGGATGGCGAAGCCTCGGCGGGCGCGCCAAATTTAGGCGGTCAGGATTTCGAAGACATGCTGAACGCCTTGCAGGATCTGACCGAGACGGGCGCGACCGATCAAGCCCGGCAATTGCTGTCTGACATCACCAACATGCTGCAGAATCTGGAATTCCAAAAGGGCGGCAGCGGCTCTGGCGGAATGCCCGGCCTGCCGGGACAACAAGCCGATGGCGAGCAGGACGATCTGCCCCCGGAAGAACAGGAATTGACCGATGCAATGCGTCGCCTGTCTGAAATCCTGCGCGAACAGCGTCAGCTGAATGATGATACACTCGCCCAGCAGCGCGGCGAACGCCCAGGCGAAAGCGGCCAGTCCCAACAAGGTGGGCAGGAGCCAGGCCAGCAACCCGGTCAGCAGGGCGCACAGCCCGGACAGGATGCCGGCCAGCCGGGTGGCGGCGAGTCCAGCGGTGGGCAGACGGCCTCCCCTGGCGGGGAAGGACAGGAAGGCGGCGAACGCCCCGGCAGCGGAAGCGGCGACTTCGCAGAGACCGATGAGCAGGGGCAAGGCGCTGGCGAGGGCGAGAGCCTGGCAGAGCGTCAGGCGCGTCTTGGTCGACTGGTTGAAGAATTCGCCCGCCAGAACGGCCTCGGCGAAGGCGCGGGAGGCGAGAATGCCCTGGAAGGCAAGATTGATCCCAATGCGCTGGAAGCCATTCGCCGGGCCCAGCGCGGCGCCGAAGATGCGCTGCAACAGGGGGATGAAGGCCGCGCCACGCTGAATCAGGAACGCGCCACCAATGGCCTGTCCGATGTTGCCCGTGACTTGGCGCAAAGCCTAGATGCGCTGCAGCAGGAACGCACCGGACAGGACGCTGCCGAGAGTGATCCCTTTGGCCGACCCGCTGGCGGCGCTGGCAATAGCGGAGAACAAGTCACCATTCCGGACCGGACAGAGCGCCAGCGCGCCAAGGACATTCTGGAAGAGCTTCGACGCCGGTATAATCAGACCGATGACGAAGAAGAACGCGAGTATCTGAGACGACTGCTCGACAGATTCTAGGCCAGAGCCATGATGCCCACGGATGACCTGCCTCCAGATGCCTCCCCTCTGCCATGGCGGGGCAGATGGCCGCCGCCATGGCAGAGGCTCGCCCCCATATGGGCCTTGGCCACCTTTATCGTGGCGATATATCTGATCCATACCGAGCTGGGCAGCGTGTCCATGAATGGTGTGTACTGGCATCTCAATGCATACTCAGCCAGCACTCTGTTTGCGACCACGGTTGCCACGCTCCTCGGTCATGCCGCGCTCAGCTTTCAGGATTTCATTGCCTTCCGTCATCTGACAGCCCGGCCGCCGCGTCAGGATCTGGCGCTTGCTTCTTTCACGTCCAATGCGGTCGGAAACACTGTGGGCAGCCTTGTCCTGCTGGGTAGCGCGCTACAGACGCGCATCTACCTGCAGGCAGGTCTGCCACCTGAAGACTGCGCACTGTTTGTACGCATCAAGCGGATGGGTCTATATGTTGGTGCCCTGATCATAGCCGGGGCCGGACTCTTGCTGGAACCCGGCCCGCTACAGCAGCATTATGGCATGCCGGTTATCCTGTCTGTTCTGATCGGCGTCGTCTGTCTGGCAGGCGCGGGGGCTCTGCTCTGGCGCAGTCTATCCATTGCCGGTGTGACACCTGCCTCGGCACTCTATCGTCTATTTGCCAGCCTTGTGGACTGGTCCATGGCTGCACTGGTTCTCTATCTGCTGCTGCCGGAAAGCACGCCCTTCGGGTTTGCCAGCTTCCTGCCGATCTTTGCCCTCGCCTGCCTCGCCGGAGGCCTGAGCGGCCTGCCCGCCGGTATCGGCGTGTTTGAGGCAGTGATTCTGCTTCTCGTAACGTCCCAGCCGGTTGAGGCCGTGATCGGGGCGCTTATCCTGCTTCGCGCAATCTATTACCTGATGCCTCTGGCCCTGGCCGGGCTGACTCTTGGCGCCAGTACGATCGCGCAATCCCACAGGCAGGTGCTGAAAGGCGTCAGCCAGGGTGCCGGAGGTCTCGCAGACCTATTCACCCCGCCTCTGTTTGCCCTGCTGGCCTTTGCCAGTGGTGCATACATGCTGGCCGCCGCAATGACCCCTGCGCTGCCCGGCGCCCTGCAGGAAGCCGGACGCTTCCTGCCTTTGCCGGTAATTGAAGTGTCCCACTTCCTTGCCTCGATTATCGGCTTCCTGTTGCTGATCGTTGCGAACGGACTCGCCCGGCGACTCAGCCATGCGTGGGCGGCAGGCCTTGTCCTGCTGATATTAGGCATCGGGCTGACATTGGCGAAGGGCGCGACGCTGGGAGAGGCTGTTCCCCTGGCGGTGGTGCTGGGCGTGCTGGCGCTGTCACGTGGGGCGTTCTATCGCGCGACACCATTGTCTTCGGTCAAACTGACGCCAGTAGTGTTACTGGCCATCGCCGCCACGATCGGCGCAGCCATCTGGCTTGGCTTTTTCTCATATGAGCATGTCGAGTATCGCGATGAGTTGTGGTGGCAATTCGCGCTACATGGCGGGACATCCCGCTTCCTGCGGGCGGCAGGCGGCGTCAGCGCGCTGGGCCTGCTGTTCCTGGCCTGGAATTGGCTGCGCCCCGTAAAAAGACCCGCACAAACAGAAGCTCCGCCAGCGATGGATACCGTCGCCAATCTTATCGCCACCGCCAAGGCGGCCCGGCCCGATGCGGCACTTGCCTTGTCCGGGGATAAGCAATTCCATTTCAGCCCCAGCGGCAACTCCTTCATCATGTTCTCCCCGCGCGGACGCAGCTGGATCGCAATGAGCGAACCTGTCGGAGACCCGGACGAGTTCCCTTCTCTCGTATGGTCATTCCGGAAAGCTGCAGACACCGCCGGGTGTGGCACTGTTTTCTATGCGGTCAGCCGGGACTTCCTGCCGCTTGCCGCAGACCTTGGCCTGACGGTTCAGAAAGTAGGCGAGACAGCAATCATTCCGCTGGCGGACTTCTCATTGGAAGGCCCTGCGCGATCCGGCCTGCGCCAAACGGTACGCCGGGGTGAACGCGACGGCCTGAGTTTTGACGTTATCACCGCAGAGAATGTGCCCGCAATGATGGACCAGCTGGCTACCGTATCGGATGACTGGCTGGCCGCACACGAAGGCGCGGAGAAGAGCTTTTCCCTCGGCCGGTTTGATCCGGACTATATTTCGCATTCCCCAGTCGGCGTTGCACGCCTGGGCGATGAGGTCGTCGCGTTTGCGAATATCTGGGAAGGCGCAGGCAAACGCGACCGGGCAATTGACCTGATGCGCTTTTCCTCTGCCGCGCCGAAGAGCGTAATGGAGTATCTGTTCATTCAGCTGCTGCTGTGGGCGAAAGATCAGGGTGGGGAGCGTTTTGACCTCGGCATGGCACCGCTAGCTGGCCTAGAAAGCCACCGTCTGGCCCCCGCGCTCAGCCGCCTCGGCACCTTCATCTATGAACATGCCGGCAGCGTGTATGGCTTTGAAGGCCTGCGCGCCTACAAGCAGAAATTCCGCCCGGACTGGGAACCACTCTATCTGGCAACCTCCAATTCCCGCGGCGTAGCAACGGCGCTCGCTGATGTTGCGATCCTGACAAGTGGCGGTCTGGTCAGCATGTTTCGGAAATAGCATGGCTTGCACACAGGCCCCTGCCCTGCTTTCTGGGGCAAAATAATAGAATCAAGGAAACGACATGGCGGAACGCTGGACGTATACGCGCGGCCTGAAAGATCTGGGCAATGGCCTCTATGCCTGGCTGCAACCCGATGGTGGCTGGGGCTGGTCAAATGCAGGCCTCATTGTCGATGGCGACCAGTCCCTGCTCGTGGATACACTGTTCGATATGAGCCTGACGCAGGACATGCTAACGGCCATGGCGGATGCGTCCGGCGTGGGCGCAGAAAAGATCGGCACCATTGTGAACACGCATGCGAACGGAGACCACTGCCATGGCAATGGGTGCTGCCCTCACGCTGAGATCATCGCCTCCGAAGCCTCGGCAAAAGAAATGGCGGAAGTGCCGCCCGCCATGCTGGCGCAGTTCAAACAGCTAGGCGGCCAACTGGGCCCGGCCGGCACTTATTTCGCGGACATCTTCGGCCCCTTCGATTTCGAGAATGTCGAAGAACGCGCACCGACGCAGACCTTCACAGGGCAAATGGACCTGAAGGTAGGCAACAAGGCGGTTGAGCTGATCGAGGTCGGCCCCGCCCACACCGCAGGTGATGTGCTAGTGCACGTTCCGGCAGACCGAACCGTATTTACCGGCGACATCCTGTTCATTGATGGCACGCCGCTGATGTGGGCCGGGCCGGTATCAAACTGGATCGGTGCCTGTAACAAGATCTGCGACATGGATGTGGATGTCATCGTGCCAGGCCATGGCCCGATCACGGACAAGGCAGGTGTGCAGCGCGTCGCGGAGTATCTGGCCTATGTCGACCGCGAAGCCCGCAAGCGCTTCGATGCCGGTCTGAGCGTGCGAGATGCAGCGCTGGACATCGCACTCGGTGATTATTCAAGCTGGGGTGATGCCGAACGTATCGCCGTCAATGTCGATACGCTGTACCGTGAGTACCGCGGCGATGGCGCGGTGACGCCGGTGATCGAACTGTTCGGCCTGATGGCAGAGGTACGCAACGTCCAGCGGGCCTAGCGGTTTGCCCCTGGCACCCACTTCACATCATCGGCGCCATTATTGTTCGCCACGCGCCCGGCCACGAACAGCCAGTCCGACAGGCGGTTGATATAGGCGAGGGCTTCGGGGCTGATGATTTCTGCCTCGTCCGCTGCCAACTTTGCCACTTCCCGCTCCGCCCGGCGGCAAAGCGTGCGGGCGACATGCATCTGCGCGGCCAGTGCGCTGCCGCCCGGAAGAATGAAGCTGTCGAGTGGCGCGAGAGATTCATTCATCACATCAATCTCTGCTTCCAGACGTTTCACCTGTGTTTCGATGATGCGCAGCGGAGTCCATTCCAGCGTCTTGCCCCGGTCAGGCGTGGCAAGGTCTGCGCCAAGATCAAACAAATCATTCTGCACGCGGCGAATAGCGGCCAGCATCTCCTCATCAGCATGCAGGGCCGCAACGCCAAGGGCAGCATTGGTTTCGTCTACCGTGCCATAAGCAATGACGCGCGGGTTCCACTTGTCGACCGGCTCGCCGGTCGAGAGCCGCGTTTTGCCCTTGTCTCCAGAGCGCGTGTAAATCTTGTCGAGTTTGACCATAGCTACCTCAGAAACCGATCTTGATGGCGCCCATGGCAAGGCCGAGCGCGACCAGAAGCGCAATCACGATCGCCTGAACGATCACCCGCATTCGCATCAGCTTATTGGAGCGGCTGGCCTGTTTACCGTCAGTGCGGGCGAGGTTTGCGATACCGAGCGCGAGAATGACCAACAGGATGGCTAACGCGACATAAAAGGCGATCATCAGGAAGGATTGCATTGGGGCGGCCTTTCCTAGGCTGTGTAAGCATCAAGCATAGTCTGCTGAGCGGGCTTTGCCATGTGCAAAGCGTCGCGGAAGTTCAGCTGCCGCTCTCCATACGGGCAGCAAGTTCATTGATGCGGGTGGCGGCCTTGACCAGCGCTTCTGCCGCACGAGCCTCACTGTGCGCGGTGCCGGGGCCTGTACGCTTGGCGACGTCCAGTTCATCCAGCAGCGCCAGGGCCGTGATCAGCAAAAGGCGCTCATCCCCGATGTCCCCAACCGCACTGGCAATTTGCTTCACACGCGCGTCGAGCTGTTTGGACAGCGCCTCGATCCGAACTTCCTGTCCCGGCGCGCAAGCAATGGAATAGGACCGACCGCGAAGTTTGATGTCTGCCTTAGCCACCGGACTGCCCCTCCCCGCGGCCTATGGCGGCGCGCACTTCTTCAATCGCAGAGCCAAGCGCTGCGCTCGCCTCGTCTGCAAGGATCTGGAGCTCATGTTCACGTGCCAGGGACGCATCAAGCTCTTCAGCAAGCTGGGCACGGTCAGATACAAGGGCGGCAAGTTCAGCCTTGACCACGTCCGGATCGCCCGCTCGCGCCATCAGGCTGTCGAGCGCGCCCTCCAATCTTGTCAAAGCATTTTCAAGTTGGCGAATAGCTGGATCGATTTCACTCATATACACAATGAAGTAACCACATTATTTCAATCCGCCAAGCGGCTTGACGCAAGGCTCGTAGTCTGGCCTACGACACTCGCAATCAAAGGAGACCAGCAGAATGGCTGTCACGAACCGCGACATGGCCAACGCCATACGCGCCCTGTCCATGGATGCCGTTGAGGCGGCAAAGTCAGGACATGTCGGTTTGCCCCTCGGTATGGCGGATGCCGCCACGGTGCTTTTCCGCAAATTCCTGAAGTTCGATGCATCAAATCCTGATTGGCCGGACCGTGACCGGTTTGTCCTGTCTGCCGGCCACGGCTCCATGCTGATCTATTCCCTACTGCACCTGACAGGATACAAATCCGTCAGCCGGGATGACATCCGCAACTTCCGCCAGCTGGGCTCCAACACGCCGGGTCACCCGGAAAACTTCGTCACCAAGGGCGTCGAGACAACCACCGGCCCGCTGGGCCAGGGCATTGCGACCGCTGTCGGCATGGCCATGGCAGAACGCCACATGAATGCGCGCTTCGGCGACGATCTGGTGGACCACAAGACCTATGTCATCGCAGGCGATGGCTGTCTGATGGAAGGTATCAGCCAGGAAGCGATCACTCTGGCCGGTCACATGAAGCTGAACCGCCTGATTGTTCTGTGGGACGACAACTCCGTCACCATTGACGGCAATATTGATGTTGCCGACTCGACCGATCAGTGCGCCCGCTTTGAAGCGGCTGGCTGGGTTACCCGCAAGGTGGACGGCCATGATGAGAAAGACATCGAAGCTGGCCTGAAATGGGCCCAGAAACAGAAACAGCCTGTCTTCCTGGCCGTAAAAACCATCATTGGCTATGGCGCGCCGAAGCTCGCCGGCACCGGCAAGGCCCATGGTGGCCCCTATGGCGCCGAAGAAGTGGCTGGTATCCGCGAAAATATTGGCTGGCCGCATGAACCGTTTGAGGTTCCCGCCCCGATCGAGAAAGCCTGGAAGAAGGTCGGCGAGCGCGGCAAGGATACGCGCAAGGCCTGGAAAGAGCGCCTGATGGCGTCTCCACACAAGGGCGAGTTCAACGCCGCCATTGCGGGCCGCCTGCCGAAGAACCTGTCCAAGGCGATCATCAAGCATAAGAAAGCCGTTGTCGAAGGCGGCGAGAAGAAAGCCACCCGCCAGTGGAGCGGCGCGGCACTTGAAGTTCTGACGCATCATGTTCCGGAAATGGTCGGCGGCTCAGCTGACCTGACCGGCTCCAACAATACTAAAACGGCCGTCACCAGCCCGATGACGCCGCAAAACTGGGCCGGACGCTATGTCCATTATGGCGTGCGCGAGCATGGCATGGCCGCCGCAATGAACGGCATGTCTTTGCATGGCGGCATCATCCCCTATTCCGGCACCTTCCTGGCCTTTGCGGACTATAGCCGCGCAGCCATTCGCCTGGGCGCCCTGATGGGGGCACGCGTGATCCATGTGATGACTCACGATTCCATCGGCCTCGGCGAAGACGGCCCAACCCACCAGCCGGTGGAACAGGTCGCCTCTCTGCGCGTCATGCCAAACATGCTTGTCTTCCGCCCGGCAGACGGTGTCGAGACGGCAGAGTGCTGGGAAATTGCGGTCAACCGCGAAACTGGGCCTTCCACTATGGCGCTAACCCGTCAGGGCCTCACGCCAGCTCGCAAGGAGCACACGGACGAAAACCTCTGCGAGAAGGGCGCCTATGTGCTATCCTCGTCAGGCGTGAAGTCCCGCGAGGCGGCTGTTCTGATCGCGACGGGGTCCGAAGTCGAAATCGCCCTCACCGCACAGGCAGAGCTGGCGAAAGAGAAAATCCACGTACGTGTTGTCTCCATGCCCTGCATGGAACTTTTCGCCCAGCAGGACGAAAAATATCAGCGTGAAACACTTGGCGGCGACCTGCCGAAAGTAGCTGTCGAAGCTGGTGTACGCATCGGCTGGGATCGCTGGATCGGCCCGAAAGGCGGCTTTGTCGGCATGGACAGCTTCGGCGCGTCCGCTCCGTATGATGACCTTTACAAGCATTTCGGCATCACGGCCGAGAATGTGGCAAATACCGTAAAGGGCCTGATCTAGCCCTTTTTGAACAAATCCATCTGGCGGGGATCAATGTAGCGCTTGCGGCGCGGCTTGGTCCTCCCGGAGCGGAAATAGAGATCATCGGTATGATCTTCGACCGGCGGCTTTTCAGTCGCCGGTTTTTCTTTGACCGCCTTTTTGACCTTGCCTTTCAGGGCCTTCGGATCAGCAATCTTCCACCAGGTCACGGCGAGCACCGGCTTGCCCTCATTGTCTTCATAGCGCTGGAGATAGCCCTGCCCCGGCGTTTCCTCGCTATTGGCCGCCTGAAAATAGGCGGCGACTTCTTCTTCGGTGACGTTCAGCCAGTCGACTGCCAGCTCCTCAATCACCTCTCCCTTGGCTATGGCCTCGGCCTGCGCACGCGTGCGTGCCGCCTGAGTATCAGGCTTCAGAGCGTCCTTCAGGGTCTTTGCGATGGGAAAGGAAAGGCTTGTCATAAGCGTCACGTAAGCAAAGCGGGTGCCACCGTCCAGCCAGTATCAGCTGCTTGCATAAGGCGCATGGACGCAAGACGCGCCAGCCGCAGGGTAACGGCCTTGCGCCGCGCAGCAGCGACCCGGTCTTCCGGCGCATCCCTGATCACAGCGCCGCCAAAGGCATCCGCCACGATGAGACCTGTCTCATCCGGGATCAGTTCCTGCGGAAAATCACTGCCCACGGCGAAAAACAGGCGGTCACAATAGGACATGTAATCCGGCCATTTGGAATCAGTCCGGAAATCAGCCACCGATGATTTTACCTCAATGATCCAGATTTCCCCAGCAGGTCCGACCGCAGCAATGTCTGCCCGGCGGTTATTGGCCAGCGTCATTTCCGTGACGCCATGGAAGCCCAGCCCTGCCAAGAGGCGCATCGTACCGCGCACGATCTCTGCGGCACGGCTATCAGGCAGGTCAGCTGGGCATTGATCTGGCATCACGGCGCTTTTTGTTCCCTTAATGTTCAAATTCAGCCTAATCCCGAGCGCTTCTGCGGGTCAAGCTCGGCTGCGCTCTCATGAATGTGATCAAAATATGGAACGAATATGATCCGTTGCGCGCTGTAGACCGTAAAGGGTGTGTTACCTTGGCAATAGTCACACTGCAGGAGGAAAGGACCGGCCATGGCCAACGCCTATAGTTCCAATGGACCTGCTGATCGGAGTTATGTGAAGACAGCCATGAAAGCCCCCATGCTGGAGGCGGATCATGAGCTGGAGCTTGCGCGGCGCTGGCGAGAAGAGGAAGATGAAAGCGCCCTGCACGAACTGACGCGAGCCTATATGCGCCTCGTTATAGCGATGGCAGCGAAATTTCGCCATTACGGTCTGCCTATGCCGGACCTCGTCTCGGAAGGGAATGTCGGCCTGATGATGGCAGCCGCCAGGTTTGAACCTGACCGCAAAGTTCGGTTTTCGACCTATGCGAGCTGGTGGATCCGCTCCTCCATTCAGGATTATGTCCTGCGCAACTGGTCCATCGTCCGCACAGGAACGACGTCTTCCCAGAAATCCCTCTTTTTCAATCTGCGGCGTCTACGCGCCCAGATCGATGATACGGGTGATGGTGTCATGACCCAGGAAAACAAAACCTGGATCGCCGAGCATCTGGGCGTCCCGGAGCGGGATGTGGAATCCATGGCATCCCGTCTGTCAGCCTCTGACCGATCTTTGAACGCACCCATGGCGGTGGATGGCGATGGCGAGTGGCAGGATCTGCTGCCGGATGAATCCGCACGCCCTGACGAACAGGTTATGGAAGCGCGTGATACAACACGCCGGAAGGAATGGATCAGCAATGCCCTTCAGGCTTTGAACGCACGCGAAACACATATTATCCTGAATCGCCGCCTGTGTGAGGATTCTGTCACGCTGGAAAAACTCGGTACGGAACTTGGCATTTCAAAGGAACGTGTACGTCAGATCGAACACCAGGCACTCGGCAAGCTGCGCCGCGCACTGGAGCGTATTGTCGGTGATCCTGACGAAGCGGGCCTTCTGCCGGGCACCTAGTCCGCAACTGCGCCGAGCAATTCCAGATCCAGCGGGTGGGAGATTTCCATGCGCACCTCGCGCACATAGCCGCGGGCGCGCACATCCTGCCCCTGCGCCTCTTGGCACAGGCTGGCGGCAGACTTTGAAAGACTCAGCCTCAGAGGCGAGCCTTCCAAAACGAGATCACATACAGAGTAAGCGTTCTCGGCGCCTTCCATACCGGTGACATGGCCCGTCACAATCTGGAACCCTGAGAACTCGTCTGGCAGCTTGTCTGCTGCGGGGATACGATAGGCGCGCATCCTCCAAAGCCCTTCCTTGGCCTCACGTGCCCCCTCTTCCAGCTCCAGTAAGGGCGCATTCGCCAAAGCCGTATCCGGATAGACCCGCACGCGCGCCCCGCCCCGCCGGACCATTTCCGCGTTCAACCAGAGCGACGGTCCCAGCGCATCCGTGGTACGGACATGGGCAAGCGCGCGGTCATACCTGTCCCGCGTCAGACCGGCATAATGCAGCTGCACCTCCCGGCCTAGCACCATGTCTTCCAAGAGGCGTTTGGCATCTTCATGGTAAGGCTGGCCCTCGCGATCCTTGTAGGGCCGCGCAGGCGCTTCAATCCCGATCAGCCGTACGCTCTGTCCGGTATCCAAGACGAGGGCATCCCCATCGATGACGCGCACTACGCGGCCATGCTCACCCGGTTCCAGCCCCTGCATTGGGTCCGCCTTGCTGCATGCCGTCAATGCGCACATCAGCCAGAACACTCGCCAGACGCCCAACTTGCCTCCCAAACTTAGAGCCCTGTCCAGTCCTAGCACGCCGCACATTCAGGCCAAGCGCAATCGGCGTCTTCAACCCCGCCGCCATTTGCCTTATAGCCTTAACCCAAGCGGTCCCGTAGCTCAGCAGGATAGAGCAACAGATTCCTAATCTGTAGGTCGCGCGTTCGAATCGCGCCGGGATCACCAGGTCCCTGATAATCTCCAAAAGCTACAAGGATTAACCTTATTTGAAGGCACTTTGGTTACTTAGCTAGCGGGGACTACCAGAGAACTTATCAAACTGATGCCATCATGAGCGATACCAAGGCACCTGTATTTAGCTGTCCGGAAGAGCAGAAGGTCTTTTCCAGGGTTTACAAATATGCCGACATGGCGACGCGCCTCATGGAGGAGCACAAGACTCCGCCTTTCCCGAACACATACGCGCTGATGTATGCCTACGCGGCCGCCGAGAATGACGAGATTGTCGTTATTGTGGACGAGATGCTGGAGCGAGGTGACCTCTCCGCCTACGAGATAGATGAGGTCTATAGCAGGCATCTCTGCCCGATGCAGGATCAGGCGAAGCGGGAAAAAATCGGACAGAGAGTGGAAGAGCAGATCTCCAGCGTGCTCGACCTTGTCGGGACGGGTGTCGAAAGTTCCGACCAGTTCGAAAACGTGTTGCAGCAGATTGGCAACGGAATTGGCGAGACGACCTCCATCGACCAGTTGTCCGCCGCCATTGGCAATCTGATGTCGGAAAACCAGAGAATGGCGAACCAGAGCCGGAAGCTCAATGAAGGCCTCAAGGAATCCCGTAAACAGATTGAATTGCTGCGCCGTGAGCTGGAAGATGTGCGCAATGAAAGCATGCGCGATCCCCTCACCTCTGTTCACAACCGCAGGGCCTTTGACATCAAGCTGGATGCCGAACTGGCCGCAGCGCGGCAGAATAACAGCGATCTGTGTCTCGCAATTGCAGACCTCGACTATTTCAAGCGCGTCAATGACACATTCGGCCACCGCATAGGCGATGAAGTTCTGAAGATATTTGCGGCCATCATCTCCGAGAACATCAAGGGCCAAGACCTGGTTGCCCGTTATGGCGGTGAAGAGTTCGCAATCATTCTGCCTGCGACTGACCTGAAGGCCGCGTCTGTGTTGATTGACCGCATCCGCCTGCAGACCTTCCAAAGGAAGCTGGTGTTAAAGGGATCCAAAAAGCCCTTAGGCGACATCAGCGCCTCCTTCGGCATTGCCCAGTTTGCCCCAGGTATGACCGCCGCCGATCTGGTGGAACTGGCCGACCAAAGACTGTATCTGGCCAAGAGCCAGGGACGGAACCGCGTGCAGACGGGAGAATATGAAACAAGCGCGGCCTGAAGAAGGAACCTGCCAACTTCGCCGTCAGGGGAGAGCGGCAGGCCCCATCGTGAGCAATTGGTCTTCAGAATTCAGAATCCGCTTCAACTCTTCCCGAGCCTCTGCCACGCAAGCCTGTGATTGCTCAACCTGGGCCTGCTGATCTGCGAGCTTGTTCAGCAGGCGCTGAACATGGCCATTTCGCGCCGAGAGGCTGAGCGCCTGAAAATCTATTTGTGCTGCATCGGCGGCGGCAAGTTGCGCCTGTAGGTCTGCAAGCCCAGCCTGCAACTCACGCCGTCGGGCTTGCGCGATGGCGAGCCCCTGCTCTGCCCTTTGCCGCTTCAGGGCCACAAGTTTCAAAAGAACCCGGTTTTGCTTTGACATCACTGGCCTCTGGTCTGCTTGCGAACCCGATCAACAAAGCTGATAGCTGCTGCCACAGCTGCAAAATGTTCCGCATGGATCTCTTCATCTATTTCGACAAGACGATAAATTGATCGTGTCGAGGGTGGGTCGCGATAGATGGGGATGTCGTTTTCCATGGCGACCTCCCTGATTTTGGCGGCCAGGTGGTCCACGCCTTTGGCAACGCAGACCGGCGCGCGGCCTTCCTCCGGAGCCCATTTAAGCGCGACCGCATAATGCTCAGGGTTCACCATGACGACGGTGGCACCTTTGACATTCTTCATCATCTGATTACGGCTGATGCTGGATGCCTTTTCCCGTCGCTTCTGTTTGAGCTGCGGATCGCCCTCGCTCTGCTTCTGCTCCTTTTTCACTTCCTCACGGGACATTTTCAGCTTGTTGGCATGCAGCTGGCGCTGCAGTGGGAAATCTATGGCCGCCAGGGCGAACTGGAAAACACCGAAGATCAGGAACAGGCCCAGAACCTGGGCGAAGGTGAAATCAAAGAAGTGCGCCAACTCCAACGCGCTGCTCGCATAATAATGCTGGGCAAAATTGTAGAGAAAGACAGCGGCGAGCCCGCCTGCAAAAAGCATTTTTGCCATGTCTTTCAGGAAGTCCAGAATGCCTTTCGCCCCATACTTCTTCTTCAGGTTTTCTGCCGTCGAGATCTTGTTGAACTCCATCTTGATCTTCTTTGCAGAGAAAGTAATCGCCTGCTGAACTATCAGGGTTCCCGTCACGAGCACGACCATGATGATCATTAAAGGCAGGACCTGCAGAAGGATCTGCATCAGCCAGGACTTTGTCGCCTGTCCTCCTTGAGTGAAAACATCATCCGCATAACTGTCGGCATGATACATCATGGATGAGAAGGAGTTGAACAGAGCACCCGCGATGACGGAACTGAAGACGATCGCGGAAATGATGATGCCGGTAAAAAGGGCGAATGTATTCGCTTCTTTGGACTGGGGCACATTGCCTTCACGACGGGCTTCACGGCGCCGCTGTTCGGTTGCCTCAAACTCCTTCTCGCCACCGCCTGATTGGTCTTCCGCCATACTTGGTTCACCAGCCTACAAATTCCGATGCCCGGTTCATCCAGACCACCAGCATGGTGGAAATCGAAATCGCCAGTAGCACGAATCCTGCCCCTATCATGAAGGGGGCCCCCACGAATGCAACCATCAGAGATGGCAGAGCTTTGTTTATGAAACCTAGCGAGATGTTGTAGAGCAAATTGATGGCCACAAACGGCCAGGCGATGAGTACGGCGAACTTGATCGAGTCAAATATGCCCTCGATGATGAAAGACCTGTCGAACAGCTGTACGGCGCCAACCGGTATTTCCGAATAGATCTCGGCGAGCCTGACAAACACGTTCACATGGTAGTCCGCAGACAACAGCAAGGCCGCTCCGGCCATGGCAAGCATGTTGGAGACAATGGTCTGCGCTTCGGTTTCCAGGGCGATGCCAAGCATTTGCGACAGGCCGATCGCCTGCGCAATGAAAGCCCCGGCCGTGCTGAGTATCCAGATCGACAGGCGCAGCAATACGCCCAAGCCAAAACCGATGATTGACTCCGCGCCTAGCAAGCCGACATATGTCCCCATGGATATACTCTGGGGTACACTGATCAACCCTGACGTCGCAAAGGCCGTCGCAAGGCTCAGCAAGAGCGCTAGGCGCACACGTACCGGCACGGTCTGCTCCCCGATGCCGGGCATCAGAAAAACGATGAAGGACAGCCTGGCAACGACCAGCATGTACAGCGTGATCCAGGCTGTAAGCGTCGCCCCCAAAGGCAGGCCATCAGGCATCATACGACGCCGACAATATAGGGTTTGCTCCTGGAGCCAATTTCCTCATAGGCCAGAACGGAGTTACGAATACCCTTACTGGCCAGAACCGTCTGCAAGAAGCGCCTGCGGCGGGAGGATGTCGCCAGGGATGCAACCACGCCCTTCTGCGCCATCTCATTCAGCTTCGCCTGCACCGATGTCGTCAGCTCACCAAAAAGCTCAGGCGGCAAGGCGATATCGGAACCGCCATCCTCACGCGAGACTTCATGCTCGTTGAAGCGTTGCTCCCAGTTCGTCGACAGCTGCAACAGGGGCAACCGACCTTGGCTGTCCTGCAAGCGGTCGACAATCTGGAAGCCGAGCCTCTGACGGACCAGCTCGACAATACGTGATGGCGAATTGGTCTGGGCTTTCACTTCGGCCACGGTCTCAATGATCAGGAACAGGTTCCGGATGGACACACGCTCCTCAAGAAGCAAGCGAAGCACAGACAGGAGAAGTTCAGGCGTCACCTTGCCGGGGATGTATTCATCCAGGAAGCGCCTATTCGCGGCGGCGCGATCCTTGTCACTGATCTGGGTCAACGCGTCCAGCGTGTCGATCATCACCATCCGCGTGAAGACGAGAGAGAAGTTCGCCTGAATGACTTCAAGCATGTGTGTGGCAAGCACTTCGGTAGGCTCAATGGCCGGGATGCCGGCTGCAGACAGTTCCTGTTTCTTCGTATTGGGCAGCCAGCGCGCCGCCGCCTTATAGACAGGCTCCTTCACCTTCTCGCCCTTGAGATGCGGCAGCTGAGCATCTTCCATCAGCGCCAGCAAAGAGCCAGGTCGCACCATGCCATGATCCACACGTACACCCTGAATCCGGATACGGTATTCGTTCTTGTTCAGCGTGGGGTTATCCGTCATTCGGATGGATGGAAGGACGAAGCCATACTCTTCCGCAATGTACCGGCGTATCTTGTCGATACGGCTCTCGAATCCACCTGCCCCCTGGAGAACCATGCCGACTAGATCAGGCGCGACCTCAAGATGGATTTCATCGGAATGAATGGAGTCCCCGATAACCAGGCTGGTCTGGGGCTCTTCTGCCTCTGCCAGGGAAGCCTCTGCTGCCTTTTCCCGGTCACGCTTACGGATGTAAACGGAAGCCGTCGCAAAGGCGGCCGCTGCAAGCATGAAAGGTACAAAGGGCAGGCCGGGAAACAGACCAAAGACGGCAAGGATTCCGGCTACGATCATGAGAGACGTGGCGTTGCCGCCCAGCTGAGCGCCCAATGCGAGATCAATCGCGCCGTCATCGCGGCCCTTAGCCAGCAGCAAGGCCGCCGAAACAGAGACGATCACAGCCGGAATCTGGGAGACAAGCCCATCCCCAACGGTCAGGATCGAGTAATTGCTGAGCGCCTCCGTAAAGCTGAGGCCATGCGCGATAATTCCAAAGCCAATGCCGGCAACAAGGTTCAGGGCGGTAATCAGGAGACCTGCAACCGCATCGCCCTTCACGAATTTCGACGCACCATCGAGCGAGCCCAAGAAAGCGGCTTCTTCCTGTTCCTTCTGTCGGCGAGTGCGCGCCTCTTCATGGCTGATCGCGCCAACTGCAAGGTCTGAGTCGATCGCCATCTGTTTGCCTGGCATGGCATCGAGGGCAAAACGAGCGCCGACTTCAGCCATCCGGCCGGCACCCTTTGTGATCACCATGAAATTCACGATGATCAGGACACCAAACACCACGAGCCCCACAAACAGGTTTCCGCCCATGATGAACATGGCGAAGCCTTCAATCACACCCCCGGCCGCGTCTGTTCCAGTATGCCCCTCACTAATGATCAGCTTAGTGGAGGATACATTCAGCGCCAGTCGCAGGATCAGGCCAGCCAGCAAGACACTGGGAAAGGACGAGAAATCCAAGGGCTTCTCGATAAAGATCGTTGTGGTGAAGATCAGAATTGCGAAGGCAAAGGAAATCGTCAGGCCGACATCCATGATCCAGGCCGGTACGGGCAGGATCATGACCAGAATGACCATCATCAGGCCAATGGCCAGAATGGCGGTTGGCTTGGAAAGGTCGAAAAATCGGGATGTTGGCATAGTCGGCCTACTGCGAGATCATGGGAAGAACAGTATTATTGAAGAAGTCGAGGCACACACGCGTCATGTAGCCTAGCGACAGAAAGAACACGATGACCACGGCCAAGATCTTCGGAACAAAGGTCAGCGTCATTTCCTGAATCGAGGTAAGAGCCTGCAGCAGGCCGATGACAAATCCCAACACCAGCGTCACGGCAAGAATTGGCAAAGCCATCATCGCGGCAGCCCACAAGGCACCGCGCAGGACCTCAAATATGGCAAGCTCGGTCATCCCCCGCCCCGATCAGACAGGCATACGCAGTAATTCCTGGTAGGCTTCGACGACCTTGTCACGGACGGTTACAGCCGCGTCCAGAACAAGTTCCGCCTGCGCGAGCGCCTCCACCATGGCATGTGGATCTGCGCCGGAAACAGCCGTCTGCATGGCGGCCTGCTCAGCCTCCTGAAGAGCCGCCTTGAAGGTGGAAAACCCATCTGCAACGCCGGATTTTTCAGCCGTCTCCTTGGCAAGGTTTTCTGTACCCGCACCTGGCTTTACCGAACCAAGCGCAGCATACGCGCTAAAGCTGACATTAGACATTCTGACCCCCGCTAACGCTTAAGAACGTCAAGTAGTGACTGGTACATGCTCCGCGCCTGGCGGAACGAGTTCAGATTGGCCTCATAGCTGCGATTGGCTTCGCGCATGTCGGCCATTTCCGTAACCAGGGAAACATTCGATGCGGTGATATACCCTTCGCTATCCGACAGCGGATTCTCCGGATCATACTGGCGTTCGCCTTCGCTTTGGTCCAGCTGAACCCGCGTCGCCATGAAGGCGGCACCGGAGGATTGTTCCTCAACCGTCAGAATCTTGCGGCGATAGCCCGGTGTATCCGCATTGGAGATATTCTGTGAGGAAACATCTATCCGCTTTGTCTGCAACTGCATACCAGACAAAGCCTGCATCATTGTGGCTTTAAGTGAATCCATATCCTGGTCCCCTAGCCCTTCTTACCAATGGCTGTGCGCAACAAATCCAGCGATTTGGTGTAGACTGACAAGGCCAACTCATGCTGGCTCTGCGCATCAGCTGCTTTGAACATCTCAAATTCGAGGTTGACCGAGTTGCCATTTGGCGAGGTGTAGTCCTCACTCTGGCCTGTCTTGAACTGCAGGGAGTCAGGATCCGCTGCCCCGCTACTTGCTGCCCTTGCGAGAAAGTCCTGGAAGCCTTCGATTTCGGTCGCCTTGTAGCCCGGATCATTTGCGTGAGCGATATTTGTCGCCGAAACCTTCTGGGTCTCTGCGGCATGCCGCGCCATCGCGCTGTAGACATTCAGAACGTCGAGATTGAGAATCGCCACAGAATCACCCCCGGTTAACACTTTGGAAAAAATGCCGGTTTAATTTGAAGAAATAGTTAACGAATGAGCGGGATTTGTTTACGTGTTGACGCCAGCCCCAAACTTTCCTGATCGCCTCTACAGCATTTGGGGTACAGTCCGTGACGTCTCCCCTGGCATGATCAGCATTGCTGGCATCAGCGAATTTGCGCGGCTAGGGAACGAGATTCGCGTGATAACCGCCAAGGGCGATGTATTTGGCGAAGTCCTTTCTGTTTCGGGCAATAGTATCACCGCCATGCTTTACGGAGACTCTGACGCCATCCACATTGGGGATCGGGTTACCTTGGAACAGCAGACCGTTGTGGAACCGGGCGATCATTGGCTGGGCAAAATTATCGACTATCGCGGCCTGGTGGTCGGCGAAGAGACGCAAAAGACAGCCATCAATGCCCAGCAGAGACCGCTAAGGGCAGCGCCACCTTCTAACACGGCCCGTAGGAGTCTAGGAGACAGGCTCCCGACCGGCTGGATGATTACAGACACGATGCTGCCCATATGCCGGGGCCAGAGGCTGGGCCTATTCGCCGGGTCCGGCGTTGGCAAATCCACTTTTCTTGGTTCGCTTGCCAGTGGCGTCAAAGCAGACCGGGTCGTCATTGCGCTGGTGGGTGAGCGTAGCCGGGAAGTAAATGAGTTTGTTCACAAGACCTTGCCGAAATCAGTCCTGTCAAAAACCGTGATTGTCGCTGCCACGGCAAACGAACCACCCGGAGCAAAGAAGCGCGCAGCTCTCTGTGCCGTGACGGCGGCTGAGCATTTCCGTGATGAAGGCCACCAGGTACTTTTCCTGTTCGATTCGATCACGCGTTTTGCCGAGGCCCATAGAGAAGTCTCCCTCGCAGCGGGAGAGACCCCTGCCCTGAACGCATTCCCCCCTTCGACGGTGCGAGCGATTGCCGAAGTCGCTGAGCGCACGGGTCCTGGCACCTCCAGTCAGGGCGATATTACAGCCATATTCTCTGTGCTCGTCGCAGGATCTGACATGGAAGAACCCGTCGCGGACATGGTTCGCGGCCTGCTAGATGGGCATATCATTCTGTCCCGGGAGATTTCAGAGCGAGGGCGCTATCCTGCGATTGATGTGCTGAGGAGCGTGTCACGAGCATTGCCACATGCGGCGAACGAGCCGGAGAATGATCTCATCAAAGACTATCGGCGCACCGTTGCGCTCTACGAGGAAATTGCTCCGATGTTGCGTGCAAATCTCTATGAGCGCGGCCATGACATTGCCGGCGACCGGGCCATCGCGCTTTGGCCGCACCTGGATACTTTCGTCTCGACGCCAAATCCTGCAAAGATCCCGCAGGCATTTGAAGCACTTCGGGGCCTGCTAAATCCGCCGCCCAACGTGCCGGTGGCAGATAAGCCCGTCTAGCCTGAAAGACGACTGAGGAAGAGGTTTTGACTCGCCACGCTGCCATAGCCTGACGCGCCATTCAGCAGGGTTAGCGCCACAGAAGCCGAGGACATGGACGATTGCGCCTGGGAAATCGTGTCCATGGCGTGAAAGCGGTGAATGGCCTTCTCGACCACATCATCTTTCGCTAGGTCAGACACCTGACTGATCGAAAAAACGCTGAGAAGGCGCTCCTTCAGAATTCCGGCCTGCTGCTCTACATCCAGCTTGCGCATCTCGGTTGGCAAATTCAAAGCCGTCTCGAGAACTGTGCGAACAGGAACATCTCCGAGCAGCCTGTAGAGAATGGCGGACTCGCTGGCCCCGTCATTCGCCATTGCAGCGATCTTCTCCTTATAGTTCAGGCTCAGGCGCATATTATTGTCAACTTCGCCAACAGCCGCCCGGAAGGATGCCAGTTCGAAAGCATCTGCTAGTTGCGTCCTGGCATCTTCAGACAGGGAGATCTTGCCATCCTTGACGGCAAAGGCTTTGGCGAAATTGGTATAGGACGGATTATTCAGACGCTTCAGAAATGTACTATCCGGATCGGCAGCTTCTTCCATCACGTGACGAACAAAGCCGACTTTCCACTCTTCCCCGCCAAGGTCAAAAGCTGTCAGGCCAATCCGCATCAATCTTTTGTCGGAAAGGAAATCCTCCATCGCCACAGGCGAGGACATTTTTTGCAGGAAGTATTCCCGGTCGTTCCGGGTACTTGCGGAGTCGGAAAACCCGTCGAGCTGTTTGTCGAAAGTGGATTCCAGAAACTTCCATCCGCCATAACCAGACAAGGGAATGACCGGCTGGTAGACCATGTCAGGCCACCTTGGCTTGCAGTTGGCGGGATTTATGCTCCGCAACTTTCAGCAGTTCTGCCTCAATCGCAATAATGCTACGCAAATGACAGAGGGCGGAATAATAATTTCCGCGCTCAAGCATTGACCGCAAGATACTCAGAAGACTGGTGTCGATGCTCTCGAAGACTTCTTCCAAACGACTACATTCTTTCAGGATGGCAGACAGTACGTCTTCTTCCTTAAGGTCGCCGGTAATGATCAACTGAATGGCATAGTACACACGCTTTGTCGGCGTATCGACTTCTGAAGGCTGAAGGGCGTCCCTGCAGCGCAGCACACGTGCGTCATCATCGGCAATGCGCACAGTGGAGGGCTTGTCACCATTCTCCAGCAGCGCCCCGTTCACAACAAAGCGTTCACCCGCAGCGAGCTTAAGAACCAGTCCCGACATTATGCGACCACCATATCTGCAACTGCTATGGTCTGACCGGCCAGACCTTCCATGATAATCTCATTGATTTCTATGAGCTCGGATAACTCGGCCTTTCGTGACAGAACATGATAACTGATCATGCGCACAGACTCAGCGAGGGTGATCAAATTGGCTTTGAGCGCCGCATCCAACTGATTGGCCTCGCTCATCACGTCGGTGGAAATGATTTGCCAGAGTTGAAGGTTGCGATCGATCGCATCGACCCAGACAACTGGAGACGGTCTCTCTGTCTGGGCAACCGCTTTAAGCGCCTGCGTAATCTCTTGGAACAGGGCGTATTCTATCTGCTCATCGCTTGCAGTTCGGTTCGTGACCTCACCATACGCCTTGTAAGCAAGTTGTTGCATGCACCTTCTCTCGGCCTCTTGGTAAGCAGGCCCAGGCGCCTATCAGCGCCTGGGCCTTAGAAATATTATCTGAACAGCGACAGAAGCGTCTGCGGGTTGGAGTTGGCAATCGTCAGCGCCTGAACGCCGAGTTGTTGCTGAACCTGCAGAGCCTGAAGCTTGGCGGATGCCGCCTCAATGTCCGCATCAACCATTGCGCCGATGCCGGATGTCATTGAGTCGATCAGGGTTTGAACGAATTTCGACTGGCCTTCGATCTGGGTTTGGGCAGAGCCGAAGGATGTTGCAGCGCTGATAGCCGTATCGAGCAGGGACTCGATCGTGTTCAGCGCAGTTGTTGCGTCGGCAGACGTCGCAACGCTGAGCCCGGCAATGGCACCAAGGCCACCCGCGCTAACAGCAGCATTTTGCGAAGCCAGACCAGCGACGTTCACTTCAACATCACCGCCATCAGCAGCCAGTGTGATCGTTGCCGCACCAGAGCTCGGGTCAGCCGCATCCGTAACTGTTACAGTCAGGTCGTCGACACTACCGGCATCGATCAGGGACTTGAGGCCAGCAGCTACGTCATTCACCGTATCATCGGTTTGAGCCGTGTAGGTGTAATCCGCGCCGCCCACATTGATCGTGAAGGTATCGCCTGTGGAAATCGTGCCGCCTGCGATCGTAACGTCAATGCTGTCGCCATCTCCGATAACAGACTCATCAGTCGTAGCAGCAAGCTCAGCCTCATCAAAGCTCACGGTACCGCCACCAGCAGCAAGATTGATTGTTACATCATCGGAGGTCGGATCAGCACCTGGAGTAACTGTGACTGTGAGATTGCTGACATTGCCAGCATCAATAAGGGTCTTTAGACCTGCTGCAACATCATTAATCGTGTCATCTGCTTGCGCGGTATAGGTATAGTCGCTGCCGCCCACATTGATATTGAACGTGTCACCCGCGGAGATGGTACCGGCCTTGATAGTGATGTCGGCATCATCACCATCATTAAGCGTGCCACTCTGCGCAGTGGACATAAAGCCCGCATCACCACTTTGCTTGTCAACGGTGTTGGTCGTTGCCGAGTCAGCTGTAGAAACATAGCCCGCGTCGGTTGCTTCCTTGGCGGCGGCATCGACAGCAGCATTTGTCTGCAGGTCATTACGGCTGACCGTAATGTGCGTCGCGGTGACGGAACCGTCAGACCCACGGTCCAGGGATGCCAGAACGTTTACGCTGTCAGTTCCTTTCAGAAGGTTCTGACCATTAAACTGCGCGGCGCTCACAATGTTGCTGATTGCCGTGCGCTTTGCATCAATATCGGTCTGGATCTTGGCACGGTCGTCAGCGTTCAGATCTTCCTGCGCAGAAACGATGAGTTCCTTCATTTCCTGAAGCAGCTGAGTAACTTCTTCAGAAGCAGCGCGTGCTACGCCAACCGTCGAAGAGCCCTTGTTCAGGGAGTCAGTAATCTGCTTGAAGCTTTCCACGTCCGTCGACATCACGGTCGAAATGGCCCAGATCGCCGCGTTGTCTTTGGCGCTGGAAACTTTCTTGCCGGTGGAAATTTCGGACTGAACGGTTTCGAGATTGCTGTTGATGCTGCGCAGGGTCTGCAGGGCGACCATTGCGCTATTATTGGTGAGAATGCTGGACATCTAATGTACCCCATATTCGTCAGGCTTTCGGCCAGGCCGAGCCTTGGTTCGATCACACGTCGTCCTGACGTCGGGAAACCCCGTACCCCCTCTTGGTTGTGTATGATCCATAAGGACGACGGGTGTAGAATCAGTTAACTATCACGCCTTCTTTGAATAGCCGCCCGTTGCGAGTGTGAATGGTGTATGTCCACCATTGGACTGGTAGGCCCCAACATAAGAGTCCTGAGACACATTGCCGATGCGTTTGAGAATGCTTTGAAGGCCATTCTGAACCGCTAGGAAATGAACGGCATTCTCTCTGGCGACGCCCACAATACCTTCTACCTGACGCTTGATGGAAGCTTGGCGGAGATACTCCCCACCTGTCTGAAGCAAACCGTCAAACGCATTCATTGCCGCAACTTTTTCATGGCTCATCTCCGCAAGGCGATGAGCTTGTCCGGACACCAACAATTGCTTCTCTACCATTAGAACGCTCTCAACCCGGTCCAGAACGTCTTGTGCATTATGTGTGTCAGTCATTCTGAACTCCTTCAGGCGCTGGCGTTTCGGATGCAGGAGCCACAGTTGCAAATGGCGATAGACCCAGCGGGTGAGTCCTGGCCAGATCCTCGGCAATCGACTCTACAATCATGCGCGAGAAGGCTGACGCGGCCTCCCCGCCCGACTGTGTGAATGCCTTTTCCAAGCCAGTATGGCTCAACATTTCGGCCCATAGAAGTTTTTCAAACTTCAGGCCGACATCCCGAGCCTTGCTCTCATCACGGGCAGCGGCGGTGCCCTCCGTCTTCGGAGTTATGCCAAGCTCCGAACTGATAGATGATATATCCGACATCTTGCGATCCCCATTCCTGAGCCTCAAAGCCCTCCCCGGGCAAAGAAACTTAAGGCTTATTTTACGAGTGTTGGGGCAATTACGGTTAAGAGATACCTAATCCGGATTAACAAAATGACGCTTTCCTTGAGCACGGATTCACTCGCGACAACAGGTACGCGCGTCGGTCGGCAGGATCGTGCGACAGCCCCGGATGAGACGCGCGGGGAATCCTTCAAGCTTCAACTCGCAGCTCTCGGGAAAGAAAGTCCAGAGACGGATCAAGCGAACCCTGAACAGGTGCCCTCAGAAGATCCGGCAGAGACGACATGCCTCAAGCGGTCCCTGATGGAAGCGTCCCAAGACACGGAAGGCAATCTTCAAACGTCAGAGGATGCTTCACAGCCACTCTCTGCATCGGAAGAGACGGATATCGACATTGTCGATACGGACGATGAAATAATCAATGCAACTTACCCACTATCGCTAGATACGCCTGCATCTCAAGCGGAAAGCGCTCACCCGGCTGAGGTTTCCTCGATGCAGGATGAATCTGATATGGAGGTTCTGGCAGAGCAATCAGCTCCGGAGGCCAAACCGAGTACCTCTGTTCAGACCAACAAAGTGGAGAATCCGTCTGAAGAAGAACTGGATCAAGCCGAGGTCCAACTCCCCCTAGCCAACCCTACTGCAGCGCAGATGGCGAATATAAAAGATACCGCCTCGTCGAGAGACGTGACTGGCCAAGTGGCCGGAACAGACAAGATCGTGGCATCTGCGCCAGACGCCACGACAGTAGCCCGCGCCAACACGGCGCAAGGCACACTGGCTTCCGTGGACACTCAAATGTCTTCCGACAGTCAGACGGCAGCACCCTCTACTGAGGCCTTCGCCTCTCCAGGCGAACTTGCCGAAGAGGCTGTATCTGAACCAGGCACGGACACGTTACAGGCTGGCTCTCAAAAGAAGACGCCCGATAGCCCTGTACAACTTGCAGCTGCCGTCACGCCGTCACCGACATCAGCGCAAGCCCCTGCGCCTGCCGCTGCAACTCAGGCGGCGCAACCGCATCTAGTATCTGCGGGCGCTTATATCGCGGCCCCGGCAGACATTCCCACAATTATATCCCAAGAGCTGTCTTCGGATAACAAGCACGACAAGATCAGCGTCCAGCTTGATCCGCCGGAACTCGGCCGCATCTCCATTGAGTTCAAGTTCGACTCTCAAGGTCTGCAGCATGTTCTTGTGACGGCAGACTCAGCCGACGCCATACGGCGCATCCGCGCGTTCCATCAAGATCTCGTCTCAGTTTTGGAGCAGAATGGCCTGACCAGTCAGGACATGACCTTCCGCGAACAATCCTCCGGACAGAACCCATCACGTTCCTGGGCAGATCATTCCATGCAGACCCAGGTTGACACAGGCATTCCGGCTGCGGAACCCGATATCCGTGTTTCCTCGAAGACGCCCACCCATATCCTGTCAACGGGCCTGGATGTCCGACTCTAGGAGTAGAAATCTATGAGCACAGTTGCCTCAGCCACCGCAGCGCAAGCCAGCACGAACCCGGCGTCTACTTCTCCGGCAACGCAGAAGTTCGGCGAAGAATTCACAAGCTTCATCAAGCTGCTCACCGCTCAGGTGCAGAATCAGGACCCTCTGGCTCCCATGGACTCCACCCAGTTCGTCGATCAACTTGCGACATTCTCTTCTCTTGAGCAGCAGGTACGCACAAATGACAGTCTGGGCGGTATTTCTTCTCTG
>Ga0070727_10000646_pt1 | contig 41637 bp, 39 predicted proteins | sample tdAd472_FD_66722 | JGI IMG/M metagenome (GOLD analysis project Ga0070727, IMG submission 66722) | Marine sediment microbial communities from the Atlantic coast under amendment with organic carbon and nitrate - tdAd47.2 | ecosystem: Environmental > Aquatic > Marine > Coastal > Sediment | place... | reverse complement strand
CAATGCTGCAATCCGCGAGTGCTGATGCGTCAGGTGAGCTGGCGTTAAATTGTATTAAAGTAGAGTTCGAGCCAGGTGCAGTACGAGGACAGTTCAAAATTACACCGATTGAAGGCACGGAGTTTACAATCAAAGCGAATCTGATTGTGCCAGCGCTTGGGCAGGAAGTTGCCCTGGACCGTTGGGCATCGTTGTCATCCGAAGGCGCTCCTGTCATCCATATTGATCGCCAGCATAAAACCAGTATGGAAGGGGTTTTTGCCGGGGGCGACTTTGCCAGTCTGGATCGATTTGTCACTCAGGCGGTCGGTATGGGCAAGCGCGCTGCCAAGGATATTGAAAACTACCTCAATAAGGCGGCTATTGCGGATAGTGCTGAAAAATCGGAATTGCCTTATAAAGCGATCAACACACATTACCAGAGTGAAGCGCGGCGAGAAATTCAGAATGCTGAGTTGTTGGAAGTGCGACTCAAGAGCTTTGTGGAGGTGCAGCGCGGCCTAAGTGTTGAGCAGGCGGCGGTGGAATCAGATCGTTGCTTTAGTTGTGGTAACTGTATTTTCTGTGATAACTGTTATTACTATTGCCCGGATATGGCGATTATCAAGCTGGAAAAAGGCTATGAGGTGAAAACAGATTATTGTAAAGGTTGTGGTCTCTGTGCCGCAGAGTGCCCTACGGGAACGATTATGATGCGGGAGGAACTCTAATGGCTGGTGATAGTACTCCGATGCTGCTGAGTGGCAACCATGCGGTAGCCTGGGGCGTGAAATTGGCACGACCACATGTGATACCGGTATACCCGATTACACCACAGACTCCGATCTTGGAAAAAATTACTGAGTTTCATTCGGCAGGTGAAATTACTGCGGAAGTAATCGCGCCAGAATCAGAGCACTCGGCAATGTCGGCCTGTATTACGGCGTCGCTCACCGGGTCGCGCGTGTTTACGGCAACATCATCCCAGGGCTTGTTGCTCATGCACGAGTTACTGCATTATGCAGCCGGTGCAAGAGCCCCGATTGTGATGTGTAATGTTAATAGGACGGTAGCATCGCCCTGGGCGTTTTGGCCGGACCAGACAGATAGTCTGTCGCAGCGTGATACCGGTTGGGTGCAGATTTATACGGAATCGCCGCAGGAATCCATGGATACGGTAATTCAGGCGTTTAGGGTGGCAGAAGAAATTGGTATGCCAGTGATGGTGAACCATGACGCCTTTTACGTATCCCATGCAATGGAACCGGTTGAGGTGCCTTCCGAGGCTTGCGTAAATGACTTTTTGCCGGAATATTCGATTCCAAATATGCTCGATCCAGACAGTGGACAGTCATTTGGCGCACCCGTTGATCAACAGACTTATAATCGTGTGCGGCGGGAAATGGGTGAGGCGCTGAATAACGCCTTTGCGGCTTGCGATTCGGCGCATGCCGCTTGGCACGACCTAACTGGCCGTGATTATGGCGTCACCGAAGCATATCGCACTGAAGGTGCGGAATCAGTGCTGGTGACCATGGGTAGTATGACCGGAACGGCACGAGAGGCCGTTGACGCCCTGCGTGAACAAGGTCACGCGGTTGGGTTGTTAAAAGTGAGGCTGTTTAGACCCTTCCCTAATAAGCAAGTAGCCGAAGCGCTTAAGGATGTTGCCAACGTCATTGTTCTGGATAGAAATTACTCGCCGGGTCTTGGCGGTATCTTGCATCAGGAATTAAAAGCTGCGCTTTATGGGTTGAGCAATGGGCCGCGCGTACATGGCTTATTGGCTGGCGTTGGTGGTGTCAATGTGACGCCAGAGAAAATCCAGGAATTGGCGTTGCGTTATGCCGATAGCGAACCCGCTGTCGCATCGATTTGGGTGGAATAGCTATGAGATATATAGAGTATAAAGACGAAGGTGTGTTTAAGTCTGGGCACTTTGCTTGCGCGGGTTGTATTGAATCGCTTTCGATAAGAATTATCGTCAATGCCGTCGGCCCAGATACAGTTGCCGTGGTTCCGCCCTCCTGTGGCGCCATTATTTGCGGTGGCTATCCAAATAGCTCGTTGTCAATTCCAACCTTCCACACTACCTTGGAGGCTGCTGCGGCTTCTGCCAGTGGCGTAAAACGTTCTTTGGTAGCGAGAGGAAAACCTGATACGACCGTGCTTTGTCTGGCCGGAGACGGCGGCACTTACGATATTGGTTTTCAAGCACTTTCATCGGCGGTTGAGAGGAATGAAGATATTCTTTATGTCTGCTTTGATAATGAAGGCTATATGAATACGGGCGGGCAGAAGAGTTCTTCTACACCATTGCAAGCCGTGACTGGGTCGACGCCTGCTGGGAAATTAACGCCGAAGAAAAATATTGTAGAAATTTTGGCGGCGCATAACATTCCCTATGTGGCCACTTGCAGTGCCGCGCATTCCGAGGATTTCGTCAGAAAAGTGGAAAAAGCCAAGAATATTCGTGGTACCAAAGTTCTGATCGTATTAATTCCTTGTTTAGCGGGCTGGGGGGTGGCGGACAATGCTGGTATCAAAGTAACGCGCTTAGCGGTAGATTCTGGTGTTTTCCCCCTTTACGAAATTGAAGATGGCGTTAAATACACTTTAAATCATACTAAAAAAGCTGCGCCGGTGAATGATTACCTGGGGGCGCAAAAGCGTTACCGTCATCTTTCTGAGCAGGATGTTGCGGCAATACAGAATGGTGTGGATGCCGAGTGGGCGCGTCTTGCAAAGCGTGTTCAGGCGTCCGCTGAATAGTGACTATTCTATCGAACCGCCATACAGGGTTTGCGTGATCTGACGTGAGGTTTGTTCCAAATCGTCCTTGGCGCGCATTAAATTGCTCATGCGTAAGCGTGCAATTGGGCCTGATACGGATAATGCAGCGATTGTGGCTGATTTTGTATTTTTTATCGGAACTGCAATGCCACGCATGCCGCGTTCACTTTCTTGGTCGTTAATAGCGTAGCCTTGTTTGCGAACTTGCATGATATGTTTAGCGAGGCTCTTGGTGTTAGTGAGAGTATTTGACGTTCGGTTTTCAAAGTTGATCCCCTGAATATATTTGTTCAGCTCTGTATCATCCATGTCCGCCAGCAGCATTTTTCCTACGGCGGTACAATAGGCTGGCCAGCGTTTGCCGATGCGAATGCCGATACTCAGCGAATGGCGAGAGGGGATGTGTGCGATACTAACGACATTCTGGCCATCTAATACGGCGACCTGAACGGATTCATTCAATAATTCGGCGAGAGGGTCCAGGTGCTTCATGACGGCTTCCGCTAAAACATTATGAACAGAAACCTGGTTGCCAAGATCGGCTAAAGTCATGCCTAGACTAAACTGGCCTCTGCCGACTCGTGATATGGCTCCAACATTTTCCAGTGTCATCAGGAAACGATGTACTGTTTTGCTATTCATCTGCGTATGTTTGGCGATATCGGCAGTAGTTAAAATAGTTCTCCGACCGTCAAAGGCGGATAAAACTTTAAATGCTTTTATCACAGAAAGAATGGCTGGCGTTGACATATAAAGACCTGAAGTTTAGTTTTATCTTACATTGTGAGTATAAGTCTCACTATATCTTATCAAGATAGAGATTGCGAGAATTGCGATATGCAAACTGGTCATCGGCGATAGAGCGCTATGATAGTGATCTAGAGGCTTATGAGCCATGAGAGAGGAGAAGTGTAGATGCGAAAAGTAGATAGTCGTGAAAACAATAGCGCTTTAGATCAATACTTGCAGTCAGGTAGCTTTATTGATAGTGATAACCCAAAGATAATCGATTTTGTGGAAACGGTAACAGCAAACCAGGATAAAGAAATTGAACGGATCATAGCCCTTTATCTGGCGATTAGAGATGAAATTGTATATGACCCATATTTCGTCGGTCGTGATGAAAGCTATTATAGGGCCAGCGATTGTCTAGCTGCGGGTAGAGGGTTTTGTATTCCGAAAGCAGCGCTTTTGGCCGCTGGCGCTCGTATACTGGGAGTCCCTGCCCGTGTCGGCTATGCGGATGTTAAAAATCACTTAACCACTGAAAAACTTGACGCTTTGGTGGGTAGTAATCTTTATCGATGGCATAGCTACGCTGAATTATATATCGACGGATTATGGGTAAAGGCAACACCGGCCTTCAATAAAAGTTTGTGTGAGCGTTTCGGGGTGCATACTTTAGAATTTGATGGTCGTCATGATTCGCTGTTACAAGAGTTTGATCGGAGCGGTCGTCAACATATGGAGTATATGAAGCAGCGCGGTCACTTCCAAGATGTTCCCTACCAGGAAATACTGCAGGCTTTCATCGAATACCATCCGTTATGGTTGGATAACCGTATTGAGAGTGCTGGCATGGCCTCGTCGGATAATTGGGGGTGATGAATTGATCGGTTGATTATCAATACCGTTCTGGTATTATTCGCGTCCCAATTGAGGGCTAGGGGCATCGTGCGTGATGCATGTGTTCTGGCCGATTATAATTGTATGCGGTGCTTGGTTTTAGACACCTTGGTCTAAAAGGGTGCCAGATTAAGTGGCGGCATACGCGAGTCGAGGTTATAAGCATGAAACAGGGCATTCATCCTGAATATAAAGAAATTTCTGTCACCTGTAGTTGTGGCAACCAGCTAAAAACGCGATCAACTCTGTGTGAAGATTTGCACGTAGATGTATGCTCTAGCTGTCATCCTTTCTATACGGGTAAGCAGAAAGTAGTGGATCGCGGAGGTCGTATCGACCGCTTCAATAAGCGTTTTGGAAGCCGCGCAAAAGCCTAGAAATATTAACTTCTTTTTAACCGGTAGCTATTTGGATTAGTCGCTATAGCGGTTAAAAGTCGGATAAAAAAGAAAGCCTCATCTATGGATTTATAGGGTGGGGCTTTTTTGTGGGCGACTAAATGAGTTCTTTAGAGTTCGTTGGCACTTAGAATAACTGTTCTTCGATATTGTCTATATCGTCGCTGAGTTCATGGGATAGTTCTGTGCCGCGAGAGATATCAGAAGGGACATATTCTGCCCTGAAAACCTCAAAAATTGCACTAGGTTGCCCAGGTTGCGCTCGCAAACCATTACTCGGGTCAATCCTTAAAGTCACTAAGTTATTAGGTTGCGCAAGTGGTGTTTCTCGTGTTCCGGCAAGAGCGTCTTTCATAAAATCTATCCATATCGGTAGGGCTGCATAACCACCAACTTCCCTTTTGCCAAGCGTCTGTGGTTGATCGAATCCAACCCATACGGTAGCAGCTACATTTTGGTTAAAGCCTGAAAACCAGGCATCCTTTTGCTCGTTAGTTGTGCCGGTTTTTCCTCCGATATCACTCCTGCCAAGACTGCGAGCGCGTCGGCCAGTGCCGAGCCTGATCACATCTTTTAACATCGAGTTCATAATATAAGCCACACGTGCTTCGACAATGCGTTCGGCAGGTAACACTTTTATCTTGATCGGTTTTAACTGAATTTCACTCAAGGTGGTGTCATTCAAGTTGGCTGACTCTGGTTTGGCAGGGTGGGTGTAAGCCTGTTGATCGTTTTTGATTTCCTTCAGTAGGGCGGCTGCAAGCTGGTCTTCGTTGTTGTTCTGTTCGTGCGCCTGATCATATTGTTGCGACTCACATTCAGGGCAAACTGTTCTTGGGGTTTCCTTAAAAAGTTGGTTGCCGTTATTATCTTGAATGCTGTCTATGAGGTAGGGGCTTATTTTATATCCGCCATTAGCGAAAGTAGCGTAGCCGGTAGCAATCTCAAGCGGAGTGAACTCAGCACTGCCAAGGGCTAAGGATAAATCGTGAGGTAATCGTTTTGCATCAAAACCAAACCGAGTAACATATGATGTAGCGACTGGAATCGTAATGGCACGTAAGAGCCGGATGGATACAAGATTTCTAGATTGGTATAGAGCTTGCCGAAGCCTGGTTGGGCCGAAAAATTTGCCGCTATAATTTTCTGGGCGCCAAGTATTCTCCAACAGGGCGTCATCAAAAACTACTGGTGCATCATTGATCATGCTAGCGGCGGTGTAACCTTGTTCTAAAGCGGCAGTGTAGAGAAAAGGTTTGAAATTAGAGCCTGGCTGCCTGGTTGCCTGAGTAGCGCGGTTAAACTTACTCTGCTGGAAGTCAAACCCTCCGACTAAGGCAAGGATTGCGCCGTCTTTCGGCCTCAGAGATGCAAGCGCGCTTTGGGCGGTCGGTATTTGAGCCAATATCCATTGGTTGTCACCATTTTGGTAAAGCCGGATGATGTCACCAGTCTTTACAATCATATCGGCTGATTTTGGGATCAGGCCTGTTGCATTCGTGTTAATAAAAGGTCTTGCCCACTTGAGTCCATCCCAGGGTATTTCAACTGTATTTTCCGGAGCTAATAAAGCGGTAATACTCTGTTCATGAACACTCATGACTATCGCGGGACGCAATGGCCCAACTGAGTTGAGAGAGCTAAGCTTCTGTTTTGCTGAGGCAATGGGGTTGTCGGTGTCCAGTAGAATATGTCCTTCGGGCCCTCGATAGCCATGACGGCGATCATAGTTGAGAAGCCCCTTTTGTACTGACAAGTTGGCACTTTTCTGTAGTTTGCTATCGAGGCTGGTGTAAATGCGCAAGCCGGAAGTGTAGAGTTCTTCTGCGGGATATTTTTTTAATAACTCGGCGCGTACCATTTCCGCAACATAGGGAGCGTCTAGCTCGGGATTAAGACCGTGATATTTAGCCGTAATAGGTTGCGCGATAGCGTCGTCATATTCAATCTGAGTAATCTGCTTTAGCTTTATCATTCGCTGAAGAATCCAGTCCCTGCGCTGTAATGCTCTTTCTGGGTTGGCGATAGGGTTGTATTTTGAGGGCGCTTTAGGTAAGCCAGCAATCATCGCTAACTGGGCCAGATTAAGTTCAGATATTTCCTTACCGTAGTAGACCTGCGCTGCTGCTTGTATCCCGTAGGCTCTATTGCCAAGATAAATTTTATTCACATAGAGTTCGAGAATTTCTTCTTTACTCAGTGCCTGTTCTATCTGTAGAGCAAGCAATATCTCATTGAATTTGCGGCTAAAGGTACGTTCCCTGCTCAAAAAATAGTTTTTTGCGACCTGCATGGTAATAGTGCTGCCGCCCGTTTGTATGTTACCTGTCGCAACCAATTGTAAGGCGGCCCGCATAAGACTTTTAATATCGACGCCATGGTGCTGCTCAAAGCGATCATCTTCGGCGGCTAAAATTGCGTTTACAAAAAGATTCGGAACATCTTGGATATTAATAGGGGTTCGGCGTTTTTCTCCAAACTCCGCAATCAATTTTTTATCTGAAGAAAATATCTGCAGTGGTGTTTGTAGTTTAATCGTTCGAAGTGATTCAACCGAGGGCAGTTGTGGATTAAGGTAGAGGGATAGACCTGTAATTGTTAATGTTACCAAACAGGTGCTAAGCAATGCGGTGACATAAAAAATTTGTTTTAAGGTGCTAGGAACAGTCATATTTTTGCTGGCAAATTTGTGGAATCGGCTTAGAATTCGGAGGCGTCATATATTATATGCAGAATATTTGTACTTTATCTATTTGCGCTTGTAGGAAATATGGACTTTAATGGTAGTTAACATTTTCACTCCCTTAAGTATCAGATGCTGCTAAGGATTTAGCTGTGTTATCAATATTTCAAAAGAAAAAGAGCCCGATTCTGGGTATAGATATTAGTTCAACCTCCGTAAAGCTATTAGAGCTCAGTCGTTCGGGTGGGCGATATCGTGTTGAGTGTTACGGTGTTGAACCGTTACCGCTTGGCGCGGTGGTTGAAAATCATATTAACGATGTTGAAGCAGTTGGTGAGGCGCTTAAGCGAGTAGTTGCTCGTTCAGGAGCAAAAGCTAATCATGCTGCTGTAGCCGTGGCCGGCTCGGCCGTCATCACTAAGACGATAGAGATGAATGCTGCTTTGTCGGATGATGAGATGGAAAATCAGATAAGCGTTGAGGCGGATCAGTATATTCCTTATGCGTTGGATGAGGTTGCTTTGGATTTTGAGGTGCAAGGGCCATCGGCAAATAATCCAGCAATGGCAGAAGTCTTATTGGCAGCCTGTCGTAGCGAAAATGTGGAATTGCGGGAAGACGTATGTGAGGTTGCAGGCTTAGATTGTAGAATTGTAGATGTCGAAGCCTACGCAATGGAGCGCGCATTTGAACTGGTTACCGGACAGCTTAAAGGTGACGTCAGTGAGCTAACGGTCGCAGTAGTGGATATTGGTGCTACGATGACGACGCTGAGTGTGCTAAGTGAAGGCAAAACGATTTACACACGCGAACAATTGTTTGGCGGGCAACAGCTGACAGAAGAAATCCAGCGTCGCTACGGCTTGACCTCGGAAGAAGCAGGTTTAGCTAAAAAACAAGGTGGACTACCCGATGACTACGAGACTGAAGTTTTAGAGCCGTTCAGGGACGCCGCTGTGCAGCAGGTGACTCGATCATTGCAGTTTTTCTATTCATCCAGCCAATATAATTCCGTTGACTATATCGTCATGGCTGGTGGTTCTGCGAGTGTGGATGGGTTAGATCAACTGGTTAGAGACAAGACAGATACCCCCACGGTAGTCGCAAATCCTTTTGTCGGAATGTCGGTTTCACCTAAGGTGGATACATCAGCATTGAGTAATGATGCGCCATCTTTGATGATAGCCTGTGGGTTGGCGATGAGGAGTTTTGATTAATGGCTCGAATTAATTTAAAACCTTGGCGAGCGGTACAGCGAGCTGAAAAGCAGCGTCAGTTCATTGTCGCGATTGCTGGATTTGCCATTCTCGGATTAATTTATGTATTGGCGGTGGATCGTTTCATTGCCAATGCGATTGACAATCAAAATTATCGCAATAGTTACCTGCAGGGGGAAATTGCAACGTTGGATCGTAAAATTCAAGAAATTGAAAAACTGCGAGAAAAACGTGACCAGCTCATTGAGCGTATGCGGGTGATACAAGAATTACAGGGAAATCGTCCGGTAATAGTACATCTATTTGATGAGCTGGTGCGTACGATTCCTGATGGCGTTTACTTTACCAAACTTGACCGCAAGGAAGAGCTGTTATCGGTGCAGGGTAAGGCGGAGTCTAATAACCGAATATCCAGTTTAATGCGAAATCTAAATGCTTCTGATTGGTTTGAAGAGCCCAATCTCACCTCGGTCAAAGCAAAAGAAGAGGAAGGGGTTAGCGCAAATGACTTTGATCTCACGGTTAAACGGAGTATCACAACTAATGGACAGGAGGGTTAATTCGTGAATTTTTCGGAATTAACTGAAGGTTTACGTGATTTTGATATTAACGATCTGGATTTCAATAATTCGGGTAGTTGGCCGTTATTAGTTAAAGTGTTTGTTTGGGTGCTCGTATTGGCCGTAGTAATATTTTTGGGTTACTACCTTAGATTGAATGATATGAATAGCACCTTGGATCAAGCGAAAGCGAAGCAGGAAACGCTCAAACAGGATTATGAACGCAAGGCGTTTAAAGCCGCTAACCTTGAGACTTACCGACAGCAAATGGCCGATATGGATAAATCTTTCGGTGCGCTGGTGAAACAGCTGCCTAAAGACACTGAAGTCCCTGGCTTGTTAGAGGATATTACACACACGGGCTTGGGTAGCGGTTTGGAGATTACCTCAATCAAGTTACAACCGGAGCGTATGGCGGAATTTTATGTGGAGCTACCCATTGAAATAGAAGTAAAGGGAGGCTTCCATGATTTTGGTTCCTTTGTCAGCGGTGTTGCCAGCCTCCCCAGAATCGTGACACTTCATGATTTTGCTATCTCGCCAAGTGATTCTGGGTTGCTGAACATGACCATTACCGCCAAAACCTACCGTTATAACGATAAGGAGAGTGAGTGATGCTAAGCAAGCATAAAAGCGCTCTGTTCATTATCGCTGTAGCAGGGCTGTTGGGAGGCTGTTCCGGAGAGGGGGAGCTGAAGGATCTGCAAACTTTTGTGGAAGATGTCAATGCTAAGCCTAAGGGCACTATAGAACCGTTGCCGGAGTTTAAGCCCTATGAGAGCTTCCAATATAGTGCGGCGGGCCTACGCGCCCCCTTTTCTAAACCAGTGGATGTTAAGTTAATAAAGTATAAGGATGAAAAGGCAAAACACGATGTTAAGCCAGATTTTAATCGGCCCAAGGAGTATCTGGAAGGCTTTAGCATTGATGCGTTGAATATGGTTGGTACGATTTCACTCAAGGAAAATGACTTATGGGCATTAGTTGATGATGCTGAAGGTGGTGTGCATAAAGTACAACCGGGGAATTACTTGGGTAGAAATCATGGCAGGATCACAGCCGTAGATAGTGGGCAGATAGATGTGATTGAAATTGTTCCTGATGGCCACGGTGGATGGTTAGAAAGACCAAGATCACTTAAATTACAGGACGAGATATAAGGTATCAGTGGAGATGCTACAAATGAAAAAAGAAGCGGGCAAAATAATGAGATTGAAACGCTTGCAGACGACCAAGGTTAATACAGTGGTTAACGCGTTGCTAACGTTAGCACTTATGTGCGTGGCTAGTTTTAGCATGGCCGCAAGCGTAACGTTAGAAAAGATTGATTTTGCATCGCTCTCCGGAAATCGAGTAGAAATGCGGCTTGAGTTTGACGGCATCCCGCCGGACCCTAGAAGCTATACAATTGATCAGCCTGCTCGAATTACCCTGGATTTATTCGATGTCATGAGTGGTCTGGAGTCTAAATATCATAATCTGGGTGTGGGTAATGCACGCAGTGTAACTGTGCTTGAGGCGGGGGATCGAACTCGCGTCGTGGTGAATCTGACCGAAATGGTGAACTACTCCACAGAAGTTCAGGGTAATACTTTATTTATTATGCTCGGTGCCGGAGGTACAGGTTTTGATCAGGCCGATGAGCCCTCTGTCAGTAAAGTCGCTTCATCTGAATCGCTTGACGCAGTTGATTTAAACCGTCGTACCATTACCAATATTGATTTTAGACGTGGTGAGTCGGGTGAAGGACGTGTAGAAATTTCATTATCCCAGCCGGACGTAGAGATCGATATCTCTCAACAGGGCACGAATGTCCGCGTGAGCATGGCAAATGCAGCCATACCGGAAAGTTTGCAACGTCGTTTGGATGTTGTTGATTTCGCAACGCCGGTACACATAGTGGATGCCCTGCCTGAGGGCGATGGTAGTACGGTCTTTATCGAAGCAGCGGGGACTTATGACTATTTGGCTTATCAGGCCGACGATAAGCTGGTGTTGGATTTTAAACCGGTGACCGTGGACGAGGCCGAAAAACGTCGTAAAGCCAAATTCCCCTATAATGGTGAAAAACTGTCGTTGAATTTCCAGGATATTGAAGTTCGCTCGGTGCTACAGCTAATTGCAGATTTCACCAACCTAAATCTGGTTGCCAGCGATACGGTTGATGGCCGTATTACTCTGCGCCTACAAAACGTGCCCTGGGATCAGGCGTTGGATTTGATTCTTAAGACCAAAGGTCTGGATAAGCGCCAAGTGGGTAATGTCTTGATGGTGGCGCCAGCGGATGAAATCGCCAACCGCGAACGTCTGGAACTTGAAAACAGTCGGCAGGTGTCGGAATTGGCACCCATGCAAACTGAATTTATTCAGGTTAACTATGCGAAGGCCGCCGATATTTCAGAACTGCTCTCTGCTGAACAAGGACTGTTGTCATCGCGTGGTAGCGTAACGGTCGATTCGCGTACGAATACACTGTTAATTCAGGATACAGCGGCTAAGCTAGACGCAGTTCGCAGTGCCTTGATTTATCTGGATAAGCCCGTTCGTCAAGTGATGATCGAAGCGCGTATCGTGATTGCGTCGACAGATTTTGAACGCAATCTCGGTATTAAGTGGGGTGGTGGCACTGCCTATGCCAGAGGGAATACACAATTTTCCGCAGGTGGCAGCCAGTCTACTTTGGGTGATTTGAACCCGACGGGGAATGCGCAGACGAATCAAACTACTGCGAGAACCATTAACTTCCCTGGAGGCTTGGTGGTTGATATGGGCGTAGCCAACCCCACCACTTCTTTCGCGCTCGGTCTATTAACCGATGAAGGTCTGCTGGAGCTTGAATTATCCGCTTTAGAGAGTGATGGCTTAAGCGAAGTGGTTTCTCAGCCGAAGTTAGTAACCGCAGATGGGCAAACGGCGCGAATCGAATCGGGTGTAGAGATTCCTTATCGTGAAGCTTCTTCCAGCGGTGCAGCGACGATATCTTTTAAAGATGCTGTATTGTCATTGGAAGTGACACCGCAGATTACGCCTGACGACCGTATTATTATGGATCTTAAGGTAAATAAAGATTCAGTTGGGCAGATATTTGAAGGTGTACCCAGTGTGGATACGCGTGAAATTCAAACTCAGGTATTGGTTGAGAATGGTGAAACTATAGTTCTTGGCGGTGTCTACGAAATTGAGTCTGTCGACGCAACAACAAAAACACCCTTCTTAGGAGATGTGCCTTATTTAGGTCGTTTATTTAAGCGCACAGAGAAGAAAGAAGAAAAAACAGAATTACTAATTTTCATTACCCCAAGGTTAATCAAAGACTCACTCAACGTTAGATAGTGAAAGACCCACAAAAGGTATTCCTCATAGGCCCGATGGGTGCTGGTAAAAGCACCCTCGGGCGTTTGCTTTCTGAAGAGCTCAATCTACCGTTTCACGATTCCGATATTGAAATCGAAGAGCGTAGCGGGGCGGATATTGCCTGGATATTTGATGTTGAAGGCGAGGATGGGTTTCGTAAGCGTGAAATGAAAGTGATAGAGGAACTGACGCAGTTACCCTGCTTAATAATGGCGACAGGGGGCGGTGTTGTGCTACGCGAAGAAAATCGTAGAAATTTACAATCCAGAGGTACGGTGGTTTACCTGGAAACGGAAGTGGAGCGACAATATGAACGAACCCGCCGTGATCGAAAACGTCCGTTGTTAAGGGAAGATGATCCTAAGCAAAAACTTACACAGCTTTACCAGGTGCGTGACCCTCTTTATCGCGAAATAGCTGATTTAATCGTATCAACCAATCGTGGTAATCCCAAAAGTGTGATACGGGATATAAAAGCGTACCTTTGCGATTAAAAAAGACTATTTTTCCCATCGCATACGTTATGCAAAGGTTCCAGAATAATTAAATAAGTCCTCACCCCATATCGTCACCATTCTTTATAATGCTACTTTCTTGAACAAACACTAAGGCTTTTAATGCGAGTACAAAATGTTGACCTGGGCGAGCGTAGCTATCCTATTTATATTGGTGATGGCTTATTAGCGCAAAGCGATTTGCTGAAATCACATATTGCTGGCAAGCAAGTACTCATTGTAACTAATGAGACTGTCGCGCCACTTTATCTGGATCAGGTGGTTTCTACTCTGTCAGGCTTCCAAGTTACGACTGTAATTTTGCCAGACGGGGAAAAATATAAAAATTTAGAGGTGCTCAATCGGATCTTTGATCAGCTACTCACCAAAAAGCACAATAGAAGCACCACACTCCTCGCTTTGGGGGGTGGTGTGGTCGGTGATATGACGGGTTTTGCTGCGGCCAGCTATCAGAGAGGTGTAAACTTTATTCAGCTACCCACGACTTTGTTGGCGCAGGTCGATTCTTCCGTGGGCGGTAAGACCGGAGTGAACCATAGTCAGGGCAAAAATATGATAGGGGCTTTTTATCAGCCAGAAGCCGTCATTATCGATACCTCGACTTTGGCTAGCTTGCCAGAGCGAGAGCTGAAAGCAGGTTTTGCTGAAGTGATAAAGTATGGGCTTATTTGTGATGAAAATTTCTTTGCATGGTTGCAGCTGAATTACCAGTCTGTTCTGAATCTGGACAGTGACGCCTTAATTTATGTAATTGAGCAATCCTGCCGGAATAAAGCGGAGGTGGTTGCGCAAGATGAGCGCGAATCAGGTTTACGGGCAATTCTCAACTTCGGGCATACTTTTGGTCATGCTATTGAAACCTTCCAGGAGTATCGGGATTGGTTGCACGGAGAGGCCGTCGCGGTTGGCATGGTAATGGCCGCCGACCTCTCCTACCGGTTGGGGCTATTGAGCCTTGATCAAGCACAGCAAACAAAGGCGTTAATAGCGGCTGCGGGGCTGCCAGTTATCCCCCCCACAAACATGGATGCTCAGCAATTTGCAGAGCTCATGTCGGTAGACAAAAAAGTATTGGATGGACATCTGCGGTTGGTATTGCTCCACGCTATTGGGAGGGCATTTGTTACCAGTGATTTTTCCGCAGATAAGCTAAAACTTACTTTAAGTTCAGGATTTCATCTCTGTCAATAGTTAGCAAAATTCTATTGGTGAAGTGTGGCTATTATCTGTATCGTTAATCTTAACTGAAGGCTAAGCACCTTGAGTAATTTGAGGGATTTTACGTAACTATGTCATCTCAGCTACAAATGGATCAGATAAAGACATCCCAAACGGAGCATCAGTACCTCAATTATTATGGCATAAAGGTAGATCCTTTTGCCGCCGACATTTTATTGGTCACCCCAGAACTGGAAAAATTGCTGCGCTTGTTGTCTCACCTGGTGAACTATGGCCAGAAACTCATCGTGTTGACCGGAGAAAAAGGCGTTGGGAAAACAACCATTTTGGAGGAGTTACTGAGGCGGCAGAGTGGTGATGAAAGACTCTGCCGAATACAGGCGCTAAAGTTAGATACCCCCAGCCAGGTGTTACGGGAAGCCAGCAAAGCATTTGAGTTGGCGGTGGATGAGACGTGCGATAAAGCACAAATATTGGTGAAGCTCAGTAGTTTTTTCGCTGATTTGGCGACTGATGCCGAGCGCTGCATGATTGTTATCGATGATGCCCATCTACTAAAGCGTAGCGTGCTCGAGCCTTTAGTCGAATTAGCCTTAAAACATCCAGCCAGTTTACAGGTTATTTTGTCTGGTCAGCCTTCTTTGTATGAAGGCCTAACTGCACTGCCCTTGATACGAAATAATACACAACTAATCTATCATCACAGCCTAGAGGCCTTTACTTTTAAGAGCTGCAAGCAATATCTACATGCCCTATTTAATCAATCAGGTCAGCAATCAAGTCTACCCTTTAGCGACGCAGAATTTTTAGAAATTTACCAACAATCCCAGGGATTGCCAGGACAGATTAACCGGTGCGCACGACAGGTATTAGAGGATGGTGTGGAACGGCTGTTGCGTGGAGAAACCAGTTATCATTGGAAACGAGCGTCTGGCGTGATATTAGCTCTATCGATCATGGTGCTGAGCACTGCGTTGTTTTGGCCAAATGACAGAGCATCAGAGGAGGTTGTCACTCCAAGTGTAAATGTAGGTATAAGTAAACCTATAACAGTACGACGTGTTGAGCGGCAGTCTGTGGCAAAAGCAAGTGTTGGTGGGTTAAATTCAGACTTGGCTGAGATGGCCGGAGGTGTGGTGAGTGCCCCTATAACTAACCGCCTGGAGTTTGAGTCCAGTCAGGAATTGATTGATTCACATACTCCTTTTTCATTAACGGAGCAGCGAACGAAAATAGATCAAGACACACTAATTAAAAACAAAAAGGATAGGACGCCAGGTAATCTATTGGATAACACGGAACACACTAAAACGCTGACGCAGGTAGAGGAAAAATCAATACTAGATAGTGCGTCACCCACGCTGGTGGCGGGAGGGGTTGACCCCTCCTTTTCCCCTGATGAAGAGGCGATTTTAGCGATTGATCCCAATAACTATACAGTTCAGCTTCTTGGCTTGCGTGAAGAGCAGGGTATTCTTGCAATGTTAAAAGGATTGCCTTCCGATGAAAAATATAGATATTTTAAGACTGAGCATCAGAATGGCCCTTGGTATGTTCTGGTTTATGGGGATTTTTCTGATCGGCAGCAAGCAATAGATGCGGCCGCAGCATTACCTAAAAAGCTACGACCGAAGTCCGCCTGGATCCGGCGAGTCAGCGGCATTCAAAAAAGCTTGGTGAAGCGTCACCAGGATTAGATGTGACGCAAAATGGACACCACATAGATGTATTTCTGGTTGAAGTGATTTTCACTTTCGCACGTGGGGCATCCTCAATATACTCCACGAAGAATTTGCAGTATATTGGCGCACTTCCATCAACAACGAAATAGCCCGAATAAACCTGAACCTAAAAAGCAGTACATTATGCCCGAAATAAAGAATGATCGATTCCTCCGCGCCCTTTCCTTACAATCCGTTGACCGCACACCTGTTTGGATGATGCGGCAGGCGGGGCGATATTTGCCTGAGTACAAAGCCACCCGCGAACGTGCGGGTAATTTTATGGATCTTTGCCGCAACGCCGATTTAGCTTGCGAAGTGACATTGCAGCCACTAGAACGTTTTGAGCTGGATGCCGCGATTTTATTTTCCGATATTCTCACTATTCCGGACGCGATGGGTTTAGGTTTATATTTTGAGACCGGCGAAGGCCCAAAATTTAAAAAGGTGATTCGTAAAGCGTCCGATGTTGATAATTTGCGGGTTACGGACGGTGATACCGATCTGGATTATGTGATGAACGCAGTGCGGACAATCCGACGTGAACTCAATGGCCGGGTTCCCTTAATCGGTTTTTCCGGTAGCCCCTGGACCCTGGCGACCTATATGGTTGAGGGTGGTTCGACACGTGAGTTCCGCTATGTAAAGGAATTTATGGTCAGGCAACCTGACGCCATGCACCGGATGTTGGATGTGCTCGCGCAATCGGTTATTTCCTACCTGAATGCGCAAATTCGAGCGGGCGCGCAGGCGGTGCAAATATTCGATACCTGGGGTGGCGTATTAAGTGGCCCATGTTATGAGGAGTTTTCCCTAAGTTACATGAAGCAGATTGTGCAGGGGTTAACCAGGGAGAATGAAGGACGCAAAGTGCCGGTGATTTTGTTCACCAAAGGCGGCGGCCAATGGCTGAAGCCAATGGCACAGACCGGCGCAGACTGTTTAGGTTTGGATTGGACCACAGATATCGGTCAGGCACGTCAGCTTGTCGGTGGGCAGGTTGCCTTGCAAGGGAACATGGATCCCTTCATGTTATTTGCCAAACCCGAGCGGATTCGCCAGGAAGTCGCTTTAATACTCAAGAGCTATGGGCCTGGCAACGGTCATGTCTTTAACTTGGGACATGGTATTTCCCAGTATGCCAACCCAGACCATGCCAAGGTTTTTATCGATGCAGTGCACGAACTCAGTGAGCCTTATCATACTTAGGAGTAGCTCAGCGCGCAGACACAATGGCCAAAGCAAAAACTAAAACAGCCTATGTTTGTTCGGACTGTGGCTCCGAGTATTCGAAATGGCAAGGACAATGTGTCGACTGTAGTGGCTGGAATACAATTACTGAATTCAGGCTTCCTGCATCCACTGCTGCTCAGGTGCAGTTTGAGGGTTACGGCGGCAAATGTTCATCGGTACAGAAGCTCGATGAAATTAATTTAGCGGATCTACCGCGCATTACTACTGATATTGAAGAATTTGATCGCGTTTTGGGCGGTGGTATTGTGCCGGGCTCAGTAGTGTTGATTGGTGGTCATCCTGGGGCGGGAAAAAGTACACTGCTATTACAAACCCTGTGTCATCTGGCAACCAAACTCGACGCACTCTATGTTACTGGTGAAGAGTCGCTGCAACAGGTAGCACTTAGAGCAAAGCGATTACAGTTGCCCACTGACCAACTTAAACTCCTTTCTGAAACCAGTGTCGAGAGTATCTGTGCAGCCGCTCAGCAACATAAGCCCAAATTACTCGTTATTGACAGTATTCAAGTCATGCATTTAGCAGATATCAGTTCAGCGCCGGGTAGCGTGTCGCAGGTGCGCGAAAGCGCCGCCTACCTGACCCGTTTTGCGAAACAAACAGATACTGCCGTCTTGATGGTGGGACATGTGACAAAGGATGGCAGCTTGGCCGGCCCGAAGGTATTGGAGCATATGATTGATTGCTCGATTATGCTGGAAGGCACCAGTGATAGTCGTTTCCGGACGCTGCGTGGCATTAAAAATCGGTTTGGCGCGGTCAATGAGTTGGGTGTTTTTGCCATGATGGAGGCGGGCCTGCGGGAAGTGAAAAACCCCAGTGCGATATTTCTTTCTCGGGCGGAGGAGCTTGCAGCGGGCAGTCTGGTCATGGTGGTTTGGGAAGGTACGCGTCCATTATTGGTGGAAATTCAAGCGTTAGTGGATCAAAGTCAATTTGGCCACCCCAAACGGGTTACCCTTGGTTTGGACCAGAATCGTTTATCCATGTTGCTCGCGGTTTTGCACCGACATGCTGGGTTGCATATGGGTGATCAGGACGTTTTCGTGAATGTGGTCGGTGGCGTTAAAGTATTGGAAACCAGCGCGGATTTAGCATTGCTGTTAGCAGTGGTCTCCAGCTTTAAGGATCGGCCATTGCCACGTGATTTGATTGCCTTTGGTGAAGTCGGTTTATCCGGTGAGATTCGGCCGGTGCCTAGCGGTCAAGAGCGCTTACAGGAAGCGGTGAAACATGGTTTCAAGCGCGCCATTGTGCCGAAGGCGAATGTGCCGAAGAATGGCGTTAAAGGCATGGAAATAGTTGGCATTGCAAAGCTCAGCGAAGCGTTGGCTGTGCTATAACCCAATTATCGACTATTGCCGATAATTGGGTTGGTGGGTAAGAAACTTAAGCTAAACGCTTATAGCGCATTCTTTTCGGTTGATCGTCGCCACCAGTTCTTTGTTTATGATCTGCCTCGTATTCACTGTAATTGCCCTCAAAAAACACTACTTGGCTGTCACCTTCGAACGCTAAAATGTGGGTAGCGATACGGTCCAGGAACCAACGATCGTGGGAGATCACAATTGCGCAGCCCGGAAATGCCAATAATGCTTCTTCCAGTGCGCGCAGTGTTTCTACATCGAGGTCGTTGGTAGGTTCGTCAAGTAACAGCACGTTGGCACCTTGCTTTAACAGTTTCGCCAAATGTAAGCGGTTGCGTTCTCCGCCGGATAAATCCTTAACGAATTTTTGTTGATCCCCGCCTTTAAAATTGAAACGACCGGCATAGGCGCGCGAAGGGATTTGGTAATTACCAATCTGTATAATGTCCTGGCCATTGGACAGCTCTTCCCAGACGGTTTTACTGCCGTCGAGATCACGCATTTGGTCGACGTAGGCGAGTTTCACCGTGTCGCCCAAAATAATTTTTCCAGAGTCTGGTTGTTCCGCGCCAGAAATCATTTTAAATAGGGTCGATTTACCAGCGCCGTTGCCACCAATCACGCCGACAATACTGCCCGGAGGCACTTTAAAGCTCAGGTTGTCGAGCAATAGTTGCTCGCCGAAGGCTTTGGTGACATTTTCCAGTTCAATGACTTTATCGCCTAGGCGTGGGCCAGGCGGAATGTAGATTTCCTGGGTTTCGCTGCGTTTTTGAAAATCCTGTGAGTTTAAATCATCAAAGCGCGCTAGGCGGGCCTTGCTCTTAGCTTGGCGTCCTTTTGGATTAGCTCGCACCCACTCCAATTCAGCTTTAATGGTTTTTTGGTGCGCAGCCTCCTGCTTTTCCTCATTTTCCAGACGCTTCTCTTTTTGTTCCAGCCAGCTAGAGTAGTTGCCTTCGTAAGGAATGCCACGGCCACGGTCAAGTTCCAAAATCCAACCAGCGGCATTATCGAGAAAATAGCGATCGTGGGTGATAGCAACCACGGTGCCGGGGAATTCGTGCAGGAAGCGTTCCAGCCAGCCAACACTTTCGGCATCGAGGTGGTTGGTGGGTTCATCTAACAACAACATGTCTGGGTTAGATAGAAGTAAGCGGCACAAAGCCACACGGCGCCTCTCTCCGCCAGAAAGCTTGGTCACATCAGCATCCCAGGGCGGTAAACGCAGTGCATCAGCGGCGACTTCCATCTTATGCTCCAGGTTATGAGCATCACTGGCTTGAATAATGTCTTCCAGACGAGCTTGCTCTTTAGCCAGTTTGTCGAAATCAGCATCAGGTTCGGCATAGGCGGCGTAAACCTTATCCAAATCGGCAAGTGCGCTGAAAGCCTCACCCAGGCCTTCTTCAACGTTACCGCGCACATCCTTGGTTGGATCCAGCTGGGGCTCCTGTGGTAAATAGCCAACTTTTAATTCCGGTGAAAGCCTTGCCTCGCCAGCAAACTCTTTATCCACACCCGCCATAATTTTTAACAGGCTTGACTTTCCCGAACCATTAAGTCCGAGCACGCCTATTTTTGCGCCTGGAAAAAAGGACAATGAAATATTTTTAAGGATTTCACGTTTAGGCGGAACAATCTTAGAAACCCGGTTTAATGTGTATGCATACTGCGCCATACGAATTGATATCCTGCTAGTGACAAAGAACGCTAGGTTAATGCAAAAGTTGATTTAACTCAATGCGGTCGAGGTTACGAAAAATCTAATCGTCAATAGCCTCATGTGCTGGTTTGTCGCGGGTTTGAGTCCTGTTACAATAAACTCCTTTTGTGGTCATGGAACATAGATATGCATTGCCCCTTTTGTCGTGCTGATGACACCAAAGTGATCGACTCGCGTTTGGTTGCCGAAGGAGAGCAGGTTCGGCGACGCCGTGAATGCACGCAATGTGGTGAACGTTTTACCACCTTCGAAACAGCAGAGCTGTGGATGCCGCGCCTAGTGAAGCGTGATGGCAGTCGTGTACCCTTTGATGAGGAAAAGCTGCGTAATGGGATGCAGCGTGCGTTGGAAAAACGTCCCGTAAGCGTTGAGCAAATCGAGACAGCGATCAGTCAGATGAAGCATAAGCTGAGGGCGCTGGGGGAAAGAGAGATCGAATCCCTATTGCTAGGGGAAATGGTGATGGAGCAGCTTAAGGAATTGGATGAAATTGCCTATATCCGCTTTGCCTCTGTATATCGGCACTTCCAGGATTTGGATCAGTTTCGTGAAGAGATTGAACGATTGGCAAAAAGTGAATAGCCGATGACCATTGAAACTAATCACGAGCTATTTATGGCGCGGGCGTTGCAGCTCGCCAAACGCGGCTTGTATACCACAGACCCCAACCCTCGGGTTGGTTGTGTGTTGGTGAAAGATGGACAAATAGTGGCGGAAGGATGGCACCGAACAGCGGGTGCCGGGCATGCGGAAGTTGAGGCACTGAAAGAGGCGGGCGAAAGAGCAAAGGGTGCGACCGCCTACGTTACGCTGGAACCATGCTCTCATACCGGGAAAACGCCGCCCTGTGCCGACCAGCTGATTGCGGCGGGCATCGCTCAGGTGGTTTGCGCGATGCGAGACCCCAATCCTTTGGTGTCCGGTCGTGGTTTTGAGAAGTTGCGGCAGGCCGGGATTGCGGTTGTTAATACGGTGCTGGAGCAGCAAGCAAGAGAATTAAACCCAGGTTTTATCAAGCGTATGGAACTAGGGTTACCATTAGTGCGTTGTAAGCTGGCGATGAGCTTGGATGGGCGCACCGCCATGGCCAGCGGCGAAAGTCAGTGGATTACTGGGCCAGCGGCGCGTTCAGATGTGCAACGGCTAAGAGCGCGGAGTTCGGCGATTATTACTGGCGCTGACACGGCCCTGTTGGATAATCCATCTCTCAATTTGCGCAGTAACGAGCTGGGTTTGGATAATGCATTAGAGGTGGTTCAGCATCAGCCTTTACGAGTGCTGTTAGATTCACGGTTCCGAGTTCCGGCCACAGCAAAGCTTTTGTGTCAAACGGGAGGCCTGTTAGTGATAGGAGCAGAGGACAGCGATGCCCGATCGCTGCTTGCCGAACAGGGTATTGAAACCTTGGTGCTTACCGTTGAGCAGGGTCAGGTTGACCTGATGGCGGTATTAAAGGAACTGGCGCAGCGTGAATGTAATGAAGTGTTGTTGGAGGCTGGAGCGACGCTGAGTGGCGCCTTCTTACAACAGGGTTTGGTCGATGAGCTGGTGCTTTATGTGGCACCAAAATTGTTGGGTGGTGATGCTCGCAGCTTATTTAATTTACCGGGTTTACAGAGTATGTCTGATCAAATCAAATTAGAGATTAAAGACGTGCGTAATGTTGGAGAGGATTTACGAATTAATGCTATAGTGGCCGCCACGAGCGGCGAGCCAAGCTAGCCGTAGACAAAGGTGAAAAGGTAAATGTTTACAGGAATTATTCAGGCCGTCGGCAAGATTGGTGCGATGGAACCCCGCGGAGGCGATGTTCGCCTTTATGTCAAAACCGGAATGCTCGACCTGTGCGATGTTGCACTGGGTGATAGTATTGCGACCAACGGTGTCTGCCTGACCGTAATAGAGCTGCCTGGAGATGGTTTCTGGGCAGACGTGTCTAGGGAGTCAATTGAGCGCACTTGTTTTCGGTTCGCAAAAACCGGTGCAGCAGTGAATTTGGAAAAATCCCTAACACCGGAAACCCGCATGGGTGGGCACTTGGTCACTGGGCATGTAGATGGGATTGGCGAAGTGGTCAATCGTCATGATGATGCACGCTCTGTTAAATTCACCATTCGGGCACCCGCGCAGCTGGCCAAATATATCGCCGAAAAAGGCTCGATTTGTATTGATGGTACCAGTTTGACGGTGAACGCCGTTTCTGGTGCCAATTTTGATATTAATATTATTCCGCATACCGTAAAAGAAACGGTGATTGGTGGTTACCAAGTTGGCACCCAGGTGAATTTAGAGGTCGATTTGATTGCGCGCTATTTGGAGCGTTTGATGTTAGGGGAGCAAGCTGCCGACCCGAAAGCTGGAACTGGGCTGGATTTGGCGACATTACGCGATAATGGTTTTGCTTAGGACATTGGCTTTGCTTAATTAACAGTGGCTTTAAAAATTTAGATATTTATAAAGATAGGAAAAACAATGATGAAAACAATAGAGGGCGATTTTTCAGCGACCACAGCACGGTTTGCACTGATAGTGGGGCGCTTTAACAGCTTTGTCGTGGAGAGCTTGCTTGCCGGTGCAGTCGATACGCTAAAACGCCATGGCGTTTCAGAGAGCAACCTCACGGTTATTCGAGTGCCGGGTGCGTTTGAAATTCCACTTGCGGCGCAGCACGCGGCAACCAGTGGCAATTATGATGCGGTGGTTGCTTTAGGTGCGGTAATTCGTGGTGGCACTCCGCATTTTGAATACGTAGCGGGTGAATGTACCAAAGGGCTTGGCCAAATATCTTTGGCTACCGGGTTGCCTGTTGCGTTTGGGATTTTAACCGTCGACAGTATTGAACAAGCAATAGAGCGTTCCGGCACCAAGGCTGGCAATAAAGGCGAAGAAGCTGCACTTACGGCGCTGGAAATGGTCAGTCTTCTACGCAATATGAAAGCCTGATGCTGGCTCTTGTGGAATCTAAAAGTTCAGCACCTAAAGGTAAAAAAATGAGCCCCACCGCGCGGCGGCTGGCGCGGCGATTGGCGTTGCAGGCATTGTACCAGTGGCAAATGGCCAGGGCTTCTCTGGCAACCGTCGAAGCAGAATTTCGCGAAGATAACGATATGAAGACGGTTGATCAAGAGTATTTCTGTGAACTTTTACATCGTATACCGGCTCAACTTAGTCAACTTGACGATTTGATTACGCCGCACCTGGATCGTACGTTGAAAGAATTGACACCGATTGAACTTACCATCCTACGTATGGGTGCCTATGAGTTGGCTAGACGTAAGGATGTACCTTACAAAGTCGTCATCAATGAAGGCGTGAATTTGACGAAGGCTTTTGGCGCTACCGATGGCCATAAATATGTGAACGGCATACTCGACAAGTTAGCACGCGAGCTTCGCAGTAACGAAATTTAAACGAACTAATTTTCAAAAGTCGTTATGCCTATATCCGAATTCGAGTTAATCAAACAGTATTTCGACGATAGTGCTGCCCAGAAGCAATGTGCTGATTTAGTTTTAGGTATCGGCGACGATGGCGCTATTATCTCCCCACGACCGGATCATGATCTGATTGTTGCCGTGGATACATTGGTAGCCGGAGTACATTTTCTTTCGGAGGCTAACCCTTACGATATCGGTTTTCGCAGTCTTGCGGTGAACCTCAGTGATTTGGCGGCAATGGGGGCGGAGCCAGCTTGGTTCACCTTGGCGCTAACATTGCCTGGAGCGGATGAAGAATGGCTGAAGGAATTTAGTCGAGGGTTGTTCGAGCTAGCTCGTAGTCACCAATTGCCACTGATAGGGGGCGACACCACTCGTGGGCCATTGACTATTAGCATTCAGGTGCTGGGTTACGTGCCGAGCGCCCAGGCATTGTGCAGAAGTGGTGCTAAAGTGGGTGATCTTATCTATGTCACCGGTAGTCTGGGTGATGCCGCTGGTGGCCTCAGTCTGCTTCAGGATAAGGAAAGCTCACTGCAAGATGACTATTTACAAACAAGGTTTTTGCGCCCTCAAGCACGGCTAAACATTGGTCAGTGTCTGAGAGGCTTGGCACATGCGGCTATTGATGTCTCCGATGGGTTGCTAGCAGATATTGGACATATTGTGAAACGTAGTGGTGTCGGCGCTCGTATCGACTTGGCAAGGTTACCTCTGTCAGCACAGCTGAAAGCGGTCTTCGGTTCGGAGCGGGCCATCGAAATGGCTCTTTCTGGAGGCGACGACTATGAGCTATGCTTCTGTGTTGCTCCGACACAAGCAGATAAAGTGGCTGAACTAGCTAAGCAGGCAGATCTTGCCATCACCTGTATTGGCTGTGTCGACGCAGAGCCAGGCGTTAGACTTTATAATACCCAGGGAGAGCCTGCCGATTCAACGTTAGCCGCGGGTTACCAGCATTTCTAGATGGGGAGCGATAAGGCAAAATGAATAGCGCACCAGCCAGTATTTGGCGTAACCCACTGCATTTTATAGCCTTTGGTTTCGGTAGTGGTGCGGCGCCAGTCGCCCCAGGCACTTTTGGCACACTAGTCGGAATGTTGTTGTTTTTATTGTTGCAGCATTTGCACTGGGCAAGTTACTTGTTGGTGGTACTAGTGGCTTTTGTCGTAGGCATTCTGATTTGCGGGAAAACGGCGAAGGATATTGGCGTGCACGACCATGGCGGCATTGTCTGGGATGAAATAGTGGGTTATTGGGTGACTATGATTGCAGCGCCCACGGGTTGGTTATGGCTTTTAGTTGGTTTTATCTTGTTTCGATTATTTGATATTTTTAAACCTTGGCCAATCGCAAAAGCGGATAAGGCAGTCTCTGGCGGGTTTGGCATCATGCTGGATGATTTGTTGGCTGGCGTCTATGCCTGCATTGGATTACAACTAATTGTCTATATCCAAGGAGGTACGTAAATGCTGAGGCGAAGGCTGCTATATTTTTTTGTACCTTTTCTTGTTGTGCGCTTCGGATACGCGTTAGAAAGACAGGATGTACAATTAGTTGGTTTGTTCAAGGATGCGGCAGTCGTCTATATCAAAGGCAAGCAGCGCATGTTAAAGGTTGGTCAAGCCAGCCCGGAAGGGGTAGCGCTCATCTCCACTTCCCGCAATGCCGCAGTCTTGCGGATGAATGATGAAGAGTACCATTTGTCGCTTTCACGTGCAGTGACGGGCGGTTATGAAAAAAGGCAATCGTTGAGTCATTCAGTGGCCATCAACCAAGCTGGACAATACTTTACATCTGGCAGCATTAATGGTCAGCCCGTCCGGTTTTTAGTGGATACAGGTGCTACCTCTGTGGCACTAAACACGCTGGAAGCAAGACGCTTAGGGATAGCGTTTGCGCAGGGAGAGTTGGGACAGGTTGGGACCGCTGGAGGCATCGTCAAGGCTTATGCGGTAACTCTGGATAGCATTAAGGTCGGTGATATAGAGGTTAAAAATGTCCGGGCTTCAGTATTAGAAGGCGTTTACCCCACTCACGCATTGCTCGGAATGACCTATCTACGGCATGTCGAAATTGCCGAGGACAACGGCATCATAACGATGACGCAGAAGTACTGACCTGTCATAGAGCGAGAACTGTTCACTTTAGGGGTGATTTTGGTTCGCTTTTTTCACCCTTCTCCTGGTAAAATTCACGCCCTGCGAAATTTTACCGAGGTTATCAGTGTCAATCCGATATGTAGCATCTTCCAAATTGCCTACAAAATGGGCTAATTTCACGATTCACGGTTTTGATGACGATGACACGGGGAAAGAGCATATAGCACTTACTTTGGGCGACGTCGGTGACGGCGAGCCGGTACTGGGAAGGATTCATTCTGAATGCCTTACTGGCGACGCCTTGTTCAGTTTGCGATGTGACTGTGGCCATCAACTACAGGAAGCACTGAAAAGAATTTCCGAAGAAGGGCGGGGCGTTCTGCTTTACCTGCGTCAAGAGGGCCGGGGTATTGGTCTGGCCAATAAAATCAAAGCCTATAAACTACAGGATGCCGGTGCTGATACCGTTGAAGCGAATGAGCAATTAGGGTTCGGTGCGGACATGCGTGATTACAGCATCTGTCAAGCGATGTTAAAACAGCTCAATATTCAGCGTGTTCGTTTGATGACCAACAATCCTGTGAAGGTGCAGGCGTTAGAAAAGTTTGGCATTCAAGTGGTAGAACGGATTCCGCTGCAAACTGGCCAAAATCCGCATAATGAGAAGTATCTTGAAACCAAAGCCGGTAAGTTAGGGCACTTATTTTAAGCCGCAGCCTGCGCTAAGCCAGGTATTACCAATTAACGGTTGCGAATTAGCTGACGGTCTTGGCGGGTCGTGCCGCGCTTTTGGAAGCGTTTTCTTTTTTATCAGCGCGCAAGCGTGCTTGAATCGCTGCTAAAATCCCGCTTTTATCCAGCCCGCACTCCGCCAGCATTTCATAAGGTTTGCCATGCTCAACAAAGCGGTCGGGTAAACCTAAATTAAGCAAAGAAATTTTAAGGTGCTTTGCTGCAACTAGTTCATTGATCGCCGACCCCGCGCCGCCCAGAAGACTATTCTCTTCTAAGGTCACCAGCAAATCGTGCTCTTGCGCAAGACGAATAACCAATGCTTCATCCAACGGCTTAACGAAGCGCATGTTCGCGACTGTTGCATCAAGTTCATCAGCAGCCTCCAACGCCTGAGCCAGCAAGGTGCCGAAGCATAAAATGGCGATAGTCCGACCTTCCCTGCGCAACTCTCCTTTACCAATTGCCAGCGCCCGCATTTTCTTTTCAATCGCCACTCCGGGGCCGATCCCGCGCGGGTAACGCACAGCGGTTGGGCCTTGATAGAGGTAGCCAGTATAAAGCATCTGGCGGGTTTCATTTTCGTCAGCAGGTGCCATTACCAGCATGTTGGGGACGCAACGTAGATAGGTCAGATCAAAACTTCCGGCATGGGTGGGGCCGTCTTGTCCCACTAAACCGGCGCGGTCAATAGCGAACAGTATGTCTAAATTTTGCAGCGCTACATCATGAATGAGCTGATCGTAGGCGCGTTGCAGGAACGTGGAATAAATCGCGACCACCGGTTTCAGAGACTCACAGGCCAAGCCTGCGGCTAAGGTTACGGCGTGCTGCTCAGCGATTGCGACGTCATAATAGCGCTCTGGGAATTCTTGTGCGAAGCGAGTCAGGCCTGAGCCTTCCTCCATCGCTGGCGTGATACCCACCAGACGTTCGTCCTGTTGCGCCATATCACATATCCATTCGCCAAAAACATTGGAGTATTTTGGGGAGGATTTCTTTGGTATAGCCAGCTCCAGGGCTGGTTTGGGTTCCAGTTTGTTAATGGCATGATAGCCCACAGGGTCATCTTCGGCGGGTTTAAAGTCTTTGCCTTTTTTGGTGATGATATGCAGGAATTGCGGTCCGGGCAGCTCCATCATTTTGCCAATCGTAGGGATCAAAATATCCAAGTCGTGACCATCAATTGGGCCGATATAATTAAAACCCATTTCTTCGAACAATGTACCCGGAACAACCATTCCCTTCATATGCTCTTCCGTTCGTCTTGCCATTTCCAGGGCACCGGGCAAATTGCTTAAGACTTTTTTACCGCCTTCGCGGACATTATGATAAACCTTGCTGGTGAGTATCTTGGCGAGGTAATTTGACAAGCCGCCGACGTTGCGTGATATGGACATATCGTTATCATTCAAGATAACGAGCATGTCGGCTTTGGTATGCGCCGCGTGATGGAGTGCTTCGAATGCCATGCCTGCGGTTAATGCACCATCACCTATGACGGCAGCAACTTTGCGTTTTGCGCCCAGTTGCCTTGCGGCTAACGCCATGCCCAGCGCGGCGCTGACAGACGTACTGGAGTGACCGACTCCGAAAGCATCATAGGGGCTTTCCGCACGGCTCGGAAATGCCGTTAAACCGCCCTTTTGACGCATACTGGTCATACGATCGCGCCTGCCGGTTAATATTTTATGTGGATAGGCTTGGTGACCAACATCCCAGATCAGTCGGTCTTCGGGTGTGTTATATAAATAATGTAATGCGACAGTGAGTTCGACGACACCAAGGCCAGCGCCAAAATGACCGCCGGATTGACCTACGCAATAGAGAAGATACTCACGCAGCTCTTTAGCCAACTGCGGGAGGTCGGCCTCGGTGAGTAATCTTAGCTCGGTAGGAGTTTCAATGTTATCGAGCAGCGGCGTGGCAGGAATTGTGCTTGGGATTTGGTCAAACATGCAGTGGGCCGGTTATCAATCGAATTATATTTAGCATTTTACACTATGTTACCCAGGCCTGTTGATAGTTAATTCAGGGATGATTAGTTAAAAAGTCCGGGGTGGCACCAGGAAAATCAGCCTGTTCGGTATGAGATTTGTTAACGAAATTATCTGTTTCGCTCGATGATATAGGTTGCCAGCTCCCTTAAAGCGTCCGCTTCCGGGCCAAAAATGGAGAGTGCGCGAATGGCATTTTGATGTTGCTCATGCGCTTCTTGCTTGGCCTGCTCCAGGCCTAGGATCGAGGTATAGGTTGGTTTGTTTAGGGCAAGGTCAGCGCCCTGTGACTTGCCTAAGGTTTGCGTATCGCCCTCAACATCGAGTATGTCATCTTTAATCTGAAAGGCTAAGCCGATACTGATGGCAAATGTTTCAAAAGCCCGTAGCTGTTCCTGCGTAGCCTGATTGGTCGCGAGTGCGCCGAGCGTGACGCAGGCTTTAATTAAGGCACCGGTTTTGCAATTGTGCATATGCTTGAGTTGCTCAAGGCTAAGAGGCTTGCCTACGCTGTAGAGATCAATGGCTTGACCGGCGACCATACCGTTGTAGCCGGTAGATTGCGCTAGGGCTTTAAGCATACGTAGCTTATTGACGTCGCTGATGGCGTGGCTAGCGTCATCAGCAATAACCTCAAATGCCAGTACTTGTAAAGCATCGCCGGCGAGAATCGCAGTGGCTTCGTCGTAAGCAATATGGCAGGTCGGCTGACCCCTGCGTAAATCGTCATCATCCATTGCTGGCAGATCATCATGAATGAGTGAATAGCTATGAGTGAGCTCCACCGCACAGGCCGCTGCGTCGCCTTTCTCAATAGGGTTACCTAGGGCAACAACGGTAGCGTAAACCAGAGCGGGACGAAGACGTTTACCGCCATTGAGGACGCTGTATCGCATAGCTTGGTATAGCCGTGACGCATCGCCTTCAGCAGGAGGCAGACATTGTTCTAGGAACAGGTTGCTGCGTTCCTGGCACTGGCGAATAAAGGGTTGAATTTGCATGGGTTATTCCGTTGATTCGAAAGGTTCCAAGTTAATTTTGTCTTCACCTTGAATCAGAATTTGTACTTTTTGCTCGGCCTGTGCCAGCATACGTTGGCACTCTCGGGTTAACTTTATGCCCTGCTCAAAGGCTTGCAGAGATTCCTCCAGGGAAAAATCGCCGTTTTCCATGCGTTCTACGAGTTGTTCCAGATCACTTAGGGCTTTTTCAAAATCGTAACCCTTTGGTTTTTTCGGCATAACCTCATTCCCAATAAATGCTTTATTGATTTCAGCAAGGGGCCAACGTTAACTAACAAACCCGGGGCGGTCAATGGTGGTTTTTGATATAGATCGGTTTTTATCAAGTATCTTTGGTCGCAAGTTTCGAGATTAAAAAAGAAAGCTCAAATAACAATATTTTTTAATGTTAACCAGGCTTTTATAGGCGAAAATGCGGAGTGCGGACTTCAGTTCATTTTAGCTTGACCGATATAAGCTTTATCAGCTTCATTTTGCATAGCAGGCGAGTGTTAGCCTAGTAATCAAGAGATTTGTTAGGAGTAAAGCGTGGATTTAGCGACCTTAATTGGGATGCTTGGGGCATTTGGTATTGTCATAATGGCGATGGTGCTGGGTGGCTCCGTTGGTATTTTTGTGAATGTACCATCACTGTTAATTGTAATCGTGGGCAGTTTGATGGTTGTCTTAATGAAGTTCTCGCTGGGGCAGTTTTTGGGTGCTGTTAAGGTGGCCGGAAAAGCCTTCATATACAAACTGGATAAAATTGAAGAACTTATCCCGCTGGTGGTTGATCTAGCTGATGTGGCCCGCAAAGGTGGATTACTGGCACTGGAGGGAAAGGAGGTGAGCAATCCATTTCTCAAGGAAGGGATAAAAATGTTGGTGGATGGTCATGATAGCGAAGTGGTGCGAGAAATGTTGATCAAGGACATGAAACAAACTGAGGATCGGCATGGCTGGGGCGCAAAAGTCTTTATGGCAATGGGCGATGTGGCACCGGCGATGGGTATGATAGGTACGTTAGTCGGTCTGGTTGCGATGCTATCAAATATGGATGACCCAAAAGCTATCGGTCCAGCGATGGCGGTGGCGCTACTGACAACACTCTATGGTGCGATGCTGGCTAATATGGTAGCGATACCTATCGCTAATAAGCTGGAGCTGCGCAAGGTCGAAGAAGGTCGTATCAAATCGCTTTGTATTGATGCTTTGATGGCGATACAGGCTGGTCAAAATCCACGAGTTATCAGCTCCATGCTCAAAACCTATCTGGCACCTTCGCAGCGTGAGACGAAGAAGAAAGAATAGTTGCAACTTTCATTGCATACCATTAAATCAAAGGCAGTATTAACGATGAGCGAACAAACGGCTCGTCAGAGTAAAGAAGTTTAGCCATGGCAGAAATAACAGAAGATTGCCCTGAATGTCCGGTTGGGATTCCCGCGTGGATGGCGACCTTTGCCGATCTCATGTCGCTGCTGATGTGCTTTTTTGTGCTGCTGCTGTCTTTTTCGGAAATGGATGTGCTGAAATACAAGCAGTTATCTGGTTCTATGCGCGACGCCTTTGGTGTCCAGCGCCAAATTAATGTCAAAGATGTCCCTAAAGGCACCAGTGTTATTGCGCAGGAATTTAGCCCTGGACGGCCTGAACCGACGCCCATCAACGAAGTGAGACAAGCGACGGTCGATGATACGCAAAGCAGCCTCGAGATTGGTGAACGGACTCCGCAGGAGCCGAAACCGGATCAGACGCTGGATCAAAAGTCTGACATTAAGGTGACCGTTGATGAAGAGTTGGCCAAGCAGTTGTTGGTAGAGAAGTTGCAAACACTCATTAAAGCGACGGAGGACGATGCCCGAAATTTAGCCAGTGCGCTGAAAAAGGAAATCAGCTCCGGTAAGGTCGACGTGGAGACGCGTGGTCGGCGCATCATCATCAGAGTGCGTGAACAAGGTTCTTTTCCGTCTGGTTCGGCGGAGCTAAGGCGGCAATTTCGACCGGTTATGGCGATGGTGCGCAACGTCTTGAAAACAGTGCCGGGGAAAGTGTCAGTGGAAGGTCATACCGATAGCATGCCAATTTCAACTTCGGTATTTCGTTCTAATTGGGATTTATCTTCAGCGCGTGCGCTGTCGGTGGCGCATGAATTATTTTCGGGAGATACGTTGGATCATAATCGGTTTATGGTGACGGGATTTGCCGACACGAAACCAATTGCAGCCAACGATAATGAAGAGAATCGGGCGCGTAATCGTCGTGTTGAAATTGTGATTCACCAGGGGCTGGACGATGAAACCAGCGAAGAGCTTAAGAAAATGCAGCAGATCGACCCTGGATTGATACGGGAATTTAATCTTGATAGCACATTCATATTAACACCCGATGAAGTCTTTTAGATTTTACTCAGAATGAACGACTTAGAGGGCGTGTTCAAGAGGACAATGCGAGGTAAGCTTTATGGATAGACCGGATAGAAGGCGTTATTTTCGCATTGATGATCTTGTCGGACTGAGTTATCGGCTTGTTGATGTGGAAACTACTGAGGAGGATGCAAAATCAGCAGATAACATCCAAATTACAGCCATTGATTTGTTGAAGTCGATCGACCAGGAACTCGCCGAAGCGCTCAATACCCTCTGGCAAAGCAATCCGGTAGCAGCCAACGCAATTGGTTTATTGAATAAAAAGATAGATATAATCGCTACCGAAATCGATTTGGATTATGACCGGCTTCGCGGTCTTGATGTGAAATCGAGGCAGGTCAACCTGAGTGCCTGTGGCATGGCTTTTGAGTGTCAGGAACGCTTTGATATTGGTCAAGTGTTAGTTTTGACCATTGTTCTAAAGCCTGCAAATACCCATGTTCACACGCAAGGACGAATTGTTGGCTGCGATTGGTTGGATGGTGATGAGGGCCGCACCTACCTGCTTCGGGTGGATTTTGATCGTGTTGGGTGCGTCGAGGAGGAACAGCTGATTCAGCATATTGTTCGTCGTCAAGCCAACCAAATAGGAAACCAGCGCCTTACCGAGGAGTAGCACTAAAGAAGAGTGCCGGGGAATCGTTCGGGCTCTCTAGTTAGAAGACCTTTCCTGTGATAACAGTGCTCTTGCCAAGCGCTATTCCAGTCTCTATTATCCCTGCATCGATTGAAAAGAGGCGTTGGTGTTGACAGCAAATTTACTCCGCACCGACGCATTTTATTGTGCGAAGAAATACTAAGGTGCTCATCATCATTACCATACGTCTGGGTTTTGACCAGTTCAAGATGACTCGCTATGACTGAACCAAATCCGTTAACGGGCTGGCAGGCCTATAAAAGATTATTGGTTTATGTTGGATTATTTTGGGGCGCCTTTTTATTGAGCGTGATGGGCTTTGCCTTGTATGCGTCAACACAGGCTGCTTTTGCTTCATTGATGGAGTTTGTTCCTGTCGCCTTTGAGCAAAGCTCAAGTGCCCCTCCTGACGTTTGGTTTTTACCCGATGCGGCGTTAACAAAGCTGGGTTCTCCGGAGTCTTACCAGTATTTTCTCCCACTCGCCGTAGTTGGCATCGTGGTTTTCAGAGGGGTTGGCTCCTATTTTGGCGGATACTATATTGCGCTGGTGGCGCGCAATGTCGTGAACCGAATGCGCCAAGATCTGTTCAATCACATGCTGACGCTACCGGGGGCCTTTTTTGGCAATAATACCTCCGGTCATCTCATTTCTACGCTCACTTTTAATGTCGAACAAATTACCGGCGCTGCCACCGATGCGCTGAAAGTCATTATTAGGGAAGGTTTGACAGTGGTTGTCCTGTTAGCTTATATCTTTTGGTTGAACTGGAAGTTATCTCTGATATTCCTGATTGTAGGCCCATTTGTCGGGCTGATCGTGAGCTACGCGTCTAAGCTTTTTCGAAAATATAGTAGACGTATTCAAGATTCAATGGGTGGCGTCACCCATGTTGCCTCCGAGGCGATTAAAGGCTTTCAGGTGGTGCGTGCATTTGGCGGCAAGGAATATGAAAGAGCTCGATTCCAGGTTGCCAGCAGCAATAATCTTAAGCAAAGTTTAAAGCTGGCAAAGGTCGATGAAATCAGTACACCTATTATTCAGGTACTGATGTTCTCATCCATAGCCTTACTGTTCTGGTTTGGTTTAAGCCCAGGATTTAGAGGGGAAATGGATGTCGGTGAATTTCTGGCCTATATCACGGCTGCTAGCCTGATCGCTAAGCCGTTAAAACAATTAACCTCAGTCAATGCCAAAATTCAGCGCGGTATCGCCGCGGCGCAAAGTATTTTTGCTATCACCGACCAGGAGCAGGAATTAGATGAAGGTACTTTGCCATTAAGTGAACCTGATGGATGCATTGAGTTTCGCGATCTGACGTTCTCTTATACGAGCGAGCAGGAGCCAGTGCTGAGCCATATTAATTTAACGATAGAACCGGGCGAGACACTGGCGCTAGTGGGGCGGTCCGGTAGTGGCAAATCTACATTGGTTAATTTGTTACCACGTTTTTACGAAGCTCAATATGGGCAGATTTTAATCGATGGTCATCCGATCCAAGATTATCATTTAAAGGATTTACGCAAGCACATCGCTATCGTGAATCAGGATATCGTATTATTTCAGGACACGGTTGCACGTAATATTGCCTATGGTGATTTGGCTGATGCGTCGCAGGAAGCCATCGATGATGCGGCAAGAGCAGCGCATGCAACCGAATTCATCGATACCCTGCCGCTGGGTATGAATACTCAAATCGGCGAAGATGGCGTAACCCTCTCGGGAGGACAAAGGCAGCGCTTGGCTCTAGCGCGAGCGATTCTCAAGGATGCGCCCATTCTAATCTTGGACGAGGCGACCTCTGCGTTGGATACCGAATCCGAACGCTTCATCCAGGAAGCACTAAAAACGGTGGTAAAAGGTCGAACCACCTTGGTCATTGCACATCGTTTGTCGACCATTGAAAACGCCAATCGAATAGCGGTTATGGACAAGGGCTGTATTGTCGAGCTGGGGTCGCATGAAGAGTTGCTTGCGAAGGATGGTGCCTATGCACAGCTTTATCGTATGCAGTTCAATGAGATAACCTAGAGAAGACATGACCAAGCTTTCGCCTCTAGTTGGCAATATTGCTATACTTTGCCCGGCCTACTCTCTGTGTTTGGAATTGAAATTATGAAGTTGGAAATACCCCGTTTTAATCAGGCCCGCGTCACGGTGATCGGTGATGTGATGCTGGATCGATACTGGTACGGCGGTACTTCACGCATATCTCCAGAAGCACCGGTACCGGTGGTGGGAGTAAAGCATCGCGATGAACGTCCTGGCGGCGCAGCCAACGTTTCGTTAAATATTGCTGCGCTGGGAACGACAACCGAACTGATTGGTGTCGTCGGCAAGGATGAAGCCGCCCAGTCCTTGTCTGAACGACTGGGTGCCGTTGATGTGGTTTGCGATTTTCAGACATCAGATACCCGACCGACCATCACCAAGCTCAGAGTGATTAGTCAAAACCAGCAGCTGTTACGGCTGGATTTTGAAGAAGCCTTTCAGGCGAGCGATGTCGATCAATTTCCCGCTAAATTAAAAAGCTATATTCTCAACACCGGTGCCCTGGTGCTTTCAGATTATGGTAAGGGGGCGTTAAAGGAACCACAGAAACTGATTGCTCTGGCGCGCGCTGCGAAGGTGCCTGTGTTGGTTGACCCCAAGGGTACTGACTTTACCAAATACCGTGGTGCAACGTTGATTACCCCCAACCTCAAGGAATTTGAAGCCGTTGTCGGGCATTGCGATAGCGAGCAGGAGTTGGTCGATCGCGGTATTGCACTGCTAAGAGAATTAAAAGTAGAAGCTTTGCTGATAACCCGTAGTGAGCACGGTATGACCCTGCTGCGTGACGGTGAAGCAGAGTTGCATCTGCCAGCACGAGCGCGTGAAGTATTTGATGTGACGGGTGCTGGTGATACGGTTATTTCGGTGATCGCTGCCTCTTTGGCGGCTGGCAGTGATTTGCCTCAAGCGGTTGCCTTGGCGAATATCGCTGCTGGCCTAGTGGTCGCCAAGTTGGGTACTGCGACGGTTAGTGTGCCGGAACTCAGGCGAGCAGTGCAGCGTGAACAAGGTTCCGAGCGGGGAGTGGTGAGTGAGGAGCAATTGCTCATGGTGATTGAAGACGCCCATGCCCATGGAGAGAAAATAGTTTTTACGAATGGTTGCTTCGATATTATTCACGCGGGGCATGTTGGATATCTCGAAGAAGCGGGGAGTTTAGGTGATCGTCTAATCGTGGCGGTCAATACTGATGAGTCAGTGGCGCGCTTAAAAGGCCCAGGGCGCCCCATTAACCCCGTTGAACGACGCATGCGGGTGCTGGCTGGATTGGGCGCGGTAGATTGGGTGGTGCCCTTTGCTCAAGATACCCCCGAAGAATTATTGCAAAAAGTGCGGCCGGATGTGTTGGTCAAAGGCGGCGATTACAAGGTGAGCGACATTGTCGGTGCTGAGCTAGTAAGTTCCTATGGCGGAGAGGTTAAGGTGCTGAGTTTTATCGATGAGCTGTCCACTACTGCTATTGTGGAAAAAATCAAACAACGTCAATGAACCGGTGTTTTTACACGCTAGTCTACTACCTGTTACTACCCTTTATTTTTCTGCGTCTGCTATGGCGAGCACGTAAAGCGCCCGATTACGCCAAGCGTTGGCCTGAGCGGTTAGGTTTTTTTCCGGCACCGCCTCAAACTGGCGGCCTTTGGTTGCATTCGGTCTCTGTGGGGGAAACCATTGCCGCCGCGCCGCTGATTAAACAGATTCAGCAGGCCTACCCCCAATTACCAATAGTGATTACCACCATGACGCCCACCGGTTCCGATCGAGTACGTGCAATATTTGGCGGCTCAGTGTTCCATGTTTATGTCCCCTATGATATCCCCTGCGCGGTTAATCGGTTTTTGGCGAAAACTCAGCCAAAGTTGGTGTTGATCATGGAAACTGAGCTTTGGCCGAATCTGATCCATTGTTGTCATCACAATAACATCCCCCAGATAGTGATGAATGCGCGTATGTCTGAACGTTCTGCACGCGGTTATCAACGCTTTGCAACATTGGTAAAAGACATGCTAGGTAAACTTAGCCTAGTTGCGGCGCAAACTGCAGGAGATGCCGAGAGATTGCTAAGTCTTGGCTTGCTACAAGAGCAGCTGGTGGTGACGGGAAGCCTTAAGTTTGATATCCGCGTCCCGGCGGAAATTAAAAGCCAGGCGCAGGGGCTACGCAGTAGCTGGGGTAATGACCGGCCAATTTGGATTGCCGCGAGTACCCATGCGGGTGAAGACGAGCAGATGCTGGCAACTTATCAGTGGCTACGCCAGAAGCTGCCTGATTTGCTGTTGGTTTTGGTGCCGCGCCATCCAGAACGGTTTACTCAGGTGGCGGCTTTGTGCCGGTCCTCTGGCTTGAATGTTTCGCGCCGTAGTTCGCAGGAGACGGTCACCGCAGATACTCATGTTATGCTGAGTGATACCATGGGTGAGCTATTGCTCTTGTATGCTAGCGCCGATGTGGCGTTTGTGGGCGGTACTCTAGTGCCAACCGGTGGGCATAATTTTCTCGAGCCAGCGGCGTTGGGAATACCGGTGATCTGCGGGCCGCATCGCTTTAATTTTGCCCAGGTCAGTGACATGTTGCTGGACGCAGGTGCTATGCATGAAGTCTCGAATGCATCAGAATTGGGCGCGGCCTTGTTGGCAGTATTAACACAACCCGCGCTGCATCAGCAGATGAGCAGTGCTGGCTTGACGGTAATTGAGGATAACCGCGGCGCTCAGCAACGGGTGTTCGAGCAGATTAAGGGGTTTTTGGAGTCGTCCCCTCGGTGAGGGTTAGCCACTGATTAAAGGACTCTAAGTCGGTAACGCTGAGCGTTCCGGCAATTCTTTTCAGTCGCAGACTATCGAGAATGTAATCATAGATAGCGTTATAGTAATCCCGCTGGGCTTCGAACAGCGTATTTCTTACTTGCAGTACATCGACAATATTACGTGTACCAACCTCATAGCCGCCTTCGGTTGCTTCCAAAGCACTCTGGCTGGATTTTAGTGCCAGTTTACGTGCCGCTACACGGAGCACATCGGAGTTAACGGTGCGGTGTTGGCGTTGAATATCCTGCTTGATAGTACGATATTGATTTTCGTAATTTTCTTTCGCTTGCGTCAGCCGATGATGTGCTTCACGGACTCGGGATTGGGTGCCGCCGCCCTGAAAAATTGGAATGTTTAGCTCCAGCGCATAATTCTCAATATCCGATTCGTTACCTAAAAAGGATATTCCGCCATCTTCGGCGTGTGAATAACTCGCAACGGCATCCAATGTTGGTAGGTGCCCAGATTTCTGACGCTTAACCTCATGTTTCGCCGCTGCAACCTGATGTTTACTGGCGCTCAGAGAAATATTATTTTCTAACGCAATGCTAATCCATTCCTGTAAAGTCGCCGGGCTTGGGTTGGTAATAGGCATCGTCTTATCAAGCTGATTGATCTTGTCATAACGGCTGCTAGTCAAAGTTTCGAGAGCAGTGAAACTGTTGTCGCGTTCCTCTTCCTGGGTGATACGGACAACGCGAGAAAGGTCATACACTGCCCGCGCTTCGTGCACATCGGTTATCGCAATCAGACCTACATCAAAACGCTCCTGAGTTTGATCCAGTTGTCGTCGGAAGGCGGTCTCTGCTGCTACGGCTGAGCTGAGATTGTCTTCGGCACGTAGAATATTAAAATAGGCTTCGGCCACTCGAATAATCAGATCTTGCTCGGCGTTGCTGTATTCAGCCAGCGCCTGTTTGCTACTTTCCTTGGCGGATAGCAGTTGAAACCAGCGGTCAGCACGAAATAATGGTTGCGTCAGTCGCGCTGAATAACCATTGGAGTTAAAGCGTTCTTGCGTATTGGAACCGCCACCAGCGAATTCGCGGTCAATCGTTGCCGTATTTGCGCTCAGTGTCAGATCGGGTAACAGCAGGGCTCGGCTTTGTGGAATCGCTTCTAGTTCTGCTTGCAATTGGGCATGAGCGGCGCGTACTTGCGGATCCTCGTTTTGAGCCTCCGCAAATATCTGTAACAAATCGGTGGCCAAGCAATAATTGCTGATCATAACGCTAACGATGAACAGTACAATTGTTTTTAGTTGTCTTGGGAGCTGTCTTCGGAACTGTCTTAGAAACATAGGCTTATATCAGAATTAAATGGAGGTTTAGGTTCGACCGGAAGAATCAGTGTTGAATTATAGGGGAGAACGGGAGCGTCGGCCAATCTTAAATAGACAAGGTGTTGCCGGCTCCCTAAACTGTCCATTTGGCATGAGAAAATCCGCGAGGTAATGCTGACTAAAACAGCACTCAAGCTCGCACCAAATCTACCCTTCATTTAAGATTAAGATCATTGAAGCATGAAGAAACTGTCCATTTTATTTTTATGTACCGGAAATTCCTGTCGCTCACAGATGGCGGAAGGTTGGGCAAAACATTTGTTCGCGCAATCCAGCTTGGCAAAAACCTATCAGTTACAGGTATCTTCAGCGGGGATCGAAGCACATGGCGTCAATCCACGGGCCGTCGAGGTGATGGCTGAAGTGGGTGTCGATATCAGTGGGCAAACATCGGATGCGCTTGAGCCAGGAATACTTGAACGACATGACTGGGTTATTACATTGTGCTCGCATGCCGATAAAAACTGTCCGGTATTAACCGACAACGTGGCGCGGCAGCACTGGGATTTGCCGGATCCGGCAAAAGCCAAGCGAAAGGGAGGTGTTTTAGCTGCTTTTAGGGAGTCCAGAGATAGAATCCGTCTGGCGGTAGAAGCGTTGATCATTCTGCTCGAACGGCGTAATACGGCTGAATTAACACCACAGTTTGGTCGCGCCGATATTGAAATTATTAAGCAGGAAAGTCTGTTTAAAGGTTTTTTTGAAATGCAGGAAATTACCCTACGTCATAAACTGTTTGAAGGAGGCTGGAGCGAGGTTTTCACGCGCGAGCTTTTTGTACGGGGGTTGGCGGTAGTGGCCTTGTTGTATGATCCACAGCGGGATCAAGTGGTTTTAATTGAACAGTTTCGTGTCGGCTCGCTGGAGGATAAGCGTAGCCCTTGGTTGTTGGAATTGGTAGCTGGTATGGTAGAGCCGGGTGAAATCCCCGAGCAAGTGGTACGCAGAGAGGCAATGGAAGAAGCTGGTTGTGTGGTTAAGGACGTGGTAAAACTCTATGATTATTGGGTCAGTCCCGGCGCTACCAGCGAACAGGTTGCCATCTATTGCGGACGAGTCGATACTCAGGGGGTTGGTGGCGTGCATGGGTTGGATTATGAACATGAAGATATTCGCGTTGAAGTGGTTGCTGCAGATTGGGCATTTATGGCGATAGATTCCGGCATAATTAATAATGCCGCTACAATAATGGCGTTGCAGTGGTTACAATTAAATCGAAAACGGCTCCAACAGGAGTGGTGCTAGCCAGTTATATTGAGTGCAGGTTGTATGAATAGAGTATGAAAAAATTGCGGTATGTCCCAGATCTTTGCGAGCTGATGGCGGAGTGTGAAGCCAACTATGCGCGTTTACTAAAACTAATGCCAACAATGGAGCAGGCGACGCGACGTATTTTCGGCGTTACCTCGAAATCAGATCAACCGGTGCAAATTTGCCTGGAAGTGATTGAGGAATTTAAATACACCGCCACTATTCGCTTTACTCATCAGGATAAAGCTGGTCATTGGTTAAGAAAACCAGCACTGCTCATCCGTATTTACCATGATGCCCGTATGGCAGAAGTGGTCGAGCTTGAAAACAGCCAGCAACTAAAGGGCGTATACCGCTATCCCAACGCAAAGATGTACCAGCCGGATGAAAAAATGCAACGTAACCTGTATCTTGGAGAATGGTTGCGGCAATGTCTGGCGCAGGGCTATGCCGTCGATAAACTTGATTTTGCTAGGGTTTCCTAAAGTAATGCCTAGGTTAGGACGCTAATTGATTGTTTCTATGCTGCCAGCCTTAGCGCCTTATATTATTTATATTCACGGTTTTAACAGCTCGCCAGCATCCTTTAAAGCGGCATATTTAAAAAGCTATTTAACCCGAACTGGCTACGCGGAAAGCTACCTTGCACCAGCTTTGGATTATTGTCCACAAAGGGCGATTGAGCAGTTGTGTGAATTGATTGAACAATACTTATCTAAATTTAATATTACCTTGATCGGTAGCTCGCTGGGCGGCTACTATGCCACTTATCTGACGGAAAAATATGGGGTCAATTCGGTACTGATTAATCCAGCGGTAGCGCCCTATCGAATGATGGCGCAAGCGCTCGGACAGCAGCATAATTACCATACTCAGCAAACCTATGAAATCACGCAGCGGGAGGTTGACCAACTACGTCAAATCGAACAGTTGGAATTGACCGATCCCAGCAAATATTTAGTATTGCTGCAAACAGGTGATGACACACTCGATTATCGCGAAGCGGCACATAAGTACGCGAATTCAACGTTGATAATAAGGCAAGGTGGCTCGCACGGATTTGACCATTTTGATCAGGCAGTGCCCGATATACTGCATTTTGCGGGCTTGGCAATTAACTGAAACTCATCGAACTAAGAGCATTATGACAACTGCGACCTACACGGCGGAATCCATTGAAGTATTGAGCGGGCTTGACCCGGTCAAACGACGTCCCGGTATGTACACCGATACGTCGCGACCTAATCATCTGGCCCAAGAGGTGGTGGATAACAGCGTTGATGAGGCGATTGCCGGGTATGCCAAGCGCATCCATGTCGAATTACACCCAGATAGCTCACTCTCGGTAGAGGATGACGGGCGCGGCATGCCGGTAGACATCCATCCAGAAGAAGGGGTTAGCGGTGTTGAGCTTATTCTGACCCGACTACACGCGGGTGGTAAATTTTCCAATAAGAATTATCAATTTTCCGGTGGAT
>Ga0070727_10000645_pt1 | contig 41720 bp, 33 predicted proteins | sample tdAd472_FD_66722 | JGI IMG/M metagenome (GOLD analysis project Ga0070727, IMG submission 66722) | Marine sediment microbial communities from the Atlantic coast under amendment with organic carbon and nitrate - tdAd47.2 | ecosystem: Environmental > Aquatic > Marine > Coastal > Sediment | place... | reverse complement strand
AAATTCGAACAAATAAAGAACAAAAATATCGAAAAATTGAAACAGGCCTTATGCGCGCTGAAGAGATACCGCTTCCAGCGCCTTGTCCAGAACATCCAGCCCCGCCCCGGCCCTTGGGGCCAGTTCGGATAAGGTACGCCGCCAAAGCCGCGCACCGGGCCGGCCATTGAACAGGCCCAGCATATGCCGTGTCATCGCATGCAGACTCACACCTTCCTGCAACCGCGCCGCCATATAAGGCCGGTAGGCTTCGATGGCGTCAAAAGGCGAAACAGGCTCGCCATCCGCATACAGAGCGGCGTCAACTTCGCCGAGAATCGCCGGCGTCTGATAAGCGGCCCGCCCCAGCATGACGCCATCAAATTCTTCCAAATGCTGCTGGCAGGCTTCGAGTGTCGTAATGCCACCATTCAGCAGAATGGTCAGGTCCGGACGCGCCGCCTTCAGCTTGGAGACAAGACCATAATCCAGTGGTGGCACCTCCCGGTTTTCCTTCGGGCTCAACCCCTTCAACCAGGCCTTTCGCGCGTGCACGGTAAACACATCACAGCCCGCCGCACTGACCTTTTCAACAAAGCCGAAAAGGGTTTCTTCTGCCGGCAGATCGTCAATCGCAATGCGGCACTTCACCGTTACGGGAATGGACACCCTGGCCTGCATCGCGCTGACACATTCCGCCACAATCTTCGGCTGGGCCATCAGGCAGGCACCAAAAGCGCCGGACTGCACACGGTCAGACGGACAGCCGCAATTGATGTTCACCTCATCATAGCCAAAGGCTTCGGCGATGCTGGCCGCTTCGGCCATTTTGGCGGGCTCGTTTCCGCCAAGCTGCAACACCAGAGGATGCTCCGCTTCTGAAAACCCGATCAGGCGTTCGCGGTCTCCATGGATCACTGCATCGGCGGTTACCATCTCCGTCCAAAGCAGCGCACGCCTGGACAGGCACCTGTGAAACGACCGGCAATGCCGATCCGTCCAGTCCATCATCGGCGCTACGGAGAACCTGTAAACCTGATCTTGTGTCATGTTTGCCCGCTATTTCAGGACTCAAGCGTAAAAGTGAACCATAGCGGGAGCACCTCGTGGGCGTTATTAGCGGATTTGCCTCACCAGTGTACAGAACGGGCGCACATCTTAGCTCAGTAAGCCAAGCGCATGAACCGGAATGCCTAAAGAAACGTTCTCTAGCCATAATGGCGAGAAAATCCCTGGTGCCCAGAAGAGGACTCGAACCTCCACTCCCTTGCGAGAACTACGACCTGAACGTAGCGCGTCTACCAATTCCGCCATCTGGGCACGGGATCGGAAGGCGCCGATGTATAGGCTGTTCCCGGTGGCGTCAACGGGAAATCCCAGAACTTTTTGGCTCAACCTGCTTATTCCGCAGGATGGCAGGAGATGAGCCTGGAACACAGCGCGACAGCCCCCTTCCCCGCAAGACATGGATGAACGTTCTGCATCAGGTTAATGGGGCGCAAACTGTCTAAAGCTATACCGTCCTTACGAGACATTTTCCCGCGCATGGACCGCTCAAGGCTGCCGCGAAAACCGCAGGCCAATGACCGAAAGCGCAACAATCACAAGCTCAATGACGATGGGCTGAGCCACGCCTTCCGGTACGCCAGAGACCGCAAGCCCGAGAAAGCGCCCGGTGACGGCAAGCCCGTACAGCAATGTTGGCAACCACAGCCAGGCTGTTCGGCCTTTAAAAAGCGCCCCGCCAGCGCCAATCGCGCTTACCAGAAAAAAGGCGCCCATATCCGCCCTCACAGTGTTTAGCCCCAGCCCTGTCACCACGCCGAGCCCCAGGGTTTCCGCCATGCGGTCCGGCGCTACGAGGGCCAGCCCCGCCATCATTAGTGAAAACAGGAACACAAGCCCCGCACATATACGTCCCAGCCAGATCATATTCTTTCCTCCCCTTCTTGACGTCCTTCGCAACTATCGACATCAATAATGTCAATAGTTGCGAAGGGTCTTATGAGCAACCGATTATTGATAATGTGGACGTGCCTGGCAATCATTCTCACAAGTACGGTGAGCATGGCCTATCTTAATCGCAAGACGATCATTCTGAAGCTTGTCACCAGCCGGGACAGGATGGATGTCGCGCAAAACAGGGAAGTGACCTGGCAGGCAGGCCCCGAAACAGCCACCGCGGCACTTGAAGATCACCCTCCCAATATCATCTTCATTCTGATCGATGACCTTGGTATCAATGACATCTCTACTTTCGGAGGGGGCGTTGCCCGAGGGCTGGTGCCAACACCAAACATCGACAGGCTGGCAAATGAAGGCGCGATATTCTCTCAGGCCTATTCCGGCAGCGGCACATGTGCGCCTTCAAGAGCGATGCTATTGACCGGCCGGTATCCGACACGGACAGGATTTGAGTTTACCCCGACCCCAGCAGGCATGGGCCGCATTGTCTCCATGTTTGCAAATGACGAGGCGCGCGGCACGCTTCCCCCGGTTGATTACAACAAACAGGCTGCAAAGACCGCCCTTCCCTATGCGGAGCAAGGCCTGCCCGGAACAGAGGTCACGCTGGCCGAAATACTGCAACAGAAAGGGTATCATACCGTCCATATCGGCAAATGGCATCTGGGACAGAATGAGGAGTCCCGCGCCATTTCCCAAGGCTTTGATGAAAGCCTGAACATGGAGAACATGTTCTATTTGCCCAAAGACGATCCGCATGTCGTGAACGCCGAGCTGGACTTTGACCCCATCGACAAGTTTCTCTGGGCGCGCGCCCAATATGCAACATCATACAATTCGGGAGATGTGTTCGAGCCCGGTGGCTATCTGACCGATTACTGGACGGATGAAGCCAAGAAGGTGATCGAAGCCAACAGGAACCGGCCCTTCTTCCTTTATCTGGCGCATTGGGGTGTCCACACACCCCTGCAGGCCACGCAGGAGGATTACGAGGCGGTGGGAGACATTCAGCCCCATCGCTTGCGGGTATATGCCGCCATGGTGAGAGCCATTGACCGTAGCGTGGGCGAGGTCATGGACAAGCTGGAAGGGGAAGGCCTTGCCAACAACACGATCATCGTGCTGTCCAGCGATAATGGCGGTGCGGGCTATATTGGCCTGCCGGAGATCAACCAGCCCTATAGAGGGTGGAAGATCACCCTGTTCGAGGGGGGCATTCGCGTTCCCCTCTTCATGAAGTGGCCGGCCCGGATCGCAGCGGGTACGGTTATTGAGACGCCTGTGGCGCATATTGACGTCATGCCGACACTGGCCGCAGCAGCCGGTACCGAACCGCCTGAGGGGATCGAGATTGACGGCCTGGACCTTCTGCCTCTTGCCACAGCATCGGGCGAACTGGCCCGCACCGATGACGCCCTGTACTGGCAAAGCGGTTATTATCAGGTGGTGCGCGCTGGCGACTGGAAGCTGCAAGTGGACGGCCGCCAGAATAAGACTTGGCTGTTCAATCTGGCGGATGACCCTACAGAACAGAATGACCTGTCGGAACACGAACCGGAAAAACGTGCCGAACTGGAAGCCCTGATCCGCAAGCATCAGGAAGGCGCCGTGCCAGTACTTTATCCTTATACAATCGAAACGCCTGTCGCGATCGACAAGACTGCGGCTGAGATAGCCATAGACGGCGATGAATATGTCTGGTGGGCAAACTGATTTCGCCCGGTGTCATCTGGCGGCAGATCAGTAGTCAGCCAGAAGCGCGTCCGTCGTGCGGCGCACCACTTTCTCTGCGTCCGGCGCATCAAGCTTCTGATCCTGACGAAGGCGTCGCCATGTCTGGAACGCAACAGCGGCTTCGACTGCAGCGAACAGGATCTTATCCGCCACAATGGGTTCCGGCAGCATGACCTGAAGTGTCGCACGCTCCATTTCCAGCGTGCTGTAGTATTTTTCCATCAGGAAGGGTGACTGAAAGCGCCTCAGATTGGCAGACACACGCATGGAGAAGATCTGTTCGTAGATCTCGGCACGCCGACTAATCAGCACAGACAGGTTTCCCCGCCAATCAGGCGCCGTAAACGGGGCCTTTGCTTTTGGCATAATCTCCGCGGTGATAATCTCGGACATCTCGCCATACAGGCTGTCCATATCCTCAAAGTGGCGAAACACGGTTCTAAGGCCGACACCGGCCCGCTCTGCCACACTGGCTGCACTCGGGGACATATCCCCTTCCTGAATCAGGGCGAACATGGCTTCGACGATTTGCGCCCGGCTTCTTTCGCTACGCTGGCGGCGTCCGTCCGCCTTTTCGCCCTCTACAAGTGTCTGGCCTGTCTTGGTCACCTAGAACCCTTTTGTCATCTCCACTCTGTCTGTCCCTGCGGGCAGGCTGAATATCATGCCATCTTCAGACACAGTGATCTTACCGTCATATATATCCCGCGTACCTTTTGTGAACACTCCGTACAATACCGCAGACGGCATGGGCGGGATTGTATGGTAGAAAACCAGCTGCCTGGCATTCGCCTCTTTTGCAACCCTCGCCGCATCCAGAGGTGTGGCATGATATGTCAGAATATCATCCATGATCTGGGCAATATGGTCCTGTCCACGAGCCCTTGCAGCATCCCGCATGACACCCACCATGTCCGGGTTCAGCGCCTCATGGAACATCAGATCGACATCACGTGAATTTGCGACCAGATTCGGGTCGTAAATCGTGTCTCCGCTGATAGACACCGAGCGCCCCTTATAATCGACCCGGTATCCGAAAGCAGGCTCTACAGGAGCGTGACTGACGCTATAGGCCGTTATGGTAAGATCTCCGTCATGATATATGACGGCATGACTGCCCGGCCCTGCGGGCAGGCTGATGACCTCTCCCACACCGCCGCGGCCAGCGGGGTTGGCGATATCAACCCCATGATGAGCCGTGCGAAACTGTCCGTCGATTCGATACGCCTGATTGAAGCCATCAATGACTTCATCAATGCCTCTCGGCCCGGAAACCGGCAGCGGCTCATCACGCCGACCATTCACCCAAACCTGCATCAGCAGTTCGCCCAAACCGTCCATATGGTCTGAGTGAAGGTGCGTCAGATAGACATGGTCGATTTTCGAAAGCGGGAAACCCATGCGCGTAAGGTTGCGCGACCCACCCGAACCGGCATCAAAGACCAGCACATTGTTTCCAGCCAAAACCCCCAGACATGCCCCGGAGCGCTTCGGATCCGGCAGCGGCGTACCAGCACCACAGACGAAGACATGCAGCCCGTCCGGCAGAGTCTGGGACCGGTCGACACCGACCCCCGCCTTTACGGCTCTCCGAAAGGCCATTTCTGCCAATTGCGGTTTGAAAAGCTGATAGCCCCCAACCCCAAGACAGATCAAAATCCCTATGAAGATCAGCAAACGACCGAACAGCTTCACGCTTTATCCTCCCGCGCGAGCCTTTTGAGCTCGTCTTCAATTACCCACAAACGATCTTGTCCCCATGTGTAGACATTGCCGACCCTGAAACTCGGGACGCCCCATAACCCTAACTCGGACATCTCCGCGCGATTGACCTCAGCCTCCGCCCGCCAGTCACCACGGCCCAGCATGCTTCTGGCATGTTCCCAGCTCAGGCCTGCTCCGGCGACGATGGCTTCCATGCCCTTCGCGCTACCGGCATCGATCCCTTCCGACCAGACTTTCCTCATGAAGCTGAGACAGAACTCAAAGCCCCTTTCCTGGGATATCGCCCAAGGCAGTAGTGAATACCCTCGCTCGACAGGCTCCCCCACAGGGTCCGCAATCTTGCCGAAAGGCACTCCCAGGCGGCGAGCTTCCCGCGCGGTATCCTTGGTTATGTACATTCCCTTCATGCGAGGTACTGGCAGTCCTCGCATGACCATGGGCAAGACAAACCGTAGTCTCAGTCTAGCACCATAGGATTGCGCCAGGGCCTTAACCCGCTCAGCAACTATGTATGTGTAAGGACTACGAAACGAGAGGTAATAATGAATCTCGGTACCTTCAGGAACACGATCAGTCACACTGGGTGCAGGAGAAACCGGGGGCGCGAATATCGGCGTCTCGGAACACCCCGGCTTTACGGCACCAAGTGCCAGCAAACGCGCTTCGAGATAGTGCAAGCGGTCCAGTCCCCAATACCACTCGCCCGCATAATGAAACGTCGCGCCAAGATAATGCCCCAGCGCTTCCCGCCGCGCACTGCCTTTGCCCTTTCGGAAAGGAACATCTTCTCGAGGGGGCTTGTCATTCCCAGACAAGCCCCCTCCCCATAGCGTCCCCCCAATCCGTGCAGCTTGCTGCACGAAAGCTCCCTTATCCAGCGCATCCAGAAACTCAGACTCTGCCTGCGCGATCACTTCGGCCGAAGGCGTTTTGCCCGGGTCCTGAAAGTTTAGTCCCGCCTTTTCCGCCAGTCTCTGTGCATCCAGACGCGACCAGTCCGCCAGTTGCTCCCGCTCTGGAGCAGCCCAATCTGGAGGCGGCGCAACAAGGTGGATTTCAACATGTACATCATAGCGCTGTACAAATTCGCCAAGGATTTGAGAGACAAGATATGAATACGGATCACTTGCATCATGAAAGTATTCCACCACATGCGCCTCTCCCCTTGCCACTCGCCGTCTCTCCGCTTTGGCGCGTGCAGCAGCCTGCCTTTCAGAAGAGGTCAGATACTGCGTGAGGCGCGACATGATGGCAGTTCTCAGAGACATGCCTGCCCCTTCATCCAGATCCCCCGATTGGCACAAACTCCACGCACTTAAATTATGACACACCTAGTGCCATAATAATTCACGCGCGACAATAGCCAACTTACTTGCCACCCCAGAAAGTAAGTAAGGTGACCAGAATTCAGATCATGAACGCTTTAAGGTTTAGCCACATCCACCAAAGCGAGACTCATCTCTGCAACTTCATAGACGCGCAGATCATCCCGCCAGAGGCTGCCACGCGCCGTTGCAACGATGCGACCTTCATGTTGATCAACTGAGGTAATTTCCATCATGGTGACCACCTCTTTCTTGTCCGGCGTGACTTGGCCACGATAGCTCCATTTCACAGGATAATCACTCGCAAGCGTCTCGAACCTCGGCTCGGCCATATTAGTGTGCAGGCCTTTCAGTAACATCGCCCTGGCCAGCAATTGCGCAAGCGCGTCCAGTCCCAGAGAACCAGGCTGCACCGGGTCCTGATAGAAATGCGCCTTGAAGTACCAGGCGTGAGGATCGACGGCCTGACGCCCACGGATCAAGCCAAGTCCGGCCTCCCCGCCTTCCGCGTCAAAATGATCAATTTCATCCAGCATGCATAGCTGGTCCCTCGCCAGCAAGGCCTGGTCATCTTCCACAGCAATGACTTTTGAAGGCAGGGCGTAGACTGAACTGAAATGTGGCTTGTCTGAGAGACCTGCCTGACGAGCCAGTGCGCCGGATGGGAAAAAGCCAAACTGTGTTTTCAGGTCCAGAACTTTTTCACCAGACTTGCAGGATACAACAACATCAAAGGATACAATCGTCATTGGGCCTACCCGCGAGAAACTCGACAGGCTACTCTTGATGACGAGCGTTTCATCCGCTGGAAAAACTTCCCTGTAGAGATGCCCATCGCCCTCAAGGTTGCGGAACTTGAGGACGCCGGACAGGGCAAAGCCGCAATGGCTGGCCAGCCAACCGCATGGCTGAAGGGCAATCTCCGAAAGCACGGCAAATGGCATGGCGCCATTGCCATTGTCCTGGAAGTACCATGCCTGCGGAGGAATATCATACTCACAGCGCACCGCCGCGCCTACCTCCTGCACGCCCGGCCGGGTGGAGACCTCCATGACGCGCGTCATCATATGATAAGGGGGTTGCGGAAGCCTTGGCACGATTCCTTCGTGATCGAACCGCGTATACATGTCTCCGAAGGCAGCCGACGGCGCACCATTCGCGCAATCCAGTAGAGCCGCATAGTCTCCCCGGCTTTCCTGCTGCGGCCCAATGCGGCGGGGTTGCCTGTCCTGTCTTGGAGCAGGCCAGGTGCGCCTCAGACGCAAGCCGAAACGGGGACAGTGGAACACTTTCTTGCCGTCTGAACTCGCCAGCAGGGTCGCATAGATTTCCGGCGCATCTCCATCAATGATCTCATCAATGAAAACTTCATATGTCAGGTCATGGGCCTGGTCTGGAATAACCTGCCCCCGGCAAATGAATTGCGCCGTATGCCCAGGCACAGGCTCAAAAACATATCCATCACGCTCAAGCGTTAGCCCTGCCGCCGCCGCGTAAAACTCCATGGCCTGAACCGCTGCCTCGGCCATCAGGGTTCCGGGCATGCAGGGATCTTCATGGAAGTGGCCTTCATAGAACCACATATCGGCAGTCACAGCTGCGCGCGCCTTCAGATATCCCCTGCCCCAAGGGCCGCCCTTCGGATCAAATATTTCAACATCATCGAACAATTCCAGCTTGCCATCCGGCAAACAGGCGGGGAGAGACTGCGCAGCCGCAAGTTCGAACCCCACCCCAAAGCAGGCATAAATATCCCCCTGGCGAAAGGCATCGAGATCCGCCGGCGAAAAAGCTTTTTTCCGGCTAGCCTGCTCCGCGGGGAAAGGCTTTACCTCTGCCGTGGGCGGACCATCCCGCTCAGCTGACCAGACAACACCTTTTCCTGCCGCCAGCTCTGCATCACTGAAAAAGCCTGCCTGACCATTGCGGATCGAGAAGACAGGTCTGTCTCCGGCGCGGCAATCATACTGGAAGAAAAACATGCGGACATCCGCCAGCGTGGCATGACCGGTAATCTCTATCTGGAAGCGCAGTGTATCGCCAGGCTCCGGCAGTCCGCCCTCATGGAAGGTGATCTCACACCCCAAAAGTCGGTAAACGCGCTCATCCTGATTGCGAAAGTCAGCGCCCATCCAGCTAATAAGAGTGAGGTCTGCCTGACCGCACTCAATCAGCGGCCCCGGCCTTATCCGCCCATCATGCATGAACCACTGATCAGCACTCAGATCTGTTTCAGTCCAGATAACGCCCTTTGACTCAATGCCGGGCTCTGCATCTATCCCGGTGATGCGGTCCACCAGTAGCAAGGGCGGCGCAGGCAAGCGCACCTGACGGGCATACCCATCTTGTTGACGAAACTGCTCTCCGAAAAAGTCAGACATTTTCCCGCGGGTGGACGCCTCAATCGCCTCATATTCCCAAGAGGGTCCACAGGGCGAGCGTTGCAACAAGGGCTCTCCCCCACTCACCACCTTTTTCGGATCCGGCAATGGCCGATCCTTTGGGGGCGGTGGAAAGGCAATTAAACCTTCTAAGTGAGAAACAGGCTTGGCTTTCGCATAGAGGCAAGGCGCACGCCGCGGTGCAATTGGCAAAGTGGCGCAGCGGGCCATTTGCGGAACCACGGGGGGCGCATAGGGCACATCTCGTGCGACAGACCATTTCTCCGGTCGCGGCAACGCGCTGGACCGGGCTTCGGCCAAGGCTTCTTCCACCCGCTTTATGCTCACCTGACGGCCTTCAGCAAACAGTACGCTGGCCAGTTCCGCCACCTGAGCAAGATCTGAAGACTCAATCCTGTCTGTGGCAACAGCGGTGAAGGGCTTGTCTTTCAGGATATGCGGCAAGGACTGGGTCAGTGTATCGCGAGGCCCCAGCTCGACAAACGTACGCACACCATCTTGCCAAGCTTGAAGAACCGTCTTGGGAAAGTCGACCGTATCGACAGCCTGGCGGGTCAGCATGTCCGCGACCGTCTCACTATCTGGTGTGTAGGCCCCATTCACGGCATTGGCATACAGGCGCACTTTAGGGCCAGAATGAACTTTGCGCGTATGCAATCTGCGCCAGGTTTCCTCAAACGGCTTCATGGCTTTTGCATGCACGATCAAATTCTGGTGCATCTTAGCGCCAGATCCACGCCCCAGCGCCTCGCACACGCTGCGACAAGCCTCTGAAGGGCCACCAATCATGCAGTCGCGGTCGGAATAAATGATCGTAATTTCCACGCCGGGTTGGCGGGCAATCTCTCTACGCACATTTTCCAGTGGTGCCTGCACGCGCCAATTGCTCCAGTCAGAGGGAACATTTGGGCCCCAGGCCTCTCGTGCTGTTTCAAAGTCGCCACCAAGATGGCGCTCATACATTGCCGCATCAGAGATCTCATCCAGCAGAGCGCCCGGATCATCCCAGAAGCCGAATGCAAACAGCGCATTGCTCTCGCCCAGCGACAGCCCCAATGCCGCCTGTGGTTTGATACCTAATATGTCCAGCAGCAAGAACGCATGAGCCTGACTGATCAGTGTACCCGCACATAATTGCTCAAACTCGCTGAGCCTGGAGCGCATCAGCAATGGAGCAATCTCCTGCGCCTTGTCCAAACCGGACAGTTTCTGGCACAGGTCCGGGAAAGCCATCAAAAGACCGCGCCCCATCCTGGGATAGACGGCGGCAGAGCCGGTGAACATGAAGGCCAATTCCCCTTTGGCCTTGCCTTCGCCAAAGTGCAGGCCGTCTCCGGAAGGCGCCTCACCGCGTGACAGATATATCTGCGCTTCCGTCTTCTTTGCTTCCAGTTCCTCTGCGGAGGACGCCAGCAACGCGATGCGACAGGCACCTCGTCCGCCGGTTTTGCCCGATGCGACTTTCGTTGCCAAGGCATCCTTGTCCTTGCCTGCAGCCCAGAACAAATATGGCGCGGGCCTGAGGGGATCTCCGACAGTCCGCGGCGATGCAGGCAGGAACTCGGCATATCCTGCGGAATTGACCGCCGTCTCCGCGACACCAATTCGCAGAGTTTTCTTTGAACTACCCAGATCCGGCATCGCGCCGTCATCCGAAATCTTCAATCCGCGTGCAGACGCCTGAGCTTCCAGAGCCATGCAGAAAACAGTGTCTGCGCAGGGTGCATATCCATAGGCATCTTGGAGGGATTTCGGTCGACTGTCCGGTGCCGCCTTCCAGAAAACACCCGGTACAATTCCCAAATGTGACGGGCCAGAATCCGGAAGATCCTCCACACGTTTCAGGATCAGGGCCGCAGCCTGATCCCCCGGACACTCCGTCAACCCCATATTAGACAAGGCCCTGGCCCGGACAGGCTCTGCGGCAAAGTCAGCGGCGGCAATAATGGCCGTGTCGATGGTTCCATTGCGCAAGGCTTCAATCGCCAGATCCAGCGCCGCCAGCCCTGATGCCGCGTCCGCCGAGACGGAAAAGCCCATGCCGTGATAGTCTTTCGCATAGGTCAGCCGGTTTGCCGTCATATTGGCCATCGCACCGAGCACCGTGGCGGCACTCAAGGCAGGCGCAATGCGATTCTGCATCTCAGCGAGCCTGGCCGCACCAGCAGCGCCGCCGACCAGACCAGCAAGCCGTTCCCGCAACAACCATCGCGCAGAATCCGCGGCGCACCCCATGGCCGTAAAGATGCCTGTGCGCCCCTGATCGACATCCCCTGCCGACGCCAGAGCCTCTTGCACAACATCCAAAATGGCCAATTGCTGAGGTTCTGCCTCTGTAAGGTCCCTTGGTGGGGTACGGGCGCTGATGGCATCCGCGCCAATCTTCTGACAGGGTTTGGACGGCTTCAGAGAATGGTTCATAAGCCGGCGGAGCACCGTCTCATTCCCCCTATCCTGACCGGCGAGCAGCCCCGTTGCGACGAGCGCTATGTCCCCGTCATAGATTTCCGGCAGTTGCACCTGAAGCTGATTTTCGGCCGGGCTGTATTGCTCAAGAATCAAATGCGCATTGTTTCCGCCAAATCCAAAATTGCTGATGCCTGCGAGGCGCGGCCCCTCAGGCCAGACTTCTTCCTGCTGAATGACCCTCAACCCCGATGCGCTGGCTGGCTCAATCAGGCTCCCATCTATGGGGGTGGCAGGCAGAACTCCGTGTTCGAACGCAGACGTCATCTTCAGGACGCTGGCGAGGCCTGCAGCGGTGATCAAGTGCCCCGTATTCGCTTTCAGGGAACCGATGGGCAGGGCGTCATCCCGCTGGAACATCTGCGCGGAGGCGACCAGTTCCACACTATCGCCGGTTGGCGTGCCGGTTGCGTGACATTCAAGATATGAGACGCTGTCCGGAGACACACCGGACATGGCATATGCCTGACGCATTGCCTCCAGCTGCCCCTCCCCTGAGGGGGCCAGCAAACCTTTCCTGCGTCCATCATTCGACAGGCCAATCCCGCGAATAACTCCGGAGACCTTATCGCGGCGCGTAATATCGCTCAACCGTTTCAGCACGATTGAAACAGCGCCCTCAGACGGAACAAGACCATCCGCCCCCTGCACGAAAGGTCTGGATGTTCCCGTCGGGCTGAGAGCCTTCAGGGCATCGAAGCCGATATGCAGGATCAGATTATCTGCCGCATTCACGGCCGCAACAACGGCATAATCGAGCTGACCCGATTGCAAGCGACGACAGGCAATTTCCAGCGCATAGAGCGATGAGGCACAGGCCGCGTCCAGCGAAAATGCCGGTCCGCCCAGCCCCAACACCTGGGAGATCAAGCGGGCCGGCAGCGCAGAATTAAAGACACTTTCAGGCGCGCCAGAATTTTCCCCTGACCAGACAGACGCGGCATATGCCGCATGCGCTGCACTGGGATAAGAGAGATTGGCCACGAACACGCCCGTTTTGGCACGCCGCGAGCGTGCAACCCGCGCATCCTCCCATGCCTCTATCGCCGCATGGACAGGCCATGCGCAGACGGGGTCAGACACGACAAATGTGCGATAAGCTTCCGGAATACGCTCCGGGTCAAAAACACTCTCAAACCCCTCCACCAGACCGGAAACATACCCCTCTGCTCGCGCTGCAGACGCACCCCTAAGTCGCCACGCAGGCACAGGCCCATAGACGACCTGCCGATCACGTACAATTTCCCAAAGGGCACGTGGGTTCAACGCACCAGGTAGTACACAGCCCTGACCAACGATTGCGATGGGTTCAAACCGGCAAGTGCCTGTCATGATGTCCACTCGTCTCCGATAACCAATTCTGTTTCACTCGGCTCACCGAACAGGATTTGATCGGCAAAGATTCGGGCCCCGTCTTCCAGACTGATCAGTTGGATGCCGCGCTGGGCAAAATGCGCCGCCAATGTGTCATCCACCATGCCGCCTTCCCATGGCCCCCAGCAGAAGCTTTTCACAATGGCATCCGGCAGCTGATGGGACAGCTCACGAGCCACCGCATTCAGCCAGGCATTGGCCATGGCATAATCACTCTGGCCCACATTGCCGAATACAGCCGCAGCAGATGAAAAAAGGCCCACATGCCGTAGCCGGGAGATATCCAGGCAAGCCAGAATGTTCAACAAGCCTTCGACTTTCGGGCGGAATACGCGTTGCACCTCTCTCGGTGTCTTCTTGTCGGCAAGACTGTCCGCCAGGACGCCGGCCCCATGGACAAGCCCCGTAACCGGACCATATTGCGCAACGGCATCCTGCATGGCACGCTGTAGCCCATCGGCATCGGATACATCCGCCATCAGATAAACCGCCTCGGCTCCCGCGGTTTCAATGGCATTTAGAGTCTGCCGGATTTCAGCGCTGGCGAGCAAGGCTTTTGCCTGTCTGTCTATATCTGGCAAGACGGGCTTCAGGCCGCGCGACCTGGCATCCTCTATCAGGGCCATCCGAAGCGACTTAATATCCTTCATCATTGGCAGATGATGCGGCCATTCGACAATCGGAGAGCGTCCAGCCAAAAGGAACACTGAACCAGGCTGCATCTGCGCCAGACGGATGACACACGCCGCCGTAACTCCCCTGCCCCCACCAGACACGAACCAGGCATTGCGTTCACTCTGCGCACGCCTTGATCGCACAGGAGCCCCCATGACCTTCAACTCATGGGCTTGCTTCCCTGCAAAGACGACATTTCCAACCCCCGCAGACAGCGCCTGAACTATGCTGGGGAAGCCATCTTCTTCACGGCCCTCAAGCGACCAGGTCACAATATCTGTAGCCGGCCATTCCTGCGAGAGGGTTCTGGAGAGCCCCTGCAAACCGGAGACGTGCGTCAGCTCATCGGCCTGCGCTCGCTCAAGAAGGATCAGCTTGCGCCCTTCAAGTTGCAGTCGGCAGCAGGCCTCGAGAACCTGCCAATGGCGCTCGGTAATCGACCCCTCGCTCAACCCCTCTGTCATGATGACGCAAGCCGCATTCACCGCATTGGCACTGTCCTGCAGACAAGCTTTGGCGCCTGCAGCCCGCAGTGCTTGAACAAGGCCAGACGCCAGCTCAGGCGCACCTTCGGTGACAGAGATCATCCCCAGCCCCTGTAGAGGACGCATGCTGCCCACAGCACCACAGGGCTGAAGCGAAACCACTCCCACACGGCTTTGATACTCTGGCTCAGTCGGTGTATCCGCAAGGGGACGGGAGAACGCAGGCGGCGTTCCGCCGCCCCTTATCTGAAAAAATCGGCAATCGCCCGGATCGTTCGGAGGTCCGTCAACTCTTCCGGATCCACCTCTGGCAATTCCGGATACTGATCTCTCAAGGATGACAGAATTTCGACCTGCTTGATGGAGTCCACACCCAACTCGCCTTCAAGGTCCATGTCGTCTTCGAGCATGTCCTCCGGATAGCCTGTTTTTTCCGCAATAAGGGCACGCACGGAATCAGCCGTTACACCGCCCGTAACCGGCGCTGACGCATTAGATGCCGGTGCCATGGTAGAGAGCTCCGCGGCTCCGTTTTTTTGCGACGGGGCACCAATGCCTGCACCTTCAATCATCTCAGCGATTGCGGCGATGGTGCGCAACTCGACCAATTGCTCAGGATCGATTTCCGGAAGCGCCGGAATGCGCTCACGAATTGTCGACAGGATTTCGACCTGCTTGATGGAATCCACACCCAACTCGCCTTCAAGATCCATATCGGCTTCCAGCATATCTTCCGGATACCCCGTTTTCTCCGCAATGATGCCTCTCACCAGAGCAAGCGAGTCCCCATTCACGACATTCCCGGGTGCTTCCACAGCTGCAGGCTGGGGCGCAGGCGCGGCGGCTGCGGGCTTCGCAACCGGCGCGGCGGGCGCCGCAGCTTTAGCAGACACGGGGGCTGGCGTAGGAACGGATGGCTGTACCGAAGTATAGCTTCCATTTGGGCGTCCGCTAGGCACAGGCGCGGGTGCAGACGGGGCCACGGGCGCGGGAAGCGCCGCAGGAGGCGGCGGTGGCGGCGCAGAAGGCTGATGTCCAGTCACGCCAGCGATCTGCCCTGCCACATTCAGGAAAGCCGTATGGGCACTCGTCATAGCAGACATATATTCAGCGTGCCGCAGGGACATTTCTGAAATGATCCGATCTGAAGCGGTTGCAGGCGCAGCACCCATGCCCGGTTCGCCCGGCGCAGAAATGGAATGAGCAGGAGGAGTATCTTTTGTCATGGGAGAAGAGCCTGTCTGTTCTGGAAGAGCGGTTTTGGAAGCCGGCACAGCTTCACGCACCGGTTTGTGAATATTCGGCGCAGCCTTTCCAGCCGCACCTATTTCAGGAGGATAAGGTTTCTTGTAATTGGCGCCTGAGATCATCACGGCATGTTTTGATGGCGCTGGTTTTTCCGGCTGAGGCGGCAGCGCCTCGAACAGCTTTACAAAATCCAAGGAGATGCCTGAGACGGCTAGCGTCGCGGATGCTGCCAGGAACTGGTTTACACCATTGCGTCGCTTGTGATCCAGCGACACAGCAAGATGCTCCTTGCCCTGCAGGATATTTCCCACAAGACCTGACACAACAGAGCCCGGACCAATTTCAACGAAGATCCGCGCGCCTGCCGCATGCATCGCTTCGACTTGTTCCCGGAATCGCACAGGCTGTACCAATTGGCCGGAAATGAAGTCTGGCAGCTCAGCTACTTTGCACGCATACTTGCTCGCAGTGGCGTTCGCATAGACATCCAGTTTCGGGCTTCGCAGTTTCTGCTTTGCCAGTAGCTTAGCGAATGGCGTGACGGCCCCCGCGACGATGTCCGAGTGGAAGGCTGTGGCGACTGGCAAGCGCCGCGCCTTGAAGCCTGCCTCGTCGCAAGCCTGTTGCGCAGTCTCAATCGCCTCGACAGTACCTGACAACACAATCTGGTCTGGTGCATTGTCATTGGCCAGCACAACGGACAGCCCAGCTTTCTCAATCAGCCCATTGATTGTGTCCGCATCGGTCTGCACGGCCAGCATGGCACCTTCAGATGTACTCGCCGCCACGGCCATCTGCGCACCACGCTCTGCAGACACGGTCAGGGCCGTATCAACATCCATGACACCAGCCTGATGCAGAGCCATGATTTCCCCGAAACTGTGCCCGGCTGCCATGTCCGGCTGCAGGCCCAGCGTATCCAGCAGCGCAAGCTGCGACAGCGCCACAGCAGCGATGGCGGGCTGGGCATGCTGCATTTCTGTCAGCCGCTGAGTCTGCGTTCCGAAATCCAACTGGTCGAACGCGGTGGGCGGAAAGGCCAGCCGATCAAGGCGCAGGTCACCTGTCCTCTTGTGACCTGCGGCACGATCCCAGATCTCACGCGCAGCCGGGAAAGCCATCGCAAGATCGCTCCCCATTCCGACATATTGGCTGCCCTGCCCCGAGAACATGAAAGCCACTTTACCCTCAACCGGCGGGTCGAGAGACGCTACGCAATCCTGCTTAAGTGGCCGCTTGCCAATTTCCCGGGCCTCAATCTGGCCAGCCAGTGCGGCGCCCTTGCTGACAAGATCAGCCGAATTTTCTGCTATGATCGCGGCCCTTGCCCCGGCTCTAGCGTCAAACCCCTCATGCGTGCGGGAGGCACGTAGCGCCAGATCGGCTTCGGGCACTTCACAGCACACGGATTTGATTGACGACGCCAGTTCCTCAGGCGTCTCTCCAGAGAACAGGAACAGCTCTGCCGGCAAAACCCGATATGGCCGCACCGCACGCGCGCCGACATATTCTTCAAGGGTCACATGGAAATTACTGCCGCCAAACCCAAAGGAACTGACTGAGCCCCGACGTGGCCGCTTGGGCGGGCTGATCCAGGGACGTGGCTCTGTATTCAGATAGAAGACCTTGCTGTCCTTGATAACATCGGCGGGTTCTTCAATCTTGATGGTCGGCGGAAGCACCTTGCGGCTCAACGCATTGACCACTTTCACCAGGCTAGCCGATCCCGCGGCGGCCTTTGTATGCCCTATCTGGGATTTGATGGAGCCCAGCGCGCACCATGGGGCTTCGGCGCCTTCCCCGAAGACAAGATGCAGGCCGTCGAGTTCGGCCTTATCCCCGGCGCGCGTGCCCGTGCCATGTCCCTCGACAAGGTCGACTGTATCCGGGCCATACCCCGCCTGCTCATAAGTTCTCTTCAGCGCCTTTGCCTGACCTTCAGGAACAGGCGCATAAATTGCCGTACCCTTCCCGTCTGACGATGCACCAATGCCGCGAATAACCGCATGGATCGTATTGCCATCGCGCTCGGCATCTTCAAGACGCTTCAGGGCCAGCATGCCGACGCCTTCCCCCAGCATCGTACCATCAGCCTCATTTGAGAAAGGCCGGCAATCTCCGGTCGGCGACAGCGCTGGCGTCTTGGAGAAGCACATATACATGAGGATGTCGTTCAGCGCGTCGACCCCGCCGGTCAACACCATATCACTGTCGCCGAGACGCAGTTCATTTATGGCGATCTGTAGTGCCGCGAGACTGGACGCACAGGCTGCATCCGTCACCATATTGCTGCCATCCAAATCCAGGCGGTTCGCAATCCGCCCCGCAACCACATTTCCAAGAAGGCCCGGAAATGTCGCTTCCTGCCACTCGGCATAATGCGCTTCGATCCGGCCTGAGATGTCCTGAACCTCATCTTCCGCCAGGCCAGCATCCCGCATGGCATTGACCCAGGCAGGTCGCTGAAGGCGGCCTGCCATGTGCGCGGTCAGCTCCGTGGCAGAGGCGACACCCAAAACGACACTGGTCCGACTACGGTCAATCAGCCCCTTGCTGTCGCGTTCAATATCCTCCAGCGTCATCTGCGCAGCAATCAAGGCCAATAGCTGGGCGGAATCCGTCCCCTGCATGGCCTTGGGCGGAATACCAAAGGTTACGGGGTCAAAAGCCAGCGGATTAATGAACCCGCCGCGCCGCCCATATGTCTTGTCTGGTGCCTTCGGATCAGGATCATAGTAATCCTCGATCAGCCAGTGACTGGCGGGCACATCCGATAACAGGTCCCGCCCTTCCATAATATCGCGCCAGAAACCGGTGACGTCTCCCCTTCCCGGAAAGATCGCGCCCATACCTACAATGGCGACAGGAATGGCAGACCTGGATGTCATGTTCGTGTGTTCCTCATCACCCTTGCGCGTCACAGGAAATGCCGCGGCCTGAAAGAAAATTCAGTCGGCGGAATAGAAACTCCGCAAGCCCGCATCTGTCCCGCTCTGGACAGGTGCGCGGCTCCCTCCATCAAATTGAGGGCAATCTGGCGAACAGTTCGATTTTCGATCGGCTCCAGGAAAGTTCCGGAAACCCACTCGTTAAACGCGCCCTGCGCCGGACCACACCAGATCTGATAATCCGAGACGCGGCCTTCCGCGCCCTCGCGCGCCCATTGCGCGCCCATGAAAAGATATCGCCGCGCCACCAGCGCCAGGCGCTTGTTGTCATCTGTCTCAGCGCGCGCGGCTTCTTTGGGATTCGCCTTCTGAATATAAGCCCGCGTCTTTTGCCAGGCCGCAGGAAATGGCTCGCCCAGCACGCTATCCAGCCATTTACGATCTTCCGTACACATTTTTTCGTAAGATGCACCTGCCCGGTAAAACGCGTATAGCTTGCGCGCCCGCATCGCAAACAGGGTTCCGCGCTTCAACACCTGGACCTCGACGCCCTGCTCGAACATATCTGCGGCGGGTGCCATGGCCACATCTGCCGGGCCCGCCTTCGCCAGCAGTTGACGCGCGCGCTCCGACAGGCCGGACTCGACTGCTGCCTGATTGATTGAGCCTGTCAGCACATAAGCCGCGCCCATCTGAAAAGCTGCAGCAACCCCGTGCGGAGTTGCAATGCCGCCGCTAAGGCCAATGCGGATCGTGTTGGCATCGATTCCTGACCGCTCCATCACACGGTCACGCGCGAGACACAGGGATGAAAAGAGCGGGGCCGCGGCCCGGTTATCCGTATGGCCGCCGCTATCAGCCTCGGCCGTAATATCCAGCGCGACCGAAACCTGCGCAGCCAGGTCGGCCTGCGCTTCACTGATACGCCCTTCCGCGACCAATGCTTTGAGAATGTTTTCAGGTGCAGGTGCCATGAACTGCTCAGCCACCTCAGCGCGGGAGACTTTGGCGAAGACATGGTTGGCACGTGTGATGCTGCCATCTTCGGCGCGGGTCAGACCCAAAGCGGTAAAGCGCACGATTTCTGGAGACAGGCGCATATAGGCTGAGGCCGACAGGCGGCGCACGCCTCGCTCCAGAAACAGGTCGACTACTTTGGCCTCATATCCCGGCTGTTGCGGAGAGTGGATAAGATTGGCGCCCCAGGAAACCTGATCGGGACCCAGCGCGGATTTGATCTCTTTCAGACCCGCATCAATCGCGTCGGGCTGAAGGCCCGCACTGCCATAGAAACCGACACAGCCGCACCGGACTGCTTCAATCACCATGCGCGGTGTGGCAATCCCTCTCGCCATTTCACCAACGACATAATTGAATCGTGCGCCGTGTGCCTCTGCAAACGCCCGGTCTCCCAGCCATTCAGGATAGATCGGAGGAAAGCAGATCCGCCTCTTACTCTCCCCGTCCGAGTTTGCATTTTCGTCGACACAGACTTCTTCCCGCAAACGGGAGAGAAGTTGCTCGCCTGAGTACCCCATAAGCCTTCTCGCTCACATTCAGAGTCGATTTCTTCGACTCCCCTAGACTAGACTCAACTATCACCTCTCGTGGCCCCCTTCCCAAGAATTCACCACAATACGTGACACCTTCACACACAAAGCCCACCCAATAGTCAGCTCTGAACAGAAGCTTATCCCTCCAATCCCACGAAGCAACCCATAGTAGATTTATTTCATAAATCTATTCTTAGTATGCATTGTTTCAGGAAGGCGCATTAAACGCATTCTGTAGGAATACATGCAAGATGCGCACCATGGTGGCGCCTCCGCTTGACCTTATAATTGCCATGAAATCAGTATTTCCGATGCTTGGCTATACGGCTCTGAGAGGTAGTAACCACTCTTGCGTCCCGGATTGGGAACCCCTAGTGAACCACTCAGCTATCGTGTCCCAAACCGGCATGCTAGTGACCGGGAAAAGCCGCATCAACGGAACACCGACGTAACAAGGAAACGCCTGCGTGAAGAACTTGAAACACCTCCTGGCTGCGGTGGCTCTCGCATCCATGACGGCAGCCGCCGCGAATGCTGACAGCGATGACCGCACCAGCGATTCCGCCGTCATGGGATATGTCGAGAATGTTTATGTCGGCAAGCTGGACCTGGAAATGAAGGGCAAGCTGGATACCGGTGCAGATTCCAGTTCAGTCTTCGCCCGCGACGTTCATATCTACAAGAAATCCGGCAAGGATGACTGGGTGCGCTTTCGCCTGATCGGAAAGAATGGGCGCACAGTTCGCTACGATCAGAATGTCCGCCGCTTCGCCCTCATCAAGCTGAAGAAGGGCGGTACGATCCGCCGTCCCGTTATTCACCTGCCGCTCTGCATTGGCGGCGTGAAGGGGCTCGCCGAAGTCAACCTCGCCGACCGGGAGGATTTTGAATATGATTTTCTCGTCGGCCGTGAGTTCATGGCTTCCCGTATTCTAGTGGACTCTGCGTCAACCTTCATTGCCGAAGGCAGCTGCGAAAAAGACGACCGTGAATAGTTTCACCCATACCCGTCTACTCGCCCTGCTGCTAACAGTTATCGGGCTGAGCATCTTTGCCACGAAAGTGGTGAGGTACGACTATCCCCTGTCGCCAGGTGCGCGCACCACAACATGGGATTTCGAAATTTATCTGGATTTCGACACCAACAATCAGCCTGTCAGGCTGGAAACCTTCATTCCCTCCAACAGTGAGAGCCGCCGGGTTTCCCAGGAGCAGTTCTATAATGGTGCGTTCGGTCTGCGCCTGGATACCAAATCCGCTGAAGGCCGCACGGCAATCTGGACCTACCGGTATCCAAATGACCGCAAGGTGCTTCGCTATCGGGCCCGACTAGTTGGGGAAACCGAAAGCACGCCGCTGCCTGAAGGCATGCATCGCAAGCTGCAACGCGCTGCACCGGAAACAGAAAATGATCTCGAGCGCCAAGCCTTCCTCGTCTGGTCGACCGATCTGCGGCGGCGCTCGGCGGATGATGAATCCCTTGCCGATCTCGTCCTGCAGGAAATTTTCGTGGATGAAGATGTGGACGAGGTCGAGGCTCTTCTCTCCCCCACCCTTCCATCATCCATCAGCCGCCTGGCACTCGCCCGCGATGTGTTGACGGCGCAGGGCATTCCGGCACGCGTTGCAAATGGTATCTATCTGGACCAAGCCCGTCGCCGCGCCGAGATCCACCACTGGCTGGAATATTATGCCGATGGCGCCGACCATCGGTATTTCCCTGGCCTCGACCCGGAAGAGTTTTTCACGATCTGGCATGGAACGGATGACTTCATCCGCGCCGAAGGCATTTCCGATCTGGACCTGCAAGTCAGCATCGAACCCGTGAATGCCGCCGTCGCCGATGTCGCCCAGCGCGTCGCGCGCGATGAAGGGTCTGCGATGCAATGGTTCGGCTTCAACCGCCTGCCCATTACGACACAGCTTGTCTATCAGGTTATCGTGACCATTCCTGTCGGCATTCTGATGCTGGTTTTCCTGCGCCAGTTTATTGGCTTGCAAACGCTTGGCACTTTCATGCCCGTGCTGATCGGGATCGCCTTCCGGGAAACTGCGCTACTAAACGGCATCATCCTGTTCACGGCCCTGATTGCTCTGGGCCTTGCCGTTCGCTTCTATCTTGAGAGACTTAAACTGCTGCTTGTGCCCCGATTGGCAACGGTGGTCGTTTTCATTGTCATCTGTATGGCTGTTGTGGCCCAGCTGATGTCAAATACCGGACAGCGCATCGGCCTTTCGATCTCCCTGTTCCCGATGGTTATCCTGACGATGACAATCGAGCGCATGTCGATTGTGTGGGAAGAATACTCTGCGACAGATGCCATCAAGCAAGGCCTCGGCAGCCTGCTCGTCGCATCGGCCGCCTATCTGGTGATGACCAATCCGACGGTTGAGTATTTCATGTTCAACTTCCCCGAACTGCTCCTTGTGATCATGGCGATCTGCCTGCTGATGGGCAAATATACGGGCCTTCGTCTCAGCGAGTTGATCCGCTTCCGTGAACTGGATACGCGCAAATGATCGGGCGCTATCGGGCATTGCGGCGCGCCGGATTGCTCGGGATCAACGAGCGGAATCTCCGTCTCGTCAATGAATTGAATCCACGCCGCCTGATCCGTCTGGTAGACGATAAACGGGAAACCAAGCGCCTCGCCATGGCGGCAGGAATCCCGACACCGGAACTGTATGGCGTAATCGCCAACCCGTTCCATATGCGCCATCTGGAATCCTATCTGGACAAGCCGGACGGCGTGGTCATCAAGCCGGCAAACGGATCCCAAGGTAACGGCATTCAGGTTCTGATGGAGCCTATGCGCGGGGGATGGCGCAGATCCAACGGTCAGCGCGCGATGCTGGAGGATATCCGGTTCCACGTGAACAATATCCTCTCCGGCATGTACAGCCTCAGCGGCCAGCCGGATGTGGCGATGTTCGAGTATCGCGTGAAGTTTGACGAGATTTTCAATCCGATTTCGTTTGGTGGCGTGCCGGATATCCGTATCATCGTGGTGCGCGGCATCCCTGCTGTAGCGATGGTGCGCCTGCCCACTGCAGAGTCAGACGGCAAGGCCAACCTCCACAAGGGCGGCGTCGGTGTCGGTCTGGACCTTGTCACAGGCAAGACGCTGAGCGGCATGCAGAATGGCAAGACAACTGACATTCACCCCGACACAGCCAACCCGCTAAAGAATTTCTCGGTGCCGCACTGGGACGCGATGCTGGAAATGGCCGCCAAGGCCTATGATGTGACCGGGCTTGGCTATCTCGGTGCTGATATCGTACTGGACAAGGGCAAAGGCCCCCTGCTTCTGGAGCTGAACGCACGCCCGGGCCTCGCCATCCAGATTGCGAACCGGATTGGCATCCGCCCGCTGCTAAATGCGACGCTGGAAGCAGATACTGAGGGCATGGACGCCTTGGCCCGCGTTGAGCTTGCCCGCAAGCTTTACCGCCAGAATGTGCCGGAAGTCGTCTAGGTCCTCGCTAGAATTCGTAGTCCGGCAAGGAATTGAAGGCGAGCTTCAAGGCATCGCCCCAACGTGAGGAAATGGTCGAGAAGTACGGATCATTCTCTTCCACCCGGCGCCGGGCTGCAACCTTGCACGTATCTTTTTCGATCGTTTGCAGATCCAGCGGCATGCCAACAGACAAGTTCGCCTTCAGTGTGGAGTCGAAAGACACGTAGAGCAGTTTGACCGCCTCTTCGAAGGTCATCTCCGGACGATACGCACGCAGTAGGATAGGACGTCCATATTTGGTCTCCCCTATCTGAAAGAAGGGCGTCTCGTCACTGGCTTCAATGAAGTTTCCTTCCGGATAGACCAGGAAAAGGCGCGGGCCGATCCCCGCAATCTGCCCGCCGACAATCATGGTCGCGCCAAAAGGAGATTCCGATTCAGGACCATCTGATCCCTGCGTGCGGATCACTTCCTTCAAAGTCTCGCCGACCAGATTGGCCACCTGAAACATGGTCGTTGCGGCCATGATGCTGGGATTACGATCTTCTGGCGCCTTGAGGCGCTCATCCAGCAAACTGACCACCGCCTGCGTGGTTGCCAGATTCCCTGCCGTCAAAATCGTGATGACACGCTCGCCCGGCTTTTCCCAAGTGAACATCTTGCGAAATTTGGAAATGTTGTCGACGCCCGCATTCGTGCGCGTGTCCGACATGAAGATAAGGCCACGATCAAGCCGTAAAGCAACGCAATACGTCACTCCGAATCCCTCCGCAGAAAACCAGCTGTCACTTTACTGTTGTACTTGGATGGATACTACGAGATTTTCCCGTTCAGCCCCATATAGAAGGCCCCGCACAGGCGCGGCGTCTCTATAATCCAGCCCCGTAGCTACGCGGATGTAACGTGCATCCGGGCAGATGCGATTTGAGACATCAAAGCCCGTCCATCCGAGCCCATCGACCCAAGCCTCGGCCCAGGCATGGCCAGCCTCCTGCTCGATACGGTCCATCATCATCAGATAGCCGCTGACATAACGCGTCGGGAACCCGAGCAGCCGCGCCGTTGCGATGAAGACGTGCGCATGGTCCTGGCAAACGCCTCGTCCCAGTTTCAGCGCCTCCTCTGCATTGGTCTCGGCATCGGTGGTATCTGTCTCATAGGCAATGGCTTCACTGATCGCTCCCATCAGGTCATGCAGAACATTCACATCCTTTGGAGAGGCATCCGGAAAACGATCAGCCAAAGCGCGGATCTCTTTTCCCGGCGTGGTCAGCTTGGTTGCCCGCTCATATAGCCAGAGCGGGATAAGTTGGTTGTGCGCGCCAGAGACGCCAGCGGTGTCATGCGTTTCGACCTCTCCCTTGTAGGTGACCGCCACACGCTCTGCGCCCGGCTCGAGAGAGACCAGATCAACGAGATTTCCATGATGGTCGGAATAGCTGACTTCCTTGCGGGCACCATCAAGAACAAGATCCCATGACAGGATGGATTGTGACGGCAGATTCTGTGGCCGCTTGCGCACCTGCAGCAGCGCGTAACTCGCGCCGCGCTCATAAGTATATGTGGTTGTATGATCTACAGTCAGTCGCATAGCGTCACTCCATGAACCTGTAGTCTTGCACGATCTGGTAAGACAGTGCGCCATTGCGCCCCATGAAGTCCGTCAGGAATTCATGCAGCCCATCATGGAAGACGTTTTTAATGGATGCGGCGGTCAAACGGGCCTCAAGAGACTCCGCCAGATCATGAGATGGCATCCTCTGGCCATACTGAGCGAACAGGCCCTGCAGCTGGAAACTGATTGTATCATAACAATAAGCGAGCGATCTGGGCAGGCGCGTGTCGAATATCAGAAAGTCCGCGATGGCAATGGGGGTGATATTACCGCCATTCAGCCAGTGGAACGCCCGCTCTGCTGATGCAGACCGCAAGATCATTTCCCATTGAACATTGTCCAGGGAAGACCCGATCGATGCGCTGGACGGCAGGAGGACGTAATACTTCGTGTCCAGAATACGGGCGGTACTGTCGGCCCGCTCAATCATCACACCCAGGAAGATGAAATTGTAGATGTCATTGCGCAGCATTGTGCCCGCCGTCGTGCCACGCACCTGTGCGCCCTGCTGGCGGATCAGATTCAGCACTTCCGGCAAATCGGCCTCTGACGGTGCCCGGCGCAGGGCTTCCTTGGTCGTCATCCAGAAATCATTGATCGACTCCCACATTTCCCGTGTCAGGGCTGTGCGGGTCATCCGTGCATTCTCGCGCGCCGTGTGCAGCGTCGACAGAACACTCACAGGATTACTCCGGTCCCGGAGGACAAAATCGGCAACCTTGTCGCCCCGAATCGCTTCATGCTTTTCCAGATATGCGTCGCGGCAACCGGCCGCCGTGAGGACAGAACCCCACTCCTCTTCCCCGGCTTCAGCACGCGTCAGCGCCATACGGAACCCCGCCTCGACAAGGCGTGCCGTATTCTCAGCTCTTTCCATATACCGGGCCATCCAGAATAGACCCGCTGCAGTCCTGCCCAGCATGGCCTAGTCTCCCTTCAGTACCCAAGTGTCTTTGGTTCCGCCGCCCTGGCTGGAATTGACCACCAGAGAGCCTTTCTTCATGGCAACGCGCGTCAACCCGCCAGGCGTTACGTTCACGCCTTCGGGAGAGACAAGCACAAATGGCCGTAAATCCACATGGCGGGGGGACAAGCCGCCCCGCGTCAGAACCGGCACGGTGGACAGCGCAAGTGTTGGCTGCGCGATATAATTGGCCGGTTTGGCCTTCAGTTTCTGACGGAAGGCCGCAACCTCCTTCTTGCTGGCAGCAGGCCCGACCAGCATGCCGTAGCCGCCAGAACCGTGCACCTCCTTCACCACAAGTTCTTCCAAATGCTCCAACACATAAGCGAGCGCATCCTTTTCAGCGCAGCGCCAGGTCGGAACGTTCTGCAATAGAGGCTTCTGGCCTGTATAGAACTCCACAATGTCCGGCATGTAAGAGTAGATCGCCTTGTCATCGGCAATACCCGTACCCGGAGCATTTGCAATGGCAATACTCCCCGCTCTGTAGGCATCCATAATACCGGCGACACCCAACAGGGAATCAGGCCGGAAATTCAACGGGTCAAGGAAATCATCATCGACCCGGCGATAGAGCACATCAATTGGTTCATAGCCCTGCGTTGTGCGCATAGCGACCCGGCCATTTACGACCCGAAGGTCATGCCCCTCGACCAGTTCGACCCCCATCTGGTCTGCCAGGAAAGCGTGTTCGAAATAGGCTGAGTTATGAATGCCCGGCGTCAGAACCGCGACAGTCGGCCGGTCGTGCGTTGCTGCCGGGGCCGACCGCTCAAGAGACTTGCGAAGCGCCATGGGATAGCCGGACACTCTCTCAACCTGAACCTGAGAGAACAGTTCGGGAAACATCTTCAGCATCGTTTCCCGGTTCTCCAGCATGTAGGAGACCCCTGAGGGTGTGCGGGCATTGTCTTCCAGCACAAAGAATTCATTCGGGCCGGTGCGAACAAGATCTATACCGACAATATGCGTATAGATACTGCCCGGTGGATCAAAGCCAATCATCTGCGGAAGAAAGGCATCATTCTGACTGATCAGATGTTCCGGAATACGCCCGGCGCGCACAATCTCCTGCCGATGATAGATGTCATACAGGAAGGCATTGATTGCTTTCACCCGCTGTTCAATGCCGCGGGTAAGCTGCGCCCACTCCCCTGCCCCGATAATACGCGGCACAAGGTCAAACGGGATCAGACGTTCGTCCGCTTCCGTCTCGCCATAGACATTGAATGTAATGCCCGTCCTGCGAAAGAAGGTCTGCGCGTCGCGCGACTTCTTCAGAAGCGCATTGGCTGTCCTGTTCTCCAGCCACGCACAGTATTCAGAATAAGGCGCACGTATGCCTTCTCCCGCTCCATGCATCTCATCGAAAAAAATATCATCACTCCCGGCCATCTACTCACCAACGCACAGCTGTCAGATAGGTTCAATCAAAGCATTCTGCGGCGCGTTCTATCCATCTGCGCTATGCATTTACGTGCAGACTTATGTGACCGCTGCCCAAGGCTTGCTCAATAAAGCGGCAGAATTGATGATTCCGACCATACAATAAGTCTGTGGGTAATTTCCCCACAGCTCCCCGGTCTCCGGATCGACGTCTTCTGATAGCAGGCCGACATGGTTGCGAGCCGCCAGCACGGACTCGAACATGGCGCGCGCCTCATCCACGCGTCCAACCCTGTAAAGGGCATCAATGAACCAGAACGTGCAGGCCGTGAAGGCAGTCTTCGGCTTTCCGAAATCATCTTCCACCTTGTAGCGGTAGACATGATTGCCTTCTCTCAAATCCCGGTCCACCGCATTGACCGTACCTATATAGCGCTCATCGGAAGCTGGCAGGAAACCGATCTCCGCCATCAAGAGAACCGAAGCATCCAGATCCTTTCCCCCGAAGGCCGCAGTGAAGGCACCGATCTCAGGGTTCCACGCCTTCTCCAGAATGGTCGCATGAATGATGTTCGCGCGCTCGCTCCAATATTCCTGCCGTGCCTCCACGCCCAGACTTTCTGCGATCCGGGCCAGCCGGTCACACGCGGCCCAGCACATGATGGCAGAGGATGTGTGCACATGCGCGATGGTGCGGAACTCCCAAATGCCCGCATCCGGCGTGTCATAGACCGCAAAGGCGCGTTCGCCGACAGGCTCTAATTGCTCGAATTCGGCTATGCCGGGCTGTGACAGCAGGCGCTTGTCAAAGAAGGATTGCGCAACACCCAACAGGACCTGGCCATAGACATCATGCTGGACATGCTCAGCCGCCTGATTGCCTCGCCGTACCGGCCCCATGCCGCGGAACCCCGGCAGGTTCGGCGCCATATCCTCAGACAGATCAGCTTCCAGTCCGATCCCGTAAACGGGTTGTATGTGCCCGCCTTTTGAGTGCGCCACGATGTTTCGCACCCAGCGCATATAATGCTCCAACGTCCCCATACCGGACAGCCGGTTCAGAGCCGTCACCGTGAAATAGGCGTCCCGGATCCAGCAATAACGATAGTCCCAATTCCGGGAAGACCCTTCATGTTCGGGGATAGAAGTCGTCAGGGCAGCAACAATACCGCCCGTTTCTTCGAATACACACAATTTCAAGGTGATCGCAGCGCGAATAACCTCTTCCTGCCACTCGAACGGAACAGCCAGGCTGCGCGCCCACTTTGCCCAATATTGCCGCGTGCGCTCTTCCCAGTCCCGCGCGATGACACCAGGGGAATCCGTCAAGGATTCATCCGCCCCCAAAATGAAGGTCGTGTCGCGGTCAAGAATGAAGGTGGTTTCAGAAAGGATGTAGGACACCGGCGCATCCGTTGTCACGCGGAAGGCAAACTCGTCATCCACAAAGCGGACATGATTGACACCGCGAATAGGACGAAGCTGCCGCCCGCCCCAATCGGTTTCCGGCCGCATCGAGATGCGCAACTGCGGAGAGCCTGCAATCACCTCGAACCGGCGTACGACGCTGGCCGGGCGGAACATGCGGCCCTTGTGTTCAAAGCGCGGCGCAAAGTCCACGATCTCAACAATCGCACCGTCTTCGGATTCCATCCTTGTACGCAGGATAGCCGTGTTGCGGTCATAGGTCTGGCTGCGCTTGGCCAGTCCCTCCATCCATACATTGAACGTGCCATTACCGCCCAGAAGCTGGTTGAACACAGGCTGCCCGTCAAATCTGGGCAGGCAGAACCATTGATAATCCCCACGTGAATTGATCAGGCCGGCAATCGTGCCATTGCCGATAACCCCAAGGTCCAGACTCATGGTTACCCCAATTCTCTCTTCAAATAGGCAATCACATCGTGATGGCCAGACAGCCTGTAATCTGCACAGGTCTGCCCTTCTCCAACCTTAACAGACCAGCCGCCCAGCTTTCCGGCCATTGCAAAGGCATCTTCATCGGTGCGGTCATCTCCGATCATGACCGGCACCCTGCCCTCAAAATCCTTGAGAGACATGGCGCGCTCCAGGCAGATGCCCTTATTGGCACCTTTCGGTTTGGCTTCTAGCACCATTTTTCCCGATTGCAGGGAATAGTCGTCAAAGCCCAAAAGCACCTCCGTCAGCTCCGCCTTTAGCTCATCGCCCTTGTCCGGGGCAGCGCGATAGTGAATGGCCAGAACCGGTCCCTTGATTTCAAGACGCACGCCCTCATGCGCAGAAACGCTTTGCCGGATAGCCGAGACCAGACCCGCCGGTGCCTCGGCAATCTTTTCATCAGGCGCCTCGCCGGGCTCTGCTGATCGTAGTCCGTGATTGCCAAACCGCCAGAGCCCCTCTGGCACCCTGCGGGACAAATCCGTCAGATCCCGTCCGGACAACACGGCCAGGGCACCTTTCAGCTGCTCCGCAAGTTCAAGAATTACGCGGTCCATGCCATCTGGCAGAAATACCGCATCCGGATCATCCTGCAGCGGCGTGAGTGTTCCATCGAAATCGAGGAACAAGGCGACATCAGGGCCCAGCGCAGGCGGCGCCATATCTGTCTTGCTCATGCAGGTATCGCCTCGAATTCAGCCAGAAATCTCTCGCGCCACCAATTGATGTCCTGCTCAACAAGGTTTCGATACAGGCTCTGCCAGCGTTCGCGGCGCTCTTCCACCGGCATGTCGATGGCGCGCTTCACGGCATCTGCGATGGCTGCACTGTCATATGGATTGATAATCAGGGCCTCCTTCATCTGCTCTGCCGCGCCTGCGAACTGGGACAGGATCAGCACACCGGGGTCCTCCGGGTCCTGCGCGGCAACAAATTCCTTCGCGACCAGATTCATGCCATCCTGCAGCGGCGTCACAAGACACGCCTTGGCCAGACGATACAGGCCGGCAATCTGTTCCCGCTCATATCCGCGCGCCAGATAGCGAATGGGAATCCAGTCCAGATCCCCATAGTCGCCATTGATCCGCCCTGACAAGGCATCCAGCTGTTGGCGCAGATGGGCATACTCTTCCACAACAGAGCGCGATGGCGGCGCAATTTGCGTGAAGGATATCTTGCCATGTACTTCAGGGTAGCGGTCGAACAGCTCCGCCATGCCTTCAAAACGCTGCGGCAGGCCTTTGGAATAATCCATCCGGTCAACGCCGATCACCAGGTCGCGGTCGCCAAGGAATTTGGACAGGCTGTGGGCCGCTTTCTTCGCCGGTTCTTCAAGCGCTGCGTGGGCAAAGCCTTCGGTATCAATCCCGATCGGGCAATGCAACAGCCGTACAGTTCTGCCCTCAACGCGGAAGCGGCCATCCGGCAATTCCTCGGCGCCAAATTCCTCTTCCAGATACTGGGCCAGATTGGCGAGGTCCTTCCCGGACTGCAAGCCGACCACATCATAGGCACACAGGCCAAGCACCAGCCGCCTGTGTTCCGGAATGGCGCGGAAAACCTCCGGCGCCGGAAACGGAATGTGCAGAAAAAAGCCGCAACGACCATTCCAGCCATCTTCCCGCAGCATATCGCCCAGCAGCAGGAAATGATAATCGTGCACCCAGACCATGTCATGCGGTTGCACCCTGCGCCTCACAATGTCTGAGAACTTTTCGTTGATCTCGACATAGAAGCGAAAATATTCGGAATCGAAGACGGCCAGATCGATCCGGTTATGCATGACCGGCCAGAGCACGCTGTTCGAATATCCCAGATAAAAGCCATCATATTGCTGGCGCGAATAATCCGTTATCGCGAATTCAACACCATCTTCATGGGACGATTTCGCCCGGTTGCTGGGATAGTCGATGATCCGACCGCTCCAGCCGATCCATAAGCCATTCGTATCTGCCAGCGTATCCCATAACGCCACCGCAAGGCCGCCTGCCCGGCTTTCCTGGCCCGCTGCCGTGCGGTTGGACACGGCGATCAACCGTGACCCTTGTTTTTCATCATCTTCTGTCATTGCCCATCCTGTCCCCTGAAAGCTAGCCTATCAGACCCGCCATGCCTAAGCAGACGACAATACCGACCTGCAGAAACACCAGACGTGCCTGATTAATGGTCACAGGATAAGTAACAGGCGCGCGCCAGTCAGGTTCCACCTCTGCGATCAGAAAGCAGCCTTGCATTGAACGCCGCATCCGGCAAATCCGCCAGCGCGCGAACGAGCGGATCAATACGCGCAGACTGGCGTACAGCCTCGAAAGGCCCTTGCCCCTCAATCCGCCCCATTCTGTAGAGTGCAGCATCTGCCCCGCCGGTCAGGATAAAGGCAGGGTCCCAATCGAGCCCTGCTGTCTTGGCCAACTCATACGTACAGTTTGATGTCAGCGTGTTGTAGAAACGCGGCTGCACCTCGATGCTTTGAGTGCGCTGAAGCAAGGCGACAAGATAGGCTTCCACTTCTTCCTGACTGAGGACCAGCGGATAAAGATACAATTCCTTGTTGAGGTATACTGCGCGCCGCGCCAGCAGATCCCGGGGCGTCGCCCATTGATAGATCAACTCAAACCCGTTCAGCGCCCCACGAACAACAGAGTATTTCTCCCCTGCCTGCTTGCGCGCCTCAACCGTCAGGCCAATCAAGTCTCCATCTGCAAATTCAAAGAGAACCAGCGTGTGCGCCATGAGGGGCTGGCCGGGATGCGGCTCGACAACAAACCATGCGCGACGGACATCCTCGATACGATGCGGCGGCAGCTTTCCCCATGCCTGCGCAGGCTCCCCTCCAGTAGGATAGGACCAGTCCCGGTAAGGATCGATCTGGAACACGCTCTCCGCCAGGTTAATGTGCGGCAACCGTGAGAGATGCGGTCGCCAGTCGCGATCATGACGCGGCTGTTTCGCAACCACTGCCATCGCAAACACAAGGCCCGCGCAGACCAGCGCCAACAGAACCGCCATGGTTTTCATTCTGCCCCCTTCAGCCCCTTCTGTGAGAAGGCATACGTCCGTGCCATGGCACCAAACCCCAATACGAACAGAAGGCCTGCAAGCATATCAAGATACACCCGCCTCATGCGCATGCCCCCGAAAACGCGCAGATAACTGCAATTACACTGACGACTGAGCACGGCATGTACTGGAACATATCAGCCTTGTCCTTCATTGTTTTCCCGCAAGATGCTTTGAGGCACCGGCTGCCCTAGGTCAATGAATGACCACGCTAAAAACAAGGCCCGTTAAAGACAACCACTTACCAATATCAGACATACAATCCCTATACTGATATAATACAATACAGACCATCCAAATAAAAAAGGTTGGCACCCTGTGGAAAAACAAGGCAATGTGCGGGGCGCGTTTCAAAGTGATTCGTGTTGTTAGCTGCGTAAATGAAAATCACGCCCGTCTGTCGGGCCCATTGAGGAGACCCTCCCATGGCAAAAGCAACCAAAGCCAAGAAAGCCGCTGCGCCGAAGAAAGCCGCAGCACCGAAACTCGCAAAGCCAGCCAAGGCGCCTTCTCCCAAAGAAGTTCTGATGGAGAAGTATATCGCCGATCTGAAAGAGAAGGTTGGTGAAACCCGTTCTGACATGGCCCTGCTCGAAGCAGCGGTCAAAGCCTCCGGCCCAACCATCTACAAATCTGACACGGCCACAATTGCCGCATCGGACAAGGAAGAACTGGCCCGCGTCAAGAAGGGCTTCATTGCAAAGAAACTTGGCGTCACGGATGAGGCGAAGGCCGATGCCGCTATCGCCGATGCCGTTGCGAAATATGGCAAGTCTGTACGCGCAAAGCACCGCCCGGTGATGTACTACCTTATCGCCAAGGCCCTGAAGAAAGGGTCTGTGCTAAAAGGCTAAGCGCCCACCAGATACAGGAAAGCCGGGAAGACGCCGTCTTCCCGGCTTTTTCTTTGTACGGAATAATATCCGATCAATACCCGTTCAGGCGAGCGTACCGGTCCCGGTGCCAGCTGGCAGAGCCATACATGGCTTCCTGCACGCGGGCGCGCTTCATGTAGAGGCCCGGATCGGCCTCATCGGTCATACCGATACCGCCATGCATCTGCACGCACTCATTGGAAACGAGGTGCACCAACTCGCTGGCACGGGCCTTTGCGATGCTGGCGAGTTCGGCAACATTGTCCTTACCCTCATCGACGGCCGACAGCGCGGCGGCGACGCAGGACCGCGTCATCTCAAGCTCCGTGAACATTTTCGCAGCACGGTGCTGCAGCGCCTGGAAGGAACCGATCAGTTGCCCGAACTGTTTGCGGCTCTGCAGATATTCAAGCGTCATGTCGAACGCCGCCTGCGCACTGCCCAGCATCTCTGCGGCCTGGCCAATGGCGGCGCGGTCCAGCACCGGCTCCAGCACATCAGCGCCCTGATCGGCAGCGCCGATCAATGCCCCTTCAGGCACCATCACATCTTCCAGTGTCACATGCGCAGCGCCATGGGAGTCGACCGTATTCAGCGCTTGTATTGAAACGCCCTTCGCATCGGCCGGCACCAGGAACAGGCTGAGGCCGTGGCGGTCGCCTGCCTCACCAAAGGTACGCGCCACGACGATCAGCATGTCCGCATGATGCGCGTCAGGCACATACCGCTTCATGCCGTTCAGCGTGTAGCCTTGGCCATTGCGCTCGGCTTCTGTGGCAACACCCAGCGGATTGAAATGCGCGCTCTCATCCATGGCCAGTGCGAAAGTGGTTTCGCCAGCCGCGATCTTGGGCAACCATTCAGCCTGCTGCGCCGGGCTGCCGCCCAGTTGCAACGCACTCGCCGCGATCAGTGCGGTCTGCATGACCGGCGTCGCAGCCAGCGTGCGGCCTTGCGCCTCCAGGATTTGGCCGAGGCCGACCAGTCCGAAATGTTCACCACCCGGCTCGTCCGGGATGATCACACCAAAGAAGCCGAGCTCTGCTAGCTTCTGGCGGGTTTCCGGGTCCACCCCGTTTGCGCCGCTATTGCGCAGCGTGCGCAGATGCGTGATCGGCAGTTCGTCACGCGCGAAAGTCATTGCGGTGTCCCGCAGCATTTCCTGGTCTTCTGTCAGAAGGAATGTCATCTGAATATCTCCGAAGCCTTACGTTTTTCCATTGTGTTCTTGGCGTCACGACGCACCGCAGCGGCTTCCCGGCCAACAAGGATCCCCGCCAGACCGGCAACCGCCCAGAAGGCAATCGCGGCAGTCACAGTTAGCGGATCAATCATGTCTGCACGGCCCCCTGCCCCACTCACCCAGAGGAAAGTCAGGCTGATGGTCAGTGCAGAGGCCGCGATCCAGAGGCCGTACTGAAACAGGGGCCGTCCCCGGAAGAAAGGAACGGCAAACCCTGCCAGAAAGGGCAGCCCCAGATAGATCAGGGAAGCGTGCGTGGGCGACATGGCTATTTGTGGTCTTTCAAACCCAGAACGCGTTTTGAAATGACATTGAGGTTGATCTCGCTGGTGCCGCCCTCAATCGAGTTGCCCTTCGAACGCAGCCATTGACGCGTGACCTTCTTGGCCGCCGGATCAAAGCCTTCGCCTTCCCAGCCGAGACCTTCCGTACCGAGCGCTTCAATCAGCAATTCATGGCGATCCTGGTTCATCTTGGCCGCGCCATATTTCAGGATGGAGGCTGTATGGCTAACCGCCTGCCCCGCCTTGGCCTGCTCGGCCTGGCGCTGCACGGTCAGGCTGAACGCCTTGGCATACATCTTGTGGTCTGTGATGCGGCCACGCAGATCGCCATCCAGCAGACGGCCGTCACTGTCGGTGCCGATATGCTGCTTGGCATATTCTTCCGGCCCCAGAATACCCGAGCCACCCGTGCCTCCAAAACCGCCGGCCGAAATGGAGGAGCGCTCGAACTGAAGCAGGCGTTTGGCAATCTGCCAACCGCCATTCACTTCGCCGACCAATTGATCTTTCGGAACCTTCACATCATTGAAGAAGGTTTCGCAGAACGGGCTTTCGCCGGAGATCAGCTTGATCGGGCGAGCTTCGACACCCGGGCTTTCCATGTCGAACAGGATGAAGCTGATGCCTTCATGCTTCACGCTCGTGTCGGTGCGCACAAGGCAGAAGATCCAGTCGGCCTTGTCGGCGTAAGACGTCCACACCTTCTGGCCATTGATCAGGTAATGATCGCCCTTGTCTTCACAGCGGGTCTGCAGGTCCGCGAGGTCAGAGCCGGCGCCCGGCTCGGAATAGCCCTGGCACCAGCGCGTGCGGCCATGAACAATATCCGGAATGAAGCGCATCTTCTGCTCTTCATTGCCGAACTCCAAGAGTGCCGGGCCGAACATCCACAGGCCGAACGAAAAGAGCGGCTGGCGCGCCTTGATGCGGCTCATTTCCTGCTGCATCACGCGGGCCTGCGCAGGGGTGAGGCCGCCACCGCCATATTTCTTCGGCCATTGCGGGGCCGTCCAGCCTTTCTCGGCCATTCTTTCAAGCCAGACCTTGGAGTCTGGATTCTTGAATTTCTCACGCTTGCCGCCCCAGACGACTTCATCGTCCTTCATGGGGGTGCGCATTGAAGGGGGGCAGTTTTTCTCAAGCCATTCCCGCGTCTCCGCGCGGAATTGCTCCAGATCTACAGATTCATCATAAGCCATAGCGGTCTCCTGAAGAGGCGTCGGAACACCACGCGACCTTAAGCCCAGGAACCGGTCCCGCCAAGCGCTAACCCTACGACACAAAGGTCAGCCTCTACAGTGAAACCCCTTGCAAGAGACGCGCTAATCGTGGGGCGTCTTGACCCAGTAATGGGGCGTTTTGATCAGGCTGTAGACTGCCCGCACCATGGCAACGGATTGCAGCGGCCAATAGAGCGGAAGCGTCATCAGATCAAAAAAACACAGCCGCATGGCACCGCGCGGAACCAGGCATGCAGAGACAGCGCCCACACCATAGGTCGCCATCAGAATGGACCAACTGACAGGTCCCAGATTCAGCGCCGGGCTGGCAATGCAGAGCAGGCACCAGATCAACCACGGCAAATGCGTGAAGGCCGACAGGATGGATGCGCCCAGCGTCAACTGCATGGACACAAAGCCACCAAACCCCATTTCACGTACTGCCGCACCCGGGTCGCGCATCAACACCAGCCAGGTTTGCAGAAATCCTTTCAGCCAGCGTGAGCGCTGCCCCTGCCAGATGCAAAACTTTTCAGGCGGTGCCTCCAATGTGGGCGGGGCAATCACCCCCACCTTCTTGCCCTGACGCGCAAATCTCAGGCCCAGGTCTGCATCTTCCGTCACATTCCACGCATCCCATCCACCAACCTCTTTCAGCGCGGACCGGCGAAAGTGATTGCTCGTGCCACCCAGAGCAATGGGAGCGCCCAGCCTCGCCAGCGCCGGCATCACGCGATTGAACTGGATCGCATATTCCAGCGCCCAGTGCCGCGCCAGCCAGGTCGGCGTCTTCGGGATGCCCACAAGAGGCGCCTGCACACAGGCGAGCGACGGATCATGTGTGAACCGCCGAACGGCCGAGATCAATTGTATGGGGCTTGGTCTATCCTCTGCATCATAGACAGTTACGAAAGCTCCCCTGGCACGCGACAGCCCATAATTCAGCGCGCGCGGTTTTGTGCGGGGTAGCCCCGGCGGCAAAACAAGCAACTCTGTGCCCTCGGGCCAGGTCTGTGCCCGGATGGCGTCCCGGGTGGCTTCATCCCCCGTTTCGATCAGCAATTTCACATCCAGCCGGTCCTGCGGATACTCAAACGCACAAATATGCCGGGCCAGTTGTGGAACAACCGCCGCTTCATCCTTCAGCGCGATCAAGAGGGTGTAGACGGGCAGCAATTCCGACGCGGAAGCATATTCCGCCTTGGGCTCCCGGTCGCAACCATAAATGACAAGTGCAAAGCGGTAGAAAAGAATCGCGCAAAAAAGTCCCAGCCCCACCAGACTAAGCCCGGTCCAGAAAAGCCCCGGCGCGACCAGCCCCCCTATTCCGAGAACACTGAACATCTGGCGCGCCGTCTGGCGTTGCCAACCTGTCAGGCCGGACCTTGCCGACATGCCCGCAAAGCGGTCCGGAAACCCATTGGCAGCCTCATCCGCCCGCGCACGGTCAGGACGCGGTTCAGCCAGCCCCTCTCTGATGCGGAGCCGTGCTGGCTCCAGCATGTCATATCCATCAGCACCCATCCCCCCAAAAAAGCTGAAAAGGAACAGGGCTCAAGAAACCAGGAGTTGAATTTGTTTCGAAACCGTAACGAAATGCGTATTTCTCAATAAAACTGGACAGGCACAGAGCAATGTTCTACATTTGTTCCATGAGCGATCTACAGGTAATCTGGTTTCAGCGCGATCTGCGCCTTCATGATCATCTTGCCCTGGCTGCGGCCTGCGCAGGATCAGGCCCCGTTCTGCCGGTCTACGTCTTTGATCCTGCTATATGGACACCGCAGGAGACTTCCGCACGACAATTTGACTTTCTTCTTGAGAGCCTGGCTGATCTCGACAGCGCCCTGCGCAAACGCGGCAGCTCGCTCTGTCTGCGCTCCGGGCCGGCTGCAGAGGTGTTCTCACAGCTTCACCGTCATCACGGCATTGCCGCCATTCACGCGCATGCCGTTACCGGACGGGACGCGGAACTCGCGCGAGATCGCCAGGTTCAGGCCTGGGCCTTGAAAGCAGGCATTCCCCTGCGCATCCAAACGCCGCCTGGCATGCCCGCCAATGCAGCCCAAAAAAACAACTGGCAGGCGCTTTGGGAAGCCAGCATACAGCATAAACGGGCGGCCGCCCCTGAGGCGCTATCTGCTCATGGCGTTATCTCAGAAGACTGGCCTGATGCAGAAGATTTTGGCCTTGCAGCAGATGTCTGTCCTGGCCGCCCAGCTGGCGGCAGAACTCAGGCCGTCCTCAATTTAAGACATTTTCTGTCAGGTGGCGGCAGAGATTATGGCAAACCAAACCTCTCTGCCTCTCAGCGCATGTCGTCTGATCCTGATCTATCCGCTCATCTCGCCTTTGGCACCCTGTCTGCCAGAGAGATCTGGCAAGGCATCGCTCAGAGCCGCCGCGCCCTGCTGGAAGATGGTGACAGCGTTTTTGCCATGTCCTTGGCAGCTTATGCGGATACACTTCAGCAGCGCAGCATGGATGTACAGGCAGCCCTGGAGCGCACCAGCGTAAGCGGGCAGCGCCATTTTTTGCCCGGCGATACGTATGACCGCCAGGAAGCCGGCGCCGGAAACGCCCATTTGGAGGCCTTGTTACATGCCCGGACAGGCTTCCCTCTTCTGGACGCCAGCATGAGATGTCTGCGGGAGACCGGCAGGCTGGAGCAAAGCCTGATGGGGCTGCTGCTTTCCTTCACCGCAGCACATCTCTGGCTTCATCCGGAAGAGCCTGCGCGGCAGCTGTCCAGACTTTGCGTCGATTTCGACCCGGCCTCTTTTTATGCGCACGCCCGCAAACTTCCCGGAATTGCTCCGGACAAAGGCGCCTATATTCCCAATCCTGTCCGCCAGTCGCTGACCCTGGACCCGGGCGGCAATTTCATCCGGCGCTGGTTGCCAGAACTCACGGCTCTGTCTGACAGGCATATTCATGCCCCTTGGGATGCCCCCAAGACTGAACTCGCAGAGGCCGGCATCGTTCTGGGCCAGACCTATCCCATGCGCATGGTGGACCATATGGCCGCTGCCCGGGAAGCCCGCAGCCGGTTCGCCCCCAAAGCCGCGCGCGCAAATTCCTCCCGTCCGATCATAAGGGAATCGTCCCATGAACGGCCTTTCCGGCCAGCTGAGCCTCCCCGGCCCAGGTCACGCCTGCGCCCGCCCCCTCCAAAATCAGCCCCCCTTCAGATGAGTCTCGATCTCTAGAATCGGTCTTCGGACCTGTTTGAAGCCAGAATGAGCCGGAAAATTCCGGCTCATTTTTTCATGTGACGTCGATTTAATTGGCCTTGATCCCTTGCCATGTGGCACCATATCGATATTCAACAAATCACAATGCTTTGAAAAGATTGATATTTATCATTTTTCGATAAAAAGTTATTGATTTTCGATAATTCCTGACCTAGATTGTTTGTGTCGGCGGCAGAGATGACTTGCCAAGGACATCAACCAACCAGCTAGAAGGAATTAAAATCATGATCCCCCGCGCCCGTCAGAGCGACATCGAAACCGCCGCCCCAGCAGGTGTAATGGCCTTGGCCATGTTCACCGGCGAGGCAACCCTCCGGAGCCGGCCGGCAAATGATGTCACAGCGGAGGTTCGCCAAAACCTGCTGGTTCGCCGCCGCCGCCGCTTCGCCCGCCGCGAAGCCCACTAACCGGCCTCCTTACCGGCGCTGCGAGCCTCTGGTCTCCCCTGCCACCCCGCAGCGCCGGACTTTCACCCTCTAATTTTTCCAACCACTCAAATATTTCACAAGAAGGATACCTGCCATGATCCGCACGATCACCGCCATCGCCATCGCCGCTGCTGCTATCTCTGCTCCGGCCTATGCCGCTTCCGACGAGTTCACCATGGAAATCGATCTGAACCGCGCCCAACTGCAGACCGTCGAAGGCGCAAAAGCAGAGTTTGACAAGGTCAGCGAACAAATTGTCGAAGAATGCTCCGCGAAACAGTCAGTCTTCAATCTGGGCCAGAAGCGATATGCTACGATGCTCTGCGAACAAAACATGATGAAAAAAGTTGTCGCATACGTCGACAACGAGAATTTCACCAAAGCTTACCGCGAGAGCAAATAAGCCTCAGACTTCTCACCGGGACCGGCCCCTGCCTCTCCTGAAGACCTGTCCCGGATGAGGATACTGAACCGCCCTGCCCCAGCAGGGCGGTTTCTTTATGAACTGGCGTCTGCCTCGCGGAAATCCTTGGCGCGAAGCACGCCTGCCAACCGGAAGTGAACCGGCACAAAAGCGCCATTCTCATCGGCCTCGAACAAAGCGCAGCAACTGGTCGGAAATTTTTCGACCAAGCGCAAAGCATCCTGATGATCGAAACTGCCACCCTCGCGAAGCATTTCCATCGAGAAGTCATGCAGGCCCGGATTATGCCCGATCAACATGAGCGTGCCGGCCCCGTCATTCTGCGCCACGGCATCGGCAAGACCGCGCACGCCGGAGAGGTATAGCGACTCCATCGGCCGCACTTTTTCGCCTTCCACCACTTTCGCAACTTCGGAACAGGTTTCCCGCGCACGCCGGGCCGTGGAGACCAGAATGCGCTCCGGGCTCCACCCCATGCCGACCAATTCCTCTGCCATGCGCCTGGCGTCTTCCTTGCCGCGCTCGGTCAAGGCACGGCCGAAATCATCCACCCCTTCGCCCCAGGGCTCAGTCTTGGCATGCCGCATCAGGATCAGGCGTTTCATTCCGCTTCCTTCTTCCCGGGAGGGGGGTATTAGAAAATCTGATCGACACCTTGAGATGTCGCACATTGGTCTACTTCCTCTTAGGCACCATTTCTAAAGCAGAAATCAAGAGACAGGAGTAAGCCATTATGAGCCTTCTTATTGGCGACATCGCCCCAGACTTTGAAGCAGAGACAACACAAGGCCCCATCCGCTTCCACGAATGGGCGGGAGATGACTGGGTTGTCTTCTTCTCCCACCCGGCTGACTTCACGCCCGTCTGCACCACAGAACTTGGCTATACAGCAAAGCTGAAAGACGAATTTGCGAAACGCGGCGCGAAAGCGCTGGTCATTTCGGTCGACAGTGTTGAGGACCACAAAGGCTGGATCAAGGATATCGAAGAGACGCAGCATACCAGCGTCCAGTTTCCGATCATCGCAGACCCCAAACGCGAGGTCGCGACGCTCTACAACATGATCCACCCGAATGCGGACCCGAAAGTAACGGTGCGGGCGGTCTATGTGATCGACCCGAACAAGAAGATTCGCGCCTCGATCATCTATCCGCCAAGCGCCGGCCGGAACTTTGACGAGATCCTGCGCCTGATCGACAGTCTGCAACTGACCGATGGCCACAAGGTGGCCACGCCGGTGAACTGGCAGGATGGCGAGGACGTGATCATTGTGCCGTCCCTGACCGATCCGGAAGAGATCAAGAAGCTTTTCCCCAAAGGCCATAAGGAAGTGAAGCCCTATCTGCGCTATACTCCGCAGCCGAACAAATAAGGCAGCACACGCTTGAAACCTGACAGAACTCCCCCTTCCTGCAAGGGGGAGTTTTTTGTGCGCGCTCCTTTGCGCCGCGCTAATGTAGGAGTGCAGACTGCCCTCCCTGTCATGTCTTTATCTTCCCCCCACTTCCCACCGCCTTTGGCGGCGGGCCCCTCCTCTCCCGGGGGGAGAACGGCCCTCAAGCAAGGCGGCTGCTGTCGGCGTTCCTCCTGCGCAAATATCCGGACTGGCCGAGACCATCCGGGTTTCCTGATACTACCGGGCCCTAACAAAAGAGCCGTGCGCGGCGGGCGCCGTGGCGCTCCGCCTGGAATGAAATAAGGCTACGGAATGGAGCGTTACCGCCCGCCGCGCCGGTCAGGAGCTTTGGCGAGATATGCTCAACATACCCC
>Ga0070727_10000644_pt1 | contig 41750 bp, 22 predicted proteins | sample tdAd472_FD_66722 | JGI IMG/M metagenome (GOLD analysis project Ga0070727, IMG submission 66722) | Marine sediment microbial communities from the Atlantic coast under amendment with organic carbon and nitrate - tdAd47.2 | ecosystem: Environmental > Aquatic > Marine > Coastal > Sediment | place... | reverse complement strand
AATCCGCACGAACTCGCCGTGTACACGTTCTGGGGCGACAACGTGCAGGAAGACCTGCGGCACGAGTTCACTCATGGCCTGCTGAATTCGACGCTGCAGAACCTGCCCTTGTGGCTCGACGAGGGTCTGGCGGAATACTTCGAGGTTCCCGGCCAGCCCGGCACGGTGAAACCGATTGTCGTTCAGCGACTCGGCCAGGCACTGTCGAATCAGTGGCGGCCCGACATGACGCAGCTGGAAGCTCTGACCGACGTCACGATGATGACGCAGTCGAATTACGAGGAAGCGTGGGCCTGGGTGCACTTCCTGCTGCACAGCGAACTCGATCAGCGTGAGGTTCTGCTGAGCTATCTCCAGGCGCTGCGTCAGCCGCGATTTCCCGGACCGCTGTCACGACGTCTGGATTCGCTGGGCATCAACGCCAGCGACCGCTTCGCCGGCCACATCGCCACGCTGTCAAGCTTCGGCACACGAACGGCGCTGGTGCCGGAATGAGGCAGGGATTCGCAAAGAACGCACAGGTGCCCGTAGCTGGATTCGCCAGAATTCAGACGTGACTCGGCGCGGAACCGGACAGTCTGAATTCTGGCGAATCCAGCTACGAAGCAATCTCACTCACCTTTGACGTGCCTTCGACCGGGCTTCGCGTTGTTCGTTGCGCTCGTTCATCTGAGCGATCGTCCGCGTCGTCACCCAGACGAAGCCTTCACCGGCCTCGTCCTGCAGCAGTTCGGGCATCAGGTCCGGAAACGAGCCGCGGTCGAGGATTCCGGACCAGGTCATGCGTCGCGGACGCTGCGTGACTTTGGCACCGTCGAGGCTCAACTCGGCTTCCGCGATCCGGCGAACGTCAATCAGGATGCGAATTCCGGTCGCCTCGCGCGTCTCAGCAAGCAGCTCTGTCAGCGGCTTATCCTTCAGGTCGAACACCGCCGCCTCAACGTACTTCGGCACGACCTGATTCGGCGGGCGGTCGAGCGGCCAGCCGACAGGCCACAATCCGGTTGCCTCACCGAGCGGCAGTACTTCGAGTTCCAGCGTGCCGGACGGCGTGCGTGTCGGACGAAAGCCCAGTCGCGCCCGGCTGAGCAGAATTGCCAGAGCCGTCCCGCGGCTGAGACCACGCAGATCCTGCGGCGCGACGACCCCGCCCGGCAGCCCGGCAAGACGCTCCTCGGCCGCGATGGAGAGTCTGGCCGGCAGTGATTCGGGAAGCCCGAATCGTTGCAGTGCTTCCGCAATCGGCAGCCCGGCCAGTTCGGTCGCCAGCGGCGTCTCAAGCGTGCGCAGCACAATTTCAAGCTGTGAAGCCGTCAAGCCGAAACCGGGGCGTCCTTCGGGTGAGCCCTGAGCACCATACGTCTTCAGCTCGCGAATCCATTCGGCCAGTTTGCGGGTGTCGTTGAGTCGGAATGTGTGGCCGGGAAATGCGATCGCCCCATCCGGTCGGAGTTCGCCGACGACCTTCACCAGCCGCGTCCGCCCGCTGGTCCTCTCCGTGACGTCGGGACGATCATCCAGCAACGGCTGCCGAAAGCGAGCGGTTTCGCCGAGCTTCTGAAAGACCGGCCCCCAGCGCTGCGCATCGATTCCCGTCGTTCCGCGCGCGATCAGGACTTCAAAGCTGAGCCGCGTCGAAATCGGCGCGGATCGCGGTCGGTCCTGTGCCCAGCCCGGCGACGAGACAAAAGCCAGCCACAAGAGCACTGTCCAGGCAATCGTCGATCGAAACATCGTGGACCTCGTTTTATTGAAGCGTCCGCCGGGCTCTCGCGTTTGATCCGAAGCCGCAGGCGATGGCGTTTTGTCAGATGGCCGCCTGTTTCGAACCCCATCGCCTGCGGCTTCGGGTGAAACAAACGAGACGAATCCCAGGCTCTGAAACCTCTTCACCTTTAACACAGAACGCTGAAGCCTCGCCGACAACGGATTCGAATCCGTATCCCCGGCGAGACTTCAGCGTCGTGATTGATCAATCTCCGCGGGAGATTCCGCAAGCCGTCAGTTGCCCGGCTGCGGAGCCGTCAGGAAGGTCTCGTCAAAGTCAAACGTTCCCGGGGCGACAGCACCCCAGCCGTACGGCATTTCATCCGGGCCGACACGGAAGATTCCGTTTGCATTGAATGTCGGCGGGATCGGCGAATCGTCAATGAAGAAGATGCTGTCAATCGTTGTCCCGGCATTCAGGAAACCGCTGGTGTCGAAGTCGCTCTCGATCCGGAACGTGCTCTCGCCCATCCCCGGATACTGGTAGGCTCCCATGTCCGGCGAGACGAGTGAACTCGGCGGCAGTTCGAACGTGCCTGTGCCACGATCCGGAACTCGCTGAGCATTTCGACGGCGGGCTCCTGACTGGAACGGTCCCGCGTCCATCTGCATTGTATCGCGACTTTTGAATACTGCATCGGCGTTGTTGTAAAACGCTCCAACATTGGTGACGCTCAGTGAGTTACCAATATTGCCGCGGAACACAAGGTTCAGACGGGCCAGCGGGTCAGTTTCTTCGATGCCCATCTGGGCAAACTGCATCTGATCCCAGGTACCACCGCTGATGGCTGGATCGACCGTCGAAGTGAACGACTCGATGTGAACGTCGTCGCCAAGGTTCCCCTCGAACGAGTTGTCAATAATCCGGGCATTGACGCGACCGTTGCCGAAGACGGAACTGACCGCCCCGACACCAACTTCGTCACCGATCCCCAGACCGAACAGGTCACCGGTGGTGTCCGCGACAATCGTTCCCACACCGGTTCCGCGTGCGGCGTTACTGGTGCCGACCCGCAACACGAGGCCACCACCGGTAAACGGAATGCCTGCGATATTCGACTGGTTATTGTTGTTGGCATGAATGACGTTGCGGTTAACGTCCAGCACGATGTCCGGCTCGGCCAGCACGCTGCCGTCCGCGGCCAGCGGCACCCGCGAGTTATCCGTCTGGTTCTGAGTCGACGATGCGGAGTTGACGACGTAGAAGCCTTCTTCGCCGTTGGACGTAATGCTGTTCGCACCCGCTGCCGTCCCGTCGCCGAACCGGATATTGGCCACCGGGCTGAACACACCGGCTGCATGGTTCAGGATGTCAACACCGCGACCGCCGTTCGCGTCAATCGAGTTACCGTACGCTTCGATGTAGGTGGAAACGGTGCTGAACGATCGCACTTCCAGGCCGTCCAGGGCGTTCTGAGTGATCGAGTTGTTAATCAACGTTGCACTGCGGAGCCCAACGCCCAGAGCGTTGATGTCGATACCGCTACCCTCGAACTGGGCGACAAGTGCGGGATCCTGACCGTTGCGGGCGATGATGTTGTTGTTGAGCTGGGTGAAGCCACCGCCGTTGATTTCGATGCCGTCACCGCCGTTAAGTTCGATCAGGTTGCCGAAGCTCTGGCCCGTGACCGGGTCAGCTCCGTTCTGGCCGATGATCAGTGGAATGACGTCGCCGCTGACACTGTCGATCGAGATACCGGTCAGCCCGTTACTGCGAATGACGTTCTGAATCCAGGTGCCACCCTGCGTCTCGAAGTCCGTCGAGACGATCTCGATCCCTTCCATGTGGATGCCGTTCAGCGTGTTATTTTCGATCAGGTTGCCGGTCAGGTCGGCGAGCAGGCTGGCGTCGGCCTGCGTGTTGAGCTGGATCCCTTCACCCGTGTTGCTGCTGAACGTGTTCCCCACGATGTCGAATTCGATGTCGTCGCGAATCCCGTTCATCACGTTGATCTGCAGACCATCGACGACCGCGTTACCCGCAATCCCGTTGTTCTGCACCAGGTTGTCCATGATCGTCACGGCTCGCAACTGGCCCGTTCGCGGATTGACGAGATTTAGTTCGGCATCGTCCAGACGGTCGAACCGGATACCAGCATCCCCGATGAAGTTCGCCGGGATCAGTGTCTGGGCCGTGTTATCGTTGCCGGCATTTCCAATCTGGTTATCAGCAACAACCAGATCCTCGATCGCGGTGTTCTCCGACAGAAGAACGGCAATCCCGGAGCCGGCCGTTCCCAGCGTCGAGTTGTCGAAGTCGCCAATCACGTTGCCGATGATGTCGGAACGGGTCAGTGTCGCCGTGGCGTCGATCAAAGAGTCTGAACTGACAAGATTGACCGAAATGCCGTCACCCTGGTAAGGCGTCAGCGGATCGTTGTCGTCAAAGATCGACGTGATGTTGTTGTTCTGGATAACGAACGCTCCAGTCCCGTCGTCCGTCATCGTGAACGCGATCCCGGCCCCTGTATTCAGGCTGAACGTATTTCCGTCGTCGACGCCAGGTCCGCCAATAGCCATTCCAAAGTTGCCACCCCGTGTCGACACCAGGAGTCCGGGGCCGCCGTTCGGGTTGTTGGTCGGGTCGCCGGTCACCGAGTTGCCGGTGAAGTTACCAAAGATTTCCGAGTTCACTCCGTTGATGGCAAAACCGCCCGTCCCGGAAATGTTGTAGGCAATCAGGTTCTGAGCAACATCGCCGAGCACGACGGTCCCGTCCTCGGCTTCCACGGCAATGGAGTTGCCGGCGTTGTTCACAACGTTGTTCATAAACAGGCCACGGTCCAGCAGACCGTTTCCGTTGCCGACATTCAGCAGGCCGTCCATGTTGGCATCTTCGCCGGGGTCCAGCATGCCGTTGCCGTTGACGTCTTCGTCGACATCTTCGCCGGCATCCAGCGTGTTGTTTCCGTTGAGGTCTTCTGTCTGCGAAACGATCAGCGTGCCGCCATTCAGCACATCGAGCTGGATGCCGTCTCCAGCGTTCGACCCAATCGTGTTCTCCGCAATTTCCGAGACGACGACGGTGCCGGTATCGGCAAGGACTTCAATGCCGTCACCCGACGTCATCTCAACCCCACTGGCGTCGAGATTGTTCTGCTGTCCGTCCTGAATCTCGTTCTTCGTAATTCTCGCGAACAGTGTTCCGGCATTCTGCGTGGCCAGAGAAATGCCCCGGCCATTGCCCGTGAGCGACGGCCCCGTTCCAGAGCTGTTCACGCCAATGCGATTGTTCTCGATTCGCGTGACGTCGAGCACGCCACCATCGGCCGTTGCGGCGATGCCTCCGACCAGGTTTCCACCAATCGAGTTATCAAAGATGTCCGCGGTCAACTGAGCATTGGATGTCAATGTCGTGTTGCGCGACAGCAGATGGATGCCGTGTGTGAAGTCGCTGGTCGAACTTGTGATTCCGTTGTTCGTGATCTGGTTGCCACGAATCGTCAGGTTCTGCACCTGCCCCTGATCGATGGCACCGACCGCGATTCCGGCACCGCCGAATTCGCCAATCGTATTGTTGAAGATCACGGACGGAGCCAACACGGCACTGCCTGACGCGACGATCGATACACCGTGGCCAGCGGGCAGCAGCGACCGTTCCGGAACAAAGACCGCAAGGTTTGGATTGGTCGGATCGATCTGCATCGTCCCGCGGACTCTCTGCCCCGTGTTGAACGTCACATCAAGGACCGATCCAACAAGATCATCCCCCAGGATCGGCAGCTGTGGCTGTCCCGTCGGGTCAATGTCGATGAAGAACGACAACTGCTCGGGCAGGTCTTCCCCCGTGTCCAGCATTCCGTTGCTGTTGGCGTCTTCTCCGGTATCCAGAATCTGATTCACCGGATTGAAGTCGTTGAAGACCAGGTCGAGTGTTGTGGCGAGATTGTTGACGGTGAAGTCGGTCGTTCCATTGACGGTCTCAAGCCCCGTCGACACTTCCGTACCGTTCTGCGCATCGAACTGCGCCCCACCAGCCACACCATTGGTGCTGAACTCCAGCCCCGCGGCAGCGATGTTCCAGCGGATGTTTTCAATGTCGATTCCGATCGGCGATCCGTTGATCAGGTCAAACGTGACCGGCGTCGGCATGCCGTTCGGATTTCCAACATCGTCCACGACCGCCGCACTGGTCGTCACGCTGAAGTCGAGAACTCCACCACCCGTCCCGAGAATGGTGTTGCCAATCGCCGTAACCTGGCCAATGGCTGTTCCGCTGAGGTCAATCGAGATTCCCCCGCTGGCGTTCGCGACAAACTGATTGCCCACTCCAGTCGTTTCGAGGATTCCGTTGCGATTCGTGTCCTCGCCTGGGTCAAGAACGTCGTTGAAGTTGACGTCCTCGAAGTACAACGGGCCGATGTTGGCAACGAGGGATCCGCTGTCTGCCGTGATGTTCAGACCGGCTCCGCCGTTTCCAGTCGAGCGGTCTGTCGGGTCACCCACCGTATTGTCAACGATGTTCAACAGGACGTTCGCATTGTTGGTCGAATCGACGCGGATGCCGTCACGTCCCAGCCGCTGCTGGCCGCCTCGACCGTTGCGCGTGATCGTGTTGCCACGGATGATCTGCCCGCCGTCCAGGAGTCCGTTCTCATTTCCGCGGTTGAGGAATCCGTCGCCGTTGACGTCCTCGCCTGCGTCGAGAACGCCATTGCCGTTGGCGTCTTCGTTCGCGTCAGGACCGAGGCTGAGAACGCCGTCCCGATCAAGGTCCTCGACGAGGTCAAGCAGGCCGTCACTGTCCCGATCTTCAATCAGGTCAAGTACGCCGTCACCATCCAGATCCTCACCGGGGTCGAGCACGCCGTTGCGATTGACGTCTTCGAACACGTCGAGATTGCCGTCGCCGTCCAGGTCCTCGCCGTCGTCCAGCAGGCTGTTGTTATTCAGGTCCTCGGTCAGGTCGAGCCGGCCGTTGGGAATCAGTGAGTCTTCAAAGACGTCGAGGTTGCCGTCGCCGTTGATATCTTCGCCGGGGTCCAGCGTGCCGTTTCCGTTGACGTCTTCCGTCCTGTCGAGCCGCCCGTTGCGGTTGAGGTCCTCGAACGGCTTGATAAGAACATCAATGATCCCGTCATTGTTGAGGTCTTCGTCCGGGTCGAGGACGCCGTCGAGGTTGACGTCTTCCGTGAACGGGACGGCTTCCAGAACCCCGTCGCCATTCAGGTCGAGATAGCGGTTCAGGCGACCGAGGCCGAGCACGTCTTCACCGATCGTGCCGGCGTTAATCGTCGACGCGTTCGCCGCCAGAACGACACCGTCGTCGATGTTCGAATCCGCGGTGTTTTCAATAAACGTCAGGTTGATCGTGCTCGCCGTCGCACCAGCAGTAATCACAAAGCCCTGGCCGTTGCCCAGATCGAGCTGCCCGTTGCGATTCAGATCGTCACCGATGTCGAGCACGCCGTTATCGTTGACGTCCTCGCCAACATCCAGCTGGCCGTTGCCGTTGATGTCTTCGGAGTTCGTCATGCCATCGCCATTGAGGTCGACCTCGCGACCGGCAATGTTTCCAGCGATGTTCGCGTTAATGACTGCCCGGTTGCGGGCTGTGATCCGGAAGCCGGCTCCACGATCCAGAGCACCATTGACGTCCAGTGTGTCTTCGCCGGCGTCCAGCTGGCCATTGCCGTTGGCGTCTTCACCCGAGTTGCCAGATGCGAAGTTGCCTCGCGCCTGTCCGCGGCTGGTGAGCAGGTTGATCTCCGTCGTGCCGAGTTCGAGATCGACTTCACCCACCCCATCGTTCAGCAGTCGGAAGCCGTCGGTCGAGAGCCCCGTCTGACCATAAAAGCTGTTCGAGTAGACCTGCAGCGGCGTCGCGTTGGCGACCGTTCCCGTCACGTTGCGCAGATCAACAGCGGCCTCGCCATAGTTTCGAAACGTGTTGTTGTGAATGCGGACACCTTCGAGATTGCTCCCGGTGATGATCGTGTTGGCGGGGCCGGCTGTCGTTGTCCCGTCAAACACAAGCCCCGCGACTTCGGTGTTGTCGGCCAGCGTGATGAGCGTGCCGCCGGACGGATTGTGCCAGACCGGCGCGACCGCATCCGGATCCAGCATCGGCAGCGCGACCGGACCGGCTGAGGTCAACAGCGTCACCGGGTTGTTGTTGATGTACTCTTCACTGAGAACAACGCTGCCCTCGCCCAGTGTCACTGACCCTTCGACGAAGCTGACAATTCCGTCGCCGTTTGCGTCGCTGCCGCGCACAACGACCAGAGTCTGCGGTGCCGTCGTCCCGAAGCCAACGAACGTGTTCCTCGGATCTTCGAACGTTCCAACGCCGTCGGTCGACTCGTCAGGATTGACGTAGACGACGTTGCTGATGGCAAAGCCAGCTCCGGAAACGGACCCGCCGCCGCTCATGGGCGACATCATCATGCCCGTAGCTGCCACCTGAATGATTTGATCCTGAGTGTGGACGAAGGCACGGTTGCGGCGCTCGACTCGGTCCAGAAGTTTGGACTGGACACTCCGTGGACGGAACCAGGTCTGAGGCCGACCGTCCGGCAGCGAGACGATGACCGAGCCGAAGACCTGCGTGTCGAAGAGGTCGTCGTTGGTTACGTCGATGCCCAGACGGACGTCATCCGTCACGTTGGCCACCAGGCGGACCGAAACGCCGGAAGCATCTTCATCGTTGTCAGCCTGGAAGTGGTAGCCGCCGACGTACGCTTCAAAACCGTAGCGGCCCAGAATCGGCATGGGACCGCCGACTTCCACATTGAACCCGCTGTACTGCGACTCGGCGATCTGGCGAACGTCAGCCAGCAGCATGCTGCCAGTCGGCGTGACGGTTCCCGTTGGCGTCGCGCTCAGCACGTTGAGATCGTCGCTGAGACCGAAGTAGCCGTTGGCCCGGAAATCGAACCACTTGCCCAGCGATTCCACGCTGATGCCCAGCTGGTGGTATTCATTGGCATTTCCGTCGTCGTAGTCCCACCAGCCGGTCAGGCCGTAGACGCGGTTGCGGAAGGGGTCGTAGCGGCGGAAACCGCCCCCCATCGTGACGGCTCCCTGCCCGTTGTAGGTCGACGTGCCTCGTGCCCCGGCAACAAGGATCGTGTTCGACCCCTCAAACGTGAAGGGGATCAGAGCACTGCCCGAGAACTGGCCCCGGTCAGAACTGCCCAGCCATTCGCCGATTCGCGTCTCGAGCCGGTATCGCGGTCCCAGCTCGTCCTGCCAGATCGGCCGGGGAGCCTGAACCATCGGGTTCATGTCTCCCGGCGGAATGAACTGCGGCAGCTGATAGCTCGGCAGCTGAGCGTATCCTGATTCACTATCAGGACTTGCGACTCCACCGGAACCCGGCATGGGGTTCGGCATGGGAGCCTGTCCGACGCGCGACACGCCGTCCTGACCATGAACTTGTGACGTGATCCCCGCCAGAGCTGAGGAACAGAGGAGGGCTCGAAACAGTCTCGAACGCTTCTGCGTCATCATCGGAAATCCCGATCGCGTGGATGGAAAGATGGGCTAGCTGTTCCGGTAGGAACAGTCATTCCGGTTATTCGGCCTGTAGCGATCGTCGGGTTGAGGCCAATGCAGCCTCAGAATCGGAATTTCCGGAAGTTGCTTCCTGAACTACCCAGCTTGACACAGGTCCGGGGGCGTGAAGTGGAAGACTGGGGCTCTCTGACTCCAGTTGCAGATTCAGGCTTCGGAGCTGCTTCGAGACTGAGCAACCAAACTGGTCAGCCTGGCCGTGAACGAAGGCAGCATGGGCAGGCTGGGAGGACCAACTGATTCGGCGAGTTCACGACCTGCCATGACGGAAGAGTCCGGCAAAATCCTCAGGATGCAGAGACTTCAACAGCTTCCGGCTTGAGGTTCGGCTCACCGCTGTACAATCTGCAAAGGTCTGGACGCTGTCGGCCCGGGACCGCCCGACAGTTCCCCCATCGCAACGACGCTTCATCAGGAGTGCCCATGACCGGGGACGCTCGCGTTGAACAGGTTGATCAGCTTGTAGCGCAGTGGCAGGAACTGCTTGAGCACGGGCAGTTCATCCCGCCAGAAGAACTCTGTGCGGAATTTCCTGAGCTGCTTCAGGAGGTCCAGCAGAGGATCGACGCCGTCGATCCGCAACTTGCCGAAGCCACAGCGGTCGCTGACGACATCGGCGTGATGGCGACTGTGATGGAGGAAGGCCGCTCGGACAGCGGTGAACCCGGGGCTCTGAAACTGACGCAGCGCTATCGCAAGCTGAGGTTTCACGCAAAAGGCGGACTCGGCGAAATCTACCTTGCCGACGACCGCGAACTGCAGCGCGACGTCGTGCTGAAATTCATCAAGGCGAGGCACCGCAAACGTGCGGAGTGTCGGGATCAGTTCCGGACGGAAGCGGAAGTCACGGCGCGGCTGGATCACCCCGGCGTCGTGCCGGTTTACGGTTTCGGGAAGACGCCGGATGGCCGCCTCTGCTACGCGATGCGGTTTATCCAGGGCGAGTCGCTCGAAGATCGCATCGCCCGACTCCACTCGGCGCCCGTCGCCCCGCAGAAGCGTCGCCGAGGCGGCAACTCGCTGTACGCTCCCGGTCGGGCCGTCGAACTTCGCGGGCTGCTGAGTCGCTTTGCCACTGTCTGCCGAACGATTGCTTATGCGCACAACCGCGGCATCCTGCACCGGGATATCAAGCCCGACAACATCATGCTTGGCAAGTACGGCGACACGCTGGTTGTCGACTGGGGTCTCGCGATGGCGATCGACCGTGACGAAACCGCTCGAGCCAGCGGCGAGCAGACCCTGATGCCGTCCAGCGGGTCGGAAAACAGCTCAAGCAGTTCGACCGGCGGTCCGGTGGGCACTCCCGCCTACATGAGCCCCGAACAGGCCACGGGGGTGTTCAGTCTGAAACCGGCCTCCGATATTTTTTCTCTGGGAGCGACGCTCTACAAACTGCTGACCGGCACGGCTCCGTACAAAGGCGAGTCCGCGCTTGAATCGATCACGTTCGCCCGCCGCGGCACCTTCACTCTGCCGCGGGATCGTGATTCCGAGATTCCGAGCGGACTCGAAACGATCTGCCTGAAGGCGATGAGTTTCGAACCGGACACGCGATACGCGACCGCGCTCGAACTGGCTGACGACATCGAACGCTGGCTGGCCGACGAAGCGATCGAGGCTGCACCGGACTCACGATTGCAGAAGATCGGTCGCTGGTTCCGCCACCATCGCGGCTGGACGCTCTCGCTGATCAGCTCCCTGATGGTGATTTCGCTGGTTGTCTCGGCGGCGGCTGTGACGCAGCAACGAGCAGCCGATCGGGAACACGAAGCGCGGATTGCTGCTGCGGAAGCTCACCTCGACAGTCTGCAGTTGTCGTCTCAGTTCGTGGCAAGAACAGTCGGTCGTGACGTGCAGTTTCGGTGGTTGCTGCTCCAGAACGCGGCCGCCGATCCAAAGCTGGCAGCCATCCTGCGGAGACTGAGCCAGCAAGACGAAATCTCTGCGGACGGCGACCTCGAACTCCAGAACTGGCTGTCCGACCACAGATCCGCCGCGATGGACGACGGCGGCCCGGCTCGATCAACCAGCTGGTTCGTTGACCTGCCCGACGGTCGCATGGCCGGACGCAGTCCCCGCTCTGACCGGATCGGCCTGAACTTCGGATACCGCGACTATTTTCACGGCCAGGGACACGACCTTTCGCCGGAAGACGCCGAGGCCAATCCGCGCCCGCCAATCAGTGCCCCCTACCGTTCGATCGTGTTCCGCAGCACGTCGAATAATAAATGGATGGTGGTTCTGGCCGTGCCGATCTGGGGCACCGGTGAATTCGCCAGTGAATCGGAGTCTGCCCGGTCGGGCGATCAGGAGCGCCGGGTGATTGGAGTCCTCTGCATGTCGCAGAGCCTGGGCGACTTCGAGATTCTCAACACACAGATGCAGGGTGATCGGGCGGTTCTACTGGTCGACACGAGCGAGAACTCAGATGGCCAGCGCGGCACCGTGCTGCACGATTCCCGATCCGCTCATCCGGACTGGATTTCTCGCCACGCGGCACTGGCCGAAGAGGCTCGCCGGATCCCGAATCACGTTCTCGACGACCTGATCGCGCTGCGAGCCGTCCGGAAGCTGCAGCACGAACAGACTTCGACAGCGCAGCCGTTGACGAGCAGTGATTCCATCCGGCTCCAGCACCATGATTACCTGGCCGACAACACCGACTGGGTTGCGGCCTGCGAGCCGATCATCTTTCAACGGGCACGCGAAGCCGGCGTGGGCACAACGTCCAGCTCGATGATCGAAGACACCAGCTGGATCGTCATCGTGCAGGAACCCGCCCAACCGTAACTTGCCCGCGGATCAATCAGCATGGTTTCTTCGTTAAAGGGCAGCGTTGCTGAAACGGAGACGAAGGATGACGCTGTTTGAACTCTCGGGGCTGATCACTGTCATGGGGGCCGCGCTGGCAGCTCTATTCGCCAATGGCCATTCCGGGGTGCTCTCTCGCGCGGCAGGATTCTTCGGCGGAGGCGTCTTTGGACTTGTCTTCTTTCTGACGGTGCTGGCGCTGACCGCAGGACCGCTTGCTCGGACGCAGCTTCCGGCAGATCAGACGGCACCTGGAACCTGCTGGCAGAGATTCCTTGCGGCAGCGACTTTGCTGAGTGTGCCTGCAACGCCCGTTCTCGCGATCATCGCGAGCAGCCTGGTTACCCGGAAACTACTCAGCCTTGCAGGGTGATTGACGGTCTCTCACCGACCGATGCAGTACAGAAATTCCTGACGGTCGCCGCGGGCGCTACTGGCCACTCGCAGGTAGAGTTGGCTGTCGACGACTGCGGGTGAGGCGAACGCTTCGTCACCGAGCTGGTTCTGAGCGACCGCGACGAAGCGTTCCGGCGTCGCCTTGAAGACGTAAGTCGTGCCGCGTTCGTTCGCGATGTAGACGTTGCCGTTCGCCAGAATCGGCGACGAGCTGACAGCGCCGCCAGACAGTCGTGCCTTCCACATTTCGCGACCGGTTTCAGCCTGCCAGCAGAAAGCAATCCCGCCATCGTTGATGGCGTAAACATAGCCGTCATAGACCAGCATGGATTGCTCGTAGCACTTTTCCTGATTTCTCCAGACGACGGTGCCGGAGCCGTCCGCCCTGACGCACACGGTTTCTTTCTTCGGATAACCGCCGCTGGCGAAGACGAGGTCACCTTCCCACACCATCGTGCCGCAGGTCGCGCTAGCCGTGCCCGGCGCCGTCCAGAGAGGCTGACCCGTTTGGGGATCGTAACTCGACACCAGATCGCAACCGCTGATCAGCAACTGGTCACGGCCTGCGACTCGTCCGACGACCGGCGACGAATAGCTGACGCGTCTCGGACGCGGTGTCCGCCAGACTTCCCGCCCGTTGTCCGTGCGGAATCCGGCGAGGAAGCTGCCGGTGTCGGATTCGGAAGCGACAATCACGGTCCCGCCGAACAGCGCTGGCGAGGGGGCGTATCCGTATTCGTAGCGCTCAGGACGGTAGGCGCCCACAGCTTTGTTCCACTGGACTTTCCCGTCGAATGAGAGGGCAACGAGTTGCACGGCGTCGTGATTGCAGAAAGCCGCGTAGAGACGTTCGCCATCAGAAACCACAGTGGGCGATGCATGCGTATTCTTATTGTGAATCCGAGCCGGCAGCGCGCCCTGATTCACCGGCGTCAGCCAGAGTTGCTTGCCGGTGTTGCGATCAAAGCCGAGGACCGCCTGCGTCCGCGATTTCTCGTCGGCACTCGTTAGAAAGATCCGGTCACCGACGATCGTCGGTGACGAATGCCCTCGTCCAGGAATCGGAGCCTTCCAGACAACGTTCTTCGTTTCCGACCAGTCTGTCACCGGTGTCTGACCGGCTGCCGCGATGCCGTTGAGACTCGGTCCCCGCCACGTTCGCCAGTCATCAGCCTCGACGGAGCCGTTCGCTGAAAAAGAGAGACTCGCCAGAACCGAAGCGAGCAGAACGTGGCATTTGAAGTTCGGCATGAGTGAAACTCCGGATGGAGAAGCTGGTTGGTCGAGCGGTTTTCTGCACGAGCCAGCAGCTGCCGTCAACCGTCAGCCGCGCAGTGTCCGATCGCATAGCGAGTCTGCGGATCGCACCAATCTGTGGAGCTGCCCCTGGATCTCTGATCTCAGGATATCGAATCGAACTGGACGTGCAGCAAACCGGACGCGCAATGAAAAAGGCCGCTTCCGGAAAGAAGCGGCCTCGCGTTCAGTTCAAGCAGCCGTGGCCGACTTACTTGTTGCCCGGCAGTTTGCCTTCGCCGAGCAGGTCGCCGAAGGTCTTGCCTTCAACGGAACTCTTTTCCTTTTCGATCTTGCCGAGAGCTTCGTCGATCTTGTCTTTGTCTTTTTCGTTCTTGCCGATCACCTTGCCCAGAGCGTCGCCGTAGTCATTCTTGACCTTCTTGCTCTTTTCCGGGTGGCAGACGCCGCAGGTGATCTTGTTGTTTTCCTTGACCTTCTCGTACTTCTTTTCGAAGGCCGACTTGTAGGCCGGACGCGCATTTGCTCCGCCGGCGAAAGCGGAAGCAAGGACAAGGCCAGCGACAGCAACAGCAATCAACTTACGCATTGAGAGTTTCCTCCAGTTCGAACTGAGATTTTCAAAGGCCTGCCACGGCATGAGCTCGGTTACCGCAGCGGTGCTCTTACGTCAGAACATCTGAGGGTGCTTGGCCTTTGAACAACGGGGGAAGATTTAAATTAGAGCCGCTTTATGTGTCAACTGACCGGAACCGGCAAACGCGTTTGTCAACCGGCAGTCTGAGGACGAACCGATTCTCCTGTCAGATGCCTGTTTCGAGGTCGCGAATCGACGCGCGGCATGATCTCCGAAGACTGTTCCAAATCTAACCGAAGTCAGTTGCATGTGATTTCGTCTGCCGGACAGAATGCTGGCCCTCACAGGACGATCTGCCTGCACGCTTCAGAGCCAGACCGGCCTGTCCTACCCCCCCCTGCCGGACGCGAATCGGTCTTTCCGCTGACGACCCGTTTACTGTCTGCGCCTTCCCGGACCTGCAAATCAGGCACATGCCATGCTGCTGCTCATTATTCGAATCCTGTACGCAGTCGTTTCTGCCGGAGCGATCGCGGCTTTCGTGCGAAACACCGAGAGTGCTCCGCCGTTCGTCAATGAGCACCCGCTGCTGTGCTTTTTCGGACTTCTGATTCTCAGCCAGACGTTGACCGTTCTCGATCTGCTGATCTATCGAAAACGAATCGAGATGATCTCGGCGATCTACTTTGGACTCCTGATCGGCGTGTTTCTGAGCTTTCTGCTGACGCTCGCGCTGGAGCCTATCCTCGAAGTGACCGGCGGGAAGGCAGCCCTGGGATGGAGGTTCGCGATCTCGTCTCTGTCGACGGCCGGACTGTGTTATCTCAGCATTTCGCTGCTGATTCAGACGAAGGACGACTTCCGTTTCATCATTCCGTTCGTCGAATTCTCACGGGAATTGAAGGGCGGCCGACCGCTGATTCTTGACAGCAGCGCTCTAATTGACGGGCGCATCGCCGAGGTCGTTGAGACGAAGGTCATTGATGCGGAGATCCTCGTTCCCGGTTTCGTCCTGCGAGAGGTTCAGGAGATTGCCGACAGCAGTGACAAGGGACGCCGGACAAGAGGCCGTCGGGGGCTGGACGTGCTCAGCAAGCTGCAGGCGATTCCCCACATCGACGTCGACGTCGAGGAATTTGACGAGAGGGACGGCCAGAAGTTGCCGGTCGACGAGCAGCTGATCAAGCTGGCCAAGGATCGAGGCGGTCGGATCATCACGAACGACTTTAATCTGAATAAGGTGGCCAGCGTCCAGGGCGTCGACGTCATCAATCTCAACGACGTTGCTTCAGCGCTGCGACCGCGGTTTCTGCCGGGCGACCAACTGCATCTGAAGATTCAGCGCGAAGGCGAATCTCACGGCCAGGGCGTCGGCTATCTCGACGACGGCACGATGGTCGTTTGCGAACAGGCGTCGGATCTGATCGGCAAGGAAACCGACGCCGTCGTGACGAGCGTTCTGCAGAGCAGCGCCGGACGCATGATTTTTGCCCGGCCGAGCGGTGTCGAACCCGGCCCCGGGGACCAGCGTTCGCACGGTAAACGGCATTCCTGAGACGCCCGCGCCGTCACACCGGCCAGCGTCCGCCTGTCGTCCGAATGACAACGGCAGAATCAGGCTGAGTCTGTCAGGCGACCTTTCTGATTCGCATGCCAGACCGCGCAACCTGATCTGCTGGTGGGACTTAGAGCTGATTTGCGAATTCGTGTGGCGTTCTGGCATCGTGGCTGCGACTCACGATCCCTCAGTTTCGGATGGCAGCTTTAATCACAACTGCCTTCCGGGGAGCGTTGGCGGAGCCGGAAGGGAGGACTCGGCCAACTCGTCAGTTTCACTGAACTTGAGGAGCATAGTCATGAAGAAGGCATTCGCTTTTGCCGCCGTCGCCGCCGTTGCCATGCTGGCCGGATCCGCCGAAACCGCCAGGGCTGACCACTACCGCGGCTGCTCGCCGTACAGCCGGAACTACTCGTCCTTCGGGTACTCGTACGGTCGTCAGCCCAGCTACTACTCGTATCGCCCGAACTACTACAACTACTCGCGACCGTCGTACGGATTCTCGTATGCCCGTCCCGGGTTCAGCATCACTCTGGGCAATGGGTTCAACCAGGGATTTTACGGACGTTCTTACGGGTACGGGTTTGACCGTGGCCGCCGTCGCTGCCGTTGAGCCATCAATCGATTGACCGATTCACCAGAAAGCAAGCCGCAGACTCACGAGTGTGAGTCGCGGCTTTTTTAATTGAGAAGCAACGGCAGACGAGCATCAATGACCGGGCCTCACCGAAACTCTGTGAGCCGCCCGCAACTCATGGCCGTCAGTTCTGGCCGAGTTCCCGCTTGAGAGCCGCCAGTTCGTCCTCGATCGAATCGTCAACCGGAGCAGCAGCTCCTTCCGAAGCCGGGGCGAACTCTTCCGCATTGTCGCCACTCGTTCCGGTTTCACGGCGACGCGCCTCGGCCAGCCGCGCTTCCAACGCTCGGAATGTTCGCGTCAGGTGCTCGCGGGTTTCCCGAGCAGCGTCGAGTTCTTCCTTTAAGCTGGCGACCAGGTCCTCGGCTTCGCGTTTCCGCAGGAGAGCCAGGCGGGCGCGGTCTTCGTTGCCGGCAGCGACCTCCGAGCGAGCCTGGTCGGCCCAGTGAGCCGTCTGCTGAGCGTGCTCGTCGACTTCCGCCTGAATTCGCGCTTCATTGGATTCGGCCGTCGTCATGCTGCGGCGTGCTCCGGCCAACCCGGATTCCATTTCATGGATGATCTCCTGCAGCGCCGCCTGCGGATCGTCCGCTTCCTCCAGCAGCTTGGTCAGATTGCAGGTGACGATATCGGTCAGTCGGCTGAAGTAAGCCATGTCTGAACTCCGCGGTCCGGAAATGTCGGAATGGGCGTCTGGTAAGGTTGAGTCGTTGTGCCGTCAGAGTTCGTCGCAGTCGTCAGTTTCTGGCGGCCCGGCTAACGAGTGGTTTGATTCTCGGATCGGACTGTTCTTTGAAAAAGGTCTGTGCCACCGTTTGATGCACGGCGGCAGGAATTCGAAACAGAGATGCTCTCAGTCGTCGGGCTGATGTGGATTGATGAAGCCGCGTTCAAGCAGCGCGGCACTCATTTTCTCACGTGACAGCCGCAGCCGGCTTTTTGTGGTTGGAACCGAAGTGTCGAGGGCTTCTGCGACTTCCGGCAGTGACAGGCCGCCGAAGTGGTACAGCGTAAACGTCAGACGCTGCTCTTCAGGAAGGTCGTCAAGCAGCTCATCGACGACGACTTTCAACTCGGAATGGTCGGCTCCGTGTTCCGGCGAGATGAACTCGCCAGCGACCGTCGAAATGATGTCCGTGTCGTCTTCGAACTGTCCCTTGATCGCCTTGACCAGGCAGTCGCGCGAACGACGGCGAACGTTGTCGATCAGCAGGTTTCGTGCGATCCGGTACAGCCAGCCCTTGAAGCGACCAATCGGCAGGTAGTTCCAGTATTGCCGGTACACGCGGAGAAAGGTTTCCTGCGTCAGGTCTTCGGCGAGCGACCGGTCACGGCAATTCTTCAGAAAGAACCCAAACAGCGGACCGCTGTGCCGCTCGACGATCTCATCGAACGCGCGCGAATCACCGCCCTGCAGCCGGAGCATGGCTTCGTCGTCTTCGTTCGTTTCGGGCTGGTTCTGCGACACGCGAAGTTCCTGGGAGCGGAGTCGTGGAGTGTGTGCGCTTTGGCGAGTCGAAGCGGGGAGTCTGAAAACGGTCAGCCGGCAGGGCGGAGATTGTACAGGCAGCCGCCGACAGTTTCTTCCGCACCAGCGCGACGCGGCTCCTCGTCTGTCAACTGGAGTGCTTCGACTCTTCTGAAGACGAACCGGTTTGGCTGCCGTCCAACGATCGATACGATACTGCCCCAATGCCCGCCACCGACGAACTCCAGATTGAACATCCGGTGGCGGTCGCAGCTACCGTCGCCGGACGGTGGGAGCCCACATCCGGTGGCGGTCGCAGCTACCGTCGCCAGACGGTGGGAGCCCACGCTCTGGCGAGCGTAGCTACAGAGTGGGAGCCCACGCTCTGGCGAGCGTAGCTACGGAGTTTTCAGCAGAGCCGATCACGGCAATTCCTCCGAGAGACCGAGTTAGACTTCACCGTGGCACTTCAGCAATCGATCCCTGTCAGACTCCGGTTTGGTTCCAGCGGCGAGTTCGCTGCTGAAGTCGATGCCGCGCGCGTCGCTCTGTTTCGCCCCGGCCCGCGAGCGAAAACCGATTCCGCCGGCGCGGTGCGACGGGCACTGGCATCTCCGATCGATCTGCCGACGCTGGATCAGGCACTCGTTCCGGACGACAACGTGGTCGTCGCTCTCGACCGAGGCGTTCCGGCTGCAGACAGCATTGTCGCGGAGATCTGGTCGTATCTCGAACGTCGCGGCGTTCGACCGGAGAATCTGACGATCCTGCAGCCAGCGACGATTCTCTCCAGTCGAAACGCCGATCCGCGCAGGCGGCTTCCCGATGAAGTGCGCGACGTCATTGCTCTGAAGACGCACGATCCGACCGAGGAAACCAGTTGCCGCTACCTTGCGACGACCTCGGGCGGCGAGCGGATTCATCTGGCAACAGACCTGGTGGACGCCGACTTCGTGCTGACGGTCGGCGTCACTGAGTTCGACGCGCTGCTTGGCTACCGGGGCACCAGCAGTGTCCTGTTTCCCGGCCTGTCGACCGTCGATGCGATCAAGCGGACGATCGGACAGGGGCATCAGGAACTCTCACCGCGCGAACCCCGGCCATTGCGGCAACTGGTGGACGAGATCGCCTGGCTGATGGGCATTCAGTTTTCCGTCCAGGTCGTCCCGGGCGAAGCAGGCGGGTTCTGCAGCGTGCTGGCCGGCAGCAGCGACGCCGTGTTCGCGCGCAGCCGGGACATCGTCACTGACGAGTGGCTGATCTCGATGCCCGAACGCGTGCAGACGGTCATCGTCGCGATCTCCGCCGATGCATCCGGCCACGGCTGGCAGCAACTCGGCCGGACGCTCGCCATGGCGCGACAGCTTGTCGAGCAAGGCGGTCGCATCGTCGTTCTGTCCGAGATCAGCGACGCTCCCGGTGAGGGCATCGAACTTCTGCGTCGCGTCGAGGATCCTGGCGACGCCCTGCAGCCACTGCGCGGCGCAACGCCTCCCGACATGCAGCCTGCTCTGCAGATCGCGTCCGCCGCCTCGTGGGCTCGGCTGTTTCTCTTCAGCAAGTTGGATGAAGGCCTCGTCGAGGATCTCTTCATGTACCCGCTCGGCGAGTTGTCGGAAGTCGAGCGAATTATCGAGACCTCGTCGTCGTGTGCACTGATCGGCTCGGCGCAGCACGCCTTCGGAATCGTCGAGTAAGAGTCGCCACTGAGACTCGCGTCGCTTCCGTTCGCATCAGCATCGGCTTACGCTTGCTCGCCTGTCCCCGCCGGGGCTGTCCACCTTCGAGCTACCAACCGAGGCACGCTGATGTTTCTGGCCGACAATTTTCTCGGGATGCACTTTGCCGACTGGGTCGTTCTTGCGTGCTACTTCGTCCTGATCGCCGGCATCGGCTTCTGGTCGCTGAAGAAGGTCAAGGATATGTCCGACTTCTTCATGGGCGGTCGGCGCTTCGGCAAAGTCTTCATGATGTTCTTCGCGTTCGGAGCCGGGACGAGTTCCGAGCAGGCGATCAGCGTCGTCGCGGGAACCTGGCGAGTCGGTCTGGCGGGCATCTGGTGGCAGTTCCTGTGGCTGTGGGCAACGCCGTTCTACTGGATCGTCGCTCCGGTGATGCGCCGCATGCGCGCCCTCACGACCGCTGACTTCTTCGAGCACCGCTACAACACCAGCACCGCGACGCTGTACTCGCTGTACGGCATCATCATGGCGATCGTGTTCATCGCCGGCGGACTGTTTTCGAGCGGGAAGATGGTCAACGCGCTGACCGGCGGAGAACTCGACCGCATCGCCGTGCAGGCCAACATCGAAGTCCCAACCTTCGGAGCTGATGCTGAAACCGGCGAATGGACATCGGGCACTCGTCAGGTTCAGGGGTACGAGTTCGCGATCCTCGCCATGACCGTCCTGTTCGTCGCCTACGGAATGGCAGGCGGCCTTGGCGCGGCGATCATCACGGACTTCATCCAGGGAGTTCTGACGATTGCGTTTTCGTTCCTGCTCTTACCCTTTGTGTTTCATCAGATAGGCGGCTTCGGTGCGCTGCATGATCATGGCGAGGTCAAACCGGGCATGTTCGATCTCGTCGCAAGTGCCGACGTCGCCGCACTGCTCGGCCGCGAGCCGATCACAATCTTTTACGTCTTCATGCTGTCCGCGACGGCGCTCTGCGGCATCGTTGTGCAGCCTCACATCATGGGCGTCTGCGGAGCGGGCAAGACCGAGTTTGAAGGCCGCTTTGGTTTCACTGTCGGGAACTTTCTCAAGCGATTCTGCACGATCGCCTGGACATTCACCGGGCTCGCCTGCGTCGTCTGGTATCTCTCGCCCGATATCAGCCCGCTGAGTCAGGCTGAAATCGATCAGCTGACTCCCGGCCATCCGAGTTATGACCTGGCAGCCAGCGGCGCCTTCGCCGACGAACTGTTCGGGCGAGCGGCCTACACGATTCTGCCGACCATCGCGCCAGGGCTGGTTGGTCTGCTGCTGGCCTCACTGCTGGCCGCCGTGATGAGCACCAGCGACGCGCAGATGGTTGTCGGCAGCGGCCTGTTTACGGAGAACATTTACAAGCGGTTCGTCGTTCGCAACGCCTCTGACAGGCACTATCTCTGGGCGGGCCGAGTGGCCGGTCTCGTGATTGTCGCGCTGGCGATCATTCTGCAAAGCTCGTTCACCGACGTGATTCATGCGTTGAAAGTCATCATCAAAACGCCAGCTGCCATCGGAATCAGCTTCTGGTTCGGCATCGTCTGGCGGCGCTGGACCTGGCAGGCCGTCTGGGGCTCGACACTTGCCGCTGTCGGTGCGTGGTGGTTTGCCGCGAATCAGGCACCGCTCCTGTATGAGACCGTTGGACTGCCCGCTGCGATGTTCAATTTCGAAGCGGACGGCGTCACGCTCAAAGGTATGACCGACGCCTGGCAGATGTTCTCGTACCTGTCGGCAGGCGTGATCGCCGGAGTCATCATCAGTGTCATCACGCCACGTCAGTCTGCGGCTCAACTGGACCACTTCTTCCGGCTGGTCCACACACCCGTCACACCAGGCGAGCACGTCGAGACTCCCTGCACGCTGCCAGAGAATCCAGCGCCGCAGGGCAAGAAGCTCTTCAGCCATCCTGACATCGAACTCCCGCGACCGACGTTTATTGGGCTCGGCGGTTTCGCACTCGCCTGGTGCTGCGTTGGCCTCATCATCTGGCTGACGCAGTACCTGTCGGAAGCCCTCTGATCTGCACTGCATCGTGAAGTAGTGGACGAGGTTACGAGTCCCGACAGCCTGCCTGGCGACGGACTCGTGACCTTGTCCACTACGGTCACTGTTAAAAAGTCCTCTGATAAAACACTGGCAGCCTTCCACTTTTCCTGCCCTCCGGAGCCCGCCATGACTTCGCCTTCCCGAGTCGGTTTCCGCACTTCGACCTGCCTCGCACTGACACTCACTGCTGCCTTCAGCCTGACACTCACTGCTCAGCCCGCTCTTGCCCAGGGAGCCGACGGCTGGCACCGGCTGACCGTTCCGGATGCCTGGCGGAAAATGCCCGGCGGCGATCTCAAACCGATCGACGGCTACTCGTGGTACCGCGCTCTGATCCGTGTCCCCGCCGACTGGAAGGGCGAGAAGCTGACGCTCTTTGTCGAGGCGATCGACGACGCACGAGCGACTTACGTCAACGGCGTCAGCGTTGGAGCAACCGGGACGTTCCCGCCGAACTTCCGCAGTGGGCTCGGCGAGAAGGGCCGCTACGAGATCTCAAGTGATCTGGTTCAGGCTGGCGAGTTCAATGCGATCGCGATTCGAGTTTTCCAGAACGATCCGCGGCCGAACTTCAACGTCGCTCCGCCAGTACTGCTCAACGGGAAACGCAAGCAGGCCATCCGAATGGACGGCGAGTGGCAGTATCGACCGGGCGACGATCCACAATGGGCGAACGCAGCTCCAGCGGCCTTTGGTATCGATCCCGCAAAGCAGCTGGCCGAGGCCGACCTCAGAAAGCTGGGCGGTTACTCGACGGTCGACGAGGTCGACGAGGTCGAACGCTATGTTTCGCGGCGAGCGGGCGACAACGATCCGCTGACCCCAAAGCAGGCGGAAGCCGCGTTTGAAGTGCCGGATGACCTGCAGTTTCAACTTGTCCTCAGCGATCCCGAGATCGCTCAGCCACTGTTCATGACGTGGGACGAACGCGGTCGGCTGTGGCTGATGGAGTATCGACAGTACCCGGACATCGCCGGGATCAAGATGGTCAGCCGCGACGTCTTTCTCCGCAGCGTTTACGACAAGATTCCCGAACCGCCGCCGATCGGAGCCAAAGGCCGCGACCGGATCTCAATTCACGAGGACACAGACGGCGACGGCGTGTACGACAAACACAAGGTCTTTGTCGACGGGCTGAACCTCGCCACGTCGGTCGCGATCGGGCACGGCGGAGCGTTCGTCACGAACCCGCCCTACCTGCTGTTCTACCCGGATAAGGACGGCGATGACGTTCCCGATGGCGATCCCGAAGTGCTGCTCGAAGGCTTCGGCATTGAAGATTCGCATTCGGTCATCAACAGCCTGAGATTCGGCCCCGACGGCTGGCTCTACGGCGCTCAGGGCAGCACAGTCACGGGCAACGTCAAACGTTTCGGCACCGACGACAAACCGATCCGCACGATGGGACAGTTGATCTGGCGCTACCATCCCGAACTGAAGCGCTACGAGGTCTTCGCGGAAGGCGGCGGCAATACGTTTGGCGTCGAGATCGACGAGAAGGGCCGCATCTTCTCCGGCCATAACGGTGGCGACACGCGCGGCTTTCACTACGTGCAGGGCGGCTACTACCGGAAAGGCTTCGGCAAGCACGGCCCGCTCTCGAACCCGTACGCGTTCGGCTACTTCAACAATATGAAACACCACAGCGTGCCGCGTTTCACGCACAACTTCATCATCTACGAAGAGAACGTTCTCCCCGACGCGTACCGCGGCCGGCTGTTTGGCATCGAGCCGCTGCAGGGGCAGGTCGTGATGAGTTCGTTCGAGCCATTCCAGTCGTCGTTCGAAACGAAGGACATCAGCCGCGTCGTCAAGACCGACGACCAGTGGTTCCGCCCGGTCGACATCAAGGCCGGTCCGGACGGCTGCATCTATGTGGCGGATATGTACGAGCAGCGGATCGATCACAGCAGCCACTACGCCGGCCGGATCGATCGCACCAGCGGCCGCGTCTACCGGTTGCGACCGAAAGGCAACGCACTGCCCGTCGCGAAGAAGTTCGATCTCGCGAAGTCGTCGAGTGCTGAGCTGGTCGCGTCGCTGAACTCGCCACACAAATGGCAGCGTCAGACAACGCTGCGGCTTCTCAGTGACCGCAAGGATTCATCAGCTGTCCCGACAATCCTCAAGCAGCTGCGGGAAAGCGGCAGTCAAACGGCTTTGGAGTCACTGTGGGCACTGCACCTGAGCGGCGGCCTGACGAACGAGGTCGCCATCGAGATGCTCGGTCACAGCGAACCACTCGTCCGAGCCTGGACGGTTCGCCTGCTCTGTGATCACTTCCAGGTGCCCGGAGCCGTCGCACGAGCCCTCGCTGAAGTAGCTGCTAAGGAACCGTACATCGAAGTCCGCAAACAGCTCGCGTCATCAGCGAAGCGGCTGCCAGCCAAAGACGCGTTGCCGATCATTCGCAACCTGCTGACGTACGACGAGGACGCTGCCGACATCCACCAGCCGCTGCTGCTGTGGTGGGCACTGGAATCGAAGACAGACGCCGAAGGCCGCGATCTGATCATCGAGCTGATCCTCTCCGACAAAGCGAACTGGCAACGGCCGCTCATAAAGCAGCATCTCGTCGAGCGACTAATGAGGCGCTACGCCCTGGCCGGCTCGCGCGAGGAACTGCTCGCCGCCGCCGAACTGCTGAAGGCCTCGCCGGACCAGGACAGCAATGATCTGCTGCTGAAAGGTTTTGAAGAGGCTTACAAAGGCCGCTCGCTGGCCGGTATTCCTGACGAACTGGTCAGCGCGATCGCCGCTTCCGGAGGCGGCTCAACCGCACTAAAACTGCGGCAGGGAGACGCCGCCGCGATGCAGACAGCGGCGAAAGCCGTTGCCGATCCGAAAGCGAAGAAGCAAGACCGGCTGCAGTTCCTGGAAATCTTCGGCGAAGTCCGCCGCTCGGAATTCATCCCGGCACTGCTGGCAGTTGTCGGTACCGAAAAGGACGCCGATCTGGTTTCCGCAGCGCTGACGTCGCTGCAGGCGTTCGATGACCTGCGCGTCGGCCAGGAAGTCGTGCGTCATTTTGGAGCGATCCCTGCCGAAGCAAAGCTCGCCGCCGAAACGCTCCTCGCCAGCCGCAAGGTCTGGGCAACAGAGCTGCTCAAAGCCGTCGACGCCGGCAAGGTCGAAACCGATGCCATTTCGGAAACCGCACTGCGAAAGATTCTGCTGCACAATGACGCGACGATTTCGGAACTCGTCGACAAGCACTGGGGAGCAATCGCCGGAGCGTCGACTGAGCAGATGAAGGTCGAGATCGCCCGACTGACGGAACTGCTCGGAGCCGGCTCGGGCAACCCAAAGAAGGGCAAGCCGATCTACATGGAAAACTGCGGCAAGTGCCACGTTCTGTTTGGCGAGGGCGGCAGGATCGGCCCGGACCTGACAGCTTTCAAACGCGACAACCAGGAACGCATCCTCGCGAACATCGTCAACCCGAGCCTGGAAATCCGCGAAGGCTTCGAGAACTACGTCGTCATCACGGAGGACGGACGAGTCGTCAACGGATTCCTCGCTGACCAGGACAGCCAGGTCGTCATTATCCGAGGTGTCGACGGCCAGAACCTCGTCTTCCGCCGCGACGAAATCGACGACATGCGAGCCATCCCGCGCTCCGTCATGCCCGAAGGAGCCCTCAGCAAACTGACCGACCAGCAAATCCGCGACCTGTTCGCCTACCTGCGCTCCAGCCAGCCGGTGAATTATTAGAACAAACTCACTGTAGTGAACTGGGTTACAATCTCTGACCTGATGGGACTCGTAACCTCGTCCACTACAGGAAAATTCTCAATTGCCCCTCGCCTAATGCCCGGCCTGCAGGTTGCGGACGAAGCGGATGGCTCGGGCCGCGTCGGCGATGCGGTCGTCGCCGGTGGTTCGCGTCGCGACCAGCCAGCCATTGAAGCGACCTTCGTCGAGCAATGCGAGCAGTTCGTCCCAGACGACCTCGCCGCGACCGACCGGCACTTCGATTCCCTGGCCGTCGATGTCGCGCAGGCCGTCCCTCAGAGCGACCGAAAGAACCTTGTCATACAGCGCGCGGTAAACTTCGACCGGATTGTTCTCGCTCATCACCAGGCCGGCGGGGTCGAGGTTGATTCCGATCGGACCTTCGGTGACGTCGTTGAACAGTCGCTTGAGCGTGTCGAGCGAGTCGACGCCCGGTGTGATCGCGAACGTCGCACCGACGCGGTTCGAGTGCCGGGCAATATCGTTGAGCACGTCCCGCAGCAGTTTGTACTTCGGCGAATCCGCGTCCTCGGGAATTCGGCCAATTCTTCCGCAGACAACGGTCACGCCCATCGAGAACGCGAATTCAAGCGCCGCCTTGAGGCCGGCGACGCGGGCGTCGAGCGCGTCTTCATCGCAGAAGCTCCGCCGCGTTGGGTACTCGAACGACGCCAGGGTCAGCAGCTGCTCCTGCAACTGAAGGCGAAACTGCCGCCGTCCGGTCTCGGACAGCTCGGTCGGCTTCAGCTCATTGCGCACATCGAATTGCAGCCCGCGCGCTCCGATCTCGGCGGCCGTATCGAGCGCTCGTTTCAGTGGAAGTTTGAAGTGGCGAGTCGCCACAGCCAGTTTCAGTTCGGGCATGGTTCAGGTCAGCCTGGAGATTCGAAATTGCCAGTCACTCGGAAGATTACCGGCTGACAGTTGCTGTTCCCACGCTCTGGCGAGAACGTTCGCGATAACACTGTTTGCAGTCAGATATCCTGATGCAACACATCACCAAGTGAGGTCCGCGAACGCAAAGTGATGGCAGAATAATCGAGGCAGAATGATTCAGACGCCCATCATTCTGCTCTGATCATTCTGCTCTGATCATTCTGCCAACTCTCATTCGAAAGCTTGCTCCCGAGCGGACCGTAACGCTTGGTCCTGCGACCAGTTTGAAAACCCGAACGGGCGTCGCTATCGTCGCCGCAGGTGCCAGAATCACTCGTCATGGAGGCAACAATGACGACTCAGACAGCGACCGAATCGGCTATGGATCCTGGTGAACTGAAGCAGTTCATCCGCAAGCAGGCGCACGAAAACCGCCGCAATCAGGAAGACAAAGACGGGCTCAGCGCAACCATCATCCGCAAATTCATGGAGCTGCCTGAGTTTCAGCAGGCCGGCACCGTGATGTACTACGTCGACGTGCGGGCCGAGGTTCGCACGCGGTTCGCTCTGCCCGACGCACTGGCGACCGGCAAACGCATCATCGTTCCCTGGTGCAACGACGACGGCGAACTCGAACTGTTCCTGCTGGAATCGATGGACGAGCTGGAACTCGGCATGTACTCGATTCTGGAGCCGAAACAGGAACTGCGTCGCCTGCCCGAGAAGGTCGTGCAGCCGCAGGAGATCGACCTGATCATGGTCCCCGGCGTCGCCTTCGACGAGCGCGGTGGTCGGACCGGTCACGGCAAGGGCTACTACGACAAACTGCTCGAACACGCCCGCCCGGACTGCCCGCTGGTCGCTCTGGCCTTCGACTGCCAGATGTTCGCCGAAATCCCGATGCAGTCACACGACATCTTCATGGACAAGGTCATCACCGAGTCCGCGATTCACGAGGGCATCGGGCGCAGTTAACTGAGCGGGACGCTGGTAGCTTTGCCGGTGAGGATCTTTCAGGCTCTGTAGCTTCACCAAACCGCAATGCGGTTTCACATCGAAGCCTGACGTCGCCGAGCCTGCGAGGCGCACCCCAGGAACAGAATCCCCAAACACATCAACCCTGAAAGGGTTGCACACGTCGCTCTTCGGCTTGTGGAACCCTTTCAGGGTTCGTGTGCTCTCTGAATGTTGCCCCGGGGTGGCGCGGCTGCGCCGCTGACCCCGGGCTAAGTTCTCAGACCCCGTTGGGGTCAACGACCAGACTCTCTTCGAAGAGAGTTCTTGATGTCATTGGTTTTGCGGATCGTTCTTCAATCAAGGACGTTCCATCCACGTTGTCGTTTCTCGATCCTCAAATGAGGAGCTGCTCATGGCGAGTCAAAAGATTCTGATCGTCACCGGCGACTTCGCCGAGGACTACGAAATCATGGTGCCGTTTCAGGCGCTGCTGATGGTTGGGCACACGGTTCACGCCGTCTGTCCAGACAAGAAAGCAGGCGAGACGATCAGGACGGCGATTCACGACTTCGAGGGCGATCAGACTTACAGTGAAAAGCCGGGGCACAACTTCGCGCTCAACGCAACGTTCGCCGAGATAAATCCGGTGGACTATGACGCGCTCGTGATTCCCGGCGGGCGGGCTCCGGAATACATCCGGCTGAACGAAGCGGTGCTCGACATCGTGCGGCACTTCGCCGAGGCCAATAAGCCGATCGCTGCGATCTGTCACGGATCACAGTTGCTGGCGGCGGCGGGAGTGATCAGCGGTCGAAGCTGCACCGCTTATCCCGCGTGTGCTCCCGAGGTGAGCCTGGCCGGAGGGACGTTTGTCGAAACGCCGATCGACGGTGCTCACGTCGATGGGAATCTGGTCACCGCTCCGGCATGGCCGGCACATCCCGCGTGGCTGGCCGCGTTCCTCAAGCTGCTGGACGGTTGAGACTCGTGGTCAGCTCGCAGGTTTTCATGGGAGCGGCGATCGCCGTTGTCTGCGGACTAGGCATCTGGCAGGCTCAGTGGTGCCTCGCGGAAACGGCGAAAGGCCGCCGCCTGGTCGACGCCTTTGGGTCAGGCCGGGCGCTGCTGGTGTGGCGTCTGATTCTGTTACTGGGTCTGGCCTTCGGCGCTGCCCTTGCGGCTGGAGTTGTGAATCCGGTTTCGTGGGAGTAGAGATTTCGAGCGAAAGATTCCGGCTCGTTGACGCGTCTGAGGGCACGTTGACACTGTTCGGGGGGCTCCTAGAATCCGGCCTTCGCGGACAGCAAATCTGACCACAACGCGCCGCCCGAACGCGGCAGAAGACTGACAGGAGATCAACATGGCTGCTGAATTTACGGATGGCAATTTTCAGGCTGAGGTCATCGACAGCGACGTTCCCGTACTGGTCGATTTCTGGGCTCCCTGGTGCGGGCCGTGCCGCATGCTGGCTCCGACCGTCGACGCAATCTCCGAGGAATACGCTGGCCGTGTGAAGGTCGGCAAGCTCAACACCGATGAGAACCCGCAGGTTGCCACGCAGCACGGCATTCAGTCGATCCCGACGCTGATGGTCTTTAAGGGCGGCCAGGTCGTCGATCGTCTGGTCGGAGCGCTGCCGAAGGAAAAGATCACAGAGAAGCTTGACGCTCAACTGTAAGCAGTCGCGCCGCGTCAAATGGGGGCGCAGACGCGCAAAATGGCCCGAAATGCTGGTTCCGGCGACTCAATCGAGTTTGCTGGCTGGCAGTTCGGGCCGTTCGCGTTGAGGTCGGCGGGATGATGCACGATCGCGGCCAACAGTTGGCCGAACTCGCGTAGCCCCAATCGGCAGACTCTGGGACACTACTCGCCGTTGTCGACTCTTTGATTTCCATTGCCTCGCCAGGTGGGAAAGGATTCCCTGAATGAGCGGGACATTTGATTTACCAGATCCGCCGCCGGCTCCCGCGCGCGACGAGCGAAAGCGGACTGGCCCTGCGACCAGCGGACCACATTTTCCCGTGGGGCCCGCCGTGAGCGGACCTTCGGCGGCGGTAGACAGCGGCAGGCCGGACAGCGCTGTCGCGTCCAGCGATGACGAACTCAACCAGCTCGAAGAGGAACTGTTGCTGCAGACCGCTGAGGTCGTCGCCCAGGTACGAACGCAGCTTGACGACCTGGCTCGTCGCGAGCAGGCGCTCAATATCCGGATCAGCCAGCTTGACGCCGAGTCTCGTACGCTGCGGCTCGAACGCCAGCAACTGCAGGAAGAGCGAGCCGATCATGATCGCACGGCGGGACAGCGGCTGCTTGAGATTTCCTGCACCGAAGATCGACTGCGGCAGGAACGGGCGGAACTCGAAGCGCGCGAAGAGAAGCTGCTGAGCGCGCAGAAAGAACTCAGGCAGGTACGAGAAACCCTGGCCGACGAGTCCGAGTCGCAACTTGAACAGCACCGTGAAGAGCTGCAGCGTGCGATCGCTGCTGCCCGCCAGGAACGCGAAGCACTCGCTGACGAACGCGAAGCACTCGCTGACGAACGCGAGACGCTCGCAGCAGAACGCGAGACGCTGGAAGCAGATCTCAACGCTGAACGCGAGGCACTCACTGACGAACTCAACGCCGAACGTGAGGCACTCGAAGCTCAGCGGAAACAGCTGGACGCGGAAGCGGAACGAGCGGCTTGTGCGATCTCCGAGGCCTCGCTGTCGGAAGAACTGAAGCTGGAACGCGAGCAGCTCGAACTCGATCGCGAACGATTTCAGCAGACCGTTGAGGATTGGTACGCGGAGAAGGCCGAAGCGGAGGCTGCTTTGCGTCGTGGCCGCGACCAGCTTGACGAGGAACGTTGCCGGGCTGAGCAGGAGATTGATGAACTGCGGCGGTCGCAGTGTGAGGAACTCGAACGGGAATGCCACGAACAGCAGCGGCGTTTGAGGGCTGATCTGCAGGCGCTCGACGAAAAACGCACAACGACCGAAGCCGAACTGCGGAAACAAAAGGCGCTGCTCGAAAGCCGCGCCCGTTTTCAGCAGGATCACCTCGAACGCTCGCGAGAGGAACTCGAGAGCGTTCGCGAGGAGTTTCGTGCGGAGTCGCAGCAGACTCAGCAGCGGCTGCAGAACATGATCGCGGTGCAGCGCATGCAGGCCCGGCAGCTCGATCGCCGGGCGGGGCTGCTGGCCGAACGCGAAGAATCACTGAACCGGCAGCAGTCGGCACTCGCGCGAATGCAGGCGTCAGTGACCGACCAGTCGCAACGCGAACGCGAACACCTTGCGTCGGAACGGTCTGCGTGGGAGGCCAAACGTCAGAGTCAGTCGGCCGAGATTCGGCGGCAATCGGACATGATGACGCAGCACGCGGGCAATCTCGAAAAGCGGCGGCAGCGGCTCGACCGGCTGCGCGAAGAACTCGAAGCCCGGCATCAGGAACTGCTGGAAACTCAGATTGCCGTTGATGAAGCGTGGGCTCAACTCGCTCAGGTCACCGGCGACGATGGAGCACAGGAGCGCATCGACCGGTCGCGCGAACAGCTCGCGGAATATGTCCGGTCGCTGCGGGAAGGTCTCAATGAACAGCGGAGGGAACTCGACGAAGCCCGCCAGCAGTTCGAACAGCAGCGAGAAAGCTTTCGCAACGACCGACAGCACCTCACCGATTCCATGGCCGAACGCGAATCGCAGCTGCGCCGCCAGGAAGAGCGGCTGGACTCACAGCTGGGCGAAGTCGGTGAACGGGAAGCCGCCTGGCAACAGGCCCGTGAGACCTGGCAGCGCGAACGCCTCGAAGCCGAACGGATTATCCGCGAACTGCTCGACGAAGTCTCCGGGAAGCTCGATGGCGAAGCACCGCACGACGATCGCGAACTCCCTCCGATCCCGAGCCTGCTGGCGTTGTCGAGGTTTCTCGACAACGCTGCGTAGACACCAGGACCTCGCAGCTTCAAAGTCATTGATCGCTCTGCGATCGAAACGCCCAGTTGGTTTCCGGTTCACAGCGATCTCTGTCTCGTCGTAAAACTGCGCCTGCTGTGATCCCTGAATCGCTTACTCTGCGGCGATCGTTCGTTTCGATCGCGGAGCGATCAACGACAATCAACATCAGTTCGACATCAAACTCTCAGATCGATAGCCAGAGGCCAGCCATGTCTCGACGACTCTGTTTCTTCACGGTGGCATTCGCCCTTTGTCCCCTTTCTCTTCCAGGCTTCGCGGCGGACGACGATTACCGCGACGAACGGACCGAAATGGTTGAAGTTGCCGTCGTTCGCGAAGGCATTACCAATCGAGCCGTCGTTCAGGCACTGCTCGAAGTTCCCCGCCATGAGTTCGTCCCGACGCGGCTGCACAAACAGGCCTACGTCGATAAGGCCTTGCCCATCGGATATCAGCAGACGATTTCTCCGCCGTACATCGTTGCGTACATGACCGAGTCGCTCGACCCGAAGCCCACAGACCGGATCCTTGAGATCGGAACCGGCAGCGGCTACCAGGCCGCCGTGCTCGGCGAAATCTGCAAAGAGGTCTACTCGATTGAAATCGTCTCGCAGCTCGGGCGCGCGGCAGAGAAACGGCTGGAGAAACTCGGCTACGAAAATGTGCATACGAAGGTCGGGGACGGCTACAAGGGCTGGCCGGAGCACGCACCATTCGACGGCATCATCGTGACGTGCTCGCCGGAAAGCGTGCCGCAGCCGCTGGTCGATCAGCTCCGCGAAGGTGGTCGCATGATCGTGCCGCTTGGCGAGCGTTATCAGCAGGTCTTCTATCTGTTTGAAAAGGTCGACGGTCGGCTCAAGCCAACGAAACTTGTCCCGACTCTGTTCGTGCCGATGACCGGCGAATCTGAAGAGCGTCGCGTCAAACAACCCGACGGTTCGCAGCCGGAGATTGTGAATGGCAGCTTCGAGCTGGACGAGAACGACGACGGGCAGTCGGACCACTGGCACTATCAGCGACAGGTCGAACGAGTGACCGACGGTGCTCGCGACGGTAAGGTCTGCCTGACCTTCAAGAACGAGGAACCTGGCCGACCCGCTCAGATGCTGCAGGGCCTGGCACTTGATGGACGCCGCGTTGCGTTCGTCAACCTGTCGGTCGATGTGAAAATCGATTCCGTGACGCCCGGCGAAAAGTCATTCGACCAGCCCGCGATGGTCATTCACTTTTACGATCAGGTCCGTCGATCGCTGGGTGAAGGCGTTGTCGGTCCGTGGCTGCGTTCGAGCGACTGGGAACGAATCGGTCGGCGGATTCCCGTTCCGCCAGCGGCACGCGAAGCCATCGTCCGGGTGGGACTCAACGGAGCCACCGGCTCAATGAGCATCGACGACCTCAAGCTGTCTTACATTCCGCGCTGACCTGGGTTCGGAACAAAGTCGCGCAGGCTCCTGCCGTTGCCCGCTCAGGACCGTCCGGATTAACTCTGCGATTTCTGCTCCAGCGCGAGCTGCAGCGTCACCGCTTCGATCAGGTGCGTGGCCGACTCTTCAATCTCCAGCACAAAGCGATTGATAACGCTGGAGAAGTAGTTGAAGGCCATGAACGCCGGGATTCCGATGATCAGCCCGAACGCCGTTGTCAGCAGAGCCACGCTGATCCCGCCGGCCGCCGCTTCGACAATGTTCGTTTCGCCCATCTTGGCGACGATCTCGTCAAACGATGTGATCATCCCGGCCACGGTGCCGAGAAAGCCAAGCATCGGCGCGACACTGGAAATCGTTGCCAGAACCGGCAGGTGTTTCTCCAGAGCGGCCACGACATGCACGCCGTAGTCGTCCATCGCCTTGAGTACCTGCTCCTCAACCTTTGCCGCGTCGTAATTGAGCCGTCGCAGAATGAGGAACTTTCGCAGACCTGCTGAGAGGATCGCCGGCACCGGACCCTGCTCCCGGTCGCAAAGCTGCATCGCCTCTTCAATCTGATCTTCGCGGAGCATCTGCAGCACATCATCGCGAACCGTTCCGGAATCGGCGGTCAGGAGTTTCAGGCTGCGATATCGCTCGATGATCACTCCCGACGCGAGGACGCCCAGCAGCAGGATCGGCCACATGAAGATGCCGCCGCGGTTCAGAAATCCGATCGCTCCGGATTCGGAGATCTCCTCCAGCTTGGCGAGAAAACCGGTCGACTCGTCGCCTTCTGCAACATCTTCAATGTCAGAGGCTGCCACGTCGTTGCCGTCAGCGGAGGAGTCCTCAGCCGGAGGCTCGGATGGGACAGCGGCCTCGCTGGCAGGGTTTTCCTCAGCAACTGCGGGGATCGGCTCGGAAACAGCTTCCGTGTCCGGAGCCTGGCCGAGCAGGAGTGCGAGATACAGAATCGAAAACATGCGACATCCAGTTGCAGAATCAAAGGTGTAGTAGCTGGATTCGCAAGAATTCAGCCGAGTGGAGCTTCCGGCAAGGGAGGTCTGAATTCTGGCGAATCCAGCGACGAAGATGGAGCAACTCAGTTCGTGTCGTTCTCCACTGCGTTTGCCTCGGCTTCGAACTGCCGAAGCATCTCCGGCAACGCCAGACGACCACGGGCATACTTGGCGGCGTCGCTGGCCGGAAAGTCCCAGCGGCAGCGGTTGTACCGGCGAAAGGCTTCTCGATCGTTATTCGCCATGCGGAAACTCTCACCTGCCCAGAACAGCGAGTCGGCCGACAGTTCGTCGTCCGGGAACCGTTTCGCGAATTCATCGAAGGACTCGCCGGCCACCGGGAACTGCTCCGCTTTGTAGTAACACTGCCCGATGCGGAACGCGATGCGCGACGCGAACTCGTGGCCCTCGAATTTCTCGAGGAACTTCTTGCCGACTTCCGCCGCGATCGGGTACTCCTCGTTTTTGTAGAAGTGGTCGCTGATGCGGATCATCACGTTTGCGATCAGCGGACTCTTTGGATACGTCGCCGCCAGCGTGACGTACGCTTCCAGAGCGTCGTCAAAATCGCCGCTTTCTTCGTGTGTCTGGGCGAGCTTGTATTGAGCGTCCGCCGCCAGCGGATGATCCGGGAACTGCGTGACGATCTGTTCGTACGCAGCGACAGCTTCGTCGACGTTCTGCAGTTCCTGAGCGAACTGGCCGAGCAGATACAGAATGCGTGGCTGATACTTCGGATCGGGGAAGTCTTCCATCACCTCGCGCAGTACGCGGCGACCGGCGGCCAGGTCAGCCTTCTCTTCCTCTGTCCGGCCAAGATTCTTGTGGCTCTTGAAGAGTTCAAAGTAACTCTCCGCCACATGAAACTTCGTTTCGACGGCCAGCGTTTCGTCGTTAAACGTCTTGCTGAACGCCGACACGAGCCCGTCAGTTCCGATGACGACCGGCAGTTGTGCATTCAGTTCCAGCGTGCCTTCTTCCGTACTCGCCGCTGTGTCCACATACGTGACGGTCAGCGTGTCACCGAAGTACGACTCGACCTGCGGATCGGTCGGATCGAGGTTGCCCGGTTTGGGCTCGGCATTCGACTTCAGTACGATCGAGCCGGTGAAGACGCCGCTGTGAGCCAGCGTTTCGACCAGCTGCACGCTTTCCTTTTCACCAAACTCAGATGCCACTTCGATCATGACGACGTCGCGTTCATCCGACGAATCCTGATCGGCATCGGTGACCATCAGGTACAGCTTCTCGCCAACGTGCAGCCGTTCGACGGGCTTGTTGTAGTCGCGATCCAGAGAGGCCAGTTCACCGTTGGAAATCAGGCGGCCATTGCTGCTGACGATTTCCGCCGCGTCTTTCGGACGGCGTTCGTCCTGGTAGTTCGCGGCGATCTGATCCTTGCCGGTCAGGTTCAGCACGGCAGCAACGAGCCCCTCGTCCATGCTCGACATGCCGTCGTCGTCGTCACCCGTCTTGCCGCCACCAATCAGGTTACGCGGCATTTCGGAGGTGACCGGCACGATCGTTGGACTGGCCTTTGAGCCGAGCTGCATCACGATCTGACCGATGAAGCGTCCTTCTTCAAGGGCGTAACTTTCGGCATCCTGCCGCGGGACATTGGTAAACGCTGCCGAAACCACACACCGCACATCGACCTTTGCTCCGTCGCTGGTTTCGAGATTGACGGTGACCTCGCTGCGACTGTCTTTTGCGGCGTCGGGATCGATCACCTCAATGGTCAGCGGCGCTTCAAATGCGACTGTCGTCAGCTCGGCATCGTCTTCCGGCGGCTGAAAAGCAAACCGCGGCGGGGCAATTGAACTGCGGCGCGGAGTCAGCAACCGTGATTCCAGAATGCGAATCTTCGCCTCGGTCGGACGGTTCACATACACGACCGACTCGCGCGGCACCGAGTGGCCGGGGAAGGTGTTCTGCTCGTCGAGATACGAGATGTTGATTCGATCGCCACTCCTGACGACCAGTTTGTCGCCATCGGCAGTCGCAGTGGTATCGACTTCCTTCGTGAAGATTCCCGAATTCTCTTCGGTCTCGGTCGCGGTCAACGTGACAGGCTCGCCATCGTTAACGCGGATCTCAAACTGCAGCTTGTCTCGCGTCACCGTCTGATCGCGGTCGTAATCGACGATCTCGACAACGACCCGTTCGCCCGGATCGACACGCATGAGCCGCTTACGGATTTCCTGCACGGCCCCACTGTTTGTCCGCTCGAACGCATAGATGATGGGAGCAACAGCTCCGTTGAAGTACGTCGCCTGCAGTTTGCCGGAGAGGAGCCGGCTGCCACCCGAGTTCGCCTGCGTGACTTCGTCCGTGTAGTTCGCTGTGACGACGTCACCGCCAGCAATCTCCAGACTGTCGTTCTCGGACAACGCGAGGACATCGGCTTCCGTCGGGATAAACGGATTGTCGCGGTCGCTTCCGGAGACCTCGACATGATTCACCGCGACGGCCTCCCCGAGGTACTCGTTGATCACGAACCGCGTGAAACGGACATCGATCGGGGCGAAACGGAACTCCCAGGCATCATCGGACAGGATGACCCGAGAACCGCTGGCCGGTCGAAGTTCCACTTTGCGGAGGTCCATCGTCCCTCCGTTGCTGATCTCGATCGGGTGAATGGACAGCTTCGCCTGGCCACCTTCGTCGACGACCAGCGTTCCGAAACGATCTTTGCGGAAGGTTCGCCAGTTGCCGGTGTTCGGTACCGTCGAGCTGAAAGTCTGCTCGCCGAACTTCACCATAAACTGCGACCCGCCGCCCTGATGCGAATACTCCAGCCAGACGTCGTACATGCCGACCGGGGCGTCGAATTCCCAGAACACGGAGTCTTCGAGATCCTGCCAGTAGCCGATCTGCTGTACGCCGTTCTGCTCACTGATTCCGAACTGCTCGGTCTTCCTGTTGAACTTTACGGTGTCAGGATTGAGCGTCACCGTGCCTTCGACGGCAACCGTCTCGTCTTCCTGAGTTCCTTCAGCAGAAGCCGTTTCTGTGTCTTGAGTTTTCGGAACTTCAAGCCCTTCCGGCAGCGTCGTCAGATCAAAGTCGCTCGTCAGGAACGGACTGAGCACCACCTGCTGGCGATTGAGATCTGCCCTCGCCCGCAGGACCGAAACGTCGCGACTGTTCGCATGCAGCGACGCAAACGCCGTCAGCTCATGCACACCTTGAGGCAGCCAGACATCGACGGTCTGCGTTCCCGGCCCGACTTCCATCTGCTGAATGCCATTGATGGCCAGACCGGAGCGATAACCGCGAACCTGAAACCGAACGGCGCCTTCGCGCGGCTGCACGAAGTAGCCGGACCAGATCACAGACGCGTACCGAACACGATCGTCATCGTTTGCGGCTTCCGGACGCTCCCAGGCGAGCTGGCCGTCACTGACGACGCCCTGCTCAATCGGCTCGCCATTCGAGAGATTCACAACCTGCTGCCAGCTCGAGTAACTCGTCGAGTTCGTCGCGTACACGCGATACTGCATCGCACCCATCTCACCAGCGACCGGAGCTGCGTCCGGAATCGCCGGGTGAGCCGCCACGCGATACCAGAACTCGCCGTCGTAACTCGCCTGCAGCTCGCCCCGCACCGGTCGATTCTCATCCGCTTTCGGAGAGAAGAACTTCGCCCGGGAAATCGTCTGCAGGTCCTTCATGTCGACCGTGAGCTGCTTTGGCGTCGCACCGTCGGGCTCGCTGAGCCAGAACGTTTCGGTCGAATTATCGATCGCCATCAGCGGGCTGTGGTCGATCGCTGTGTCGGTCGCCAGAGCCCCCGCCGGCAGTTCGCCGGTCTTCGCCATCCCTTCAAACACACCCGAGTGCGGTCCGGTTTCGACCAGCTTGACCTGCACCTGATCGCCCGAGTCTGCGACAAGTTTTGCGACGATCTCATCCGTCGCGTCGGTCAGATCACGATCGCCGTCTTTGACTCGCAGATAGATCGGGTTGCCAGGTTTGATCTGGTTCTTCGGCCGCTGCTGAGACTGCCGTTCGTCGGCCAGTTCCCGTTCGCGGGCTTCGCGTTCGAGCCGCTCGCTGAACGTCTCTTCTTCCTCGTCGCGAATTTTGCTGCTGGCGACTTCAAACTGAGCATCCGACGCGATGCGAATCTCGACGTCAGACAATGGCACGCTCTTGAATTCCGATTTGAACTCCTGCGGGTAGTCCGACTTGATGACGTCGTTTCCGGTCACCTGCAGTACTTTGTCGCCTTTGGTGACCGGTCCCAGCTCCGTATCAACATCCGCCCGGAACAGTCCCTTGCCAGCACCGCCGCTGGTCAGATAGACGAGTTCCTCATCGCCGCCTGGCACCGTCGTCACGATGACCGGGATCCGGTTGTGTCCGCGGCTGATGCCGAGGTCGCTGTCCTGCACGACAATCGAGAGCGGCATGCCCGGAGCGTGCTGCCGCTTGCTCACTCGACCAAGACGCCCAACCGTCATCAGCAGTTGCAGCTGGTCCATGTACCGCTCTTCGTCGCCGTAAACTTCGGCGAGATTGAACAGCGCCTGATTCGCCAGCTCGATGTTCGGCACGCGTTCCAGCACAACGCGGAAAATGTCGCGAGCTTCTTCGTTATCGCCGCGGCGATGAGCGAGCACGCCGCGCAGGAACTCGGCCCGGACGACGATGTCCGCTTCCCGGCTGTTCGCCAGTTTCTCGAAGACCTGCTCCGCCTGGTCATAGACCTTCTGGGCCATGAACGTCTCGCCGATGCCAAACTCAGCCTCGGTCGCAAACGACGTGTCCGCGTAGCGGTTAATCACCGTCTGATACTCACTGCGAGCGACGTCGTACCGCTTGGCGCCAAAGAAATTCTTCGCCAGCAGAAACTGAATCTGAGCTTTCACATCGTCGCTGACCGTCTGCTGCTCGCTGTTCTTGATCAACCAGCCGCGCAGGATGTCTTCAACTTTCGAGTGATTTTCTTCGCCGCCTGCGGCCAGCATGTTTTCGCACGCGAAGACGACCAGATCGACCGGCACTTCATCACGGTGTTCATCGAACAGTTTCTGATTGGCGAGGTACGTCTCCAGCGCCAGCCGCTCATCACCGAGCCGCAGATACAGCGCCGCCTGCAGCAGTGGCGCGACCGGGCTGTTTTCGTCGATCGTCAGCCCGACAGTCCCCAGACGCGTGTAGCATTGCCCGATCATCGCTCGACCGGCTTCCTTCCGCGAATCGTTGGCGCTGGTCAGGTTTTCGAGCATCCCGGTCAGGAGAGTCGCCGCAACACTGTAGTCCTGCCTCGTGACGGCCGACTGGGCAAACGGCATCAACTGGTCCCAACGAGTCGAGTCGGGATACAGCGGGCGAGTGACCCGCTGCCACGCCAGCAATCGCTCCATGGGAGAGCGAGCGTCTTCGCCTTCCGCTTCCAGCAACACGAGCTGAGCCTGCGCTGACGGCCAGTCAAATTCCATGTCGCGAATCACGCGGGCAACGCGCTGAATGTTCTCCGGCGTGTTCTCCTGCTCCTTGTCGACGCGATAGTCGGCATGGCTGGTCCGGTAATTATTGAGCATGTAATGCAGGCCGTAGACCTCCAGTTCCCAGCCCTTGAACGGTCGATCGCTGGCTCGCCTGCGCGTCTCCCTCAACGTTTTCTCAAACCCGTCAAGATCTCCGATTCGCAATTGCGTATCCGCCAGCCACTGGGCATATCGCCCATGATGGTCAGTCTCGGGGGCAAAACGCTCCCGCGCAAAAGCAATCTTCTGCTGCGGATCTTCCAGTTTCTGGAACAGTCGCCACGAGCATTCACGGCTTTCGTAATGGTTGATGCCCGGCTTCGCAGCGTCCGTCCAGACGGCGATGGCTTCGTCATTCATTTCCAGTCGCGAGAGCGAGTCGCCGATCGCCGAGGCGTAGACATACTCGGGGCCGAACTTTGCGATCGACTTCGCCCGCCAGTCGAGGGCTCGCTTTGCCAGAGCGGGATCCATGTTCTTTTCCGCCGCGATCAACAGCCGCCGCCAGACATCGGCGTTGTTGTGGTCGGGTTCGGTTCCCAGCATCGAAAGAGCGGCTTCTTTGGCAACCTCCGGCTGGCTGTAGTCCGTTGCGACCTGCAGATAGCGATAGCGGTACTCAAAGTTGTCGGGGTCCAGATCGGTCAGCCGCGAGTAGTACATCGCGGCATTGGAGCGTTCATCCCTCCCTGAATAGTGCTGGTAGTAGTAGCCCTGTCCCCACAGGACCGTTCGCTGAAAATCGCTGTTCAGCGTCTTGAAGATCTCCGGCTTGAGAAGCTGCTGCCGAATCCGCACATCATTCGAGCCATTCACGCGGCCATCCGTCTGGCTGACCAGCTTGAGCACCTGGTGCTGGTCCGCTTTGGCCAGTTCCGCCTCAAGATAGGCACCTCGCTGCTTCTGAATGTCGTCCTTACTCTTGCGGGCACTCTTGACCCAGTTGGAGGGATAGTTCCGCAGGTTCTGCCAGTGAGCGTACTCCTGGCGGACCTTAAGAATGCGAGCAACGTCCGCGCGAAACTCCTGATCGGATTCCGCGTTGGACAGCAGCCATGAGATGACATTCCAGATGTTCCCATCATTCGTGGGGGACTTTTCGACAAGCTGCCGCAGAACAGCCTTCGCCTTCGCGTCATCCTTCATGCGGTCGCGGTAAACTGAGAAGCCCAGTGTGTACCGCAGATACCAGACCTGCTGAGGATTGTTCTTTTCACACTGCGGAATGGCTGCCAGCAGAGCCTGCTCCGTGTCCTTCAATTGAGATTCTTCGTACCCGTTCAACTGGTAAAAGTACGATGCCACGCTGTGTGTCTGTGGAGCCAGTGGCAAGAGCGAACGAAACAGTGCCTGGGCTCGCTCTGTGTTCTTTTCCCGGTGCCAGGCGCGAGCCAGTAAGCCGATGCGATCGTACCGGTCGGGGCGTTGCGGAAACGTGTTGAGGTACTGCTTGACGAGCGGCTCCATCTGGGCCGCCGGAGCCGCCGAGTCATAGAGCCGCTGGATGTGATAATAAAGCGCCCACTGGTCATCACGAACCTGCCGGACACTCTTCAGCATCTCCACGGCGTTGGAATGCTGCCCGAGATAGCCGTAATTCTCAGCCATCGTCCGCAGGACTTCACGCTTCTCCTCCGGATCTTTGAGCAGGCCGGACTTGACGAGTTTGTTGCCCACGACGTTGGCCTTTGCCCAGTCCCGGACTCGTCGCCACTCAGAGTACGAACGCGTTCCAATGTGCCGCGCGAACTCGTCCTTTGGCAACCGGTCGAACATTTCCTCGGCGAGTTCCGCACCGGCGATGATGCCGGGGCTGCCGGCCTGTGAGAAAAGTTCGCACGCCTTCACGCCGAACCTGCGACCATTCGGATTCGGCTCGCGAGACCATCGCGCGCGGTAAGCCTCGGCGGCGTCCATCTTTTCGCCCAGCTTCTCAAGCGTGTAGGCGACGCGTTCCTCCACATCGCCACACTCTTTGGCCTTTGGGTAGCGCGTCAGAAACTGCCGGCCAATGACCGTGAACTCTTTATGCCGCGTGAGTGCTTCGAGTCCGTCCAGCAGCTTGAGCATCACTTCAGCATGGCGCTGATCGGTCGGATGTGCGGCCACAAACCGGTGCGCTGACCGCACGAGCCCGAACACTCGTCCGTGTGAGTGATAAAGCTGCGTCAGCTCGTACAGCGCTTCGCCCGCTTCCGGAGCTGTGTCCTTGTACTTGCCCAGTTCGCCTTCGAGCCGTGTCGCTTCTTTGCTGACGCCGTCAACAGGCGCCGCGTCCTGAGCCGGAAGACTGGTCGTCAATGAAAACAGGACAGCCAGCAACACGGTCTTGAGCATCAGCTTCATGGCAGTAACCACCAGAATGAGATTCCAGGTTTTCACACAGCAGAAAGCGGAAATACAGGGAAAGAAACGCGTCAACGTTCGCAGCCAAAGTCCAGAGAACAGGCATCGAAGAGTTCCGACACTGCCAGAGAGAATTCGGGGAGGACATGATCCACAGTGACAAGATCACCGTCGTGGTACACCACCGGAGCGTCTGGAGCTTCAAGCACTGTCACCGTGCGG